>ERZ1032238.454-NODE-454-length-12700-cov-7.100198_pt1 | contig 12700 bp, 8 predicted proteins | sample MGYA00518736_ERZ1032238 | MGnify/ENA primary metagenome ERZ1032238 (study PRJEB33719, sample SAMN04261349) | wastewater metagenome | biome: periurban shantytown; feature: human; material: feces | host: Homo sapiens | place: Peru: Lima | collected 2012-01-15 ... | reverse complement strand
CGGAACAGTTGCGCCACAATGTGCGGGAACTGACGGACACCGTCAACCAGCTGCGTGACGACATCGCGCGGCTGCGCAGACCATAGCGGTTCTCATGACTGCACTGCGGAAAATGCGGAAAGAGGCTGAGGCATAGGAAAAGCGCCGGATGAATAACCCGGCGCTTTTCCTATGCCTCACCGTCATACGTCTTACAACCGGAAAGGCGGAGACGCTGTATTGGATTTATTCGCAGGCGACTCCGTCATGGTCGCGGTCCAGTTGTGAACGGTAGCCCGGCTGGCCCTGGTAGATAGGCGCGGCGCCAGCGGCTCGTGCCGCGGTGCAGTTCTGGTAGTAGACGTCCTGCTGTGGCGCTGGTTGGGGCGCGGGAGCCGGAGCCGGAGCGGGTTCGGGCGCAGGTGCCTGTGTCGTTTGTTGAGTCTGCTGGGCCTGCTCAGCTGACTGTTCGGTTTGCGTCTGTTCGGTTTGCGTCTGTTCGGTCTGCTCGGACTCGGTGGTCTTCTCGGCTGTGGAATCCTTGACCCCCGTGTAGTCGGGCACGGTTTGCGTCGGGCAGGAGGACAGCACCTTGGCCATGGCTTTCTTTTCGGCCTGCGTGACCCACAGTGAGTATTTGTGCTTCACGCCGATCTGACGCGCCACGTATTCGCAACGGAACCCCTTGTTGGACGGCAGCCACGTGGCCGCATCGCCATCGGACTTCTTCTGGTTGGCACGCCCCTGCACGGCCAGCAGATTGTACGGATCGTTCGCCAATGCGGTGCGGCTCTCCTCGCTGAGCTTCTGCGCGCCCTTCTGCCACGCATCGCTCAACGCCACCACATGGTCGATCTGCACCGCGGTGGAAGTCTTCTTGCCCTTCTTGAACTTGATGTCCTTGCCAGTGTATGGATCATGCAGTTTTCCGGACTTCACCACGCAATTGTGCGTACGCCACTTGTGCCTCACGCCGGTCAGATCGCGGTTGAGGATATCATTGCGGGTGTCGCAGCCGTTGTGGTCCACGTCGGCCCACGCCTTGCCGAATTGAGTGCGCTTGTACCCGGTTTTCGGCGCGCGGCCCTTGACCTCCAACGAATCCAACACCTCCGTGGCGGACGTGCCGGCCCCGGTGCCATCCGTCGGCTCGTCCGCATACGCCGAACCGACCGGCAGTCCGATGGCCAGACTCGCAGCCAGCAATCCGGACAAAACAACCATCATCGAACCATGACGACGCATGATACGCTCCTCACCCTAAAACCCCTCAAGTAGTACAAGAATATCCCCGGAACGAATTCGAATCGCTTATTTACGGCAGATTTTTCGGCATGCCGAAACCAGTATTTCGCATCCGTCAAGACGTATGGCAAGAATCGGCCGTATGACCAACAGCATCACAGCAATCAAACCGGAACGTCTCGCACAATACGCCAAAGACTTCAACGCCGACCGGGCCAACCTTGTGGCCGCCAACGCCGCGGTGTCCTCGGGCGTGCTCGAAGCCGCCACCGACTACAAAGGCCAGCGCGCGCTGCCACGCGACTTCTCCATCGAACTGAAACAGGGGTCCATCACCAACCAGCGCCGATCCGGCCGCTGCTGGATGTTCGCATCCCTCAACACCCTGCGTTACGAGCTCATGCACCAGTGGGGACTCGACGATTTCGAATTCTCCGAAACCTACCTGTTCTTCTGGGATGCGATGGAAAAATCCAACACGTATCTCGAAAACGTGTTCGCCACGCTCGACGAGCCGACCGACAGCCGCCTGTTCCAGGAGATCAACTACGGGCCGGCCGATGACGGCGGTTGGTGGCAGATGTTCGCCGCCCTTGTAGACAAGTATGGTCTCGTGCCGAAGAGCGCCTACCCGGAATCCGCCAATTCCAAGGACTCCGACGCGTTCAAACAATACCTCAACAGCAGGCTGCGCCAGTTCGCCGCCGACCTGCGCGAACGTTACGCAGCCGGCGCCACGGTCGATGAACTGCGCGCGGTCAAGGACGACGACATGTCCACCGTGTACCGCATGTGCGCCATCTCGTTGGGCGAGCCGCCGGAGAAGTTCGACTTCCTGGCCCGCGTGAGCGACGATGACAAGAAGGACGATAAGAAAAGCGGCGAAGACGAGGCCGACAAGCCGAAAACCGGCAAGGACGAGCGCAGACAGATCCGCGAAACCGGCATCACGCCGATGGAATTCTACAAGAAGTACGTGCCGGTGGACGTCGACGATCTGGTGACGTTGTGCAACGTGCCGATGGCGTCCCGTCCGTTCAACAAGCGTTACCGCATCCGCTACACCGCCAATGTGGCCGAAGCGGGGGATATGGAATTCGTCAACGTGCCGCTCGACGTGTTCAAAAAGGCCGCGGTCGACCAGATTAGCGCCGGACACCCGATCTGGTTCGCCTGCGACTGCACCCAGTTCTCGCTGCGTGCGGCCGGCTATTTCGACTGCGACAGCGTGCGCGTGGACCAGCTGTTCGGCACCGATTTCGACTTCGACAAGGCGCACGGCCTCGAATACGGCGACAGTCCAAGCAACCATGCCATGACCCTCACCGGCGTGAACCTTGACGAGCAAGGCAAGCCGAACCGCTGGAAAGTGGAGAACAGCTGGGGCAAAGACAACGGCGAAGACGGCTACTACGTGGCCTCCGACAAGTGGTTCGACCGCTATGTGACCGAAATCATCATCCGCAAGGAATACCTCGACGACGCCACCCGAGCGCTGCTCGAAACCGAGCCGGTGGAACTCGACCCATGGCAGCCGCTGACCAAACGCTGCCGCTGACGCAACACGGGCGATAACATGCCGCGGTCCGGATCGGGCCGCGGCTTTTGCTGTTCCACCGCGCTGGTATGGTTGCATGAGAACAAACGTACGAACGATGGGGGTTCAGGTGGCGGACACTCTGGCATGGCTTTCCGACGAGCTGCGCAGCGAATGCAGCCAGCCGGTACTGCAGCGCGCCCGCGGCATCGCCAACCAATGGCGTTCCAAAATGGAGGACCTGCATTGCCTGAACGACACCGCATCCAACCGCATCACCCTGTATGCCACCATACGGGGCACCACCTCACCCTCCAGCCGTTACGAAGTGCAAGCCACGCTTGATTTCGCCGACGAGCTGTTTCTGGCACGCTACTGCTCCTGCCCGGCATTCAGCGGTTCGCAGCGCGGCTACGGTTCCTACCGGACCTTCGACTACCACAACAGTCCGAAATACCGCAGCTTCGACGATGACGACGACTACGATTACGTCGACGACTACGACGATTTCGGCTCCGGCAGCACGTACGGCCACGTCAACGATGATGACGACTCGGCTTCCTCCACCAGCCGCCGGTACACCGGCATGTGCAAGCACGTAGCCGCCATGCTGCTGCTGTTCCTGCAACAGCCGGAACGATTCCGGGGATTCCACGCCGCAGCCGCAACACCCCGGGCCCTCGCCGACTACATGCGCTCCCTCGATGCGAAAAGCAACAACGCCGGCGAGAACGCCCAACTCGACGTGCTGAAACGAATCATCAACGCGAAAAGCCGATTGATCGAGGAACAACGTGGCGCCTCCGGACAGGGAGCCGCCAAACCGAAACGCAAATCAAGCGCGCCGGTCGACGTCAAACCGGGAAGCGTGTACCTCGAGCCCACGCTGATCAACGGCCATGACGCCCTGCGCCTGTCCCTGCGCATCGGATGCGGCGACGCCGACTATGCGCTCAAAAACATCTCAAGATTCGTGGCCGACATGCGGACGGGAACATACGAGTCATATGGCAAAAAACTCGCGTTCACCCACACTCCGGACATGCTCGACCCCTTCTCGCTGAAGCTATACCGCTTCCTGCAGCAGGTGATCGCATCCAGAACGGCGGCCCAACTGCAAAACGGATACTATTACGGCGAAGCGGTACGCGTCGACCGTGAACTCGTCCTCACCGATTGGGAGGCATGCGACCTGCTCGACCTGTTCCACGCCGTGACACAGGACGAATACAAGGAACACGAGTCGAAGGCCCGCGGTTTCCTGCGCACGTCGGACGGTGACGGGCTGAGACGATTGCTTATCGAGGATTTCCAACGCACCAAGGAATCCGGGCCAAGCCGCATCCACATGGCCAACGAAGGAGGCGAGCCGTTCGGCCTTGACATTGTCGAAGGCGACCCCACCTTCACGTTCAAGGCGTCCTACGTGCATGAGGGCACCGCGTCGGGCGTGCGCATCACATCGAACCAAAGCATCTCCGATGTCATCAACGGACGCAACGGCTTCTACGTTTTCAGCCGCGAACGTCCCGACGATTCCACGGCGACGGACAGGATAGGCATCGACGGGCTCTTCCGCTGCACCGATAAACTGCGCCCGGCATTGCAGGTGCTGCCTGACCTGTGTTCCGACGATCCGGACGGCGTGTTCATCGCCGAAAACGACTGGCCCATGTTCGCCCGAACCATCGTGCCGAAACTCACCGAAGCGGGCATCGGATTCGACATTCCGCAGGAAGTGACCGAAGCGGTGGGAACCGAATGCCGGATCGAATTCTATCTGGACCGCGATTTGTACGGCATCACCTGCGAAGCGGTGGCGAAATACGGCGACTTCACCTTCCAACTGGTGCCCACCGCCAAAGAACTGCGCGGCGTGATCAACCCCGATTCACGTTCAAGAGCCTCGCAGGTCAAACGCGACCTGTCACGGGAATCGTTCGCCGTGCAGGTGGTACGCCAGCTGTGCCCTACATGGAGCTCCATCGACGTGGCACGCGTCAAAGAAGAGGACGAGCAGGCTATCCTGCTCATGCTCACCGACGGCGTGCAGATCCTCAAATCGGTGGGCCAGGTCTTCTCCACGGCGGCATTCGATGGCATGATGCAGCCCAACCCGCCATCGGTGAAGGTCGGCTTGTCCATCGACTCGAACCTCGTTGAAATCTCACCGATCGCCGACGAGGTGCCGATGAACGAAGTCGGCGCGCTGCTTGACTCCTACCGCAGAAAACGCCGCTACCATCGGCTCAAAAACGGCACGTTCGTGGATTTGAAGGAAGCCGACCTGCATGAGCTCGACCAAGTGTCCACGGACCTCGACCTGAGTGAAAAACAGCTCGACTCCGGCATCATCAAAATCCCCGGATACCAAGCGTTCCTGCTGGACTCCCAAGTGGACGACGAAGGCAAAAGCGCCTCGTTCGTGGACTATGTCAACGATGTGAAGATCGTCGATCCGAAACGCTACGAAGTGCCCGAACGGCTCAAAACCGTGCTCCGCCCATACCAGGTGGAGGGCTTCCAATGGCTGTCCACCCTGTGGGACAAGGGCTTCGGCGGCATCCTCGCCGACGAGATGGGCCTCGGCAAATCCGTGCAGCTGCTCTCGCTCATCGAAGCGCGCAAAGGAAACGGTCCGTCACTCATCGTCTGCCCGGCATCGCTCGTCTACAACTGGGCCGCGGAATGCGAGAAATTCGCGGGCGATCTGACGGTGGAGGTCGTCGCCGGTACGAAAGCGCAGCGACGCAAGGCCATCGCGACGGTGGCCGCGCAATCGCAGGAGAACGACGGTGCTACGACGAATGGCGCCACGACGTACGACGGCACCGACGTGGTGATCACCTCCTACGATCTGCTGCGTCGCGACGTGGACGATTACGCAGCCTGCCATTTCGCGCTGATGGCGCTCGACGAGGCGCAATACATCAAAAACCACGCCACAAAGGTAGCCAAATCGGTCAAACAGGTCACGGCCGACCATCGCTTCGCTCTGACCGGCACGCCAATCGAAAACCGGTTGAGCGAACTGTGGAGCATTTTCGACTTCCTCATGCCCGGACTGCTCGGCACCTATACGAAATTCCGCGAAAAATACGAGCAGCCGATCATGGCTCCCGGTCCGGAACATTCCGTCATGGCCGACAAACTGCAGGCATTGGTGGGACTGTTCATCAAACGCCGTCTGAAAAAAGACGTGCTCACCGACCTGCCCGACAAATTCGAGAACGTGCTCACCGTCAAACTGGAAGGGGAGCAGCGCAAACTGTACGCCGCACACGAACAGCGGCTACGCGCCACGCTCACCAAGGCGTCGGACGCCGACTTCAACACCAAGAAGATCCGCATCCTCGCCGAATTCACCTTGCTGCGCGAAATCTGCTGCGATCCAAGACTCGTATACGCCGACGCGAAGAACGCCTCCGCCAAACTCGACGCCATCGTCGAACTCGTGGCCACATGCATGGACGAAGGCAAAAAGGTCCTCGTGTTCTCGCAATTCACCTCGTTCCTCGAACTCATCGGTACCAGACTCGCCGAACAAGGCGTGGAATACTACACCATCACCGGCGAGACGCCGAAGAAACGCCGTGTGGAACTGGTCGACGAATTCAACGGCAACGACGTGCCCGTATTCCTCATCTCGCTCAAAGCCGGCAACACGGGCCTGAACCTCGTGGGCGCATCCGTGGTGGTGCACGCCGATCCATGGTGGAACGCCGCCGCGCAGAACCAGGCAACCGACCGCGCGCACCGTATCGGCCAAACCCAGGACGTGAACGTATACCAGATCGTGGCCAAAGACACCATCGAGGAACGCATCCTGAAACTGCAGGAAAAGAAAAACGAGCTGGCGCGCCAATTCACCGACGGCACCGCATCCGGCGGCGTCGGCACGCTCAGCAAGGACGATCTGCTCGGCCTGCTGTCATAACATGCCCGCTGTCGCGGCGTGCGCAGGCTGCGTTCCGAATCGCAAGACGAAAACGGAACGCAGGTTGCGCATATCGCATGGCGGGCGTATATATGGACAAGCAAGTTTCAGGGAAGGTGAAAATCCTTACTGGCGGTAACGGCACGACCGGCATTCATAACGGCCCCATACCGAAGCCCGCGACCCGCGAAAGCGGCTGATCCGGTGAGAATCCGGGGCCAACGGTTACAGTCCGGATGGAAGAAACGGAGCTCAACATGAGTGTATCCTCTCCTAGCAATACCTCCAATACCGCAGCTGATCAGGCCGCAGACAAGCCGATGACCCGTCCGGACAACGCGCACTCCACAGGCGTCGCCGACTCCGGCCGCTGGTCCACCAAACGCATCGCCATGTACGCGCTGTTCGTGGCGCTGTCCATGGCCGTCAGCTTCATCGAATTCCCGATCATCCCAGGCGTGCAGTGGCTCAAATACGACCCATCCGGCATCGTCTGCCTCGTCGCGGGCTTCGCGTTCGGCCCGGCCGCAGCCGTCATCGTCAGCGTGCTCGGCTTCGTGCCGCACCTGTTCACCAACCCATGGGGCACCCTGATGGCCGTGCTCGTGGCATTGGCCCTGTCCGTGCCGGCATCGCTCATCTACAAAAAGAACAAGACGCGCAAGGGCGCGCTGATCGGCATCATCGTCGGCGCTGTCGTGGCGCTCGCCGTCGCCATCGTCGGCAACATCATCGTCACGCCGTTCTACGCGCACATGACCACCGCGCAGGTCGTGGCGCTTATAGTGCCGGCGCTCCTGCCGTTCAACGCGTTGAAGTTCACCATCCACGGCGTGGTCACGTTCCTGATCTACAAGCCGATCTCCAACCTGCTGAACCGTTGAGCTTCGTTTGTTTCCCATTGAAATGAACATGGAGGGACCGTCCGCATCCACCGGAGGGTTCCTCCGTCTTGTTTTCCCCGAGAATTCCATACAGTGCTGGTGAAGGAAGATTTTATGGTTACGACCAATGCGCCGATCATAACGCTACGCGATGTGCGATTCACCTATGATGGCGGCGCGACATGGGCGCTTGACGGTGTGAGCCTTGACATCCGCCGTGGCGAACGCATCTGTCTGACCGGACCGAACGGTTCGGGCAAATCCACGCTGTCACGTGTCATCGCCGGACTGGTGGCTCCCGATGAGGGATATGTCGTATTGTCAGGCAATGTGGTGTTCGACGAGTCCGGCGCGCACGCCGACGAGTATCGAACCGCCCGTTGCGGCATAGGCGCGGTGTTCCAGCATCCCGAAGACCAAATCGTCACCACCGTCACCGAAGACGACGTGGCGTTCGGACCGGAGAATCTTGCGATTGAGCATGATGAGATCGGCCTGCGCATCTCCGGTTCGCTGGACGCCGTGGATATGAGCGACTATCGCGCTTCCGATCCGACGCGCATGAGCGGCGGCCAACAACAACGCATCGCCATCGCCGGCATGCTGGCGATGGATTCCGATGTGCTCGTGCTCGACGAGCCGACCGCCATGCTCGACCCGCAAGGGCGCGCCGACATCATGCGGGTGCTGGACGAACTCCAGGACCGCGGCACCACCATCATTCTCGTCACGCACCATGCGGACGAGTTGGAACATGCCGACCGTGTGATTCAGCTGGAAGCAGGCCACATCGTAGGCGATGGCCCCGCCGACGAGCGGCTTCGGATGCCGGTTCAATCGGTGGGCCTGCCGAAACGCATTGATGATGAGCCCGCCGAAACGCTCATCGAAGCACGCGACATATCGTATCGTTACGTGGACGCCGAACGTGACGTGTTCAACCACCTGTCGTTCAGCATCGGCAAAGGCGAGACAGTGGCGTTGATGGGACGCAATGGCGCCGGCAAAACCACATTGGCGCGCATGCTGTGCGCGTTGGAGAAACCCACGACAGGCTCGATCGTCATCGACGGCATCGCCGTGGCCACTGCGAAGGCGAACGGCGGAACGAAGCCCCTCAATCGCAAAAACCGTACGAGGCTGCGCCGTACGGTCGGCTACGTCATGCAGCATCCGGAACGGCAGCTGTTCGCCGACACCGTGGCCGAAGACGTCGCATACGGGCCTTCCAACCTGGGATTGGATACGTCCGAGGCGATGGAACGCGCCATGCAGGCCATGCGGCTGCTGCATATCGAACATCTGCGAGACCGTTCGCCGTTCGACCTGTCGGGCGGCCAGCAGCGACTGGTGGCGATCGCCGGCGTGATTGCATGCGAGCCGAAAGCGTTGATTCTGGACGAGCCGACCGCAGGTCTTGACGAGGAGGCCGCCGCACGCGTGCACGGGCTCATCCACGGGCTCAAATCACGCGGCGTGACCATACTGCTCATCTCGCATTCGCAGGATGAAGTGGACGAGCTTGCCGACCGTACCATCATATTGGGCAAGCCGGCGAAACGTGCGGACTCTAAGGAATCCACGGAATCCACAGTGAAAGCCACCTGCGAAGAGGAGCCGGATGCGGAACCATCCGTGGACGCCGCCGGCTCGGACACCGCGACCGTGGGGGAGCGGCGGACCCTGTTGGAACGCCTCGATCCGCGCGTGGGCATGCTGTCCGCATTGGCGCTCATGTTCTCCGCGTTCGCCATCGGCTCATTCTGGCAATTGCTGCTTGCCGTGGTGTTCACCGGCGTGATCGCCGCGGCCGGACGCATCAATGTAGGCCGATTGGCCGCTTCCGTGCGTGTGTTCCTGGCATTGTTCGTTTTCTGCGGCCTGCTGAACATCTTCTTCGTGCGCACCGGCACCACGGTGGCGAGCCTCGGGCCGATTCCCATCACCGATGACGGCATCCGCATCGCCATACTCTACGCATGTCGGTTCGCCGTGGTCATCGTCATCGGAGCGATGTTCCTTGCCTCCACCACACCGACCGCCATGACCGACGCGTTCGAATCGCTGCTGTCACCGTTCGCCAGATTCGGTCTGCACACGCAGGAGACGGCATTGGTGATGAGCCTCGCCCTGCGTTTCCTACCGACGCTTGGTGTGGAAACGAAAGCAATCATCGACGCGCAGTCGGCGCGCGGCGGCAGCGTCGAAACAGGTTCGTTCGTAGTACGCATCAAAGCGATGGTGGCGGTCGTCGTGCCGGTCTTCGCCGCAGCCATCCGCCACGCCGACAACCTGAGCCTCGCCTTGGACGCGCGCTGCTATGAGGAAGGTGCGACGCGCACGCATTGGCGTGTCATGCGCGTCACCGGCATGGACGTGGCCGTGGCGATCGTGGTGCTCGTCTATCTCGTCGCACTGGTCGTGCTGGGCGTGCTGTTATGACCGGTGCGTTGCGGGCGGATGGGCAAATACCGTCCTCACGCTAGGCTTGAGCGGGTATTTGTAGATAGGAATGGAACACATATGGCACTTACCAAAAAGCAGGTCAAGCAGCTGCGCGGCCTGGCCACCAAACTCAATCCGCTCATCCAGGTCGGCAAGAACGATCTGAGCGAAAACGCCGTCAAACAGGCGGACGAGACCATCGAGAAGCGCGAGCTCATCAAATGCTCCGTGCTCGACGGTTCCGGTCTGACCGCCAAGGAGGCCGGCGAAGGTCTCGCCGAACAGCTTGGCGCGGAACTCGTGCAGGTCATCGGCAACCGTTTCGTGCTCTACCGTCGTTCCCAGCGTGACGACGTGGAGCACATTCGTCTCGTGCGCGAATAGCGAGCCGAACGTTATATGAGAAGCGGCCCGCCCTCCGAAACCAATCGGAAGGCGGGCCGCTTCATATGGAAATAAACAATCGGAAGAGAGCGTGCCGGAGAATCAGCTCTCCTGATCCCATTCGGGCTTCCACGTGTACTGCATGTCGTACGCGCTGGACCAGAACATGTACTCGTTCTCAACGCCGGTCACAAAAATATCGACCAGCTCCTGCTTGCGTTCCTCGCTCACCTCGGCGGCGAGTTTCTCGATATGCTCGATCAGCCAAGCCGAACCCTGCCAGAACTCGTCGGTCTTGTACATGTCCACCCAGCTCTTGTACTGGTTCACATCGAGCGTGTCGGCGAATTCATGGGCAAGACGATATCCGTAATCCGCGTACACCCAAGCGCAGGGGAGCACGGCCACGAGAATGTCGAGGATGTCCTTGCCATAGGCGATGGAAAGGATGTTCGACGTGTACGCGCGGGCGAACGCCGACTGGCGCACGTTGTTCATCTGCTCGTCGGTGATGCCGTAGCTGGCCAGATACGTGCGGTGCACGGTCGACTCCACATTCAACGCGCCGTTCTGCACGTTGAGCATGAACGCCATGATCTCAGGATCGTCTGTTTTGGCCAGTCCCAAAGCATGCACTCTGGCGTAGTCGTTAAGATAACGGAAATCCTGCAGCAGATAGAACGCGAACTTCTCGCGCGGCAGAGTGCCTTCGCCCAGTTCGCGGATGAACGGCTGCCTGTAGCCTTCCTCCCATACGAGGTCGGCGGCTTTGCGCAGCCGCTGCGCGAATGGGGGAAGATTGGTTCGCGTGACGCCCTTCGAAGCGTCGAACGCGGAATCGGAATTGGTTACGGAAATCACATCAGCCATATGGCCATGCCTCCCTACGCTGGTGTCAACCATCAGGTTCAAAGGGTTCGGACGTCCACGCCCATCTCAATCCGTCATACGGATTCCCCTGCATACGCGGTTCATTATGGCAAACAAGTTCGTGCCGTGCAAGGTTTTGTCCATATTTGTCGCGGATTATGCCCGTGCTCGGCTCCATATCGAACATGGCCGATGTGTGGTTGAGGGCCGGTGCAAGAATGGAACGTATGACTGAAAAGCAAGTTGCGAAGAAGACCATCGAAAAGCTGGCTATCGTCGTGGTGACCTACAAGCGCCAGCAGCTGCTCGCCACCCTGTTCGAATCCATCGAGAAGCTTACCGTCGCCCCGTGGCGCATCATCGTCGTGGACAACGAGCACAGTGACAAGACCCATGGCATGGTCGAAGAATTCAGCGCCAAGCTCACCGCGCAGTGGGGCACCACCGTGGCCGACCTGTCCGGCAACGAGAACCGCGTGGTCTACGCGCCGCAGACCGACAACCTCGGTGGTGCGGGCGGTTTCTCCGCAGGCGTGAAGAAGGCGTACGAGCTGGGTGCCGAATGGTTCTGGGTCATGGACGACGACGTCGCCGTCATGCCGGAAGGCATCGAGCGCTTGGCCAAGTGGACCGATCGGCACGACGTGATTCAGGGAAGCCGCTACGACTATGATGGCGGTCCGTTCTACTGGCAGTACGATTTCATCGTCCCGCTCGGCATTCCGAACCCGATCGCACCGGCTGCGTTCGGCCCGGCTGGCTATCGCGTGATGGACACGTTGTGCTTCGAAGGCGGCTTGTTCCGCCGCAACATCGTCGAGAAGATCGGTCTGCCCGACCCGCGTTTCTTCATCTATTGGGACGACACGATGTACGGCTATCGTGCCAGCAAGGTCACCAATCCGATCGTCGTGCCCGACGTGGTGCTGCGCCGTACGCGCGAGATCGGCAATTGGGACATCGCCGGCGTGCGCCAGCTCAACTCCACTTCCGACATGAACCGCTACCACATCATGCGCAACCGCGGCTACATGGCCCGATACTTCATGACGTACGGCGATTACCGTCCGCTGTTGTTCGGCCTGGGTACGGTGCTGACCGCGGTCAAGGAAGTGATTCGACTGACGATGGTGGACCGCGAGCATTTCAAGACCGGCATCGTTCAGATCGCCAAGGGATGGTGGGATTCGCGCAAGCTGCTGCATGATCCGGAATGGCAGCCGATGCCGCCGCTGAAGTAACACCGTGGCCCACGCGTTTCCCAACGCGCGGCGATCACGCGATTGACGATTCGTCCCACGTCGGAGCCTCTACCGACGTGGGACGAATCGTTTGCAAAACAGGCGATGAAATATTTACTCGGTTAAGTATTACAATTTGTGCAATCGTTCTCACCAATTGTGCATGTCGCGCGCGATT
>ERZ1032238.449-NODE-449-length-12799-cov-6.432596_pt1 | contig 12799 bp, 7 predicted proteins | sample MGYA00518736_ERZ1032238 | MGnify/ENA primary metagenome ERZ1032238 (study PRJEB33719, sample SAMN04261349) | wastewater metagenome | biome: periurban shantytown; feature: human; material: feces | host: Homo sapiens | place: Peru: Lima | collected 2012-01-15 ... | reverse complement strand
CCGCCTGGAGCGGAAGGACTTCAAGTGGATTTATTTATTTTTACTCCCTTCGCTGGTCGTTTTTGCGCTTTTCTACGCGGAACCCATTTTCGTGCTCATCCGCACTTCCTTTACAAAATGGGACGGCTTTAACCCGCCGAGCTTCATCGGCCTGAAAAATTACGTCCGCCTGTTTACCAACAGCGCGGCCAGTATGTCCTTAAAGAATCTTCTCTATTGGACGCTCATCGCCCTCGTGATCCATGTAGGCTATGGCGTCGTCGTGGCATTTATCTGGTTTTTCAAGCCCAAGGGCTGGAAGCTGAGCCGCGCGGTGTACATGCTCCCGAACGTGATCTCGCCTGCGGCCTTTGCGCTGATCTTCCGTTTTCTGCTGAACAACGAGGTCGGCATCCTGAATGTGATTATCCGCAAGATATTCCCGGAATTCAACGTACAGTGGTTTTCCGTATCGCCCTATGCCTTCTGGGCGGTGACGTTTATCTGGCTTTTCTATGCGGTCGTTGTTTCGCTGGTCGTCTACAATGACCTGATGGCGATCCCCTCCTCCCTGACGGAGGCGGCCCAGCTCGACGGCGCGTCGAGCTGGCATATCATCCGCCATATCTATCTTCCCCTGTGCCACAACTCCATCGGCACGGCGATCATCTGCTCCATCACCTCGCGTATCGCCATGTACGAGGCGATCGCCCTGACCACCTCCGGCGGTCCGGGCAGCGACACGATGAGCCTGTCCGTTTTGATGATGCGCGCAATTTCGGATTATAACTACGGCTTCGCCAACGCCATCGGCGTGGTGATGTTCCTCTTTGGAATCCTGGTTTTGCTGGTCGTCAACAAGGTCTGCCGCATGGGCAAGGCCGACTACTGAGAGGAGGCTGCCGCTTGAAACCGAAAAAAGATATAAAATGGCTCCTTGTCCGCATTTTCATGTATTTCATTCTGGTGTTTACCGTTGCGATCTCCGTGATCCCGGTCCTGTGGGTCCTGTTCTCCTCGTTCAAGACCAATTCGGAGATTCTCAGCGGCGCGTTCACGCTGCCGTCGAGCCTGCGCACCGCGCTGGATGCCTATTCCAACATCTTTGAAAAATACAATTTCGTTTCCTATTTCTTCCATTCTCTGCTGGTTTCGCTCGGATCGACCTTTGTGTCGCTGCTGATCTATTCCATGGCGGGCTACGCCCTGTCGAAGTTCCGTTTTCCGGGCAGAAACCTGCTGTTCACGCTCTTTACGATTACGTTGCTCGTACCGGCGACGGCAAAGGCACAGCCGATCTTCTCGCTGATCGTTCGCATGGGGCTGATCAACACGCTCAGCGGTCTTTCCATGGTCTATGTTTCGAGCGGGATGGCGATGTCGCTCTTCATCCTGCGCGCGGCCTTCCTGTCCGTGCCGAAGGAGCTGGACGAGTCGGCGCGTCTGGACGGCGCGGGCTTCTTCCGCACCTTCTGGAAGATCAATCTGCCGCTTGCCAGGAGCGGCATGGCCACGGCGGGCATCCTGATGTTCCTGAACAACTGGAACGAATATTTCTACGCCTCCATGCTCACCCACACGGATAGCGCCCGCACCATGCCGGTCGCGCTGCAATTTTTCAACGAGTCCTTCTCTTATGACTATACCAAGATGTTTGCCGCGCTGACGCTGGTCATCGTGCCGGGCATTATTCTGTACCTGTTCATGCAGAAGCAGGTGCAGCAGAGTCTGGCCTCGACCGGTCTGAAGGGCTGAGGATACGCTTATGGAACAGAATACCGCCGGCTGCGCCTGCTGGACGATCGCGGAGCCGGGCTTTTCGCCGGAGCATCTGGCAAAATATGAAACCGTCCTGACCCTCGGCAACGGCTACCTCGGCCAGCGCGCCGCGCTGGATGAGGCCTATGTCGGGCAAACGCGCAACCTTTTCGTCTGCGGCACCTTTGACCGCTACCATACCAGTGAGGTCAGCGAGCTGCCGAACCTGCCCGATGTGACAAGGCTCGACCTTTTCGTCAACGGCGAGCGCTTTTCGCTGCTCACGGGCACGACCCTTGAGCACGAGCGCAGCCTCGACCTCTACACCGCCGAGCTGCACCGCAAGGCGCGCTGGCGCGCGCCGGACGGCGCGGAGCTGACGCTGCGCTGGTGGAGAATGGTCTCGGCGGAAAATCCGCATCTGATGGCCTCGGCCGTGGAGATCACGCCCGACCGCGCGGTCGAGCTGACGCTGTGCAGCGGCATAGACGGCCGCGTGACCAACAGCGGCACGCAGCATCTGGTCGAGGGCAACTCCCGCGTGCTCGACGGCGGCGTGCTGCAATATCCCGCGCAGACGCTGCAATCCGGCATCCACACCGTCACGCACGCGGCGCACCGCATCTTCCTCGACGGCGAGGCGTGTGCCGTTTCGCCCAAGATCGCGGGCGGGCGGCGCTATCTTGGTGTGCGCTACACGCTGACCGTGCCCGCCGGGCACACGCTGCGGCTGGAAAAGCTCTCGGCCATCCACACCGCGCGCGACGAGGAATATGCCCATCTTTCCCCCGAGGAGGCGAACCGCCGCGTCCTTCCGGACGCGCTTGCCGATTTCCGCCGGCTGGCCTCGGAGAATTACGAAACACACTTCCGCCGCAGCGCTGCAAACTGGGCGGAATTCTGGAAACAGCATGATATTTCCGTCTGCTCCGAAAACGATTTTGATCAAAAAGCTATCCGCTTTGCAATCTATCATCTGCACCTCATGGCCAATCCGATCGACAGCCGCATCGGCGTCGCCGCCAAGGGGCTGACCGGCGAGGGCTACAAGGGCCATTCCTTCTGGGATACCGAAATTTTTGTCCTGCCCTGCTATCTTTACACCAATCCGGAGCTTGCCCGGCACCTGCTGGAATACCGCTACCGCAATCTTGCCGGGGCGCGCCGCAGTGCGCAGCGCGAGGGCTGCCGGGGGGCGCGCTTCCCATGGGAGGCGGGCTGGATCGAGGACGGCGACGTGACGCCCGATACGCTGGGCGTCGACCTGATCACGGGCAAGCAGGTGCCCTGCGAAACCGGCAAAATAGAATTGCACGTCACGGCGGACGTGGCCTATACCGTGCAGCGCTATTATGAGGCCACCGGCGACCGGCGCTTTATGGAGCGCTGCGGCTACGAGATGCTTCTGGAGACCGCACTATACTGGGCGGACCGGCTGGAAGCCTGCGATGGCCGGTACGAGCTGACGCACGTCATCGGCCCGGACGAATATCAGGTGGATGTGGACAACAACGCCTACACGAATCATCTTGCCGCGTGGAACCTGCGCTATGGGATGCAGGCCGCAGAGCAGGTCACGGGTGCGCTGAAAACGCGGCTCGAACGACGGCTCGGCTCCATGGACGCCCTGCGCACGCTCTTTGCCGAGCGGCTGGAAAAGCTCTATCTGCCCGCGCCCGACCCGGAAACCGGCCTGATCGAGCAGTTCGACGGCTATTATCAGAAGAAGTTCCTCGACCTGCGGCCCTACAAGGAAACCGGCCGCGTGGCCGAAATTCTGAGAGATTACAGCTTCGAAGACCTGAACCTCTATCAGGCGGCAAAGCAGGCCGACGTCGTGCAGCTTCTCTATCTTGCAGGCGGGCAGTATTCCGACGAGATCCGCAGAAAGAATTACCTCTACTACGAGCCACGCACGCTGCACGATTCCTCGCTCAGCCGCGCGATTCACAGCATTCTGGCAAGCGATCTCGGCATGGGCGAGGAGGCCTACCGGATGTTCCGCGGCGCGGCGGAAACCGACCTCGGCGACATCTCCGACTCCTGCGACAACGGCATCCACGCGGCCAATATGGGCGGCATCTGGCAGGCCGTGGTCATGGGCTTCGGCGGTGTGCGGCAGGAGGGCGGCAGGCTCACGATCAGTCCGCATCTGCCCCCGCAGTGGCGGGAGCTGCACTTTGACCTCAGCTGGCAGGGCCGGCTGCTCGAGATCACCGTAACGCAGACGGAAATGCGCATTTCCAACGGCGGCGAGGAGCTCGGGCTTCAGGTCTGCGGGAAGAACGTGTCGCTTTTCCCGGAGCGCGTCTATGTGTTCGGCCTTGGAGGGGAGGAAGCATGAAGTATCGCGGCATTATTTTTGATCTGGACGGCGTGATCTGCTCCACAGACGAATATCATTACCGCGCGTGGAAGGCGCTTGCCGACCGGGAGAAAATTTACTTCGACCGGGAGATCAACAACCGCCTGCGCGGCGTGAGCCGGATGGCATCGCTGGAGATCATTCTCGAGCGCGCCGCGCGCCGCTATACGCAGCAGGAAAAGGAAAAAATGGCGGCCGACAAGAACGAGCTCTACCGCCTGCTCCTACAAAACATGACCCCGGCCGACGTTGCCCCGGAAACGCGGGAAACGCTGGACGCCCTGCGCGGGCGCGGAGTGCTGCTTGCCATCGGCTCGTCCAGTAAGAACGCGCGGCTGATCCTCTCGCGCATCGGGCTGGAAAACGCTTTTGACGCCATTTCCGACGGGAACAACATCACCCGTTCCAAGCCCGACCCGGAGGTTTTCCTCAAGGCTGCGCAGATGCTCGGCCTGCAACCGGCGGAATGCATCGTCGTCGAGGATGCACAGGCCGGGATAGAAGCGGCTTATCGCGGCGGATTTCACGGTGCGGCGATCGGCGACGCCGTGAAGTCCCCACTTGCACAATATCGGATAACCGAATTATCTGAGCTTTTGGAGGTGGTCAGCGGCGAAGCGTAGTGTACTTCCCGGCATAAGATCCAACCAATTGAAAGGAGAACAAGAAATGAAACAGATGAAACATGTACTTTCTCTGCTGCTGGCCGTCGCGCTGATTGTTTCTGCCGTTCCCGTTCTGGGACTCAGAGCAAACGCCGCGAACGAGGCGGTTGTGGAGATCGCCGCGGCATCCGGCTCCATGAACCTGACGGAGCTGGGCAATGCCGACTGGATGCACTTCACCGGGAAAAAAACAGGTCCGCAGATCGACCGCAAGGGCATCTATGGCGGAAGTACAGCCAAGGCCGAGAAGATCGAATTCTATGACCTTTCCGACCAGAAAGGCCGTACCTTCGGTCAGTCTAAGGATCAGTGTGCCAGATACCAGACCTTCGTGCCCGAGGTGAGCGGCAAGCTCTCGAGTGTCGAGGTCGCGGTCATCAAGAAGGGTGCGGTCAGCGACCTCGTCGCCAAGCTCTACAAGATGGGCGAGACGAAGGAAGAGCTGGCCACCGTGACCGTTCCGGCATCGGACATCACCAATAACAAGCTGCTCGCGCTGGACTTCGGCAGCGGCATCGTCCTCGAAGCCGGCACGACCTACGCCGTTGTTCTGACGCAGGCGACGCTCGGGCAGGAGGAATACCGCTGGTGCAAATCGACTACCTCCTTTGCCAGCGGTAAAATCAAGGAAGACGGTTCTTGGGTACAGGAGAACACCGCAGCCTCCCTGCGTGTGATCGTCGGCGACCCCGCCGATATTGTCGAGCCGACCCCGGTCAACATCCTCTCGCTTGAGCTGGTCGGCGCCATGACGATGGACACCACTATGAATGATTCCGCCGCCGTCTATAGCTGGACGGACGGCATTCCCAACAAGCGGGCCTCCGGCGTCAAATCCGGCGGCGTGCTGAACTATAAGCAGGGCGACGAGAGCACTGTCGGTCCCATTCCCGAGGAAGCGGGCTGGAAGCTGATCGTCCCGGCCAGCACATCGGTACAGACGCTGACCTTCGTTTCCGGCGTGTGGAATTCCAGCTGCGAAATCTATATCTACGCAAACGGCGACACGAGCAAGCCGGTCTACAGCAATGCCGAGCTGAACGCAGGCAAAACCTCGAAGCTGCTGACCTATACGGTCACCATCGCACCGAACACCTCCATCGAGGTCTACGGAAAAATGACCGCGAAAGCACACCGCGACGGTAATATGTCCCTGTGCGCCGCGACTCTGAGCCGCAGCGAAACCCAGACGCAGCCTGCCGTCGTCGAGATCGCCGCCGCCTCCGGCGCGATGAACCTGACGGAGCTGGGCAGCACCGACTGGATGCACTTCACCGGCAAGAAGACCCCGCAGATTGACCGCAAGGGCATCTATGGCGGAGGTACAGCCAAGGCCGAGAAGATCGAATTCTATGACCTTTCCGGCAAGACAGGCCGTACCTTCGGCCAGTCCAAGGATCAGTGCGCCAGATATCAGGCCTTCGTGCCTGAGGTGAGCGGCAAGCTCTCGAGCGTCGAGGTCGCGGTCATCAAGAAGGGCGCGGTCAGCGACCTCGTCGCCAAGCTCTACAAGATGGGCGAGACGAAGAAAGAGCTGGCCAGCGTGACCGTTCCGGCATCGGACATCACCGATAACGAGCTGTTCGCGCTGGACTTCGGCAGCGACATCATGCTCGAGGCCGGCACGACCTACGCCGTTGTTCTGACGCAGGCGACGCTCGGTCAGAAGGAATACCACTGGTGCAAATCGACGACCTCCTTTGCCAGCGGTAAAATCAAGGAAGACGGTTCTTGGGTACAGGAGAAGAACACCGCAGCCTCCCTGCGCGTGATCGTCGGCGACCCCGCCGATATTGTCGAGCCGACTCCGGTCAATATTCTGTCCTTTGATCTTGTCGGCGCAATGACGATGGACACCACTATGTCCGACTCCGCCGCGACCTACAGCTGGACGGACGGTATGCCCACCAAGGCTGCCAGCAACCTGCGCACCGGCGGCGTGCTGAACTATAAGCAGGGCGACGAGAGCACCGTCGGCACCATTCCCGAGGAGGCGGGCTGGAAGCTGAGCGTTCCGGCCAGCGCGGATGTGCAGACGCTGACCTTCGTTTCCGGCGTGTGGAATTCCAGCTGCGAAATCTATATCTACGCAAACGGCGACACGAGCAAGCCGGTCTACAGCAATGCCGAGCTGAACGCAGGCAGCACCTCGAAGCTGCTGACCTACACCGTCACCGTTGCGCCCTACACTTCGATCGAGGTTTACGGAAAAATGACTGCAAAAGCATATCGCGATGGCAATATGTCCCTGTGTGCCGCGACTCTGAGCCGCAGCGACTCCGGTGAGGAGGATTATATCGCAAAGCTGCGCGAAACCGTGCAGGAAGCACAGACGCTGCTGGATGAATTCGGCGACGAGATCGGTGCTTTCCAGCGCCAGCAGTTGGAAGAAGCGCTGGCCGCAGCAAAGACCGCGCTGAACAACGAGCATCTGACGCAGAGCGAGGCTTATCTGCAATATCTGCTCCTGAAGGGCGCGATCAGCGCGGCCGAGGCTTCAGATACGGATAAGTCCTATGCCAACAAGTACGCCTCCGGCAATGTCTGTTCCTTCGGCTGGGAGGGCGATAAGGATGCGCCCATCCTCTGGGTGGACGGTACCTATCAGCTCCGCGACAACGGCAACAAGCTGATCACCTTCGGCGTCGATGAGCTTGCCCCCAAGTCCGCGAAGTGGTACAACGCAGAAGGCTACCTGCCCTGCTTTGCCAGTGAGTACACCAAGGACGGCCTGCAGCACAAGATCGAAACCTTCGCGGACGAGGTCTATGTGAATGGAAACCGTTATGAGATCGCCTATTCCCGCATGACCACCACAAACACCACCGATAAAATCCAGCGGCTGCCGCGTGTCAGCAGAGATTTGGTCGCGCTGAACGCGGATGCCGCCGCCAGAACGGTCGAACCGGGTCAGACCGTGGTGCGTGAATACTGCGTGGGCGCCGACCGCTTCGGCGGCACCTATGCCTACCCCGAAAACGAAGTGCTTGCCGCGCAGGGCAGCTGGGCCGAGCACTACGAGCACATGAAGAACTACTGGAACAAGCGTCTGGAAACCCTCGTTAAGATTGAGTCCGTTCCGGAAGGCTATGCCGACCTGATCGACGCCTACAAGGCCGGCTACATCTACACGCTGATCATCTCCGACGGATATGAGCTGCACGTCGGCGAGAACGGCTACGACCGCGTGTACGACCACGACGTGATCGGTATGCTCGCGACTCTGATCGAGTCCGGCCATACGGAGCATTTCGCGGACTATGCACAGTTCATTCTCCAGAACATCCAGTACCCGGATGCCGCGTGGAAATTCAGCTGGCCCTTCGCGCTCTATCTGCAAAAGACCGGTGACTATGACACGGTCCTGAGCTTCTTTGAAAATCAGGGAAGCAAGGACGGCATCAAGTCCAACACCCACAAGATCGCCTCCGAGCGCACTGTCTATGACAAGAACATCAAGGATGCCAACGGCAAGACCGCGCGTATCATGAAGATCACCAACGCCATCGACAGCAAAGGCTACTGGACGATCGACAACTGGGCTGCACTGTTCGGCCTGACGACCTACAGCTATCTGTGCGACGAGCTGGCTGCCCATGCCTCGAACGACACGGATAAGGCTTATTACAAGGCAGAGTACGACTGGGCGCAGGCAGAATATGCAGACCTCCTGCTGAGCGTGGAAGCCGTGCTGAAAAACACGATGGAGAAGTATGACTTCGAGTATATTCCCATCAGCATGGTCATGCCCAACGAGCAGAGCAAACGCAAGAACCCGCGCGACGGCAACTGGGCTGCGCACTACCTCTTCGGCCGCTGGAACTGGGACGGCTACCTCTTCGGCGCTGACCAGAGCTCCTGGCTCCTCGGCATGACCGACAAGACCTACGACTACATCATCGACCAGAAGAGCAGCGTGCTGCCCTCTCCCTACACCATGGGCGGCTATCCCGGCTACTCCTCCGCCTACAATGCAGGCTATTACTCCGCGGCGCTCTCCGGCGAAAAGTGGCGCGACGGCGGCATCAAGGCCTATCAGTGGATGATCAACAATGCCCAGTCCTCCCCCTTCGGCTGGTGGGAAGGCATCTACGATCCCTCCACGACATCTCCGTGGGAGCAGCAGAGCTGCTCCGGCAGCGGCTCCAGCCAGCATATGTGGGGTCAGTCCGTGGCAACGAAGATCCTGATCGACTCCTTCCTCGCCGAGAAGGCCGACGGCACAATCATCGCCGGCCGTGGTCTGCCCGCTGAATGGAACGCAGACGGTCAGGAGATCAAGATCAGCGATTGGCTGTGCAACGGCGGCAAGCGTATCGGCTTCACCATGAAGTCCACCGCCGAATACATTGACTTCACCCTCTCCGGCGACGAGCTGGCAAACGACGTCAGCCTCGAGCTGATTGCCTTGAAGGGCAACATCAAGAGCGCAAGCGGCTGCGAATTCGACGCAGAAGCCGGCACCGTTCTCATCCCCGCCGGAACCCGCAAGGTGCGCGTCTACCTCGGCCAGGCAGTGCCTGCGACCGGCGTCGAGCTGGATAAGACCGAGCTGGAGCTGACCGTGGACGACACCGCAAAGCTGACTGCGACCGTCACGCCCGCCAATGCGGACAATGCGAAGGTTTCCTGGATGTCCTCCGACGAAACCGTCGCGACCGTCGATGAAAACGGCAACGTTACCGCGATTGCCGCAGGCACCGCGACCATCACCGTCACCACCGAGGACGGCGGCTTCACCGCTACCTGCACCGTGACCGTCAAGGCAAAGTCCGTGCCCGTGGACAAGAGCGCGCTGGAAGCCCTCTACAAGGAGCTGAAGGACACCGCCAACGACGGCTACACCGACGAAACGTGGAACGCCTTCCAGAAGGCGCTGACCGAGGCCAAGCAGACCCTCGACAACGAGGACGCTACGCAGGGCGAGGTCGATGCGGCAGCTGAAGCGCTGCGCAATGTGGCCGCCGCACTGGCGAAGCCCGAGGTCAAGCCCGCCGATAAGACCGCCCTTGCAGAGCTGGTCAAGAAGGCCGAGGCGCTCAAGCCCGCGGACTACACCAAGAAGAGCTTCCGCGCCGTGGAAACGACCCTCAAGACCGCCAAGGCGCTCCTTGCGGACGAAACCCTGACCGAGGCCGACCAGCAGAAGATCGACACTGCGGCAGACGCCCTGCAAAAGGCAATGGAGGGCCTTGTGAAGGCCGACACGAAGACGCCGACGACCGGCGACAGCACCGTAATTGTCCTGAGCTGCATGATCTTCTTGCTCTCCTCCGCAGCGATTTCCCTGCTCATCGTTCTGGCGAAAAAGCGCAGAGCGTACTGAGCGGTTTCCTCCGGCAGGACGAAGCTACGCGACTCAATTTACTAAGCAAGCCACAATCCGTCTCCGGCTTTGCCGGAGACGGATTGTGGATTTTCGTCCATTTTCTCGCACCATTGCATCCCCTCTTTTCGCCCGAGTTCCGTTATAGTACATTGTATGTTTTCGGGAAGCCCCCTCAAACGCTTGACACAATTCCGTTCCCCCGCTATCATATTCCCAAACAGCCAATCGGGCACAAGGACATTTTACATACACGGCAGAAAGCCTGCCGGTATGTTCGTCCCTGTGCCCGGTGTTTTATTTTTTACAGAAACGGAGGAATTGAATGAAAGAGGAAAAATTCGGAAACTATGACGCGCTGCCGCTGACCTTAACCGTGCCGGAGGTTAGCGGAGTGCTGGGAATCTCCCGCGCGAAAGTATATGATCTTGCGCGGAGGGAGGGCTTTCCAAGCATGAGAATCGGCACGCGGATTCTCGTCCCACGGGACAAGCTGATTCGCTGGATCGACAAGCAAACGGAGGCGCAGATATGAGAAAATATCAACCGCCGAGGGAAAGCTTTTTTCGTCTCCCAAACAGCGTTTTTGCCCTGACGCTGGACGCCGCACAGTTCAAGCTGTACGCCTACCTCGTTTGCCGTTCCGGCAGCAAGGGCTACTGCTGGCCGACGCTCAAAACCATCATTCGGGATACCGGAATCAAAAAGTCCTCACTCCAGAAAGCGTTCAAGGTCTTGAAAGCCCGAAGGCTCATCGCCGTGCAAAAGCACAGGAATCCATATGGCTACGCCAACAACGAATATCATCTGTTGAGCCTGGAAAATCCGGAGATTTATCGACAGCCGGACACGCTCCCGCTCATGGGCAAGGAACCGCCCGCGTGAGGCCTGTGTGCGGGCTGTGTGGGCACCATTCAGTACGCGCAGGAGAAAAACCGCGTCGGTTTGTCAGCCCGGCGTTGGCCGCCGAGGGGGGCTGCCGCTGTCCGAGATAAAAGTCCAAAAAAGTTCGGAATTTTCCAGAAAACGGGGAACGAAATTCACGCTCTCGATGGAAAGCAGGAGAAAGCGCTGGGGTTGCTGCCGCATCCCGGCGCACTGCACAGCGGCCGGCAACGCCGGCCGCGCAAGGGCTTACGGGATTTCGGACGCAAATCCAAGCAGGGGTTGCAGAAAAAAACTCTCGATTTTTCGGCGTTGCACCGATTGCCGCCGGACAGCACGCACAAGTGCCGCCCCTACAGCCACTAACAAAACAAAATCAACAAATACTGCCGCGATTTTTTAGTGGATTTGGTTGGTGGCTATTCTCCGAAAAGTATAGTAATATGTCCGATACAAAGGAGGTGCCGCGCATGGCAAAACGCAGAAGCAACGGCGAAGGCAGCATCCGCAAACGCAGAGACGGACGCTGGGAGGGCCGTTACACTGCCGGAATCAACCCCGAAACCGGCAAGCAGGTTTTCAAAAACGTGCTGGGTAAGACGCAGGCCGAGGTCAAAGAGAAGCTGACAAAGGCACTGGCAGAGAATCAGAAACTGGATTTCACAAAACAGGGCAAGTACAATGTCGCACAATGGATGGACGAATGGTTTGAAAACGTCTGCAAAATCAGGGTGCGGCCGTCGAGCCACCAGACCTACCGCGGCTACATCGACCGTCACATCGCACCGAACATTGGCAAAATCCCACTCGAAAAGCTCAGCACCATGGATTTGCAGAAATTCTATCGCAGGCTGCTGGCTGACGGCAGAGTGGAACGAATCGAATCCAAAGGGCAGCCGAAGGGCTTATCCGCAAAAACCGATCGGAACATCAATCAGGTCATTTCTTCGGCCATGGACTTCGCCGTGGCACAGAGGATCCTTGCAGAGAATCCCTGCAAGGCCGTTGCGCTGCCCAAGCTCGAGCACAAGGAAATGCAGACGATTCCGGCGGCGCAATTGGTCGCCTTTCTCGACGAAGCCAAGGCCTCCGGTGTCTACGAGCTATACTACATCGAGTTGGCGACCGGCCTGCGGCGCGGCGAGCTGCTGGGATTGAAATGGGAGGATATTGACCTGACCGCCGGAGTGATTCGTGTCCGACGGCAGGTGGCTCGAATCGACGGAAAAATCGTCGAAGCGCCATTGAAAACGAAAAACGCCTACCGCATGGTGACGATCTCCCCGCAGGCGATAGAAGTTCTGAACACGCAAAAGGCAAAAACGCACGGCGAATATGTGTTTTCCAGCCCCAGCGGCGGCCCGATTTCGCCGGACAGCGTGAACAATATGCTAAAGCGCGTGCTGAAGCGCGCAGGCATTCCGAGAGTCAGGTTTCATGATCTTCGCCATACATTTGCGACATTGGCTCTGCAAAACGGCGTGGACATCAAGACTGTCAGTGGTATGCTCGGCCACTTTTCCGCCGGCTTCACGCTGGACACCTACGCGCACGTCACAACGGCGGCGCAGAAAGAAGCTGCGCGAACGATGGAAAGCATCCTCGCCGGTCGATGAACGAGCGAGAGGTGACAAAAAACGCAGGGGCGGGCACGTGTTTGCGTGCCCGCCCCTGTAATCAAATTTAATTCGCCTACTTAACAAAAGTTACCGCAAATTCCGCCTCATAAATCCACGGCGTGCTTTCCACTGTTTTTCTATCATGGGTCACGGTATGGGTCAAACAAACCGCAGCGCAAATTCGCCAAACTATTTTAAGGAC
>ERZ1032238.439-NODE-439-length-13131-cov-34.661517_pt1 | contig 13131 bp, 8 predicted proteins | sample MGYA00518736_ERZ1032238 | MGnify/ENA primary metagenome ERZ1032238 (study PRJEB33719, sample SAMN04261349) | wastewater metagenome | biome: periurban shantytown; feature: human; material: feces | host: Homo sapiens | place: Peru: Lima | collected 2012-01-15 ... | reverse complement strand
TCGACATGGACTTCATGAACCTGAACCAGGCCGCCCACGGCGACCGTGAGTTCGGTTACATCGTCTCCCGCCTCGGCATCAAGCGCAAGGTTGTCGTCGGCCACTACACCGATCCTGAGGTCGTCGAGAAGGTCGGCACCTGGGCCCGCGCCTGCGCCGGCTGGGATGCCTCCAACAACATGAAGGTCATGCGCTGGGGCGACAACATGCGTAACGTCGCCGTCACCGAGGGCGACAAGACCGAGGCCGAGCGCGTGTTCGGCGCCTCCATCAACACTTGGGCCGTCAACGAGCTCGTCGCTGCGTACGACGCCGTCAAGGACGACCAGGTCAAGGAGATCATCGAGGACTACAAGGCCAAGTACGACGTCGACCCGGCTCTGCTGGACGCCAAGTACGACTCCCTGTTCATCGCCGCCAAGGAAGAGGCCGCGATGGTCAACATGATGCGCGCCAACGGCTGCACCGCCGGCGTCGACAATTTCGAGGACCTCGGCGCTCTGCCACAGCTGCCGGGCGTTGGCCCACAGCGCTTCCCGTCCGAGTACGGCTGGGGCTTTTCCGCTGAAGGCGACTGGAAGACCGCCGTCCTCGTGCGCATCGGCGCCGTCATGGGCTACGGCCCTGAGGGTGGCGCCTCCCTCATGGAGGACTACTCCTACAACTTCACCGAGGGCGACGAGCTCGACATGGGCTCCCACATGCTCGAGGTTTCCCCGTCCATCGGCACCATCGCCAAGCCGAAGCTGGAGATCCACCCGCTGGGCATCGGCGGCAAGGCCGACCCGGTCCGCCTGGTCTTCTCCGGCAAGCCCACCAAGGACGCCGTCGTGGTCTCCATGTCCGACGTTCGCGAACGCTTCCGCCTGCTCATGGACGTCGTCGACGTCGTTGAGCCGCAGGGCTCCCTCAAGGAGCTTCCGTGCGCCCGCGCCGTCTGGGAGCCGAAGCCGAGCCTGAAGACCGCCGTTGAGTGCTGGATCACCGCCGGTGGTTCTCACCACACCTGCATGACCACCTCCGTCGGTCGTGAGGCTTGGGAAGACTTCGCCCGCATCGCCGGTGTTGAGCTCGCCGTCATCGACGAGAACACCACCGCTCGCCAGTTCGAGAAGGAACTGGAGCTGTCCGAGATGTACCACCGTCTCAACAACCAGCACTGATTGGCGGAGCGTATACCGCCTTTCCTCAGGTTCGACGTACCTTCGTACGCCCCTCGCCTTCGGACGGCGGTCTCCGCACGCGCCAATCAGCGCTGGCAAACCAGCACCGATGGCTAAATCAGTCTGCTGACTGCTACCGCTAAAAGGGGCTGTTCCGGGAAACCGGAGCAGCCCCTTTTGCTGTTATCGGCAACTCCCCACAAACGCATCAAAAATCGCCTGCGAGCATGGATCTACCTTGTAGAGAAACTCGGGATGCCACTGCACGGCCCACAGGAAGTGGCTTGCCGGCCGGTACAGGGCCTCGATCACGCCATCGGGCGCGACGGCCATGACTTCGAGACCGGGTGCCACATCACGAACCGCCTGATGGTGATAGCTATTCACCGCAATCTCAGTCTGCCCCGAGAACAATGAAGCCAGGGGAGTGCCGGGCACCAAGGAAACGTTATGTCCGAACGCATCGTACGGCGGATTCATATGGTGTTCGATATCGCTCGGATGCTGGCTTGGCAGATCCTGCCACAACGTGCCGCGCAGCGCTGCATTGATGAACTGAATGCCACGGCAGATGCCCAGAATCGGCTTGTCCCAAGCCATTACAGCTGGCAGCAGAATCGATTCCATTCGGTCGCGCTCAGGAGAGAGCACCTCGCTACGGCCGGTGGCGGAGGCCGCTGCACCAGCCATCGGTCCCACATCCGGCCCGCCCGTAAACAGAAACGCGTCAAACCGTTCGGCACATTGCGCAAGAATGTCGGCGTCATCGGTCAGCGGCAACATGATGGGCGTACCGCCGGCCCGCATTATCGCCTCCATATATCCGGGCAGCATCCACAGACTATCGCGCCCGTAATCCATCAGCGGAGTCACCGCAATGAGCGGTCGATTCGTAGTCATGCCTGCCTCTTTTCGCCCAAGTGTCGCTTTCGTCGTTCTGCCGCAAATCGCTTGATCCAGTGGCCAATAATGCCGTCACTGTACCGAACCAATGTAACCGGTCGGCCAGCATTATTTCGTCAGCCAGCCGCGACGAGATCGCACAATGCGCCAATGATGGGGGGGCTCGGTGCGACCTTGTCAATGTTCGGGCCATTGCACTTTCAGCGGGGAAAGAGAGCGGAAACGTACAGATTCACGATGGCGGGCGTGCTTATGGCACAGCTTATTTCGGGTCCGTGTCTCGTCGACCCGCGCATCCTGTGAGGTTTGAACCGTTTGCGCGCGTAAGCGCTCGTCATGCCCCGTCCGCGCATCGTGATGAACGAGTAAGGTTGACGGGGAGGGAGAATCACATGAACCAGGCATGCGTACGCAACGACACCATCGACGCGGGCAACCATCATGGCCGACCGCAATACCGGTCGTTCCTGCGATTTCTGACATCGCAGGAACGCAACGTCATTTGGCTGTTGCTGGCCGTCGCTTTTCTTCCGGTGGACGGCACCACGCTTGGCCTGTACGCGCCGTTCTGGTCGCCAATCAGTCCGGCGCTGTTCGCCGTGTACTGCCTATGCAATTGGCGGCAACTGCGCATCGCAGCCAACCGGTACCTGCCAATGTTCCTCCTACCGGTGGTCTGTATAATCCTGTCCATCCCGGGATGGCTGAAGTTCGGCATCCACCTCAACGCCGCGTTCATGAGCATCACCGGATTGCTGGGCGTGCTCGCCACTTTGGGTGCGATCGCCCTTGCGTTCGACATCAAACGTATTCCGTGGCGTACGCCATTGCGGATTCTCATCGCATCATACTGGGTTTCCTTCGGAGTGGGCGTCGTGCAATGGCTGTCCATCCGTCTGCGCGCCAAACCGTTGACCGACTATTTCTCGCACCTCATGTACCGGCAATACATCAGCGACAACTCGGTGTGGGGCGGCGGCCGTCCGCAGTTCCTGTTCGCCGAGCCCAGCTATATCGGCATGCACCTGTTCGGCATACTGCTTCCGCTCATGTGGCTCATGCGCGGGCGCGACCGCATCTACGCCAAACGGCTGCGTGACCTCATCGTCACGTATGCCGTCGGCGCGGTGCTCATGCAAGCCGGCACCAGAATCGTCATCGATTCCGTCGTGGCGTTGCTGATCGCCCTTGTGGCGCGCACCGATTGGCATGACGGCGCACGCCGCGTCCGGGGCATGCTGCAGATTCTCGGCGCATGCGCACTGGGCCTGCTGGGTGTGCTGGCGGATTCCAGACTCTCCGCCATCGCGGAGAACGGGGCCGAGGGAGACGGCTCGTTCTTCGCGCGGATCTACCAAAGCCTCGATCCGATATGCGGATTGCTCACCCATCCGTGGACGCTGCTCACCGGTTATGGCGCGGGCAACATCATCAATGCGGTGTGGGCCGGCGCGGCCAAAGCCGGACGGCTGCTGGACGGTCTTGGTATGAACGGCGGCGCGGCCACGGGATTCGCGGCCGGCGTGAACGCGGACACGGTGTGGACGATGTGCGCGTATACCAGCGTCATCGCCGAATACGGGCTGATCGGGCTGGCCATGCTGGTCGGAGCCTCGATGGTCTGCATGACGCGCGGGAGGACGGTATACCGTGGCGGTGCGGATGGCGCATCGTCCGACGGGCTGGCGCACGGTGTTTGTGTCACCGACGTTGCCGACGTTGCTGATGTTGCCGGGGGCAATAGTGGTGATGGCGTTGCCGGCGCGGGTTCGGGCGAATCCGGCGTCTGGCACAAGACCGTCATCTGCTGGCTCGTCCTGGTCGCATACCTGTACATCCAATGCGAGAACTATGCGTTCGCCGCTCTGCCGCTCCTCGTGTTCGCCGCCTCGAAGGTGAGGCGCGAGCGCTGATTCCTCGCGGGCCGACGCATCGACGCGGCCCGAGATGGACCAAAATCCAGAATAACCGACATTCGCCGCTGTTCCGTTTTTCGCCCAAGGTGTATTTCTCCCCATGCCGCCCGCGGCGTGCGCTCCATGATGCGCGGCGCCCTGATTGGCGTGACCGTCTCGGCGGTGCTCGTGCTCAGTCTCATGCTGCTGCTGTGGATGAACGACCGCCGTCAGGAGATGGGCATACTGGTGTCCCTTGGCGTCGGCAAGCCCTCACTGGTCGCCCAATACCTCGCCGAGATGGTGCTGATCGGTCTGCCGTCCCTTGCCCTCGGCTGGCTGTGCGCGCAGGGAATGGCCCAATGGCTCGGCACCACGGCGCTCCATTCCGTGAACGCCTCCGCGGCGAAGGAGCTGAGCAGCATGGGGCAGGTCGGCGGCGATCTTGAATCCAGCATGTCGGTGCGCACCCTGGATTCGCTCACGGTGTCGGTCGATGGGACCGCCATGCTGTACGTGGCGCTCGGCCTGTTGGCGGTGATGCTGGTGTGCGTCGCGGTGGCGTGCATGCCGATGCTGCGCAAATCGCCGCGAGACCTGTCGGAGATTCGATGATGAGCATGAATGTGTGGAAGCGTGCCACGTTGGCGATCGTACGCAAGCCGGTACGCAGCGGCATCATCGGTCTGCTGATGCTGATGGTCTTCACGAGCCTGGTGGCGCAGGTCGGAGTCTCGACGGCCCTGCGTACCATGTCCGACGGCATCGGCGCGGGCATGGGCATAGGGTTTACCGTCAGCGCCGGCGAGAATCCCATCAGCGCCGAGGAGGCGAGCCGGTTCTCGCATATCCCCGGTGTGACGAAGACCGCCTATGCGACGAAGACCTTGGCGCAGGTGGATGGCGCTCGCCCGGTCATGCCCCGGCAGGGCCCCCGGCTGGACTCCGATCTGGCCATGCAGGTCAGCGTGCTGGGCACCACCGATTCCTCATTGTCAGAGGAATTCCAGGGCGGCCTGTACCGCCTGGAGCAGGGCCGCCATATCTCGGGCGACGGCGACGATGTGCTGGTCCACCGCGACTTCGCGCTGCAGAACGGCCTATCGGTCGGCTCGACATTCCGTCTCCGGCAGGAGGGGCGCAACGCCACGGTGCGTGTGGCCGGGATCTTCTCCGGCAACGTGCAGGCCCAAAGCCCCCCTGCCCTCGGACACTTCCGAGAACCTCATCTATTCGGGCAGGCGAGTGACCTCCGCTCTGACCGGAAACGACCGGATCGACATGATCCGATGCCTGTCGGATAATCCGCAGGACCTGTCCGCGGCTATTGGACGGGCCAAGACCATGGCCGGCGGCAAGTACGACGTCACCGACGATTCGGCCCGGCTCTCCGGCGTCCTGCAATCCGTGCAGACGGTGCGTGATCTGGTGCGCATGGTGCTGCTGTCCGTCTGCCTCGCGGACGTACTGGTGCTGGCGATGGCGCTGGTCTTCTGGATTCGCTCACGCATCCATGAGATAGGCACGCTTCTGGCCCTCGGCATCGACAAGATGCGGATCGTCGCACAACTCGCCATCGAAACCGGACTCATGGCGGCGGTCGCCGCCCTGTGTTCGCTGGGCACCGGCGCCATGCTGTCGGGATACGTGTCTTCCCGACTGTTGCGCGATTCGGGCGTCGCGCCGTTGGAATCGTTGCACGTGGAGGCCTTGCCGCCTGAGCAGACGATGCTCATCCTGCTGCTCGGATGCGCGGTCATCGCCGTGGCCCTTGCCGTGTCATGCGCCGCCGTACTGTCCAAATCCCCGAAATCCATTCTTTCCTCTATGCGTTAGGAGTCACCAATCATGTCTAACTGTCTGCAACTGGACCATGTCGATTACGCCTACGGCGCGGCGAAGATCCTTGTTCTCTCGGATGTCAGCGCGGATTTCGAATCCGGGAAGATGTATGCGATCACCGGCCCGTCCGGCGCCGGCAAGAGCACGCTGCTGTCTCTGCTGGCCGGCCTGGACGCCCCCTCCCGGGGAGTGGTCCGCTTCGAGGGGGAGGACATCGCCGCATCGGGCTATGCGAAGCACCGTCGGGAGCACGTGTCCCTGGTGTTCCAGGACCATAACCTGATCGACTACCTCACCGCTTGCCGTTGTAGATCTCGTTGTCGATCACATCGGCGAACACGCGGTTGACGGCCGGGCGCACTACCTTCAGCGACGGCGTCAGGCACTTGTTCTCCTGCGTGAACTGCGTGCCCAGCACGGCGAACTTGCGCACGGATTCGGCACGCGAGACCGTCGCATTCGCCTTGTCCACGTACTGCTGGATCTCCTCGCGCACCGCGGCGTTCGTGGCGAGCCGGTCGACCGGCGTCTCCGTGGACAGGCCGTGCGCGGGCAGCCAAATGGCCAGCGACTCCGGGTCAAGTGTCACCAGCGCGCCGATGAACGGGCGCTGGTCGCCCACCACCACGCAGTGCTCCACGATCGGGCACTTGGCGATCTCCTCCTCCAGCGGAATGGGGGAGACGTTCTTGCCGCCGGCGGTAATAATAATGTCCTTGATTCGACCGGTGATGATGATGCGGCCGGCGTCATCGATCTCGGCCAAGTCGCCGGTCCTGAGCCAGCCGTCGGCGGTGAATGCCTCGGCCGTCTTCTCCGGCAGATTGTGGTAGCCGCGGAACACGTTCGGGCCCTTGACCTGCAGTTCGCCTTCGTCGGAAATGCGAATCGAGGAGCCGGGCGCGGGCTGGCCTACGGTGCCGATCACATTGTCGGTCACGCGCGTGGCGGCGAACGGGGCGGCGGTTTCGGTCATGCCGTAACCCTGAATCATCGGCAGACCGATGCCGTTGTAGAAATGCGCTAGATCGAGCGACAGCGGTGCGCCGCCGCAGGCCACGTACTTGATCTTCGGGCCCAGAGCGCCGCGCACCGTGCGGTAGACGAGCGTTTCGTACTTGGCGCGCTCGGCGATTTCGGCAAATGTGTGTTGCTCGCCGGCCTGCTCCTTGCGGCTCCAGACGCGCGCGGCCTCGGCGGCTTTGACAAACAGGCGGCCCTTCCAGCCGGCACCGGCCTTATGCGAGGCGGCGTTGTACACCTTCTCGAACACGCGTGGCACGCCAAGCAGGTAGGTCGGTTCAAACGAACGCAGGTCCGGCAGCAGGGTTTTGGTGTCCGGCAGATAGCCGACCACGCCGTCATCGGAGGCGATGGAGGCGTACTGGATGAATCGTGCGAAGCAGTGGGCCAGCGGCAGGAAGAGCAGCAGGCGCGGATGGTCGTCGAGAACCACCTCATGCAACGCCTGCGAGGCGGCGATGGTGATGGACACGAAGTTCTTGTGGGTCAGTTCGGCACCCTTCGGGTTACCGGAGGAGCCCGAGGTGTACACGATGGTGGCCAGGTCGTCCGTGCGCACGGTGGCCACGCGCTCGTTCAGTTCCTCGTCCGAAACGGTCACGCCTAGGCCTTCCAAAGCGCCCAGCGCGTTGCCCTCGATCATGAGAATCTGCTTCAAGGCAGGGCAGTGGTCCTTGACCGAGTCGAGCCGGTCGAAGCGCTCGCGATTGTCGGCAAAGGCCAGCTTGACCACCGAATCGTTCATGATGCGCTGGGCCTGCGGGGCGGAGTCGGTGTCATAGATCGGCACGCTTACCGCGCCCACCGCGGCCAGTGCGAAATCGAGAATGCCCCATTCTAGACGGGTGGAGGAAAAGATGGTCACCGCGTCGCCCTTGGCGATGCCGAGCGCGATCAGGCCCTTGGCGGCCGAGACCACGCGCTCGTGGAATTCGCCGGTGGTGACGTTCTGCCAGCGGCCGGGGCCGATTTTCTTGGCGGCGATTACCGTGTCCGCGCCGGTGCGGGCAAGGCGATCGGTAAGTAGGGAGTAGATGGTCTGGTTGTCGCGGATTTCGATGGATTCGCCAGGCGTGGTGTAGTGGTCAAGCATAAGCGGGCCGTGTCCTTACGTGCGTTGCGTGATGGCTGTTGACAAAATCGAGCCATTCTGACAAGTTAGGTTACGCTGGCGTAAGGTTGCGCGCGTTGTGGGCAATGGAGAAGTTGTCTGTCTGGTTTTGTGGATTGTATACAACGCCGTGTCTAACCGGTTTGCTCTACGGTTATGACATCGTGTCCATTTCGGGAGCCATCGACTTCCTGCAGGACAAGTACGCGCTGAGCCCGGCCCTGCAGGGTCTGGTCATCAGCTCCATCATGATCGGCGGCGTGATCGGCGCCGGCTTCTCCGGCTTCCTGTCCGATAAGTACGGCCGCCGCCGAAGCACTGGTCGCCGCGCAAAAAGCAGCACTAGGCCGCGTTTGCTGCGTCTATTGGCGAATTGATCATATGGGTCGTCTGCGTGCAGACGACCCTTTTGCGTTCCGTCGGCTTCTGACACCGTAGAAACGTGCTTTCTCGGCTTCGAGGGGCTGATTTTGCCTTATCTGGAAGTCTACTTCCACTTCGAGGGGCTGATGCCCAAGTAGACACGGCCCTAAAACGGCGGAATGACGTTGACGTGTAGCCGTTTATACTTCCGATTACATGGATGAGGAGCCCCTCGAAGCGGAGATAGACTTCCGGCAAATGCGAAATCAGCCCCTTGAAACGGAAGTAGGCCTCCGGCAAACGCAAAAATTAGCCTCCTCGAAACGGATAAATGCACGTATTGGGTGTAGTGGATGCTTCAGCCCCTGATATCGAAGCATATTTTTTCTGGTTGGCGCGTCTAGCATGCGCACTCCGCAATCGATAATTCTGTGGCCTCTCTCACTTTAAAAGTCTGGCGTGTGCGAGGGCGTTCGCTTAAGGTGAATGGGATTGCGCGGAATGTGGAGCGCAGGTACACATGACGAGGGCACACCGCAACAACACGGCAAGGGGAAGCGGACCATGTTCGACAAACGACTGTTCCAATTGGCGCCTGGCTTGAAAAAACTCATAGCTGGCAAAGTGGCCCTGATGTGGGTAGGTCTGCTTGCCAACATTGGTTTTATGCTGTCGCTGGTAATGCTGCTGAACAGCTTACTGACCGCTGTGGCACCGCCGCTGCTCCAATGCGGCGGCACTTCGCAAGGCGCGGCCTGCCCCGTGCCGTTGTCTGATCGGCACGGCGCGGATGTGCTGCCCATGGCTGGCGACGTCATGATTTACGTGCTGCTTGCGCTGGTCTGTATAGCGGTCCGTTACACGGCCACCACGCACGCCACCCGTCTCGGTACCGAAGCCGCCGAACGAGTCAAGCTCGCTTTGCGCTCCAAGCTGTACCGCAAAATGGTGGCACTCGGCCCGTCCTACAAAACCCGCATCAAGACCTCGGATGTGGTGCAATCCGCCGGCGAAGGTGTTGAACAGATTCAAAGCTTCTTTGAACTGTTCCTGCCGCAGCTCTTCTATGCGATTCTTGCGCCAATCACCTTGTTCGTGGCCATTGCGCCGATTAACGTGCCCGCCGCTGCCGTCATGCTGGTCTGCGCGCCGTTCATCATCATCGTGACCGGCATCGTCTCCATGACCGCCGCCCGCGCCTTCAAGAAGTACTGGGTGCGCTACACCGATATGGGCGCCGCGTTCCTCGACAATCTCCAAGGCCTTGAGACCCTGAAAAACTTCGACGCCGACGAGCGCGCCGCCATCGAGATGGACAAGAAAGCCGAAGGCTTCCGCGTCATGACCATGCGCGTGCTGCAGATCCAGCTGCGCTCGCTGACCGCCATGGACATAGTGGCCTACGGCGGTGCTGCGGCCGGCATCGGTGTGGCGTTATGGCAATACGCGCATATTGGCGATGCTTTTGCCAATGGTGCGTCCGGCTGGTCGCCAATCGCACTGGCCTCACATCTGCCTGGTGTGCTTGCCTACGCGGCATACGGCCTGCACTATCTCATCCCGTTCGGGGTGGGCTACCCGCTGTCTCTTACCGGTCTGCTGTTCATTGTGCTGCTGTCCGCCGAATTCTTTATTCCCATGCGTCAGCTTGGCTCGTTCTTCCACGTGGCGATGAACGGCATGACCTCCACCAAGCGCATCTTCGCTCTGCTGGACACCCCGGAGCCCGAGCATGGCACGGCGACCCTGCCGGCCAACGATTCCGATTCCGCTGACGACGGTCTGACGGTCCGCTTCGACCACGTCGGCTATTCCTATGATGATGCCGGGCACGGCGACTCCAAGTCCGCATCCGCAAAGACCGATAAGCAAGGTGAAACCAGCCCCAATTCCGCCGTCGCTCCTGCGCTCACCAACATCACCTTCGCCGCACGGCCCGGTCAGTTCACCGCCATTGTTGGCATCTCCGGTTCCGGCAAGTCCACGGCCGCCTCGCTGCTCGCCGGTACACTGGCCGGTTACCGAGGTTCGCTCACGCTGAACGGCGTCGAGGTATCCGATTTGTCAGGCGAAACACTGGCCGGAGCCGTCACTGTGATTGGTGCCAGCAGCCATCTGTTTGCGGGCTCATTGCGCGAGAATCTTCTGATGGCCTTGCCCGATGACGAGATTCCTGATTCGCCGGATTCCGTGGACTCCCGTCTGTGGTCCGCGCTCGAGCAGGCGCGCATTGCCGACTTCGTGCACGCACAGCCGAACGGACTGGGCATGCCGATTGAGTCCGATGCCGCCAACCTGTCCGGCGGCCAACGCCAGCGCATCGCCATCGCCCGCGCGCTCCTGCATGATTCGCCGGTATTTGTGTTCGATGAGGCGACCAGCAGCGTTGACATGGAATCCGAAGAGCTGATCCTGGATACAATTCGCGAATTGGCGCAATCCCGCGGCAAGACGGTTATTATGATCACCCATCGCATGGCCAACGCCGAACACGCTGATCAAGTGGTGGTGCTCGAACACGGCAAGTCGGTTGAGGGGGGCACCCATACCGAGCTGATGACGGCGGACGGCGTCTACGCCAAGCTGTTTACCACGCAGGCAGATATTGAGAACTTCGGAGAAGGCCATGCTCGGCGTGTGCTGCAGGTTGGTTCCCGCAAGCAGGAGCTGTCCGACGACAGTCGGACTGAGGGTGGCGCAGCGCGCGTAAGCGCAGAGGCGGGTATGACGGTTGACCGCCTGCAGTCAGCTTTGCCGACGGCTTCCGTTGGCGGGAGTGAGCAGGCCTCGGCTGAGACTCCGGCTGGTGTTGCAAATAGCGATTCGTCTTCCAAAATGAGCACATTCCAAGTGATCAGGCGACTGCTTAAGGAAGCCCGACCTCTGGCAGGACTGATGGCAGCGGCCTCCACCGCCGGCACCATCGGCCATCTTTCGGCCACTTTCCTGCCCGTGTTCGGCATTATCGCGGCATTTGCACTTACCGGTAATCCGGTGTGGGGCATGGGTGTTGCGCCCGCCGTCATCATGATGATTATCTGTGCTCTTCTGCGTGGCATCACCCGATACATTGAACAATATCTGAACCACAATGTGGCATTCCATCTGCTCGCACTCTTCCGTTCCAAGGCGTTCGCCGCGTTGCGCAGACTGGCGCCGGCCAAGCTCGCGGGCAAAGGTAAGGGCAACCTTATCGCCATGCTGACCACCGATGTGGAACTGCTTGAGATCTTCTTTGCCCACACCATCAGTCCGGTGGCCATCGCGGTAACCTCCACCATCATCTACACGATTGTGGCCGCCACCCTAAGCCCATGGATGGCGCTGGCGTTGATTGCCGCCCACCTGGTTATCGGCATCCTTGTGCCGCGATTCTTTGCCACCGGCGTACGTAACCTTGGCCCTGCCATCCGTGGCGCTGCCGGAGAACTCGACGATGTGATGCTCGATGACATGCGCGGCCTGGACGAAATCATCCGATTTGGCCGCGGCGAGGAACGTGCGCAGGCCATCGAGGACCGTACCCATGCGTTGTGGAAGGATCACGCCAAACTCAGCAAGGTCAACGGCCGTTTCACCGGAATCAGCGGACTCTTGGTGGCTGTGCTCACAGCGGCTTCGGTCGCCGTGGCTATTGCCTGTGCCGGCGCGAACCCGCAGAGCATTCCGGCTCTGATTGCCGCCTTCGTGCTGTTCGCCAGCTCGTTCGGACCGACTTTGGCGCTCGCCGCCTTGCCCGCTAACCTGACTCAGACCTTCGCGTCCGCTAGCCGACTGTTCGGACTGATGGACGAGGTGCCCGCTGTGACCGAGAACGGCACTGTTGTGCCGCAGGAGTATATGGGCATGCGTCTTGATGACGTCACCTTTGCATATGCGGGGGAGCATGAAGTCCTGTCCGACTTCTCGCTTGATGTGCCGCAGCGTGGCGTGCTGGGTATCCAGGGGCCGTCCGGCCGGGGCAAGTCCACCATGCTCAAGCTGCTGCTGCGCTACTGGGATCCGCAGCGCGGTCAGGTGACGTTGTCCGGCACGCCGTTGCCCGAGGTCGATGTGCATGCTCGCCGACGTATTCAGGCCATGATGAGCCAGGAAACCCACCTGTTTGATGGCTCTATCCGAGACAATCTGCTGATTGCTTTGCCTGAGTCCGAGGTTGAAGCTGCAAATGTTGCAGGCAATGGGGAAGTGGGTGCCAAGACCGTTGATTCCCGACAGCAGCGGTTGGCGGCGCAATCGGCAGAGGGCGATGCCGTTCAGGTGGCAGCAGCTGACGGTCTCGATGCTCGTTTGCGTCAGGCTCTCGCCAAGGCCTCCGTGCTTGACCTCATCGATTCCCTGCCCGATGGCCTTGATACTCAGGTAGGCGAGTTGGGCGACCGTCTATCCGAAGGTGAACGCCAGCGTATCGGTTTGGCTCGTGTGTTCCTGCGCAATGCTGATCTGGTGCTTTTCGACGAGCCGACCAGCCGTTTGGATGCTTTGAACGAGGCTATTATTCTACGTTCCATTCACGCTATGGCCGTGGGTGAGCAGCATGCAGACAAGGAGCGCGGCGCGGCTGTGGTGCTGGTCTCCCACCGCGAATCCGCCATGCGCATTGCTGATGCGGCACTCAATCTGTAACTGCCTGTAACTACGCGGGAATCACATCGCATTGCGTTACGTTACCGCGTTGCACTGCGGTTCCTCGCGGGTGGCGGCGATGCCATCTCCGGTCGTCATTGCGTTGCTGCGTTTGTGTTGCGATATGTGATGCGGCAACGCAGCAATGCGGCAATGCAATGTGATGTGGCAACGTGGCAACGTAGCGATGCAATAACGCGGCAAC
>ERZ1032238.431-NODE-431-length-13231-cov-8.933440_pt1 | contig 13231 bp, 12 predicted proteins | sample MGYA00518736_ERZ1032238 | MGnify/ENA primary metagenome ERZ1032238 (study PRJEB33719, sample SAMN04261349) | wastewater metagenome | biome: periurban shantytown; feature: human; material: feces | host: Homo sapiens | place: Peru: Lima | collected 2012-01-15 ... | reverse complement strand
GGATCCTTGTTGGCTGTATGGTGGAATCTGTGCTCTTTATTTGGCATGTCCTTATCATCTGCTTAACGGATATATGGGGCCCTTGTTCGATCGCAGGGCGATCTTCGCGATTCTCGGGATGCTCTTGGGCTGTGCTCTACATCGAGCTTGGCTTAATAGAACAGATCCACAATCCTTTTCTTCGATTTGCCGCTCTTCTCTCTTTAATGGGGCCCTCTTGGTGTTGTCGATTATCACCGTAGGCGTCGAGTTCCTTGACTATCCGATGTACCTTGCGGGAGATGTGGAGAGCAGTGCTTTTTTGTTTCAAGTCCCATCGTTCGCTTCGATTGTCACTTGGTATGTTCTCGATATCGAGCCGTATGTCGTATTGTTAGGGGCCTCGTTCTCGGTGTTCGGGTTTCTCTGCTCCCATGATGCTGCCTACGGGCCTTCCGCCGATTCGCCGAGCATCTTCGCCACAGCGCCGGTCGATTTTATCGCTTGGGCTCCGGCGATATCGATTGTTCTTGGAATCGCTGTCCGTCTGGCTTGGACCGTGTTTTTGCCGCCAACGTTTGGCTCCTCTGGATCGCTCGAGGTCATCCTGTCCGGTTGCGTGTCTATTGTCCTCGCCCTTGCGCTGTCGCTTCTCTTCCTGGATCTTGACAGGGCCACTTTTGTTTCTCTGCGATGTGTTGCTGAAAGCAAGTTCTATGGGCGTATCTCGTATGCCCAAATGCTTGTGTTTTGCATGAGTTCGGGGCAATTGATTGCAACCGTTGTGATGCGGTATGCATACGACAGAATTGCCGGACTGGCTACCTTGCTTGTTTTGTTGGCATTGCTGGCCGTTATTCTCTTGCGCGTCCGCCGGTCGGCATCAGCGGGGGAGCAAGATGGCAGTAATGCCACGAGCCAAATCACGGATCTCCTCAGGGAACGTTACGGACTATCTCCGCGTGAAGCCCTGTTTGCGTCAGGAGTTTTACTTGGAAAGAGCGGGAAGGAAATCGCACTTGATTATGAAGTGAAACCGGGAACGGTGCGAAGCACGCTGTTTCGAACGTACCAAAAATTGGGCGTGCACGGGGAGCATGAACTTCGCGACCAGTTAATGCTCGATGAAACGATTCGCGGACTTCTTGATTGCGCTTCGCAGTCAAGTTTGACTTGCGATGAGGCGAGTTCGCCGCATGAGCATGGGCGGGAGCTTGGATATATTTCCAGGCTCCTTGAATCAGCCGGCATCATTCTTTGTCTGCACGCATCGCTGTATGTATTATTCCCCGTTCAGATTGTTGGTGGTTTGTGGGGGGTCGGTCAACTTCCTTTGGTGGGTGTTGTACTTGCGCTAATTGGGACGGGATTATTCGGTGTGGCATTCGAGGTTGTACAAGGTCTTGGATTTCGTTCGCGCAGCTTACCAAGCGACATGGGAAAAATCGGATTGATAGGGCGGGTTTTAGGCGCCTTTATTGTTCTAACTGCGGTCGCCTTTTGCCTCTCATATACTCATGGCGGAAAGCTTGTCCATGCCCTCGGTTCATGCTCGGACATAGTTTCAGTTGTGTCCTATAGCCTGGTTGCCATTATGGCCTTGGCCCTTGTAAGCCACGTGCTCGGCTCGTGGAATAGAATCTCTGCAATTCAGATTGCCGTCTCGTTTGCGCTCTGGGCCATTCTCTCGCGCTTCGAAGCTTGGGGCCTTGTGCTCGTTGAGGCCGCTCTTGGGATCTTGTTCTTGTCGTTCGCTCGTGTTGAGGGAGGCTTTGCTCGATACGGTGAGCCTTCAGGCAAGTTGGATCGTTTGAGCGGTGTCGTTGCGTACGAAGTTGCCTTGTGTTCTCTGTTTGCATTTTGCTTCGAGGAGTGGTGGAGAACTTTGGGCCAGCAATCTTACTTGATCGCGTCGATTCCACTCTTTGTTTCTCTTGCAGCTGCCTATCTCGTTTCTTATCGACGTTGGCTTGTGCCATCCGCCTCTGTTCCAGTTGCATGTATAGCTTGCTTGTTTACCATCATGGTACAGGTCGCGTTTGGCGAGCCGCTCTTTTCGATGTTGCCGTGTTCATTGATAGTACTGTTTGTGTTTTTGGGTGGCATGGGTTTAGGTCGCATGTCGCATGTGTCTCGGTTTTTCGCTGGATGCGTCATGGCGGGAAGCTTGATCGTTGTTAACAAGATTCAAGACTTTGCCGTTCATCCGCCTTCAATGATTGGCTCTCTATTTGGGTCCGGAGAGAACTTCTCTGTTGCGGTGGGCGCCGTTCTTTCCGTCATGAGCCTTTTCGCCGGCGTATTCTTTTGGCACTTTGCTAGAGAAGCATGGGAGATGCGTGAGTCTCATGCATTCGATATCGGTAGTTCTTCGGAAGAGAGTGGAGTCATCCGGCGCCAGAAAGCGCTGCTTGTTTCGCGGGGCCTTTCCGATGTTCAAACGGAAATAATGCTATTGACAGCTCGCGGGGAGACGGCGAGAAATATCTCGGACAGGGTCTGCTATTCGCCGGCAACGGTGAAAGCGCTTCGGACCGCATCCTATCGCCAGCTTCGAGTTCGTGATCGAGCCGGCTTGATTAAACTGATGTCGCAGGTAGATGGCATGTAAACATCTCTCTGCAATCCTCTATCCCGCCTGCTTACATACGGATTGTTCATTTTGGGGCATGCTGTTCTTGCGTCGACGCGCTAGCCAACATCTCTGAAAGGAGAATCTGATGAAGCGTCAATCTCTTACCAAATTCGCGTTCGCATCTTGTGCGGTTGCCGTCAGCTTGATGACGGCAACACCCGTTTTTGCCGATACCGTTTCGGATGTGGCCGGAACGGAGGTGTCCACGTATGCAAACAATTCGGACACGGGCTTCGCGTTTAATTTGGGCCGGGGAGGAAAGGTCGGTACGGGCTTTCGCCGCAAGGATGACAGCAGTTCCCTCTATATCAAGATTCTTGCCTATAGCGGCAAGCCGCTTCGACTCTACGTGGATGGTGCCTATGACACCGGTGGCTCCGGATGGAAGGACTGCACCGAGGGCGTGTACCGCTCGAACCATAAGGGCGAATGGGAAATGTACAACCAGGTGAATGAGTCTGGCCGCCATGCCGCGCGGCTGACATCGTGGGCGGAGAACGGCGCGGGGTCTGTAAACGGTGTTTGGAGCCCTGATTGCGTCGGTCACTACCAGAAGTTACCGGCGTAAACGTTTGTTGCGATGCGCGGGGCGCAGGCGTGCCCCGCGCATCGCGATTTCCTTCACTTTCTAAAGGAGAATCCAGCATGGCGCTATCTAAATCAGAAAAAATGAGTGCGGTTGGCATCGCAGTGGCTGCGGTCATTGTTGCTGCTCTTTTTGGTGTCCAGCATGTGATGCATGAGATGCAAGCACAACGTGTGCAGGAAGAGAAGAAGTCGCTTGATGTGTCTGTAGGAATGGGGGAGCCGATTCAGCTCGACTCGGCTGCTGACGGGCAACTTCTCGAGGACGGATCAACCTACAATGCTGGCATGCTTTTCGATGGAATTGCATCCGTGACGGTCCAGAGCGCAAAGTTGTACGATTCAAAAGAGGCAATTGATGCATTGACTGGCGATCCCAGTTGGCAAGGCGCTGCCGACGTGTCAGGAGTGAAGGGGTATTTGGTCTGCTCTGTTACGTTTGACAATGTCGACGCTATGCCACTAAATACCTCGCAAACAGGCGTACCAGTGTTCAATGCCGGCATGTTCAATGTGAATCATGGAGGAGAGATTGCTTGGATGAGCGCTCCGGTTGACCGTGCTAGCTACCATGATGCCCTTAACTTCGAAGTTCCAGAGGGGGAGTCTCGTACCTTCGATATCCTCTTTGTGTTTTACGAGGACATTACTCCCGACAGCATGCAAATGTGGTTTGGGAGCGGCTCGGTGAAAAAATACCGCTGTGACTTGACGGTAGATGATTGCCGTGGTTAGCAAGTCAAGCAGACCATTGATCATCATGGAGCTAGAAAGGATGCTCCATTCCCCCTGGCTCCTCGTTCCCTTGGGCATCGCCCTTGCTCTGGCGACGGCGTCCGCGATTGAGGCATACGCCTATCTGCAGAATCAGTATGCACAGCACGTTGGCTTTGGGTACGGATTGGGTCTGGCCTCTCATTACTACAACGGCCAAACGCGAGAGGGCAGCTTTGGCAACTGGATCGTGGTTGGAGCAAACCCCACACTTTCGGGAACCTTGTTTTTCTATGCATTGCCCCTGCTTGCGGTCATGCCGTGCGCTTGGTCGTATCTTTTCGAGAGAAAGTCAGGTTACGGGGCTCAGGTCTGTATTCGCTCCGACAGGAATTCTTATCTTGTTGGGAAGTGCGTTGCCGCCTTTGTGTCTGGTGCCCTCATCGCTATCGTCCCCCTGCTCTGGAACTTCCTGCTCATTTCTTGCCTCCTTCCTGCCTATTTTCCGCTTATCGAGGATGTCCAAAGGGTGGGCCTGTTTGACACCTGTTTCTTCTCCGAGTTGTTCTACAGTCACCCGCTTCTCTATGTTGGGGCTTATACGCTTCTTGACGCTCTGTTGATGGGTGCGTGGGCTGTGGCGGTGATGGGGGTCTCGAACGTCACCAACGACCGCGTCAAGCTGATGGTCGTCCCGTATCTCGCCCTGTTTGCCTGGCACTACTTCAACGGCTGGATTTTCGACACGCTCGCCATCCAGGGATTCAACATGAATCTCTTCAACAGTCTTCGCTCGGAATCTACGCTCTCACGTCCTGATTTTGCCGCAACGCTGGTGGAGCTCGCGTGTTTAGTTCTTTTTGGAATCCTATCCGCCCGAGCGCTTGCTCGTAAGGAGGCATCATGATGCTGTTGCGAGCGCTTCGCGTCGATCTCAAGGTTGGATTGCATGGGATTCTGCCCGTGCTTCTTGGCTTGTCGATGGTGTCTGTATCGTGTCTTATTGTTGCGTACACGCGCGTAGATGCAGTTGGATCCGTTGACGTTGCAGAACTGACGTTTGCGGACAACATCGCTTTGATTTTTGCCGGCAGCCTGCCGTTTGAGTATCGGCCGGGAGTCATGTTCGTTCCACCTTTGGGGTGGACGCTTCTATCGATGCTTGTGCTCTATGCGTCCCTTTCGTATCCGTACCGCGATCTCATGGGGTTCGGCCAACAGGTCCTAGTGCGTGAGAATTCCCGCGTTACATGGCTGCTTTCCAAATGCATTTGGGTCGCATTAACTTGCCTGCTGGGTTGCACAATCATTGTTCTGGTGGCGGCGATCTGGACTCTTGTTCAGGGTCAGGGGCTCACCACGGTGCTCCATAGCGATGCACTATATCTTGCGGCAATGCTCATGGGACCTTTCAAAGCAGATATGTTAGATGGAGCGGGATTTATGCTCTGCATCGTGGTTGTCCTATGCTCATTGTCGCTCCTGCAGCTGTTTTTGAGCATATTTCTTCGACCGAGCATTTCGTTTTTGTCCATGATCTTGCTGCTCATCGCTTCCGCCTATGCTCAAACGTGGTATTTGCCCGGTAACTACCTGATGTTTGTCCGGTGGGGAGGGTTTGTCGAGGGCGGTGTCGATATGTGGGTTGGCATGATGTTGTGCCTGGGTGTTGCCTTGGTCTTCGGCGTTGTTGGTTTTGGCTATTTTTGCAAAATGGATTTGGTGGATAGGGAGATGGCCGCATGACGATCAGAATCGAAGAGCTGAGCAAAAACTACCACGGCGTCGATGTGCTCGCTCGGGTGAATCTTGAGATTCCGACCGGGGCTGTCGTAGGCCTGCATGGCGTCAATGGATCCGGAAAGACCATGCTGATGAGGGCGATATGTGGCCTTATTCGTCCTACCTCGGGACACGTTTACATTGATGGCGTCGAGGTACGTGCCGGTGCCTCATATCCCAAGCGTCTCGGGATGCTTATAGAGGGACCCGCGTTCCTTCCAGGGTATACGGCCCTGGAAAACCTCCTTTTGCTGGCAAGCATACGTGGTGTTGTAGGTGAGGACTATCTGCGTGGTCTCGTTACGATGGTGGGACTTGATCCGGATGACAAGAGAAAATATCGGAAGTTTTCCCTTGGCATGAAGCAACGCCTGGGTATTGCGGCTGCAATCATGGAAGAGCCGGATATCGTGGTGCTCGATGAACCGACGAACGCCTTGGACACTTCAGGCGTTGCCATGGTAAAAAGGGTCGTTTCGTTGCTTCGCGACCGCGGGGCGACCGTTGTCCTTGCGTGTCATGATTTCGCCGTGCTTAAAGACCTCTCGGATCAAATTGTCCATATTGCAGAAGGCAAAATTGACGAAGCCTATGTTTTTCCTGACGTCATTGAGGAAGGGTATGAGCATGTTTAGCGGGAGCTCCTCGATTTCTAGGCGAGGCGTAATTGCTGCGGGGCTCGCGGTCTGTGGCGCCGGATTGGGATTGCGCGTAAAGTTCTTGAATGACACCAGCGTGGTGATTCCCGAGCGCCAATATGGCATGAACGAGTGGCTTGACTTGGATGACTGCTTTTTGGGGACGGAGGATGACCGCGCACCCGGCTATGGCTTCATGGTGTCTGGATGCTCGGTCATGACTCCGAACGAGTTTCTGAAGGCGTATTCGAGAAGCGACCTCAAGGAGCTCCACTCCGATGATGCGGATCGACTAAGCGTTGCGGTGGTCGATATGAAGGTCCGTAATGAGGGGACATCCGATAACGGAATTAAAATGTTCACATGGCATCTGGCATCTCTGGACCATCCAGATAAGGTGTATGAAGTCGATTTTGATCTGCTCGGTGCTGCAACACCCGAAATTGCAGGTTCCGTTGGCTTTATCGTTGACCCTGGGGTCGAGTCACGGGTGATTCATTTCCCGTTTACAACGGTCGGCGGCCCCGATTATTTCCACGATTACGAAGATACATATCGTCCGGATATCGAGGGAAGAAGATTCCGTCTCATAATGACCAACCTGCCGGAGCGCCGCATGTTTGTGCTTGATGCAAAAGATCATGACGCAGCCTAAGGTGCTGATGATTCTATGACACGCAGAAGGCGTAGTTGCCGCCGTAAGAGAAGGGCGAGAGCAATTATGCGTTTTACGGGGGTGGCCGGGCTATTGACGGCGATTGCGATCGCGATGGGCTCCACGTTCGGTTTCCTGTCTCCAGTGCTCTTGCGGTTTCCCGAACGTTCGCAGGCGCCCATCGTCGCGCCACTGTTTCAGAACCCGGAGTTTCCCTCGGGGTGCGAAGCGTTCTCGCTCGCCATGTGCCTGCGCGCGATGGGGTATACAGTTGAGCCATCTGAGCTCATCGATGTCTACATGCCGACCGACCCCACGTGGAGCGATTACGTCGATCATTACGCAGGTGACGCGCGCGATCTTGGGAGCGCCATGCCTCCGGCTGTGGTGGCATGCACGGATGCGTACGCGGTCGCCACGGGTGCGCCGCTTCACGGGGTCGAGCTCACCGGACGCCCCTTCGATGAGCTCGCCGAAATCGTCGAGCGCGGCTACCCTGTGCTCACGTGGATCACGACGGATTACGAGCCCCCTCGTTTCTCAGACGACGGGATGCGGGGGTACCTCCTGTATCGCAATTTTCATTGCGTGCTGCTGTACTGCATTCAGGGAGGCGTTGCTTACATAGCCGACCCGCTCATCGGTCTCGTCGAGCACGACGTACACTCATTCCAAACTCTGTGGGAGGAATGCGGCAGCCTCGCGATGGCAGTATCGGAATCGTAGAGGCAAGTCTCCGTCGCGACGCGTGGCGACCTGTGGGTGCCCAGGGATATACCCCGAATGCGAGTTCCGCACAAGCCGAAGGCCACTTGATGTGGCCTTCGTGCGAGCAGGACTGTTCGAGCAGGCGGGGTTTATCCCTGGGCACCCACAGGTCGCCATCTTCGCTTTTTATGCGCTCCGCGCGAAATTCTATTCACCATGCTCATCATTCGCCATACCGTGTACAATGGACGATGACCTTTAAGTGCGTACGAGATACCACAAGGACCATCAAGCGGGGCGCCCGCGCCCGGTATATATGCCTTCCTGTGATGCTCGCGCGCCAAGCGGTCGGGCATTATTTTTTTTGACTGCCCTTGCGGGCGGTCGAGAGAGGTTAAGGAAGGAGTTTGATGGGCATGTCTTCACCGAAGGCGGTCATCATGGACGAGACCGCAATCAGCCGTGCGATGACGCGCATTGCGCACGAGATCGTCGAGAAGAACGAGGGCGTTGAGAACCTCGCGCTCGTCGGCATCGTCACCCGCGGCGACTTGCTCGCCAAGAAACTCGTCGACGAGATCGAGCGGATCGAGGGGGTGCGCGTCGATCTGGGAAGCCTCGACATCAGCTTCTATCGCGACGATTACCTCACCAACTTCGCTCCGGCGGTGCACGCTACGAACATCCCGTTCAACCTCGATGGTAAGCGCGTCGTGCTCGTGGACGACATCCTCTACACGGGCCGCACCATCCGCGCCGCCCTCGATGCCATCATGGACCTCGGTCGTCCCAACCGCGTCGAGCTCGCGGTCCTCGTCGACCGCGGCCATCGCGAGCTGCCCATCTGCCCCGACTTCGTGGGCAAGAACGTGCCCTCCTCCCGCGAGGAGAACGTCCGTCTGTATCTTGAGGAGGTCGACGGCCGTTCAACCGTCGAGATCTTCGACGTCGCGCCGGGTGGCCATGTGGGCTCCGCGCCGTTGGGAGGCGAGTAATCCGTGTTCAACAACCATAAGCACCTCATCGACATCTCCGAGTACTCCGATACGGAGCTCATGACGATCCTGCAGACCGCCAAGGCGTTCTCCGAGGTCAACGAGCGCGCCATCAAGAAGGTCCCCACGCTCAAGGGCAAGACCATCGTCAACATGTTCAACGAGCCCTCCACGCGCACCCGTAGCTCCTTCGAGCTGGCCGAGAAGCGCCTTTCGGCCGATACGCTTAACTTCGGCGGCTCCTCCACCTCCACGGTGAAGGGCGAGAGCCTCATCGACACCGTCATGACGCTCGACGCCTACAAGATCGACTGCATCGTCGTGCGCGACAAGCACGCCGGCGCTCCCCACATCGTCTCCCAGGCGAGCCCCGCCGTGGTCATCGACGCCGGCGACGGCAAGCACGGCCATCCCACCCAGGCCCTGCTCGACCTGTACTCCATCTGGGAGCGCAAGCAGAACTTCGACGGCCTCAAGGTGGGCGTCGTGGGCGACATCGGCCACTCCCGCGTGTGCGGCTCCCTCATTCCCGCCCTCAAGATCATGGGCGCCGAGGTCACGGCCGTGGGCCCCAACACCCTCATGCCGCCGCGCCCCGATATCTTGGGCGCCGACCACGTGTCCAACAACCTCGATGACGTCCTGCCCGACCTCGACGTCGTGTACATGCTGCGCATTCAGCGCGAGCGCCTCGAGGGCGCGCCGTTCCCCAGCGAGCGCGAGTACCACAAGATCTACGGCCTCACCCAGGCCCGCGAGCGCCTCATGAAGCCCGATGCGATCGTGTGCCACCCCGGCCCGATCAACCGCGGCGTGGAGTTCGACTCCTACATGCCCGACCATCCGGAGCGCTCCGTCATCCTCGACCAGGTGTACGCCGGTATCTGCGTGCGCATGGCTGCCCTGTATCTGCTGCTTGGAGGTGCCGATAATGGCCTTGCTTCTTAAGAACGCGCACGTCGTCGACCCTGCCGTCGACCTTGATGGCGTGATGGACGTCCTCGTCGAGGGCGATGTGATCGCCGCTGTGGGCGAGGGCCTTGCCTGCGAGGGCGCCGAGGTCATCGACCTGACCGGCAAGTACCTCGTGCCCGGCCTGGTCGACATGCACGTGCACCTGCGCGAGCCCGGCTTCGAGGCCAAGGGCGACATCGAGTCCGAGACCGCCGCTGCCGCCAAGGGCGGCTTCACCGGCGTGTGCTCCATGCCCAACACCAATCCCGTGACCGACAACGGCGTGGTGGTCGAGTACATCAAGTCCGTCGCCGCCGCCAAGGGCCACTGCCGCGTGTACCCCGCCGGCGCCATGACCAAGGGCCTCAAGGGCGAGATCATCGCCGAGATGGGCGACATGGTCGAGCACGGCGCCGTCGCCTTTACCGACGACGGCCGTGGCATCCAGGGCGCCGGCATGGTGCGTCGCGCCATGGACTACGGCCAGATGTTCGGCAAGACCTTCATGAGCCACTGCCAGGACGACGACCTGGTGGGCGACGGCCAGATCAACGAGGGCGCCGTCTCCACCCGTCTGGGCCTTCTGGGCTGGCCGGCTGAGGGAGAGGAGCTCCAGATCGCCCGCGATATCACGATCGCCGAGCTCACGGGCGCCAAGCTGCACATCCAGCACATCTCCACCGCCAAGGGCCTCGACATGGTGCGCGCCGCCAAGGCCAAGGGGCTGCCCGTGACCTGCGAGGCCACGCCGCATCACCTCTTCCTCACCGAGGACGCCATCGACGGCACCTACAACACCTGCTTCAAGGTGAACCCGCCGCTGCGCACCGCCGCCGACGCCGAGGCGCTCATCGCCGGCGTCGTCGACGGCTCCGTGGACGCCATCGCGACCGACCACGCCCCGCACTCCGATTGGGAGAAGTCCCGCGAGTTCGAGCTGGCGCCGTTCGGCATGACCGGCCTCGAGACCGCGCTCGGCCTCGTGATCACCAACCTGGTCAAGACGGGCAAGATGAGCTTTGGCCGCATGGTCGAGCTCATGGCCATCGCGCCCCGCAAGATCTTGGGCCTCGACCAGGTCACGATCGCCGAGGGCAGCGTCGCTGACCTCACCGTCTTCGACGCCGATGCCGCCTGGACCGTCTCCGAGGAAGACTTCGCGTCCCACGCCAAGAACTCGGGCTTCAAGGGCGTCGAGCTCACCGGCCGCGCCACCGATGTCTTCGTGGGCGGCAAGCGCACGCTCGCCAACGGCGTCGTTTGCTAACATAGCCATACGGATCAACGCGTCGCGCGGCCGCCTGCCTCAGTGCGGCCGCGCGCCCGTATCAATCGACCATGCGTTTGCATGGGGAGGGGAGCATATATGCCGAATCCTTCGCCTGCGCGCATGCACGACTTCGAGGTCGTTTCGAACGAGGAGATCGCCGAGGGCATCTTCTCGCTCGTCATTTTGGCCCCGCGTCTTGCATCTGCGCTCAAGCCCGGCCAGTTCGTGAACATCCGCGTCCCGGGCGATGCCTCCGAGCTGCTGCGCATCCCGCTGAGCTACGTCTCGGCCGACGCCGAGCACGGCACCGTCGAGATCTGGTACGCGGTGGTGGGCAACGCCACGCGCCGCATGTCCCAGTGGAAGCCCAGCTTCACGAGTGACCTTTTGGGTCCCGGTGGCCGCGGCTGGAAGGCTCCCGAGGGCACCAAGCGCGCGCTCGTGGTGGGCGGCGGCATCGGCGTGCCCCCGGTTCTCTGCCTGGCGCGCGAGCTCGTCTCCGCCGGCGTCGCCGTCGATGCCTGCGTGGGCGCCGCGAGCGCTTCCAAGCTCGTGGGCCTCGAGGACTTCCGTGCGCTCGGTTGCGACCAGGTATGCGTGGCGACCGACGACGGCTCCGCAGGCGCTTGCGGCTTTTGCACCGACCCTGCCTCCGAGCTGCTTGCGGCCGGTGGGTACGATTACGTCGCCACCTGCGGTCCCGGCGTCATGATGAGCAAGGTCGCCGCTGCCGCCGCCGAGGCGGGCGTGTACTGCGAGGCCTCGCTCGAGCGCATGATGAGCTGCGGCTTCGGCGCGTGCAGCACGTGCAATGTCGAGACGACCGACGGCATGCAGGGCGCCTGCATGTGTGGTCCGGTATTCGATGCTTCCAAGGTGGTGGTCTGGTGAGCCAGGTGAATATGGCCGTCGACTTCGGCGGCGTGAAGATGAAGAACCCCATCAACACCGCGTCCGGCACGTTCGGGCAGGGTTGGCAGTTCTCCGAGCTCATGGACGTGAGTCAGCTCGGCGCCATCACCACCAAGGGATGCGCCGCCGAGCCGTGGCCGGGCAACCCCGCTCCTCGCATGACCGAGGTGCGCGGTGGCATGATGAACTCCGTGGGTCTGCAGAACCCCGGCGTGAGCGCGTTCGCCGCCAACTACGGCCCGTGGCTTGCCGACCTCACCGACAAGGGGACCCAGGTCATCTGCCAGGTCGCCGGTCACTCCACCGAGGAGTACGTCCGCGCGCTCGAGATGTTCGATGAGCTGTGCCCCTGGGCCGCGGGTTTCGAGATCAACGTGAGCTGCCCCAACATCGCCGCGGGCGGCGCCGCATGCGGCTCCACGCCCGAGGGCGCCGCCGAGGTCATGCGCGCGTGCCGCAAGGTGTGCGACCGACCGCTCTTCGTCAAGATGGCGCCGGTGCGCATCCCCGAGATCGCCCGTGCCCTCGAGGCGGAGGGTGCCGACGGCCTCACGGTGATCAACTCGATCCCCGGCATGGCGATCGACGTCCACACCCGCCGCTCCAAGCTCTCCAAGCCCACGGGCGGACTTTCGGGCCCGCTGTGCCACCCCATCGCCGTTCGCATGGTGTGGGAGGCCGCCAACGCGGTCGATATCCCGGTTTGCGGCGTGGGCGGCGTCATGACGGGCGAGGACGCGGCCGAGTTCATCCTCGCCGGCGCGTGCTGCGTGTCGGTGGGCATGGCGAGCTTCGTCGAGCCCGACGCTTCCGTGCGTATCCTGCACGAGCTTGAGGAGTGGGCCGCCAGCCAGGGCGTCCGCGACATCAACGAGCTGATTGGAGCCTTCGAATGCTAGAGGCTGACGCCCGCGACCGCATCATCGTCGCCATCGACTGCGACCGCACGCGCGCCCTCGAGCTCGCCGACGCGCTGTCCGGCCACGCCGCGTGGCTCAAGGTGGGTATGACGCTCTTTTACGCCGAGGGACCTCAGATCGTGCGCGAGTTCAACGAGCGCGGCTTCAAGGTGTTCTTGGACCTCAAGTTCCACGACATCCCGCATCAGGTGCGCGGTGCGGCCCGTTCCGCGGCGCTCGCCGGCGCCGACCTGCTTTCGGTTCACGGTTTGGGTTCCGGCGCCATGCTCGCCGCTTGCCGCGAGGGCGCCGATCAGGCCGCCGAGGTTCGCGGCAACCGCCCGAACCTCGTGGCGATCACCGTGCTCACGAGCATGAGCCAGGATTCTCTGACCGAGATCGGCGTCGATGCGCCCGTGGCCGACGAGGCCGCGCGCCTGGCCACGCTCGCCCAGAGCAACGGCATCGACGGCATCGTCTGCTCGCCCATGGAGGCTCAGGCCAT
>ERZ1032238.400-NODE-400-length-13765-cov-9.944931_pt1 | contig 13765 bp, 16 predicted proteins | sample MGYA00518736_ERZ1032238 | MGnify/ENA primary metagenome ERZ1032238 (study PRJEB33719, sample SAMN04261349) | wastewater metagenome | biome: periurban shantytown; feature: human; material: feces | host: Homo sapiens | place: Peru: Lima | collected 2012-01-15 ... | reverse complement strand
AGCGCCGCCGCGCTGGACGCGGCTCGCTCCCTGCTCGCCGAGTAGGGTCCCGCGCATGATCGCCCTCGCTCTCGACATCGGCGGTGCGCGCACCGGCATCGCCGTCTCCGACCGGACGGGTCGCGTCGCGTCCCCCGTCAAGGTGTTGCCCGCCGCCGAGGTCGAGGGCGTGGCCCGCACGTTTCGCATGGTGCTCGAGGACTACGAGCCCGATGTCATCGTGTGCGGCCTGCCCCAGACGATGGCGGGGGAGGAGGGCCCCCAGGCCGCGCGCGTTCGCGAGGTCGCGGGGCGCATCTCGCGCGTCACTGGGCTGCCCGTCGAGTTCATCGACGAGCGCCTGTCCTCGACGGAGGCAAAGCGCATCCTGCGCGAGCAGGGTTTGAGCGAAAAGCAGATGCGCGGTAAGGTTGATATGATCTCGGCCTCCCTGTTCCTGCAGGCGTGGCTCGATGCCCAAAGTCGAAAGGAAGATCGTGGCTAACGTTCCCGGCTCCCATCGCCAGGCCGATGTGCCTCGTCCCGCGGGAGCGCGTTTCCGCACTCCGGATCCCGCTTCCGCCCCGTCTCAGCGTCCGCGCTCCGCGGCGTATCCTTCCCACGGCGCCCCCTCGCCCGCCCAGGCGCCGGCGCCGCATGCCGCCGGGTCCCGGTTTGCCCAGGGCTCCCACCAGTCGTATGCCCATCAGGGCTCCCAGGGGCCCACGTACATGCCCCAGCGCTCCCAGGGCGCGTATGCGCGCGGGGGCGCCCGCCCGCCCAAAAAAGGCTCGCCCGTTCCGGTCGTGATCGGCGTGCTCATCGCCATCGCCGTGGTCGCGGGCGCCGCGTTGTTCCTGTTCCCCCGCATCTTCGGGGGCGATTCGGCCAATATCGAGGCGGGACAGCAGGTGTCCATCACCATCCCCGAGGGCTCTTCGGGCGATGCGATCGCCACGATCCTGGTCGATAACCACATCATCGCGGATTCCGGCGAGTATTACGCCGCCGTCAAAAAGCTCAACGCGGAGATGTCCCTCAAGCCGGGCGACTACCAGTTCGAGACGCTGCAGGACCCGCTGTCGGTGGTCAAGCAGCTCGTCGCCGGCCCCAACCTCGAGGGCGTCAAGCTGACCGTTCCCGAGGGCAAGACCGTCGAGCAGACCGCGCAGCTCGTTGAAGACGCCTACGGGATCTCCGCCGATGAGTTCATCTCGCAGGCCAAGGCCAGCGCGTATGCGGGCGACTATCCCTTCCTGGCCGACGCCGGGAACGATTCGCTCGAGGGCTTCCTCTATCCCAAGACCTACACCTTCGCGGGCACCCCGACCGCCGACGAGGTCATCCGCGCCATGCTCGACCAGTACCAGCTCGACGTCTTCGACGCTTTCGATTTCGATGCCGGCCGCGCCGCCATCTCGGCGACCTACGGAATCGAGCTGTCCGATTACGAGCTGCTCACGCTGGCGTCCATCGTGGAGCGTGAGGGCCTCAATGCCGACCAGCGCGCCCACGTGGCATCGGTCTTCCTCAATCGCCTGGCGGGCAAGGGTGATTTTGCCGGCAGGCCGTACCTGCAAAGCGATGCGACCCTCATGTACGAGACGGGTGGCGCCGTCACGGCCGAGGACATCCAGGGCATCGACAGCCCGTACAACTCGTATCAAAACGCCGGGCTGCCGCCCACGCCCATCTGCTCTCCGTCCTCCGAGGCGATTCTGGCGACCCTGGAGCCGACGGACTCGGATGACCTGTATTTCTACATCACGCAGGACGAGGAGTACTTCTCCCAGACCTACGATGAGCACATGCAGTCCTGGGAGTAGAAGATGAGCGTGCTTTCTCCCACTCGATACGTGGCGCGCGTGGAGCTCATCGACCTCGACGCGCTCTGGGCGTCGGGCAAACGCGCCATCCTGCTCGACCGCGACAACACGCTCGTCCCGCGCGACCGCACGTGCGCGCCCGCGTCGGTCGCCGCATGGCTCGACCATGCTCGCGATCTTGGCTTCGAGCTCATCATGGTGTCCAACAACTGGCATAAGAGCCATGTGTCGCGCTCAGCCGGCGAGCTCAAGATGGATTACATCTCCTTTGCGTGCAAGCCGCTGCCCTTCGCCATCACGGCGGGCATGCGCCGTCTGGGCGCCAGCAAGGCCAACGCGGTCATGATAGGCGACCAGCTCTACACGGACGTGTGGGGCGGCAACCTCGCCGGCATCGACACCATCTTGGTCAAGCCGCAGACGACCGTCGACCTGTGGTACACGCAGATCTTCCGGATCTTCGAGCGCCGCGCGCTGCGCGGGCTGACCTGCGAGGAGTAGGTCGGCATGACGTCTGCGGTCAAGCACGGATGCGACCACGTGTTCTTTGTGGGGTTCCTGGGCGCCGGCAAGTCGACGCTCGCCCGCAACTTGGGGCGCATGTTCCATCGCCGTTTTGTCGACACGGACCGCCTGGTCGAGCGCCGCTGCGGCAGCACCGTGACAAAGCTGTTCGAGGAGTTTGGCGAGGAGCGTTTTCGCGAGCTCGAGACCGCCGCGCTCGAGGGCCTGCGCGGGGAGCGCAGCCTGCTCGTGTCATGCGGCGGCGGCATCGTGGAGACGCCGCGCAACATCGAGCTCATGCACGATATGGGCTTTTGCGTGTATCTCGATGGCGACTTGGACGACTCGCTGCGCCAGATTCGCCGGAGCGACACGCGCCCCGATTTCCGCAGCGCCGAGCACGCCGCGCGCCTGCTCGAGCATCGTCGACCGCTGTACGAGCAGGCCGCCGACCTCACCGTTGATATTCGCGGCACGTCGTTCACCGATGTGTCCTACACCGTTGCCGAACTGCTCCTGGAGCGTGGTCTCATATGACGATTCGTCGCAAACTGCTCAACTTTGGAAACCGCAGCACCGATTTGCGCTTTGGATGCGGTGCGTTTTCCGAGCTCTCCAAGATGCTCGCCGGCGCCGTGGGGCGCCCCTGTCGCGCCTTCATGATCGCGGATACGGAGCTCGATGAGGCGCTGCTCGTCCAGGTCCGCCGCTCGCTCATCGACGCGGGCTATCGTGTTGACGAGCTTATGCTCGATGGCCTTGAGGCCGCCCGGTTCACGAGCGTCTCGCGCGCGTACGAGCGCTTGGCCGCCGCCGGCATCACGTCCGAGGACCTGGTGCTCGGCGTCGGTCCCGCGGCCGTGTGCTCGCTCGCCGCCTTCGCGTCGCATGGATGGTGCGGCGGGACCTCCTGCGCGCTCATCCCCACCACCCTCGACGCCATGGTTCGCCTGCCCACGCAGATGGAGCCACTCTCCGTTGCCGGCGACGCCCATGCCGTGAGTGTGAGCCCCCAGGTCTCGCTCGTGGTGTGCGACCTGGACCTCGTGGTCGGCCGCGACGTCGAAGCGAACGGCATGGGGTACGTGCTCATCTGCGCCGCCCATCTGGCCGAGAGCCGCAAATGCTGGGAGGGCTTTGCGGGCACGGTCGAGGGGCTTGCCCAGCATGGCGAGATCGCCTTCATCGACGCCATCTGCACGGCGCAGACTTCGCGATTGAACACGGCCAAGTCCGCCAGCCCCTCCGCCCGCCGCGCGTTCATGTACGGCCAGACCACGGCGCGCGCGCTTTCCGCCTGCCTGGGGGATGCCGCCATCCAGCCGTATCGCCTCTATGCGGAGGGCATGCGCTTTGAGGCCCGTCTCGCGGTCGATGTGTGCGACTTCTCGGTCGATGAGATGTTCGCGCAAGACGATCACCTCGAGGACCTCGGCATCGAGGAGCTCTCGTTCGCGCTCGATGCGGACGCGTTCATCGACGCCCTGCGCGCCGAGCGCTTCCGCCGCGCCAATCGCTTCCAGCTCGCCCTGCCCAAGCATCCGGGCATCATTCGCCTCTCGTCCGTCGAGGACGAGGTGCTCGAGCGCCACGCCCGTGCGTTCCTCGCCTCCCGCCGTCCCTAATGTGTCATTTATTTGGGGTCAGACCCCAAATGACACATGTTTATCCCGTCGATGGAAAGGATTTCCCATGTCTGAAATTATGAACGGTCCCGCCGGCCGCGTTACCCGCCTGCGCGCGCTCATGGCCGAGCGCGGCTACGACGCCGTCGTGGTGCGCGACGAGGCCAATCTTCGCTGGCTCACCGGCGCCATGCGCGTGTTCGACTACACCGGCGAGTACCCCCACGCCGCGTTCATCACGGCTGATGAGTGCTACCTGCACACGGACTCTCGGTACTTCAACACCTTCGAGGAGAACCTTCCCGAGGGTGTCGAGTGGAAACTCGACATGGAGTCCATCGCCATTCCCCGTTGGGTGGCGGAGCGTTCCCGCGCCACCAAGAGCCGCACCGTCGCCGTCGAGGATGACATGCAAATCGGGTTCTATCGCGGCATCGAGCGCGGGCTTGAGGACTGCTCCGTGTGCGCGGCCCTGCCGCTCATGCACGGCGACCTCCAACTCATGCGCGCTGTCAAGGACGCCGAGGAGCTCGAGCTCATGCGTCACGCGCAGTCCATCACCGACGCCGCGTTCGCCCACATGTGCACCGTGATTCGCCCCGGCCTCACAGAGAAGCAGCTCCGCACCGAGCTTGAGACCTTCATGTTCGACAACGGTGCCGATGGCCTAGCCTTTGGTTCCATCGTCGCGAGCGGCCCCAATACCGCCAACCCGCATGCCATTCCCGGCGACCGTAAGGTCGAGAAGGGCGACTTTGTCCTCATGGACTACGGCGCGGGCTACCGCGATTACAAGTCCGACATGACGCGTACGGTCTGCGTGGGCGAGCCCAACGCAAAGCAGCGTGAGATCTACGACATCGTGCGCCGCACGCACGAGGAGTGCGTCGCCGCCATCCATGCGGGCGTCGACGGCAGCGAGATTCACAACCTCTCCCAGAAGCTCATCGGCGATGCGGGGTACGGCGAGTACTACGGCCACGGCCTCGGTCATGGCGTGGGCATCGACATCCACGAGCTGCCGGTCTTCGGTCGCAAGAGCAACATCGTGGAGGAGGGCGCGGTCATCACGGTCGAGCCCGGCATCTACCTGCCCGGCGTGGGCGGCGTGCGCCTGGAGGACTACGGCGTGGTCACCAAGGACGGCTACGAGCCCTTCACGACCTCTACGCATGAATTGGTCGTCATCGACTGCTAGGATTTCTCCGGTGTCCTGCCATTGCAGTTCCAGGTGGAACACTTCAACTTCACGTTGATGGGACGCGTTGGGCCCGCCATCAATCGACGGCGGGCCCAACCACGTTGATGTGCTCAACCTCAAATCATGCGATTGCGTGCAACAGGTTCTTCAGCAGGATTGCGACGACGACCACCAGTATCCCAAGTCCTGCTGCAAGCGCCATTTGTTTTGGAGTCGCACGTTCATTCTCGCCGTCGGAGTACTTCCGTTGAAGTGCCGTGAGGGCCACGAACGAGCATGTCGTGAGCGCGACAAAGATCGCGAACGTGCCCGCGCCCAGCCGTTCCTCCAGCAGTATCGAAGTAACGACAATTGCGATGTGTAGCCATACCACCAGATTACGCGCTTTGCGCATCCTTTCGGCCTTGATGTCATCCCGCATGCTTAACTCCTAAGGTTCATGTAAGCATTGCTATCAGTATCTCGAGCGCTACGGCTCCAATGATAATTGCGGAAGCGACGTGTCGTTTTTCTTTTATTGATATGAGGAGATACCAAAGTAGGCATATGTGGAACGCGACTGCCCCTATAAGCCATCCTGTTGAGTAGGGCAACAGTCCGGAAAAGCATGAAATTGCCAAGATGGCATCTACTGCCAAGTATGCGTAGAGTGGTTTCGGATTAATAATCCAGTTCCCATTGCTGTCCATGACTGTCCTAAGACAAGCAGTTAAACAGCTGGAATGCGGCTATTGGTGTTCCGATATAGATTCCCGCAGGGTTGAGTGTTACGCCTGCCAACAGAATGTCTCCGGTCACACTTAAATAGAAATCGGTCAGGCATTTCCGCTCTTTGCTATTTAGAGGGACTGCGTGCGGGACGGGGCGATTGTTTTGGAACCCGTGCGAGTCGCACCATTCCTTCGAATAGCTATCGGTGCAGCGACCCCGTTCGCGCAGCGTTGTCGTTCCGGCTCCTTCTTCCTCAAGCACATACACCTCTGCCTCTCGCGAAGGAGGCTCGCTGGTGGCGGCGAAGGCGGGGACCGCAGTGAGACTCGATACGGCGAGGGTTCCGATCAAGGCAATGACGATCGCTTTTTGCTGGGTTTTCATGGTGTCTCCCTTCATCTGGTTGGTTGTAGCACCCCGATACTCCTTTTCTCGACGTGTGGGGCGGTCAATTGTTCCGACAGACATATTCATCGAGCAGAGCCTTCACATCATGTTCTCCTTCGGCGGATCCCAGGATGTTGCCCGCATCATCTATAACTAGTGCGCTCGGCAGGTGCTCGAGGTTGAACTGGTCAAATGTCTTCCAGTTGGAGTCAAGAAGAATGGGAAACTCTCCTTTATGCTGCTCGATTGCCTCGATCCCATCATCTTCCGAGACCGTGAACAAGTTTCGTTCGATGGCCCGTTTGCAACCAGATTGTTCGATGTAATCAAATACGTTTTCGCAATGGGGACAGAAGGACCCCCAGAAGAGCAATATGTTTTCCTCGCCAGGCTTGAGCTCGGAATAGTAGGTTCTTCCATTTCCAAGATTGAAATCTTCTGCCGTAGAGAGGTCGCAGTATTGCTGTGTGTATGGATCGGCTTTTTTCGGCTGCTGGCTCTTGATGGATGTCGCGTTTACATTTCCAGCGACCAAGACGATGGCTACAAGGGAAATAGCCGCTGCGATACAGAGGTTTCGACGATTCATGGTGCGTAGCGTCTTCATGATCTCCTCCTGTCAGGCTCGACGTGATGAGAGCGTGCCAGAAAAGGGTCGATTTGTATGCCAACAGGTCGTATGAAACTTAATCGATGTGGCTGTTTACAGAGATAAATTACACATGTTGGCTTTCTGTCCTGTGCGAGTACAATGAGTTTGAACGTCATTCGCCGAGGTTGGGTGGTCGCGATGGGACATCGTGCTCAGGCCTATATCCGCTATGCGCCGTTGCTGCTTCTTTGTGTCTTTCCCCACCAAATGCTCCTCATCGGTACGACTGATAACATGACCGGGGTGCTCATCGCTCCCTATGTGTTTGTCCCTGCTCTTGCCTTTCCTATCGGAGCGGGTGTTGTCATTCATATAGGCGAGGAGTTTTTTACTCAAAAGGCATGTCTGAATCTTTATAGGGTGCAACTTGCTTTGTCGGTCGCTTTGATCGCGCTTGGCTGTTTGCATCCCGTTTTGCTCTACCTGCACCGTGCGGGCGAGTTCTTTTATTATCTGTATCCTTTGCAGCAGGCGGTTCTGTTTGTGTCCTACGCGCTGACGCCTTCGGTGCATGTATACGCGGCCCATGCAGAGAGGAACGCGTGCGCGCAGAAGCCCTATCGCGGGCTATCGCGGGGCTGGAAATGCGATTATTGGCTCCGTGCGGTGGCTGATGCGTTTCTCGTCTCGCTTTTTATGACAGGCTGCCTCTTGCTTCCGTTCAGCGCATCCCATCGCATAGGGTTCTGGTTGTCCCTGGTGATTGCGGCGCCTTTACAGCTGACGTTTGGCATACTCGCTGTGGCGAGTCTCGTTCGCACCGGCGGTTCATGGATTGACTCTCGTTTTTGGGCTGTTTGGCCGATGAGGTTCATCGGATCAGTTGTCGCATGGCCTGTGGCAGTCGGTGCGCTTGGTCATGATGTGTACGGGGTCATGACGTGGACTGCGGTGCTTGGCTTTTTCCTTGTTGTATCGAGAGTTTGGTTTCGACGCTCAGTCTTGTCGGGGGATGTCGCTCGTGACGACCCGTGTTCGCAGTTTGATTCGTCTTCTGGACAATATCCCGTCCCTGAAATGGCGCTTCAGCTTCAACGCGCGTTTCCCGATGCGGCGCTTGCCGACAGGGAGAGGCATTGCATCGAGATGGCGCTGGCAGGGATGACTTCCGCCCAAATCGCTGCAGAACTCGGCATCAAGTCCGTCACCGTCCGATCGTATCTTGTGAGGGCTTATCGAAAGCTCGGGGTTTCTGACCTCAAGGCGCTCGCTGGATGCGTACGGGACGTGCGGCAGCCTGTGGGGGAGGAGTCCGATAATCGCTCGCCGGCCTTCATGGGAGGGGAGGGCGAGCGGGCCCACTGCGCTTTTTTGTGCGCGCCTGCCGACCTGCGCAGTTTATTTGCGATGCTGTTGCTCATGGTGGTCCTGAGCGAGCCCGGGTTGTCAAGTGACCTGTTTGCCTTCGCCGTCTCCTGCATGGTTATCGCGGGAGTCACGATGCGCGCGATTGGGACCGGGCTACCGTTTGACCTGAGGGCAAGGCCCGCACGCATTGCCTTTGAGACGGCGGCGCTCAGCTCCATCGTTTTGTTTGAGCTTCTCGCATCCGGGCTGACGTCCGCGAGCCGCGTGCCGTCGTTCGCCTGCGTAGCCATATCGATGTGCGCGCTGCTGTTCGTTCCATATCTGTTGCATATGGCTCTGTTCAGGGGTGAAGAAAGCCCCGGTCGTGAGCCTGGCGCATGCGCAAAGCTGCTTTTCCCGTACCTACTTTCTGGCGCCGTGTTTCTGGTGGTCGTCTCGACGGTGCCAAAAGCGCGGGAGATCGCGTTTTTCACGTTGTTCCTTTTTGTGTGCGTGGACAGAATAGGGATCTGGCGTGCTCTCGCCACGCGGGCGGATACGTGCGAGTCGATACCCGGCGACGTTTCGTATCTCCACACGCATCACTTCATTCCGTTCTTCATGGCGGGCGTCGTTGTTGGTGTTTGTGCACAGACGGCTCTGCACATCGGTGCCGAATTGGGCGGAGATGTCATGCTCGCCCTTCCGCTCGCATTGTTGGCTGTGGGGTGCTGCCTGTACCTGCGTCGCCGTGGCTGCGTTGGGGGCTGGCGTGGCGGTGCGGTCGCATTGGGCGCCGTGGCTACGATTGCCGTGGGATACTGGTTTGAGGGCTCTGCGCGGCTCGGAACGGCGTACGTCCTTCTTGTGCTGTGGGCGACGGTTGCCTGCTTCCGCGATTCGCCTTCATGGCGGGCTGCCGTTCATGCCCTTATGTTCGGTGCGGCGGCCGGTGCTTCGATGAGCCTGATGGAATTTGAAGTTCGCTTTGTCATGGTTCGCGCCCTCAGGGGTCTCGATGGCGTCCTGCCTGCCGCCTTCGATATCGAGTTCCGCTCGCTCATCTTGGTCGGGCTTCTCGTCGCGTGCGCTCTTTGCGCGCTCTATGAGCTGAGGACGGCCTCCCTTGAGGATGCGCCGGCCCTGCCTGAGGATGCATTCCAACGGATTTTGAGTTACTGCCATGGAAGGGGTTTGAGCGAGTTACAGGGACTTGTCGTTGCGTATACCGTGTGCGGGGAATCTGCGCGGCAGACGGCTCTGCGCGTGGGATATTCCGTGGGATCCGTCAACTCTGCGCGGCTTGCGGCGTATAAACTGCTGAGGGTTCATACGAGAGATGAACTTCTCGAGCTGGTTCAACGCGAGCTCGGGCTATCCAAGGCGTCCGGCCTTCAATGAAGGGACGTTCCGTGTAGGACATGCAAATCGGGTATAATTCTCAAGTTCGATTCTTCTACAGAAAGGCAAGTCATGGCTTCCATCACCACCGCCGACTTCCGCAACGGCATGGGTCTCAAGATCAAGGACAAGTACTACACCATCGTCGAGTTCCAGCACGTCAAGCCTGGTAAGGGCGGCGCCTTCGTCCGCTACAAGACCAAGGACCTCAAGACCGGCCGCGTGGTCGAGAACACCTGCAACGCCGGCTCCAAGTTCGAGAGCGTGCAGCTCATCACCAACGAGATGCAGTACCTCTACAACGACGGCGACAACTACTACTTCATGGACATGACCTCCTACGAGCAGATCGCCGTCCCGGCCGACTTCATCGGCGACAACGCCAAGTGGCTGCGCGAGAACGACAACGCCCAGCTCCTGTACGCCGACACCGAGCTGCTCGGCGTCAACCCGCCCATGTTCATCGAGGCCGAGGTCATCGAGACCGTCCCGGGCGCCAAGGGCAACACCGTCCAGGGTGCCACCAAGCCCGCCACCATCGACACCGGTGCGGTCGTTCAGGTCCCCATGTACCTCAACGAGGGCGAGCGCATCAAGGTCGACACCCGCACCGGCGAGTTCGTCCAGCGCCTCTAATCGCGCCGTATTCGCGAACGCAATCGGACGGCCCGTATGCGGGCCGCCCGCAACACGCAAAGGAGTGAGCATGTCGCAAGAGATCACCATCGCCGGTATCGGCATCGCACCCGAGGTCCTGGCCGCCATCGTCTCCCGTTCCGTCGAGGAGGTCGAGGGCGTCGCCTCCGTGGGCATCAAGGACCTTGCCACCAACCTCGTGTCCATGTTCTCCGCCAAGTCCACCCAGGTGGGCGAGGACGTCGAGGCCGAGGTCGTCGACGACAAGCTCCGCCTCACCGTGCACCTCACGGTCTTCTTCGGCTATCCGTTCAAGAAGCTCGCCGAGGTCGTGCGCGAGGCCGTGGTCAGCGCCATCGATGCCCAGGTGGGCGTCGAGGTCGAGAGCGTGAACATCTGCATCGACAGCCTCGTTTTCCCCAAGGAGTAGCGCGTGGCATCCCTCAAGGTCAATCGCGGTCGAACCCTCGCCCGCAGCCAGGCACTTCAGATTCTGTTCCAGGCGGAGGTTCGCGGTGAGTCCGTGGGCGACGTCCTGGCCGGCGACTTCACCCTCTCCAAGGGGCCGCTCGCCGATTACGCCATCCAGATCGCGCGCGGCGTGGACGCCAACCGCGAGCGCATCGACTCCGCGCTGCGCGCCGTCTCCGCCAACTGGAGCCTGGAGCGCATGCCAGGCGCCGACCGCAACCTGCTGCGCGCCGCCGTGTACGAGCTCTATTTCCAGGTTGCCGACACGCTCGACGCCGCCGTGGTCATCAACGAGGCGGTCGAGATCGCCAAGGCCTACGGCACCGACGATTCCGCCGGCTTTGTGAACGGCGTGCTCGGGCGCATCGTGCGCGAGCGCCATCTGCCCAGCCTGCAGCACGTGGCCTGCACCGTCACGGCCGATGACTGCGAGGCCGCCTGCGTCGCCGCGCTGTGGTTCGAGATCGACCCCAAGCGCATCGAGGCCGAGCGCGAGGCGGCGCGAGCCGCCGAGGAGTCGCGTGCGCGCTTCGAGGCAGGCGAGTACGGCTTTGAGACCGAGGACCTCGACGAGATGTTCCTCGATCCGTTCGACGCGCCCGCCGGGGAGTAGCGATGGCCGAGGGCACCTTCGACGACATCACGGAGCGCCTGGATGAGATCATCGCCCAGGTGCGCTCCAAGGACACGTCTCTCGAGCGCAGCCTCGATCTGTTCGATGAGGCTATCGAGCTGGGCTCGCGCGCGGTCGATATGGTCGATTCGTTCGAGCTGTCGCCGCGTGAGGCGGATATGCTTGACGAGCAGGAAGCCGCGGCCGCCGCAGCCAAGAGCGGCGACGTTGCGTCCAAGTCGGGCGACGCCGCATCTGAGGTCGCCGGGGCAGCGCCTGAGTCGCGCGCCGCATCCGGGTCCGCTGACGCTGCGGACGCCGACGTTGTGGCGGCAGGCGGCGCTTAGGGCGGGGCATCCGAGAGGGCAGCTGGCGTCCAACGGGGCGCCGAGGACGCGCAAAGGGGCGTTTCGTGGCACGCGTTCGTCTTGATGATGAATTGATTTCCCAGGGCATCTGCGAGAACCGCGCGGATGCCCTTCGCACGTTGATGGCGGGCCTCGTCTCATCTGGCGGCGAGCGGCTGAGTTCTCCCGGCATGATGGTCAAACCCGGCATCGATTTACATGTCAAAGGGCGCATCCCGTACGTGGGGCGCGGCGGCCTCAAGCTCGCCGGCGCCCTCGATGCGTTCGGTGTGGACCCCGCGGGGCTCACGTGCGTCGACGTGGGGTGCTCCACCGGCGGGTTCACCGATTGCCTGCTCAAGCGCGGCGCCGCGCACGTGGTGTCGGTGGACGTGGGCCGCGCGCAGTTCGACTGGTCGCTGCGCAACGACGAACGGGTCACGCTGCTCGAGCGCACGAATATCGTGGACGTGCCCGCGCTTGGATACGCCGGCTCGTTCGATGTGGCGGTGTGCGACGTCTCGTTCACGAGCATCCGCACGATTCTGCCCGCGGTGCTCGAGCTCCTGTCTGTGGACGGCGCGTTTCTCACGTTGGTGAAACCCCAATTCGAGGCCGCCCCTGGTGAGGTGGGGGAGGGCGGCATCGTGCGCGACCCCGCCGTGCATGCGCGCGTGCTTGCGGATACCGTGCGGCTGTTCGCCGCGAGCGGCCTGGCACCGCTCGACATCTGCGCATCACCCATCAAGGGTGCCAAGGGCAACCGCGAGTTCTTCCTCCTCGGTGCCCGCGGCTCGCGCGACGTCGACGCCCTTCTCTGCCACGCGGACGCGCTCGCTGCCCATGTAGAGGCTCTTACCGATAAGGCGGTTCGGCTATGAAGGTCTTCCTCGTACCCAACTACTACAAGCGCGAGGCCGTGGAGAGCGGGCTGCAGCTCGAGCTCTGGCTCTCGCGCCAGGGCTTCGACGTCGACTGGGCCGCCGACCAGCGTTCGGGCATCGAGTCCACGCCCGATCTGGACGACTGCGGGCTGGTGATCTCGCTCGGCGGTGACGGCACGCTCTTGCGTGCGGCGCGCATCGTCGGCTACCGCGAGATTCCCATCTTGGGGCTGTCCTACGGCCATTTGGGCTTTTTGACCGCCGCGAGCCCTGAGGACCGCAACATCCTGGAGGTCGTCGAGGACGCGCTTGCCGGTGAGCTCCACGTGAGCCGCCGCGCCACGCTCGACTGCCGTGTGTTCTCAATCGACGAGCAGGGCGCCGAGCGCGTCGAGACGGGTTTCGCCCTGAACGACCTCGCCCTTACCCGCGGACCGCTGTCCGACATGGTCGAGTTCGACATCACCGTGTCCGACCACCACATCGACCTCCTGCGCGGCGACGGCTTTGTGGTGTCCACCGCCACCGGCTCCACGGGCTACGCGCTTTCCGCCGGCGGGCCCATCGTGAGCCCCGAGTTCACGGGCATGGTGTGCGTGCCCATCGCCCCGCACACCATCCAGGCGCGCGCGTTTTTGACTTCGCCCTCCGATGTGATCGAGCTCAAGCTGTCCAAGGACCGTCCCTCGATTCCCGCCATCGCGATCGACGGGCAGTTCCTCGAGGTCGCCGGAGAGGTGGAGCGGGTCGAGGTCCGTCGTGGCGAGGCCGATATCCTGCTGCTCGATTACGGCCCGGAGAGCTTCTACAACTCGGTGAGCCGTGTGTTTTACGGGGTGCGCAATGATCGATGAGATCCATGTCGAGAACGTCGCGCTGATCCACGAGGCGGACCTTGTGCCCGGAACGGGACTGACGGTCCTTACCGGCGAGACGGGCGCCGGCAAGACGGCGCTGCTGTCCGCGCTCAAGCTTTTGATGGGTGAGCGCGCGGATTCCTCCGCGGTGCGCGAGGGGAGCGAGGGCGCCCTGGTCGAGGGCCGCCTGTTCGCGGGGGCGCATGACGAGCAGGGCTTTGTGGCCCAGCGCCGCGTGGGCCCCGACGGTCGCTCCCGCGCTCGCGTGGATGGTGCTATGGCGAGCGTTCGAGAGCTTTCCGAGCGGGTCAGCCCTCTGATCGACCTGTGCGGCCAGCATGAGCACCAGCGCCTGCTCGACGCATCTTCCCACGTCGATATGGT
>ERZ1032238.376-NODE-376-length-14216-cov-3.863357_pt1 | contig 14216 bp, 10 predicted proteins | sample MGYA00518736_ERZ1032238 | MGnify/ENA primary metagenome ERZ1032238 (study PRJEB33719, sample SAMN04261349) | wastewater metagenome | biome: periurban shantytown; feature: human; material: feces | host: Homo sapiens | place: Peru: Lima | collected 2012-01-15 ... | reverse complement strand
ATGGGATATTGCTTAATCGGAACGGAGATTCTCCCAGGGAGACCCCATGCTTATATCGCTTGCGCCCATGGAGGGCTTGACCGGTCATGTGTTTCGCCGCGTGCATGCGGAGTGTTTTGGCAGGCTCGATCGCTATTACACACCGTTTTTGGCGCACCCGCACGTGGGACAGCCCTTTAGCAAAAAGGCATTCAAGGAGATCGATCCCGAGGCAAATCGCGGCCTCAACGTTATTCCCCAGCTGCTCACCAATGATGCCGAGCAGTTTGTATGGGCCGCCCGGCTGTTGGCCGAGCTGGGGTGTGAGCAGGTCAACCTTAACTTGGGGTGCCCCTCGGGCACGGTGGTGTCCAAGGGGCGGGGTTCGGGCTTTTTGGGCAGGTTCGATCAGCTCGAGGCGTTTTTGTTGGAAATCTGCGAGAAATCGCCCCTGCCGGTGTCGGTCAAAACGCGTTTGGGGCTTGAAAGCGATGCGGAGTACGAGCGGGTGCTCGAGGTGTTCTGTCGTTGTCCGCTTGCGGAGCTCATTGTGCACCCGCGTGTGCAAAAGGATCGCTACGAGGGCAAGCCGCGCCAGGAGGCATATGGCGCCACGCTCGCCCGCGCTCCGTTTCCCGTGGCGTATAACGGTGACATATTTGGCGTTGGCGACCTTGAGGCGCTCGTCGAGGCATATCCCGGCACCGGGCACGTTATGCTTGGGCGCGGCATGCTTACCAATCCCGCGCTCGCGCGCGAAGCCGCCGGCGGCCCCGTGCTTTCGCAAACGGAGCTCCAGCAGTTCCACAACAAGTTGTTTGATGCGTACGAGGAAGAGATCGGGGGCAACGCGGTCTTTCGCATGAAGGAATGGTGGTTCTACGCCGAGCGTGCGTTTACCGATCCGCTTGCCGTGCATCGTGCCATTCGCAAGGTCCGTAAAGCGCATGAGTATGTGGAGGCCGTTGACCGTATTTTTGCCGAGCAGCATCTGTGCGCACGCCCGCGGTTCGATGCCGCCGAGACGCCGCATCGATAGCATGGCCGTGGAATGGGGAGGAACATGGATCCAATCGCGCATATACATACCGATATGCCGCAGAAGTTCGGCATTCCGCGTAACAGCTTTTTGGCCCCGCACCTGCAGGGGCGTATTGTGTTCGAGCCGGAGTTCGCGGTGAACGCCGCGGTCGAGGGGCTCGATGCCTTCACGCATCTATGGCTGCTGTGGCAGTTCGAAAACGGTGTTCCCGGCGGCACAGCGCAGGATATTGCAGCCGATGCGGCCGCCCGTGAGCGAACCGCCCCCGCAGCGCGGTCAAATACCTGGTCGCCTACCGTTCGCCCGCCGCGCCTGGGCGGGGCGCAGCGCGTGGGGGTATTTGCCACGCGCAGCCCCTTTCGTCCCAATCCCATAGGCCTGACCTGCGTAAAGCTTGATCGGGTGGAGATCACGCCCGCCGGCCCCGTTATCCATGTGCTCGGTGCCGATCTGCGCGACGGCACACCGATCTACGACATAAAACCCTACATCCCCTTTGCCGATTGCCATCCCGAGGCATCGGGCGGCTGGATCGAGGGCAATCCCTGGCATGAGCTGGCTGTCCATATGGCAGAAGCGCTCCGCGAACAAGTCCCTGCCGCTAAACTGCCGGGGCTGCTCGAGGTCCTTGCCCAAGATCCCCGCCGCGCCGGCAGCAAGCCCGAGCCGACACGCGTCTACCATCTGGCATACGCCGGCCTAGATGTTGCCTTTACCGTGGACGGGGACGATCTTACGGTGGTGGGGGTCAGCGCAAGCTAGCCGTCGCTATCCGGCCCCTCTTCCGCCCCAACGGCCTCGCGCATCGCACGGGCCTTCTGCAGCGTTTCCTCGTATTCGAAGTTGAAGTCCGATTCCGCCGTGATGCCCCCGCCCACGCCGAGCGTTGCTGTGCCGTCTTGGCATACGAGCGTGCGGATCACCACGTTGAGGTCGCAGTCCCCTGCCGCCGAAACATATCCGATGCTGCCGGTGTACAGCCCGCGTGGCCCCCGTTCCAGCTCATCGATGATCTCCATCGCCCGCCTTTTGGGTGCGCCGGTGATAGAGCCGCCGGGAAACGCATGGCGCACGACGTCGAGCGCGGTCGCATCGTCACGGAGGTTGCCCTCAACGGTCGCCACCAGGTGAAATACGGTCGGGTAGTCCTCAACCGTGAACTGCGGGAGCGTGGTGACGCTGCCGGGTTTACAGGAGATTGCCAGGTCGTTGCGTTCCAGGTCGACGATCATGAGCAGTTCGCTGTTGTCTTTGGGGCTGTAGAAGAGCTCCTGGCGATTCGCCCGGTCCTCCGCCGGTGTGGCGCCGCGCTTGCGCGTGCCTTTGATGGGCCGCGTTACGGCATGTCCGTCGCGCACCTGTAAAAACCGCTCCATGCTCGAGCAACATACGTCAAACGACGCGCCATGGATGTATGCCGAGAACGGCGCGGGGGTGTATGTGCGTAGATATCGATAGATGTCGTATGGATGCCTGTTTGTTTGCATAGTGAGTGTTTGTGTCATGTTGGCAACGTAGATGTGGCCGTCCAGCATGTACTCCACCATGCGTGCAAGGGCGTCCTGGTACGTTTGCGCGGTGAAAGGCGAGGTGAACGGCGCCAGCTCATGATGTCGCGCGGGCGCGGCGACGGGCCTGCAAGATGCTATCAAACGTTCCGCCCAATCGCGCGCATCGCGGCCCGTGCGCTGCTGACCCTGGGTGCAGAGGTAGAGCCTGCGGTCATTCAGGTCCTCCACAAGAAGCGTATCGTAGCATGTCATCGATGCGCCGGGCATGCTGCTCGAGGAGGTGTGGCGGCTCGGCACGCCGTTGTTTGCGCGCCCGAAGTCGTATGAAAGGTACCCGAGCGCCCCGGCGATCATGGGCAGATGCGTGCTGTTGGGTTCTTGCATGGTGTTGAGCTGGCGCTGCAGCGTGTCGTAAAACGAGCAATCGCTTGGGGAGCCGTTGAGTAGACAGCGGTCTTGCACCTGCTCGACAGTCCAAATGGGGTCTATGCCCACAAAGGAGAAACGTCCCTGGTCGCTGTGTTCCGAGGAGTCGAGAAAGATCGCCCGATCCTTTTCCTTGAGCTGCTCGAATAGAACGGCGAGCGGTTGGTAGCCGGTTAGTTGTTGAACAGTGGTGCCCACGGGTTGTTCATCTCCTTCCAGGCGCGGGTTTGCGCGCTGATCGCCTGTTGATAGAGTTCGTTAAGTCGCTCGGCTGCGGCGTGAAGCCCAAGAGCCTGTTGGCAGAGTTGCCGTACGGGCATGGCCCCCATGAGCGAGTTGGTGAGGAAGACCTCATCCGCGGCAAGAAGCTCCTCGCGGGTGAGGTCACATTCGCAAACGGGCAGGCTGGTCAGGGCGAAGCGGCGCATGATGCCCGGCAGCAAACCGCTCGACGTGGATGGCGTTACCAAGGTGCCGTTGATAACGGCAAAGATATTGGTGGTTGCGCCCTCGGCCACCAGGCCGCGTTCGTTCAGGAAAATCGGCTCGTCGACGCCACGGGCGGTCGCCGCGCGTTTTTCCAAGATGCAATCTCCGTAGTTGAGCGATTTAATGCCGGTAAGCGGCGAGGTGCTGTTGCGGCGCACGTCGCTTATATCGCAGTGAAAGCCCCGTGCAAGCCGCTCGGGCGTATATGTGTTGTCGCGTACGGTGACCAGCAGGTTGTTGGGGGTCACCGTGACCTTGAGGGCCCTACGGTCCGTTGCGGCCTCGGTCTGGCAAGCATGCCGAACCGCGTGGACGGCGCGCGGCTTGTTCAGGGGAATGCCGAGGAGCTCCAGCGCGTGCGCCAGGCGTTCAAGGTGTTCGGCAAGAAATATGGGGACACCTTGTTCAACGGCGATGGTCTCGAAGGCACCCAGCCCAAAATAGAAGCCGTCATCGGCCACGATAGCTGCCGGGGCGGTGGCGGGGCGGCTTGGCCCCGCGGCGCCCCGGCAGACGGCCAAGAAGTTCGCCAGCAGCTCATGGCCGTATTGCGTGCGCGCGGCCTCGGGGTGAAATTGCACGCCGTATATGGGCAGCTCTGTATGGGAAATTGCCATGACGGTGCCATCGTCCGCGCGGGCGTCCACGCGTAGACATGCCGGCAGGGTGTCCTCCTGCACCACCAGCGAGTGGTAGCGTGTGACGGAAAACTCTGCTGGCAACCCGGCAAACAGACCGCGCTGTTGTGTGTGGATGGTCGATATCTTGCCGTGCATGGGCGACTCGCCGCGGCTCACCTTGGCTCCGTATACGCTTGCGATGATCTGGTGGCCCAGGCAAACGCCCAGGAGCGGTGTACGGCGCTCCGCTGCCCATCTAACAATAACCTTGCAGCACCCGCAATCCTCGGGGCTCTTGGGGCCGGGGGAGATGATGATCCCCTCAAGGTTATGCTCGCGGTCGAGCTGTTCCACGGAGGCCACGGATACCGTATCGTTTTGCAGCGTGGTCAGCTGGGCTCCAAGTTCGAGAAAATAGCTGGAAAGCATCGCGGTGAACGAGTCGTAGTTGTCGATCATAAGAAGCATGCGAAAGGTCCTTTACGGGCGAGCGCGGCGGTTGGTGGGCGGTCTGCCGTTTGAGCCGGCGCAGGGGTCTAACAAAAAAGACTGCCAAACGAGCGCTATCGCGGGACGTCTGGCAGTCTTCCTACTATGCATAGGGCACACCTTTTGTTGGTAATGAGCGTACCATAATGTTCGAGAGTGTTGCGTAGGGAGGCCGCATGTCCGCGTTCGATCATCACATGTACGTGCTGTCGTGTGGGGACGGGAGCCTATATACGGGCTATGCGACCGATGTCCGGGCGCGGCTGGCAGCGCATCGGGCGGGTCGGGGTGCCAAGTATACCAAAGCGCACGCTCCGGTGGAGTTGGTTGCGCAAGCGCGGTTTTATTCCAAGCAGCGTGCCATGAGTGCGGAGGCCCTGTTCAAACAATTGCCGCGTGAGCGTAAGGACCGGCTGCTCAGGTTGGCCCAGGATGAACCGCTCGAGACGGTGCTGCGCCGCGAGCTGCCTGGATTTGGCGAGGACAGCGCGGGCGAGTTTGTTGCCCGCAAGCTTTCCGCCGCTGTGGATGAAGAGTATCGCGCCTTTATGGCGCGCCTGCTGCCCACGGTCGATCGCAGGCGCATTGTTGGGGTGCGAACGCCCGAGCTCCGTGCAATTGCAAAGGAGCTGTCCCGGCGTGACGACAAGATGGGCTTCATGCGCGCGCTGCCGCATCGGCTGTTCGAGGAAAACCAGGTTCACGCGTTTGCGCTGGGGTTTGAGAAAGATTATCGAAAGGCCACACGGCTGTACAATCGGTTCTTGCCGTATGTGGACAACTGGGCAACGTGCGACCAGCTGCCCGTTGCGGTGTTTGCGCAGCGGCCGCGGGAGACGCTCGAGCTAGTTGGCGAATGGTTGGATTCGGGCGCATGCTACCATGTGCGCTTTGGTATAGGAGTGCTCATGAGACTGTATCTTGATGAGCTGTTTGAGCCGCAGCTGTTGGAGGTCGTGGCTCATGCCGGTTTGGGCGGCGACCGTGCCGGGGATTCACCGGATCCCGCCTCCGATGCGTATTACGTGGACATGATGCGTGCGTGGTACTTTGCCGAAGCGCTGGTTAAGCAGGAGCAGAGCGCGATGCCGTATTTTGAGCGCGGGGGAGGCGTGGCGCCGCTGGATGAATGGACGCGCCGAAAGGCGATCCAAAAGGCCCTTGAAAGCCGGCGCATATCGAGCGAGATGAAGGAACGGCTGCGGGAATTGAGATAGACCGAGCGCGCGGGGTGACCGGCTATGGCGGCTTGGCCGTGCGCGAGGGCCCTGCGGTACACTTGCATACACTGTTGTTGGAACCATGTAAGAGCGCTGCGAGACAGGAAAGCCAATGAAGATCACCGTTGTTGCCGTGGGCAAACTCAAGGAACGCTTTTGGGCAGACGCCTGTGCGGAGTATGCCAAGCGTTTGGGGGCGTTTGCCACGGTCAAGATGGTTGAGGTGCCCGATCGCGACCCGGCAAAGTTTGGCGGCGAGGACGCCGGCCGTGCGCTGGAGGGCAAGGGCATCCTTCAGGCAATCCCCGATCGCTCGCACGTGATCTTGCTGGATATCGGCGGTACCGAGCGTTCGAGCGAGGAGATCGCCGACCGGTTGGACACGCTCATGACGCATGGGTCGAGCGACATCGTATTTGTGATCGGCGGATCGTACGGCGTATCGGCCGATGTGCGGGCGCGCGCGGACGAGCGTTTGTCGTTTGGGCGGATCACGTTGCCGCATAACCTGGCGCGCGTGGTCCTGCTCGAGCAGGTGTACCGCGCGTTCAAGATCATGCGCGGCGAGCCGTACCATAAGTAGGTGCGCTTGGCGTTTGTGTACTGGGCGCTTTGCTTCCGACAATTAAATAGCCCCGCTTGATGCACCCGCTTTCCGCGGGTGCACTTTTTTTGTCCGGACGAAAGGATACGGTGCAATCAGGTAAAGGTGGCTAGGAGGGTGGCGTTATGGAAGAGATTCCAGGAACCAAGTTGTTCTGCTGGGCGTGCGGGGAGTACGTTCCGGTGAGATACGGGGGAGGTTTATGCCCCGAGTGCGGAAGTCGGCTTGTCCCGGCGGCGTATGATAAGGCAGCCAGGGTCACCGCCGAGCAAATAGATCACGAAGCTCATGAGCTAAAAACGTTGACAGGAAAACTCAAAGAAGCTCGTAACAAGAATGCTCGTTGGGGATTCTTGCGAAACCTCGCCTTCCTGCCCTCCGTGCATGCCATCAAGAGGTTTGAATCGGAAAAGAGCGATGCCTGCGCGAGGAGGGATGCGCTGCTTGAGCGTCAGGAAAAGCTTGCTCATTCTCGCTACTACTCGAGCGCCTGGTTTCGGGCTACGGGCATGTGCCTGCGCTCGGATGTTGGCCACGGGTCCGTTAGAGATTCAAACCCGTTCGCTGCTGCGCATTACGTAAACCATGGCGAATTCAAGCTGGAAACAACAACTGCAACAAAGGAGCGTCGGGGCTTGCTGGGGGAGTACGTGGCGTACGATCTCCTTTCATCGGCAATCGATGCCGGATGCTTTGGGCACGCCCGCCTTTTGAGGAACCTATATGTTCCGGCGGGGCGTGGAGCGAGAGCGGGTAAGTACGAGACGGAATTCACCGAGGAAATAGACCTGTTGATGGTGACGCAAAAGTCGGTGTACGTGATCGAGGTCAAGAATCTCAATGCACCCGTTACCGTCCGTCGTGCACGTGGGGACAAAGTCGAGGTTCTTGTGGGCAAGCCTCGATCAGATGGGTCGGAGTCTTTCTGTCGTGATGATGCTGGGCCGCACCAGAACACGTGGCATATTCGAGCCCTGACAAAGAGGGAGTCTGATCGGATTATTGCCTCGGAGCTCGTAGGCATAACGATGTACGTGGACAATTGCGGTTTTTCGGTTTTGGTCGACCAAGGATCAAATGGAATGTATTTCGCCACAAATACCCCAGGTGATTATTGTCTGCCCGACCTCATTGCCCGCCTCGAAACGAATCGTCCTGTTGTACGTACGGAAGAAGGCGTAGAGGCATTGGTCCGCCATCTTGATATGGCGTATTCAGATGCGGATGGTTCGAAAGCCAAGGAACATGTTAGGGCGATTGAGATCAGGCATCGGAGCCCGCAGTATGCTGGCCCCAAGCGCCCCAAGACAAAGCGGAGAAAACAGGATAGGGAACTTGAGCGGATGATGGATAAAGCCTTTTCGCGTGAATAGGGTATCGAGCTATCGAAAGAAGCTATGTATGATGCGCCCCCACATGTTTTTGCGAACCTGTGGGGGCGCCGTTGCGTTGTGGCTACTCCATCAGCTTCTCAATGGGGCCCACGCGGTAGTTCTTGAACACGATGCCGTCGCCGTCCTGCGTGGCATCCAGGTCCACATCGGCCATGATGCCAAAGTCGCGGTCGCCATCGGAATCGCTGAACACCTGGTGCACGTGCCACACGTGATCGGACTTCTCGTCGTCCTCGTTGATGGACAAAAAGGCGCTCGAGCGCGCGTCGGCGTCGAGCAGCAGCTCCTCATGCTCGGCATAAAACGCCTCCATGGTGCGCTTCCAGCGGAACTGCCCAAAGCCCCAGTCCTCATCGAGTTCGCCCAGCTCGGCGTACTTGCCACGTGCAGCCAGGCGCACGCGCTGGAAGAGGGCGTTGCGCACCAAAAGCGTCATGCCGCGGCGATCGATAACCACCTGGTTCGCCAGCCGCAGCGCGCCCACCCCTGCGTCCTCGGGCATGGTGCCGGCGTTGGCCCACTCGTCCACCAGGCTCGAGTCGACGGAGCGCACCACCAGGCCGAGCCAGGCCACGATATCGTTGAGCTCGTCGTTGCGATTGTCGGTTGGGACCGTGCGGTCGAGCGCGCGGTAGGCCTCGGTGAGATAGCGCAGCAGAATGCCCTCGCAGCGGGCGATGTTGTAGCGGGCGATATAGCCCTTGAAGTCCGAGGCGCCCTCGAGCATGTCGCGCAGCACCGACTTGGGCGAGAGTTCGTAATCGTTGGCCCAGGGTACCTGTGCGCAGTACTTGGCAAACGCCATGTCGAGCAAGTCCTCGAGCGGCTTGGGGTACGTTACGTCCTGCAAACGCTCCTTGCGCTCCTCGAACTCGATACCCTCGGCCTTCATCTCGTTCATCGCGCGGTCGCGCGCCTGGCGCTCCTGGGCCCGCAGGACCTGCTTGGGATCCTCCAACGTCGCCTCGACCATGGAGATGACATCGAGCGCGTAGGTCTCGCTTTCTGGATCGAGCAGTTCAAGGGCCGCCAGCAGGAATGGGGAGAGCGGCTGATCGAGGGCGAAGTCCTCGGGCAGGTCGACGGTGAGGTAATAGTTTGCCGCGCCGTCGAGCGGGTGGGCCGCGAGGGCCGCGGAGGGCTCGTCTGCGAATGCGTCCGCATCGGCGCCCCCATCGTCCGCTGTATGCTCCGCGTGGCGCAGCTCGGTAAGCTCCGAGGGGGTGAGCAACGAGACGGCCTGCGTGTTTGCCGCGGCCGCCGCGGCCGCAGCGCGCTCCTCCTCGGTGCGCTTCTCGCCCTCGGCCTCGCGCAGCACCACGCCCGCGTCGATAAGGGTTGCGAAGATCTCGGCCGCGCGGGCCTTGAGCTTGGCCTTCTCCTCCTCGGTCTGCAGCGAGTCGTCGATGAGCTGCAGCACGCGGGCCCAGGCGTCACCCCCTTGCTCGACCTCGGCCAGGACCATGGAGTGCGTGATGCGCAGGCGCGGCCGCAAAACCTCGGGCTCGGATTCGATAAGTCGGTTGAAGGTGTCCTCGTTCCAGGTCACAAACCCCGGAAGAGGTTTTTTCTTCTTGAGCTTCTTCATCTTCTTCGGGTCGCCCATGGCCTTGAGCTCGGCCTTGTGGTTCTCGATCTCGTAGTCGGGCGCCTCGGCTATAACCACGCCCTCGGTGTCGAAGCCCGAGCGCCCGGCGCGGCCGGCGATCTGATGGAACTCGCGCGAGCGCAGACGGCGCTGCTTGTAGCCATCGAACTTGGTGAGCCCGGTGAGCAGTACGGTGTGGATGGGGACGTTGATGCCCACGCCCAACGTGTCGGTGCCGCAGATCACGGGCAGCAGGCCCTGCTGGGCGAGCTTTTCCACCAGCAGGCGGTAGCGCGGCAGCATGCCGGCGTGATGCAGGCCTACGCCGCACGACAGCAGGTGCTTGAGCGTTTTGCCAAACGCCGTGGTGAAGCGTCCGCCCTTGATGGCATCCTTTACGGCCTCGCGCTGCTCCTTGGTGGCCACGCCGTAGCTGGCGAGCGCCTTCGCGGAGCTGAGGGCCGCGTCCTGCGAGAAGTGCACGATGTAGATGGGGGAGTCGCCCTCGCGCAGGGCGAGCTCGACCGTGCCCTCGAGCGCGGTTTTGACGTACTGGTAGGACAGCGGGACCGGGCGCGGCGCGTCGGCGATAAGCTCGACCTCACGGCCGGTGTGCTCATGCAACGAGGCGGCGATAGCGCTCATGTCGCCCAGTGTGGCGCTCATGAGCAGGAATTGCGCATGCGGCATGGTGAGCAGCGGGACCTGCCAGGCCCAGCCACGATCGGGGTCGCTGTAGAAGTGGAACTCGTCCATGGCAACGCAGGCCACGTCGGTGTCCTCGCCCTCGCGCAGGGCCTGGTTGGCCAGGATCTCGGCCGTGCAGCAGATCACGGGAGCCTCGGTGTTGATGTGCGAGTCGCCGGTGACCATACCCACGTTGTCGCGCCCCAGGATATCGACCAGGTAGAAGAACTTCTCGCTCACGAGCGCCTTGATGGGGGCGGTGTAGTAGGCCTTCTTGCCGCAGGCCATCGCCATGAACATCATGCCCAGCGCCACGAGCGATTTGCCCGAGCCGGTGGGGGTGCCCAAGATCACGTTGCTGCCGGCGGCCAGGCTGAACAGGGCGTCCTCCTGGTGCGGCCACGGTTCGATGCCGCGGGCCTCGACCCATCCTATGAAACGCTCGTAGGCGGTTTCGGCGTCCAACCAGGGCTCGGGCTCGCTGCCGTCCTCGGGCATCCACCAGGCGGGGGCGAGGTTGCCCAGCGATCCGTGCGCAAACGGGTCGGTGCTCGATGCCGCTGCGGTGCCGTTGGCGGTTTCTTCGGTTGCGGATTCGCGGTCGCTCATGGTGCTCACATGTTCTCTCGAAAGGTTGTATGGGCACCATTATGAGGGAAAACGGGCCGCTGTGCCCCAACGTGGCCGCTTGCCACAACAAAGCCCGACCTGCCGGGCAGATCGGGCTTGGGTTACCGGGTCCCTATCGCGCGCGCATGCGCTCGTGCATGCGGTGGTTGCGGAAGTTCTCGATGGCATAGCTCATGCCGTGCGGGATGTAGGTTCCCTCGAACAGGTCCTCGGGCAGGTAATCGAACAAGCTTTGGGGCAGCTCGTCGGCTGCGGCCAGCTGCTCGGGCGTGGTGGGCATCGGTGCCGGCACGGCGCGAACGGCGTGCACGGTCGCGCCCTGGGCCGAAAGGCGCTCCTCGTATTCCGTCAACGGGGTGTCGGGGTGATCGGCGCGGTCGTCGCGCGTGCGCCAGAGTTCCTGCCATCCGGCGGCGGCGAACTGCTGCAGGGAATACTCGTACAGCGGCGCGCTGTCGGTTCGCAGCGTTACGGCCGCGCCGGGCGCCAGCAGGGGCTGATAGCCGGCAAGGTGGTGCGCGTTGGTCACGCGCAGGCGCGCCCCGCGGCGCTTGGGATGCGGAGTGGGGAAGTTGATAGAGATGGCGGCAAGCTCGCCGGAGGCAAAGATGCTGTCCAGCCGTGCGGCGTCCCCGGGGATAACGAGGGCGTTGGGCAGGCCCAGCTCGCAGATGAGCTGGGCGGCGTACACCACGCAGACCGGCTCGCTATCCATACCCAGGTACAGCGTGCGCGGGTTGCGCCGCGCCATCTCCGCGATGTAAGAGCCCTTGCCGCACCCAAGGTCCAGGTGCACAGCCTCGAATCGGCTGGAGCACCCTTCCCCGTCTGCGCGATCGAGGGGCCAGCATGCTTCGGCCCAGCGGCCGCGATAGGCGTCGGCTCCCGTCTCGATGGCATCCGCGTAGCGCTCCATGCGTTCCTCGAGTACAAAGTTCTTTGGCATGCGTGCGTGCATGGGCCCACATTCCCCCTGCTAAATACGTTGCAAAATAAGATACCTGTTGAGGGTATCAGACGATCCGTCGGCCGAGAAGCGCTCCACCTCACGGGCACAGTCTGCCACGGAGCGGACGAGCGCGTCGATCTCGTCTTCGGCGAAGCTGTGGCAGTAGCGCAAGGGACGGGGGTCCTGCTGCCATCCCAGGAAATGGTCGCCGGGGTCCAGCGGCCCGCGTGCGAACCCCTCGAAGGGAGGGTGCTCGCCAAAGGCCATCTCGTCCGAGCGGGCAGCCTTGGCGGCCAGCCGCGCATCATCCGTAAACTGCCAAAACGAGATGGCTATAAGGCCGTGCGGCTCCGCTTTGCTCACAAGGGCCCGCATGAATGACCGCCTGGTTTCTTGTCCGGGGATGTGATGCATGAATCCAAAGCAGGCAACGAGGCTGCAGCGGGGCGCCTCGATGGCGCTTGCAAGGTCGTGGCCCGCAAGGAGCGCATCGAGCATGTCGAGCGTTTGGTAGCGCACGGGCGGAAGGTCCTCTTGGGGGGCGTCCGCCAGCTGCGGGCACGAATCGACGCAGTAAAACCGCGGGATGGGCTGTGCCGTCTCCCCAAGCGAACGCGCGGCGAAGGCCTCGAACCGCAGGTTGCCGCATGCCAGGTCGAGCAGGGAGCTGCAATCCGTTGCTTCGCGCCATGTGTCCAGCACGCGCGTCCAGCCCTTCCAGGGCGCCGAACGCGTGGCCGAGAACGACTGGGCATGCTCGGCGTAGAACCGATTGTTGAGCGCGATGAGCTCGCGGGCGGTCTGCGTGTCCATATGCACCCCTTCGATGGTGTTGGCGCGAACGTTCGTCCTTCATTGTACTTGCCCCGTTCTCGCCCGCGCCCCTGCGATACAATGCGCCGTATGGACGATATCATTTTGAACATACTCTCCGAGCTTCGCGCGGGCCGTGCGGTGGATGACCGCCGGCTGCTCAAGCTCATCCACGCCCAAGCCAAGCTCGATGGTTCCGACAAGCGCGCATATGCCAAGCGCAGGCTCCTGCCGCATTATCAGGGTGTTAAACGCGATGATCCCCGGCGTTGGGCGTCGTGGGGTATCGATGGGGCGCTCGAGGAGAAGCTTCTCGATGTGCTGCGCATGAAGCCGCGGCGCAGCGCCTCGGGCGTTGCGACCATCACGGTTATCACCAAGCCGTGGCCGTGCGGGAGCGACTGCCTCTACTGCCCCAATGACATCCGCATGCCAAAAAGCTACCTGCATGGGGAGCCCGCGTGCGAGCGTGCGGAGCAGAACTGGTTCGACCCGTATCTGCAGGTGTCTGCGCGGCTGACGGCCCTCACGCAGATGGGGCACTCGACCGACAAGATCGAGCTCATCGTTTTGGGCGGCACGTGGAGCGACTATCCCGAGGCATATCAAACATGGTTTATCTCCGAGCTCTTCCGCGCCCTCAACGATGGCGCAGTCCTGGGCGAGGACCCGGTGCGCGACGTGCCCGGCACCGTCGCCGAGCGCCGCGCCTTTTACGCAGATGCCGGTTTTCCTCAGGATGGAGCTGGGTTCGAAGCTTTTACCGCGGCGGCGCAGCGCACGATCGACGCGGGCGCCGCAGGGTACAACGCCGCTTTCCATCGGCTATATGGGGGAAGCGATGCCTGGATGCGCGCCGCCGCGATGCAACAGGGCTCGTTTGCGGAGCTGGAGCGCCTGCACAAGGTGAACGAGACGGCGCGTCATCGTGTGGTCGGTCTGGTTATCGAGACCCGGCCGGATGCGATCACGCCGGCGACCCTTACGACCATCAGGCGTTTGGGCTGCACCAAGGTTCAGATGGGGATCCAAACGCTCGACCAGGATGTTCTCGATGCGAACGATCGCTCTATAACGCTCGACCGCATCCAGGCGGCATTCGAGCTGCTCCGCGTGTTCGGGTTCAAGATCCACGCGCACGCCATGGCGAACCTCTATACGGCCACGCCCGAGCGCGATAAGCGCGACTACCGCACGTTGGTGCGCGCGCCGGCGTTCCAGCCGGATGAGATCAAGCTGTATCCCTGCGCCCTGATCGAGGGCGCGCGTCTGTGCGAGAAGTACCGCGACGGCAGCTGGCGCCCGTATACCGAGGATGAACTGCTGGATGTGCTGGCCGACGACATTATCGCGACGCCGCCGTTCTGCCGCATCTCCCGGATGATCCGCGATTTCTCTTCCAATGACATCTTGGTGGGAAACAAAAAGCCTAACTTGCGCCAGCTCGTCGAGCGCCGCTTGCAGGAGGTCGGCGAGGGTGCCGAGGTCCAGGAGATCAGGTTTCGCGAGGTGGGCACGCGGTCGTTCGATGCATCCTCGCTTTCGCTGGATATCGTGCCGTACGCAACCACGAATACCCGTGAGCGCTTTTTGCAATGGATCACGCCCGACAACCGCATCGCCGGGTTCTTGCGACTTTCGCTGCCGGATCTGCGGTATGTCGATGCGCTTTCTTCCGAGTTGCCCGTGCGCGAGGGCGAGGCGATGATCCGCGAGGTGCATGTGTACGGCATCGCCACGCAGCTGGGCGAGGACGGGGTGTCGGCCCAGCATAT
>ERZ1032238.348-NODE-348-length-14855-cov-9.520270_pt1 | contig 14855 bp, 19 predicted proteins | sample MGYA00518736_ERZ1032238 | MGnify/ENA primary metagenome ERZ1032238 (study PRJEB33719, sample SAMN04261349) | wastewater metagenome | biome: periurban shantytown; feature: human; material: feces | host: Homo sapiens | place: Peru: Lima | collected 2012-01-15 ... | reverse complement strand
CGGACTGCTGGCTGCCGCCGCAACCGACCAGGCCGATTGCGCCGACGAGGGCGAACTGGACGCGAAGCCACCTGAGAGCCATTCTTTGGGGTCTTAGACGAGCTTTCACGCCGAACCCTAGTACTTTTACCTTCCCACGCTAAAAGGCCCTCAGAGACGCCTTTATTCGATTCGAACGGAGAGCACGCCTCCGGCAGCCGCGACCATGGAGAAAGCGGGCGTCCCGCCAGCCGCCACCGAAGGTCCGCGCCGCACCCCGGTCGTCGGCCATGGCCGTGGTCCGCCAGCGGAAGCCCTTGTGCGACGCCGAAAATCTGCGGATTTCGGCAAATTGTGAAGATTTGGCCCGCCAGCGCCGCGACCATCTGTAAAGGCGTTGTTACAGCGTCGTTCCAACGGTTTCGAGTCGTCGAGCCACCATGTGCAACCATGTTGGGGTGGGTAGGCCCGACGGGAACGCGTCTAGCGGCCAAATGGTGTGCCGGTGTGTGGGTTTTGGCTGATTTCCAACGATTAGCCTATGGATAAACTCAAGTTAGTGGGTATAGATTCCGGTCAGGAATTGTGAATGTCACAGAAAGTTGGGGATAACTTTTGACTTGTATTTTGGCGTGTCATGGTGTATCACGCGGGCGCACGAGGATGGCCTCCCAAACCCCAATAAGTGTAGTGTGTAATGTAGGTATATAAGGGTATATGTGGTGGTGGTGGTCTTTATCTATATAAAGCGCGTGAGGCGCGCGCGCGCGCGCGTATATACACCAACCCCGCATGGCTGTCAAATCGTGTCACACAAAAAGGGCAAAAAAAAAACCCTAGAACACTCGCCTACGCTTCCTACGGCCCACAATTCGTGTGGAAACCAAACGATTTCCAACACACCGTAGTTGCAAACTCATGGCGAGTGTGCTAGGGTTGAGGTTGTCAACGAAAACAACTCTACCACAAGAAGACGAACATGTGTCACACATTCCACAAGCCGCAAGACCCGCCGACACTCGACATCCGGCCATACCGGAACATCCCCAACGGCCTAGCCCGCGAAGTCAACGGCCTCACCATGGCCGCCCAAGCCAACGAATACACGTTCACCGACGCACGGCTCCAAACCATCGCCATGCCCGTCACGGACAAAACCGGCAAGCCACGCTGGGACGACGCCTACTACGACGCCTTCTGGTCGCTCAGAAACGGCGACCTACGCCTCAGCGAAGACGGCACGACCATGTACGCCCGCGACACCAACTGGCTCGGCGGAGACATGCCCAACACATGGCATCCAATCAGCAGCCTAGCCGAAGAATTCGGCTTCCCCACCGGAAACCACGCCGTCCGCAACCTCGAACCCATGTTCCGGGCCGAAACGCTCAAACTCCCACGACTCGTCCGCGGAATGCTATTCGGCGACACCGCCTTCCATCCGCAAGGCAAGCACAGCGTCATGTCCGAAAAAGCCGACGACAACGGCGCATACCTGTACGTGGACGACAGCCCATGGCTATACGACCGCAAGAAAACCGTCGAACTCGTCGAACAAGCCAACAGGTTCATCGCCCAACTCACCGCCGACGACGCGAGCCGCGAAAACCTACTACGCATGTTCGCAACCCCGTTCCTCGAACCATACAAGCATCTCTTCTACGTGTTCTACGGACACGGCGGCGACGGCAAAAGCTTCATCCTCGGACGATTAGGCGACGCCTACCCCGACAAGGCCGGCGGCATCGGCATCAAAGCCCTCAACTCGACCAGCGTGTTCGAAAGCGGCAACGAGGCGCTGAAACTCGACGGCCGCTACTGGGTATACGACGAGGAAGGCGACATGCTCACCGACAAGGACATGGGCATCATCAAACGCATCGCCACCGGCGACACCATCCACGCCCGCGGCGTCGGCCGCAACAGCGTCAACGTACGCTCCCAGGCCACGCTCGTCATCGCAAGCAACCATCCACTGGCGACCAGCAACGGCGACGCCAACATGCGCCGACTCGTACCCGTCATGTTCGCAGGACGCAAAACCCCGCAGCAGATGCAACCATTGGCCGACTTCATCGACCAGTACGGCATGACCCCGTTCATGCTCGCAAGCGCCATGCTCTGGGCCGACAAGCCGTTGGACGACGACATCCACCGCGACATCAGCTTCAACGACAGCGAACAGGAACTGGACGAACGCGCCATGTGGATCGTCAACGAAATCTGCGAGAACGGATACGCCGACACGCGCATCTGCCCGTACATCGGCCACACAAGCGGCGACACGTACAAGATGCTCGGCGTCGGCCTGCGCAGCAAGCGCATCGACGGAAAAGTATGCTCCGTCCGCGTCGTCACCGACGAAGACCGTTTCGCACCCTACCGCGAACGCTACGAGCAGGAACTCGACGAAAACCGACTCCCCCTGCTCGAAGACCTGCCCGCATCCGAAACGCAGGCCGACATGGAACGCCACATCACCGAAGACGGCGAAATGGTCGCCGTCAAAGCGCCGGAAGGCTTCAAACTCCACAAGGAGCCGACCGACCCGGCCAATCCGAAAGCCGTCCGCAACTGGAAGAACGGCAAGCAGGAGGATGCCGTGGAAATCGGTGCGGGCGACGTGTACGCCGTCATCCCGCAGCCCGGCAGCATCATCATCGACATGGACGCGCCCAAGGACGACCACAGCCGCCACGGATACAACATCCTCCGACCCATGCTAACCCCCACCCTCATGGTGCATACGCCGACGCACGGCGGCATCCACGCCTACTACAGGCTCCCCGAAGGCTGGACCGGCAAACTCAAGAACACCAACCATGCGGACGGCATCCCCGTCGACGTGAAAGTGGACGGACGCGGATACGTGCTCGGCGCCGGCTCCAACATCGACGGCATCGGATTCTACCGGCTGGTGGGCGACGAGACGAACGTGCAGGAAGCGCCGCTCGAACTGCTCAACTGGCTCGTCGAACACGGATACGGCGTCAAACCCATGCCGAAACCGACCGCGGCCAGCAAGGAGAACGCGCCGCGCAATGGTCGACCCGACCTCACGCCAGTGCCCGAAGGACGCCGCAACGACACGCTCTACCGTTGGGCTTGGGGACGGTTCCACAACCATGAGGACAACGAAGCCAACATCCACGACGAACTCGTGCTCCGCGGCCACGTCAGCGGACTCGGAGACACCGAAATCGAACGCATCTGGCAGAGCGTGAAGGAAACCGCGTGACACCGGCGCACGACATGGGGCGGACATTGCCGGTCCGCCCCACCGGATGCGGACCGCATCATGTTCGCCCATCGGACTAGAATAGGAACCACGCGCGGCCATCGGACGAACCCTAGGAAAGGAACACGAATGCGTGACACGCTCACCGAAATCGCATACGGGGCGATCGCCATCACAGTAACCATCATGCTCGCGGTCGCATGGTACTGCGAATACGCGAACACGCCAGTGCGTTACACGACGATCCAGACCGTCGACGAAGGCGGATTCGAACACGACTGCCTCGTCGCAACCTACAAGAAGGACATGGCACTTGACTGCACCCATCCAAACGATTGAAAGCCAAGCCCGCTCGATCCAGGAAGAACTCGGACGGCATCTCAACGCACTGTCCGACGACTTCGACGATCCGAAGACGCTGAAAACGCGGATGGACCTGCGCAGGGCGTATAATGCTGCTACGGACATCGTGGAACTCACGATGCGGTTAAGATTGGAAAGACTGGTATGAACTTCAAACGACATTTGAATCAGCGAATCCGACTAGTGGAAGGAGTGAACCCGGATGCGACCGGTACCGGAATGGGAGGCTCTGAAGGCCAGACTGGAAGCGCAGCGGCCACGACACAGCAGGAGCCGACAATCACCCAAGCCCAACTCGACGCCATCATCAGCCGAAAGCTCGCCAAGGAACGCGAAAAGCTCGAAGCAGCCCAGAAAGCAGCCGAAGACGCCCGAAAACTAGCCGAGGAAACCGAAGCGCGCGTCAAGGAAGCCCGTGAGAAAGGCATCAGCCTCGGCCTATTGCAGGCGAAACGCAACACCATCGCCGAACAGTACGGGCTGAGCGCGGAACTACTGCCGGAAGACGAGACGCGTCTCGACGAATTCGAGAAGCAGCTCGCGGCAAGCATCAACAGTCGCACGCGCGTCACCCCGGTGACCGTCGAACCGGCCGCCAAAACCCCGGACTGGATGGGCGCCGCACATGCGTGACATCCGAATCCTCGGCATGATGATGCGCGACGAAAACGTTCCCGCAACCCTCTCGATCTTCGACGACGACATAGTGGTGACCACGCCAACGGAGTTGGACGAAAACGAAAAGGACAAGCTGGTAAAACGTTTCGCCGAACGCATCCTACAGTTGGGACTCGCAATGCACGACTGGAAGGAAAAAGATTGACCGACGAACTGAAGCCGCTCGCCACCGTCGAAGACACCGAAACATACCTACGCCACAAAGTGCCAGTAGACCTCGTGGACTATGAGGCACGCAAACGCGGCGCCGCATCGAACGTACTCCGCATGATGTACCGCAACCAAGGCGACGATCTGGACAAGCAGGTCACGGAAGACCCGCTCACCCGCCAAATGGTCGCCGACATCATCGGCGTCAGCGTCGCACAGGACGTGAACCGCAAGGAATCCATGTCCGAAAGCGACACCGACCTGAGCGCGTTCAAAACATTCACCCAAACGGCGGGCGGCTACAGTTTCACCGGCGAATGGCGAGGCAACACGGACGACGTGTTCTTCACCAGCAACCAGCTCAAACAACTAGGCGTCGGACGCGCCACCATAGCAAGGTTCCAACTCTGATGCACTACGGACTCAAAACACACGAAATCACCGTCACCACCGGCGACAGCCAACACACGGTCAAAGGCATCATAACCGCGAACACCACAAGCGAAGACACCGGCACATTCGACAACATGACCGAAGTGAACTCGCTCACCATCCACGTCGCCACGCCGGACACGCCGCCCGAAATCGTCGGCGGCGAACTCGAATACCACGGAAACCCCTACCACGTCACCTCGATCAAACCGCCGACAGACCCCGAAAACAAGGTGACGTTCAACCCGTTCAAATGGAGTTTCAACGCGAAGCAGGTGCAATACTGAATGGCAAGACTCAAAGGCGCCAAAATCATGGTCGCCGCACCGAACGCGGCAACCAACCTCGTAATGCAGTCGGCCGGATTCCAACAGGAATCACGCCGCATCGCATCACGAATCATGCCACAGCTGCGAATGGACTCATACAAGGGCAGACAGCCATCCATGACCACATACCGCACGCTCGGCACATTCAACGGAACACGTCGAGCCGGAACGGAAATCAAATACCATAAGACGCCGCATTCCGACGACACACTGAAAGGACTCGGACTATGAGCAAAGACAATGAAATCGTCAACGACATCATCAACGGACTATCCCAACGTCTCAACATGCGCGTCTACGACAAGCATCCGACCGTGAAAGCCACCAGCCAATATCCGCTCATCATCGTCACACGCCAGAACGCGTCCGACATCACCCCATACATTCGACACTTGGACATCGCCATCACCGTGGTGACACGCGAACTCCCAGACGGAACCGACAACACGCTCAGCGCCGAAATCGGCGACGCCATGACCGACTGGTACAATCAGAGCCTATGGGACATCATGGGCGCCCCGCTACTCAACGCCACAGACGCCCAGCCGACCAAGGACGGACGCGTATCCACCGTCTACGACTACCAGTTGGAGTACCTGAGTTGAAAACCACACGGGAGTCGGTCGAAGACCTCATGGAAATCCTCTCACCGGCAGCCAAGGACATCATCACCGACGAACAGGTACGCCAAGCCCAAGCGGCAGCCAGCAGCGGCGACAAGCGCATGGCCGGCAAAGTCTTGGGCGACATCTGGAAGCAGGTCGCGGAAAAATCCGCGGGATTAAGCTTGGAACGGCTCGACTCCGACAGTTTCGGCAGGAAAATCGGATGGCTCACAAGCCAGCGGCGTTCCGAAAAAACAGTCAGGGACTTCCTCGCGAAATACAAGCGCGAACTAGCCATCCAGCCGATGCAGGAAGCGACCAACAACCTGTTCGCCATCGACTCGACAACGGAAATCGTACGCGAATCGGTAGGCGAAACATGCCAATGGTGCCTGGAACGATGTGGAATATGGCACCCATACGACGCGAACCATTACGACGTCTGGGCGAGACACGCCGGATGCGACTGCAAAATCTACGTAAGGAACAGCACCACATGACGCCAACCATCAACAACGCCGACCGGCAACACCGCACCATCACGAAAACCGAAACGGCCGAACAGTTAAGGAGGATTCATGGCAGGGAAGACTGAAGAAGCCCTCTCAAGCCGCATGGAACAGGTCAACGGACTCATCGACAAAGCCTACTCCGACATGGAAGAGTACGGGCGGAAAGCCGAAACATCCGCAGATGACCGCGAATACTACATGAGCATGGCAAGCGACGCGCAGCGAAACTACGTCAGCTTCATGCAACTGCTCATGACCATGACCAAAAACTTCGACGAAGCGGTGAAAGTCGATTCGCACAAAAGCAAGACCACCGCCGCCAAAGCGCCGAAAACCACCCTTCAGAAACTCATCGCAAAGGAAACGAAACGCCCATGACACTCACCATCGTGGACGAACAGTCAATCTCATTCCCATGGGTTGAACTCGTCAAGAACGCATACTCCATGCGCGTGCGCGTCGCCAACTTCAGCGCGGTCGGCAAACGCAGCTTCACCCGCATCCTCTCCAAAGCGGTCGGCGGCGCCAAATCCTACTTCCTCATGCAGGACGGCGACCCGCTCAGCACCGACTACCTCCCATCCGCGGACCTGCAATTGGACAAGGTGACCGCGGTAGGCTTGGACGGACGCTGCTATGACGAGAACGCCGACGAAATCGACGAAAACCTCCGATGCCTCACCCTCAGCCGCCCGCCCGTCACCGACCAAGCCGTACTGTTGGCGCAGCGTGCCATGATCATCGAAAGACTCATCTCCCAAAACCTCGAACACCTCATGCTGCCCGAACCCGTCGTGGTCGGCACCTCCCCGGACGTGGTCATCAAAACCGACCCGAACAGGAATCCGGCAAACTGGACGAAATTCGACGCCAACGACGACCACGACACCATCGTCCGGCCGGAAGTCAAACGACTCAGCCAATGGGATAACGGACAGCTCAAAACCCTTCTGCAAAACACGGCGTTAAGCTTCCAGATGGAAACCGGACTCCCACCGCAGGACGCGCAGATCCTGGACACGTTGGGAGCGACAACCCAATCGTTGGTGTCGAACCGTGAAAGCTTCGTCAGCCGAATCTACATCATCAAACAGGATTTGAACGCCGTGTTCGAACCGTTGGGCATCACATTGGATTACGAACTCACGTTCCCGCAGACCGCGCAGGACATCGCATCCATCGGCGACGCCTACGGCAAGGGCGCAGACTCCGAAATACTCAAGAAATATCAGGTGGTGTGACATGCTGGTAAAGAATCCAAATTGGAGGGCGAACGTCCGCCCCACATCCGACGTGGCGATCATGGCCGCCGAATACGTGAACTGGGGCCGCGGAAACGCAATCCTCCCATTCCAGGTCGAATTCCTCAACAACGCCTTCCAACGCAAGAAGGACGGCACTTGGAAATACAAGCGTGTCGCATTGAACATGCCGCGACAGAACGGCAAGACGAAAATCCTCACCGCCCCAATCCTCTACTACCTGTTCGTGCTCGGCCTGAACGTGCTCGTCACCGCGCACGAGCAGATAGCGGCCAACAAGATCATGGAGGATCTGAAAGACGCCATCGATTCGAACCCGGAACTGAAAGCCGAAGTCACGCATTTCAGCACCACCATGGGCCGCGAACGCCTACAGTTGAAAAACGGCGCGTTCGTCCGATTCCGTTCCCGCAAAAGCGCTTCCGCGGGCATGGGTGGCACGTTCGATCTGGTCATCTTCGACGAGGCGCAGGAACTCCGCTCCGAATACGAGGCGATGATCACCAAGACGTTGAAGACGCGCCGCATGGCGATGATAATCTACACCGGCACGCCGTTCCTCCCCTCGTCCATCGGAGACACGTTCAACGTGTTCCTTGACAACGCCGAAAACGACAGTATGGCGTACGCGGTACGCTACGGCATCGACGACGAGACGGCGGACATCGAGGATGAGCAGTTGTGGGCGCTCACCAACCCGCTCTACCCTGACGTGATTCCACGCGAAGCGTTCCTCACCGACGTGGCGATAGCCAAACAGGGCGGCGCCGATGGTCTCATCGACTTCCGCATCCAAGACTTGGGCCTATGGTGGGCGGACAGCATTCCTCCCGCAATCCCGATGGACTTGTGGGACAGCGCATACTCCGACCTGCAGCATGATCGCGATACGCTCGTCTACGCGCTCACCTTCGACCCGGCCACCAGCATGCTCGCCCTGTCCGTCGCCGCCAGCACCGAAGAGGTGACGGTCGGTTCGCGGCATTACGACAAGTGGGCGTACATCATCGGTGAAATCGTGGACGAACGTCCGACCGCCGAATCATGGCAGTGGGTGGTCGACGAGCTGAAGACGCGCCCACGCAAGACCACGCTCATCCTGGACGCCGGCGGATTGAACAATCCGATAAGGGACATGCTTCCACGCGGATTGAATGTCGTCCAATTGACCGGCAGCGAGTTCCTCGCCTCCCAGCAGGGTTTCCTCGACCTGTTGGACGAGGGACGGTTCAAGCATACGAACAATCCGCAGTTGACCGCCGAAGTGCAGAACGCGCAGAAGCTCAAATCCGGTTCGGACGACCAGTGGAAGTTCGCGCCGATACGCAAGAACGAAACCACGGCCGGTTTGAAGGGCGTCAGCATCGCCGCATGGTATCGAGGCGTCAACCGTCCGAAGGAACGCAAGGTCAGGGAGGTGATCGCCTGATGGGCAAGGATACGGGACTCTACCATCGGAACCGCATCATCCTGCGCGAGCGCACCAAAAGGACGGGAGCGCCCTGCTATTATTGCGGCGCGCCATTCTATTGGGGTCGCAACACCGCGCACCCTTTGGCGTTCACCGCGGACCATGTGATACCGCGTGCCGCCGGCGGAAGCGACAGGATGGACAATCTCGTCCCGGCGCACATGCAATGCAACCGCGCCAAGTCGGATCATATAGCAAGTCCTGCGACACGCCGAACGCGAGCTGCGACGAGAAGGTGGTAGAATGGATACTGTTACGCAGCAATGCGTAGCTCTTCTCTTGTGACTCTGGTTTGCACAGCACCCCGTTTGACGAAAGTCAGACGGGGTGTTATGCTATGTCTTGGAGATGGTCGGCGGACAGTCGGAGATTCGTTCACCATTGCCAGACCGACCGTCTCCCCAAAAACGAACCGCCCGGCACAGTCGTCAAACAATGCAGGGCATACCCGCTGGCGACAGTGGGGTCGAGGCGCACACAGCCGGAAACAATCGTGGTAGAGGCCGAGTCGGGGCCGCAATGCAGAAGGCCGACACCATCCACCTCAACCACGAAAGGCAGTCATGTCCCTAGCGACAATCGAACTGAAGCCAGGCTTCGTCGACCGCAAGCTGATTTCCGACCAGCCCGCAGCCGGAGCCATCGCCAAGATTTCCAACAGCACTCCAATCGACCTCATCGGCACGCAGATGCAGACCATCGACTTCTCCGGCGAAATGGGCATCTTCGGCGAAGGCGCCACCGGTGAAACCGAAGCCGAAAAGAAGAAGTCCTCCAACGACGCCACGAACGGCGTCGTGACCATCAACCCGATCACCTTCTACATCTCATACCGTTTCCCGAAGAAGTTCCTTCAACTGTTCGGCGTTGACGGCGCCTACAATCCGACCGACGCCACCTTCCGCGCAGGTTCGCCGCAGACCATGCTTCAAAGCATCCTCGCACAGCCGTATCAGGCCGGAATCCTCGACCAGTACCGCACGTATGTGAACCGTGCAATCAGCCGCGCACTCGACTTCGCCCCCATCTTCGGCGTGAACCCGGCCACCAAGGCCGCATCCACCGTCGCACGCACCAACGGCTACGTGCTCGACAAGGCCGGAGACATCAGCTACACGCCGGGCACCGGAGCGGAAGCGGCCACCGCGTTCAAACAGGCCGTACGACAGGTCGCCGCACAAGGCGACGCGTCCGCGCAGGGCGTCACCACCTCCGCCTACCTGGCCGCAATCGGCGACGGACTCACCACCATCGGCACGCCGACCCAGTATGCCGCCGACGTTCCGCTCATCGGCAACATGGTCAACCTTGGCGGCGTCACCCTCGCAGCCTCCAACACCGTGTCCGACACCGCCGCGGCCACCGGCTCCGGCCAGCTGGACACGAAGGTGCTCGACGCGGTCATCGGCGACTTCGCCAACCGTTTCGTCTGGGGCGCCATCCCACTGTCCGGCATCGAAGTGTTCGACTCCGGCAACCCGGACAATTCCGCCGAAGGCGACTTGGGCGCAGTCAACAAGGTGATGCTCCGCACCGAAGTCGCAATCGGCTGGGGTTTCATCGGCGGAACCAGCAAGTTCTACGCGATCACCCACGCCACCGACTGACATCATCCACACCATACGGGCGGCGGCGACGCCGCCCCATGAACGTTAACAACGAAAGGAATTGAGATGGGCGCAAAGCAGTCTTCCGCAAACGTGACATTCTCGAAGCCGGGCACCAGTGCCAACAAGTCCGGCTATATTTGGGTCGCCCCACTGGGCACCGCAGTCCCCGCCGACGCCACCACCGAACTGGATGACGCGTTCGTCGGCCTTGGTTACCTGTCCGAAGACGGTCTGACCGAACCGGCGTCCTTCACCGCAGGCGATGACATCGTGGCCGCCGGCGGCGATACCGTCGCACAGGCCGACCCGACCTTCTCCAAGACGTGGACCGGCACCTGCATCGAAGCCTTGAACGAAGACCTGCTCAAGGTCGCCTACGGCTCCGCCAACGTGGCCGTCGAACAGGCAACCGCGACGAAGGATGGCACCATCACCGTCAAAGAGCAGGCCGGCGACATCGAACATCATGTCATCGTCATCGACGAAATGCTGAAGGGCGGCCGCAAGCGTCGCAACGTGATGGCCGACGCCACCTTCCTCATCACCGGCGACATCAGCCACGTGCATACGGCTCTCGTGAACTTCGAATTCACCATCACCGCCTATCCGACCGCCGACCAGCCCGCACAGACCCAGTACATCACCATCCCAAAAGCGTAAGCCATCCGGATCAACGCCTTACAGCCGCCGCCACTGACATGACGGTGGCTGAAAGAGGTGGGAAAACGACGGACGGTGAGGTCGGCCACCCTGCCAAAACGCGCAAAGTTCGTCTGAAATCCACTGTTGAAAACATGAGCGATGGCGACAACGTCCGAAACGGTTACGCAAGCTCTTCGAACCCGGATGCCAACCACGATTCGGAAGGGCGCTTCGGCTAACGCCGGACCATACCCCACATGCCTTCACCGATTGACCGGCATGTGGGGTATCCTTATATAGAAAGACAACGAAAGGAAACCCAATGGCAAAACGCAAGCCCACCATCACCGTCGAAGACTTCAAGGACGATTGGGCGGACGCCTATGCGAAACTACTCCGCAACCGCAAATTCCAGCAGGCCATCCACAGTGACAGCATGGAAGACAGCGTGGAAACCGTATGGCTCATCGACAGGCTCATGCAGTCCGTCCTGACCGAAGCCAAATACGAACAGCTTATGGGCGCGGTTGACGATGACATCATCGACGCATGGGAGTACCTGTCGGGAAAATTGCCGACGATTACGGGATCACCGTCGAAAGACTGACCTATGCGATAGACCCGGACAAGTGGGACAGTCAGATCCTGGCTGACTTCGCAAGCCAATACGGCAGTCCACGCCAATACACCATATTGGAACGCGCGAAACTGATAGGCACGTTCGGCGCGGTCGCACGACTGCTCGACATCATCCAACAGTCAACGCTCGCCCCCTACTCCGGCAAGGGACGGAAACCGAAAAGCGTGTTGCCGGAAAACCGGAAGAACACGGAGGATTACGAACTCGATTCGATGAACACTGAAGACATCGACAAGGCGTTGGGTCTTCACCGAAAGGAACGATAGATGGCAAAGGGCAGCATCGCAACCGCATGGATACAAGTACTCCCATCGTTGGAAGGCTTGCAGTCCGCACTTGTCAAAGCAAGCAAGGGTGCGGTGCTCACCCCCGCCATCCAACCCAAACTGGCGTCCGGCACAAGCCGACTCTTCACGTCGAACGGCTTGGGCATGTCCAGACTGTTCTCCGGCTCGTTCAATAAGAGCCTCAACCTGCAAGGCGGCGTGAAAAACGCGCTTGACGGCGTGTTCGCATCCTTCGGTTCCAGTGGACGGCGTTCCGCCGACGCTTTCGGCAGCGGCTTCGCAAACCTCGACCTCGGCAAGTATCTGAACGCCGCAGCCGCCATCGCCGCGGTCGCATCGGTCGGCAAAGCCGTCAAAACCGTCACGTCCGACATCATCGAAATGGGCAGCCAGTGGGGTCGGACCACCGCCATGCTGAAAAACGCGGTAGGCGATGCGGGCGACTATAAGGCTTCGCTCGAAACGTCATTGGAGTATGCGAACAATGTCGGCGTCGCCACGGACGATTTCATCCAATCCGCGGCACGTCTCCGCACGCTCGCACCGGAAGTCGTATCCGATTACGGTGATGCGGCGAAATTCACCAAACTGCTCGACATGAACATGATCAGCACCGGCGCGTCCACTCAGGAAGCGTCCAGCGCCATGAGGCAGATCACCCAAGCATTGGGCAAAGGCATCGTCAACGGTGACGAGCTGAATTCCATCATGGAGAACTCGCCGCAAATCGCACGAATGCTCGCCAAGCATCTCAACGCTTCCGTAGGCGACCTGAAACAGTTGGGCAAGGAAGGCAAAATCAGCGGCCAAGCCCTCTACGATACCGTGCTTGAAAACGCCGACGCCATCGAACAGCAGTTCAACGCCATGCCCGTCACGGCGGACCGCGCGTGGAACAGCATCAAGAACACGGTCGGCGCAAGGTCGGCTGAAGCGGCGACCGCATTGTCCGCCAATCTCGGCAAAACGTTGACCGCCGTCTCCGATTCGGGCATGGCGGACACGTTCGGCGAAATGCTCGCAGGATTCATGCCATTGTCGAACGCGGCCGCGACATTGGCTTCGACGTTCGTCGACCAGCTTGCGCCAGCCGTCGACAAGGCGTTCAACGTGCAGCAGGTCGAACAGTTCCTCGCCCCGCTGACGAATCTCATCAGCCTGAACTCGCAGAACGCCAACCTTCTATCCTCATTCGGCGACGCATTGAACACCGTAGGCGTCGTCGGCGTCACCGTGTTCTCCCTCATGGCCGCCACGAACGACCGGTTCGCATCCCGCATCCCGTTCATCGGCAACGCACTGGTCGGCGTGAAGAACACGCTCGTCAAGCTTGGCTCCGACTTCACCAGCGTGTTCGGAGCCGCCGTGTCCGCATCGTCCGCAGTCACCGGCAAGCTCGCATCCATGGCCGACGCGATGGCGAAAACGTTGTCCGAATCAGCCAAAGCGCAGAACGCGCTCGGCAAGTTCAACGTCGCGTTCGAAGACTTGGGGACGTACGCGTTCAGCTTCGGCGAGAAAGGCGCCGAAGGTTTCGAAATCATCCAACAGGCCGCGACGAACCTGCGCAACGGTGTGGGACAGGCGTCCGAGAACGTGAAACTGCTCCAAACCGGTTTGAACGCGATGGGTTCCGACGCGGAAGCGCTTCCCGAAACGTTCCTCAAAGCGTTCGAAACACTCAACGTCGAAGTGGATGCCGCCGCACGGAAGAAGGCCCCATCCCTCATCCAAGCGTTCCGTGACATTCGCGCCGCAGCCGACACCATCGTCGTGGATTCCGACATCTACCGTTCGTTGGACACGGCCGGACAGGGCGCGGACATCTACCGCGACAAGCTCGTGCAGGTGGGACGCGAATTCAAAGAGCTTACCGGTCTGAAAATTCCGGACATGTTCCTTCCCTTGGCCGGTGCCGCCGTGTCCGCGTCCGACAGCATCATGCAGACGTTCGGCAACCTGAAGGCAGGATTGTCCAACTATGCCGCGAACACGGCGCAACAGTGGACGCCGGTCAAGGAAATTTTCGCCGAAACCTTCTCAAACGCCGCCGAATCCGTCAAAGCGAACATGGAGGCCATGCGCGCCGATGTCGAATCCGGCGTGCTTTCCATGGTCGAGAACGTGAAAGGCAAGGCGTCCGAGTTCAGGACGGCGTTCGGTGAAATGCTGGACGAGACCGGCATCGGCGACACCATGTCCAAGCTCGGTTCCGCGGTGAACGGTGGGCTGTCCTCCGTCAAGGGCGTGCTCGAATCGTTCGGCTCCGAAGCGGCGTCCACGTTGTCGATGCCGTTCGATGGTCTTGCCGAAAAGATTTTCGGCTCGTTCAAGGGACGGAATCCGTTCGCGCCGTTGACATCCGCCGCGAAGACCGTGAGCGTCGGACTTTCCGCCACGGTCGGCGGCGCCATATCGCGTCTTGCCGGACGGTTCAGCCCGTTGGCGTCCGCCGGAAAGGCGGCATTCTCCACCATCGGCTCCGCAGCGTTGAAAGTGTCTTCCGGCGCGTTGAAGGGATTCGGCGCAGCCTTGAAGGGTTGCGGCACGGCAATCGACAGGATCGGCATCATCGCATCCCAATTGGGTGTGACCGGCGCGATATTCACCGGTTTGACGGCAGGATTCCAAACCCTCTTCAAGCTCGACCCGTCCCA
>ERZ1032238.320-NODE-320-length-15458-cov-13.102512_pt1 | contig 15458 bp, 8 predicted proteins | sample MGYA00518736_ERZ1032238 | MGnify/ENA primary metagenome ERZ1032238 (study PRJEB33719, sample SAMN04261349) | wastewater metagenome | biome: periurban shantytown; feature: human; material: feces | host: Homo sapiens | place: Peru: Lima | collected 2012-01-15 ... | reverse complement strand
AGAAAGGGCAGACTCTGACTCAGGCAACCAGTGACGCTCAGGGGCATGTGCAGCTGGAAAATGATAAAAACGCGGCATTACTGTTGGCGCGTAAAGACGGTCAGACAACGCTACTCGATTTAAAACTTCCGGCGCTGGACTTAGCAGAATTTAACATTGCTGGCGCGCCAGGCTATAGCAAACAGTTTTTCATGTTTGGCCCGCGCGATCTTTATCGCCCGGGTGAAACGGTAATCCTCAATGGTTTGCTGCGTGATGCAGACGGTAAAGCGTTGCCCGATCAACCCATCAAGTTAGACGTGATTAAACCCGACGGGCAGGTTCTCAGGAGCGTCGTTAGTCAGCCGGAGAATGGCCTCTACCACTTAACCTGGCCACTCGATAGCAATGCGGCAACCGGTATGTGGCATATTCGCGCTAACACGGGCGATAACCAGTATCGGATGTGGGATTTCCACGTCGAAGATTTTATGCCAGAGCGTATGGCGCTGAATCTGACCGGTGAGAAAACCCCGCTTACGCCGAATGATGAAGTGAAATTCTCCGTGGTGGGATACTACCTGTACGGTGCGCCTGCTAATGGTAATACTTTGCAAGGGCAACTTTTCCTGCGCCCACTGCGTGAGGCTGTGTCAGCCTTACCTGGTTTTGAATTCGGCGATATAGCTGCCGAAAACCTTTCCCGCACGCTGGATGAAGTTCAGTTGACGCTGGATGATAAAGGGCGCGGCGAAGTTTCTACAGAAAGCCAGTGGAAGGAAACGCATTCCCCATTACAGGTTATTTTCCAGGGTAGTTTGCTGGAATCGGGCGGTCGCCCGGTGACGCGCCGCGCTGAGCAGGCTATCTGGCCTGCCGATGCATTGCCGGGGATCCGTCCGCAGTTCGCCTCGAAATCGGTTTACGATTATCGTACTGACAGCACGGTGAAACAGCCCATTGTTGATGAAGGCAGTAACGCCGCTTTTGACATCGTTTATAGCGATGCGCAAGGCGTGAAAAAAGCCGTGTCGGGCTTGCAGGTGCGCCTGATTCGCGAACGCCGCGATTACTACTGGAACTGGTCAGAAGATGAAGGCTGGCAGTCACAGTTTGATCAAAAAGATCTGATCGAAAATGAACAAACTCTGGATCTGAAAGCGGACGAAACCGGCAAGGTCAGTTTTCCGGTAGAGTGGGGTGCTTATCGTCTGGAAGTCAAAGCGCCGAATGAAGCGGTCAGTAGTGTTCGTTTCTGGGCTGGCTATAGCTGGCAGGACAACAGCGACGGGAGCGGTGCCGTGCGACCCGACCGTGTCACGCTGAAACTGGATAAAGCCAGTTATCGCCCTGGCGATACCATTAAGTTGCATATTGCCGCGCCAACGGCGGGTAAAGGTTATGCGATGGTCGAGTCCAGTGAAGGGCCGCTGTGGTGGCAAGAGATTGATGTTCCGGCTCAAGGGCTGGATCTGACGATTCCGGTCGATAAAACCTGGAATCGTCATGATCTTTATTTGAGTACGCTGGTGGTGCGTCCTGGCGATAAATCTCGCTCCGCGACGCCAAAACGCGCGGTTGGTGTGTTGCATCTGCCGCTTGGTGATGAAAACCGTCGCCTCGATCTGGCGCTGGAAACACCAGCAAAAATGCGTCCCAATCAACCATTAACCGTGAAAATTAAAGCCAGCACTAAAAATGGCGAGAAGCCTAAACAGGTGAATGTGCTGGTGTCTGCCGTTGATAGTGGTGTGCTGAATATTACTGACTACGTCACGCCAGATCCGTGGCAGGCGTTCTTTGGTCAGAAACGCTATGGCGCAGACATTTACGATATTTACGGTCAGGTTATTGAAGGTCAGGGGCGTCTGGCAGCTCTGCGTTTCGGTGGCGATGGTGATGAGCTGAAACGTGGTGGTAAACCGCCGGTCAATCACGTCAATATTGTCGCGCAGCAGGCGCTGCCGGTAACGCTCAACGAACAGGGCGAAGGCTCGGTTACACTGCCGATTGGCGATTTTAACGGTGAATTGCGCGTCATGGCGCAAGCCTGGACGGCAGATGACTTCGGTAGCAACGAAAGTAAAGTGATAGTTGCCGCACCGGTGATTGCTGAACTGAACATGCCGCGCTTTATGGCGAGTGGCGATACCTCGCGTCTGACGCTGGATATCACTAATCTTACCGATAAACCGCAAAAACTGAACGTTGCCCTGACCGCCAGTGGTTTGCTTGAACTGGTCAGCGATTCACCCGCAGCCGTTGAATTAGCGCCAGGTGTGCGTACTACGCTGTTTATCCCGGTGCGAGCATTGCCGGGTTATGGCGATGGAGAAATTCAGGCCACCATTAGCGGGTTAGCGTTACCGGGTGAAACCGTTGCCGATCAGCATAAGCAGTGGAAAATCGGCGTCCGTCCGGCGTTCCCGGCACAAACGGTTAATTACGGTACGGCGTTACAGCCTGGTGAGACATGGGCGATTCCGGCGGATGGATTGCAAAACTTCTCGCCTGTTACGCTGGAAGGGCAATTGTTGTTGAGCGGCAAACCACCGCTGAACATCGCACGTTATATCAAAGAGTTAAAAGCGTATCCGTACGGCTGTCTTGAGCAAACCGCCAGCGGCCTGTTTCCGTCACTTTATACCAACGCAGCCCAACTGCAGGCGTTGGGCATCAAAGGCGACAGTGATGAGAAACGCCGTGCATCGGTCGATATCGGCATTTCCCGTTTGCTGCAAATGCAACGTGATAACGGCGGCTTTGCGCTGTGGGATAAAAACGGTGACGAAGAGTACTGGCTGACGGCTTACGTGATGGATTTCCTGGTCCGCGCAGGCGAACAGGGTTACAGCGTGCCGACAGACGCCATTAACCGGGGTAATGAGCGTCTGCTGCGCTATTTACAAGATCCGGGCATGATGTCGATCCCGTACGCGGATAATCTCAAAGCCAGTAAATTCGCCGTACAGTCTTACGCTGCGCTGGTGTTGGCCCGTCAGCAAAAGGCTCCGCTGGGTGCGCTGCGTGAAATCTGGGAGCATCGTGCAGATGCCGCTTCTGGTTTACCGCTGCTGCAACTTGGCGTTGCGCTGAAAACCATGGGTGATGCGACGCGTGGTGAAGAAGCGATTGCGCTGGCGCTGAAAACGCCGCGTAATAGTGATGAGCGGATATGGCTGGGTGATTACGGTAGTTCACTGCGCGACAACGCGTTAATGCTCTCCTTGCTGGAAGAAAATAAACTGCTACCCGATGAGCAGTACACTTTGCTGAACACACTTTCGCAGCAGGCGTTTGGTGAACGCTGGCTATCGACGCAGGAAAGTAACGCGTTGTTCCTGGCTGCCCGTACGATTCAGGATTTACCCGGTAAATGGCAGGCGCAAACCTCTTTCTCAGCTGAGCAGCTGACAGGCGAGAAAGCGCAAAACAGCAATCTGAATAGCGATCAACTTGTCACCTTGCAGGTGAGCAACAGTGGCGATCAGCCGTTATGGTTGCGTATGGATGCCAGCGGTTATCCGCAATCCGCACCTTTACCGGCGAACAATGTGCTGCAAATCGAGCGTCATATTCTTGGTACTGATGGTAAGAGCAAATCGCTGGACTCGTTACGTAGCGGCGATCTGGTGCTGGTGTGGTTGCAGGTAAAAGCCAGTAACAGCGTGCCGGATGCGTTAGTCGTGGATCTGCTGCCTGCGGGTCTGGAACTGGAAAACCAGAATCTGGCGAACGGTAGCGCCAGCCTGGAGCAAAGTGGTGGCGAAGTGCAGAACTTACTGAACCAGATGCAGCAGGCGAGCATTAAGCACATTGAGTTCCGTGACGATCGCTTTGTGGCGGCGGTTGCCGTTGATGAATACCAACCGGTAACGCTGGTGTATCTGGCGCGGGCGGTGACGCCGGGAACGTATCAGGTACCGCAACCGATGGTGGAATCAATGTATGTTCCCCAATGGCGGGCGACCGGCGCGGCTGAAGATCTGCTGATTGTCAGACCGTAAATGCCTCGCTTGTTAACCAAACGCGGCTGCTGGATAACGTTGGCAGCCGCGCCCTTTCTCCTTTTTCTTGCAGCGTGGGGAGCAGATAAACTCTGGCCTCTACCGCTGCATGAAGTCAATCCCGCACGAGTGGTCGTAGCGCAGGATGGTACGCCGCTCTGGCGCTTCGCCGATGCTGACGGCATCTGGCGTTATCCGGTAACAATCGAAGATGTTTCTCCACGTTACCTTGAAGCGCTGATCAATTATGAAGATCGCTGGTTCTGGAAGCATCCGGGGGTGAATCCATTCTCGGTGGCGCGCGCAGCATGGCAAGATCTCACTTCGGGACGGGTTATTTCCGGTGGCAGCACGCTCACTATGCAGGTTGCTCGTCTGCTTGATCCTCACCCCAAAACATTTGGCGGCAAAATTCGCCAGCTCTGGCGCGCGTTGCAACTGGAATGGCATCTGTCTAAGCGTGAAATTCTGACCTTGTATCTTAACCGCGCTCCGTTTGGCGGTACGTTGCAGGGGATCGGTGCGGCAAGTTGGGCTTATCTCGGAAAATCGCCTGCGAATTTAAGCTATTCCGAGGCGGCAATGCTGGCGGTTTTGCCGCAAGCGCCCAGCCGTCTTCGCCCGGATCGTTGGCCGGAGCGTGCCGAAGCCGCGCGTAATAAAGTGCTCGAACGGATGGCCGTGCAAGGTGTGTGGTCCCGTGAGCAGGTAAAAGAGTCAAGGGAAGAACCCATCTGGCTGGCCCCCCGACAAATGCCGCAACTGGCACCGCTGTTTTCGCGCATGATGCTCGGTAAAAGCAAAAGCGACAAAATCACTACTACGTTGGATACCGGTCTTCAACGACGTCTGGAAGAACTGGCGCAAAACTGGAAAGGGCGGTTGCCACCGCGCAGCTCACTGGCGATGATCGTGGTTGATCATACCGATATGCGTGTTCGCGGCTGGGTGGGATCGGTTGATCTCAACGATGATTCACGCTTTGGTCATGTTGATATGGTCAATTCGATCCGATCGCCAGGATCAGTGCTCAAACCGTTTGTTTATGGTCTGGCGCTGGATGAAGGCTTGATCCACCCGGCATCACTGCTGCAAGACGTCCCCCGGCGCACCGGTGATTATCGACCAGGTAACTTTGATAGCGGTTTTCATGGCCCGATCAGCATGAGCGAGGCGCTGGTGCGCTCGCTGAACTTACCTGCTGTGCAGGTGCTGGAAGCCTATGGACCGAAACGGTTTGCGGCAAAGTTACGCAATGTTGGATTGCCGTTATATTTGCCCAACGGTGCTGCGCCGAATCTTTCACTCATTCTCGGCGGCGCTGGTGCAAAACTGGAAGATATGGCGGCAGCGTATACCGCGTTTGCTCGCCACGGCAAGGCAGGCAAATTGCGCTTACAGCCTGACGATCCGCTGCTTGAACGGCCTTTAATGTCGTCGGGGGCGGCGTGGATCATTCGCCGGATTATGGCTGATGAAGCGCAACCCTTGCCGGATAGTGCCTTGCCGCGCGTCGCCCCACTGGCATGGAAAACGGGCACCAGCTATGGCTATCGTGACGCCTGGGCGATTGGGGTTAACGCTCGCTATGTCATTGGGATCTGGACTGGCAGACCGGACGGCACGCCCGTTGTTGGTCAGTTTGGCTTTGCCAGTGCCGTACCATTGTTGAATCAGGTCAATAATATCTTACTGTCGCGCAGTGCGAATCTGCCGGAAGACCCGCGCCCGAACTCAGTCACTCGTGGCGTTATCTGCTGGCCGGGCGGACAGTCTTTGCCGGAAGGTGACGGTAACTGTCGCCGCCGCCTGGCAACCTGGCTGCTGGACGGGAGTCAGCCGCCAACTCTATTACTGCCGGAGCAGGAAGGCATTAATGGCATTCGTTTCCCCATCTGGCTGGATGAAAATGGCAAACGTGTTGCCGCTGATTGCCCGCAAGCGCGACAAGAAATGATAAATGTCTGGCCGCTACCGCTGGAACCCTGGCTGCCCGCATCAGAACGTCGCGCTGTGCGCTTACCACCGGCCTCGACAAGTTGCCCGCCATACGGTCACGATGCCCAGCTCCCGCTGCAGCTGACAGGCGTTCGCGATGGCGCGATTATTAAACGTTTACCGGGCGCAGCGGAAGCGACTTTGCCGTTGCAATCAAGTGGAGGGGCAGGTGAACGCTGGTGGTTTCTGAATGGCGAACCGTTAACTGAACGCGGGCGCAACGTGACCCTGCATTTGACGGATAAAGGTGATTATCAATTGCTGGTGATGGATGACGTGGGGCAAATCGCGACAGTGAAATTTGTCATGCAATAGTCTGTTTTGTCCCTGATTGTTGCTAAAACTCATTTTATTTTAAAAAAATGTTACCTTCATCAATAGTCAACGGCCCTGTTGCTCATTATAATCCGCGCCATCTCGTACGCTGGTACAGACAACAACAGAACAATTTACAGAGGTAAAAATGGCTATTGAACGTACTTTTTCCATCATCAAACCGAACGCGGTAGCAAAAAACGTCATTGGTAATATCTTTGCGCGCTTTGAAGCTGCAGGGTTCAAAATTGTTGGCACCAAAATGCTGCACCTGACCGTTGAACAGGCACGTGGCTTTTATGCTGAACACGATGGAAAACCGTTCTTTGATGGTCTGGTTGAATTCATGACCTCTGGCCCGATCGTGGTTTCCGTGCTGGAAGGTGAAAACGCCGTTCAGCGTCACCGCGATCTGCTGGGCGCGACCAATCCGGCAAACGCACTGGCTGGTACTCTGCGCGCTGATTACGCTGACAGCCTGACCGAAAACGGTACCCACGGTTCTGATTCCGTCGAATCTGCCGCTCGCGAAATCGCTTATTTCTTTGGCGAAGGCGAAGTGTGCCCGCGCACCCGTTAATAATTTCGTAAATGCCGCGTGCAAACGTGGCATCCGTGCGCCAGAATTTGTACAATGCAGCGCCCCCGGACGAGCAGCCGCTCACCGGGGCGTTTCTTTTTTCAACCCTCCAGGGGCCATAACGTGTAATAACGAGGCCGGAATAGCATATGTCTGAACAATTAGTCACACCTGAAAACGTCACCACGAAAGATGGAAAAATCAACCTGCTGGATCTCAACCGTCAGCAGATGCGGGAGTTTTTTAAAGATTTAGGTGAAAAACCCTTCCGCGCCGATCAGGTGATGAAGTGGATGTATCACTATTGCTGCGACAACTTTGATGAGATGACCGACATCAACAAAGTGTTGCGCGGCAAACTGAAAGAGGTGGCGGAAATCCGCGCACCGGAAGTGGTTGAAGAACAGCGTTCATCCGACGGCACCATTAAATGGGCGATCGCCGTTGGCGATCAGCGCGTCGAAACGGTGTATATCCCGGAAGACGACCGTGCCACGCTCTGCGTCTCTTCGCAGGTGGGGTGTGCGCTGGAGTGTAAATTCTGTTCCACCGCCCAGCAGGGCTTTAACCGCAACCTGCGGGTATCGGAAATTATTGGCCAGGTGTGGCGTGCGGCGAAAATCGTCGGCGCAGCAAAAGTCACCGGTCAGCGCCCAATCACTAACGTAGTGATGATGGGCATGGGCGAGCCGCTGCTCAACCTGAACAACGTCGTTCCGGCGATGGAAATCATGCTTGATGATTTCGGTTTTGGCCTGTCTAAACGTCGCGTCACGCTTTCTACTTCCGGTGTAGTTCCGGCGCTGGATAAACTGGGCGATATGATCGACGTTGCACTGGCAATTTCCCTGCACGCGCCGAACGACGAAATTCGTGACGAAATTGTGCCGATCAACAAAAAGTACAATATCGAAACGTTCCTTGCTGCGGTGCGCCGTTATCTGGAGAAATCCAACGCCAATCAAGGCCGAGTCACTATTGAATACGTGATGCTTGACCACGTTAACGACGGCACTGAACACGCTCACCAACTGGCGGAACTGCTGAAAGATACGCCGTGTAAGATCAACCTGATCCCGTGGAACCCGTTCCCGGGTGCGCCGTATGGACGCAGCTCGAACAGCCGTATCGACCGTTTCTCAAAAGTGCTGATGAGCTACGGTTTCACCACTATTGTGCGTAAAACGCGTGGTGATGATATCGATGCTGCCTGTGGTCAGTTGGCGGGCGATGTTATCGACCGTACGAAACGTACCCTGCGTAAACGGATGCAGGGTGAAGCCATCGACATTAAAGCGGTCTGATAGCCATTACGCCACGGTTACTTTATGTACCGTGGCGTAATGTTTTATGAATGAAGTATTAAGTTGCAATTGTCTGGTCAATATTAACGGTGCGTTTTTGCTGACTTTAAGGCAGTATGTAACGATGCAACAGTAAGTTAGCCTTAGTGAATGTGGGCTTTGTCACGAGCACACAGACGGTCTTATACTGTATGATAACGGTTAACTTAACGGATGTTTCGCGGTGTGGGTGAGCATGATGGTTCACCGGCATCTCAATTCTCATTTAAACGTACCTGCAGCGAATGAATACTGAAGCCACGCACGACCAAAATGAAGCACTTACTACCGGCGCTCGCCTGCGTAATGCTCGCGAACAACTAGGACTTAGTCAGCAGGCCGTTGCCGAGCGACTTTGCCTGAAGGTTTCCACGGTACGCGACATTGAAGAAGATAAGGCACCCGCCGATCTTGCTTCAACATTCCTGCGCGGATATATCCGCTCTTATGCGCGTCTGGTACATATTCCAGAAGAAGAACTGCTGCCAGGGCTGGAAAAGCAGGCTCCACTACGGGCTGCAAAAGTTGCGCCAATGCAGAGTTTTTCCCTCGGTAAACGCCGCAAAAAACGTGATGGCTGGCTGATGACCTTCACCTGGCTGGTGTTGTTTGTGGTTATCGGCCTGAGCGGTGCCTGGTGGTGGCAAGACCACAAAGCTCAGCAGGAAGAGATCACCACTATGGCCGATCAATCTTCGGCGGAACTGAGCAGTAATAGCGAGCAGGGGCAGAGTGTTCCGTTAAATACGTCGACAACTACAGACCCGGCTACAACGTCCACGCCGCCAGCGTCTGTGGATACTACCGCAACCAACACGCAAACACCTGCCGTAACTGCGCCAGCACCAGCTGTTGATCCGCAACAGAATGCGGTTGTTTCGCCTTCGCAGGCAAATGTTGATACCGCCGCGACCCCGGCACCAACGGCAGCAACAACGCCAGATGGTGCTGCGCCGTTGCCAACCGATCAGGCTGGCGTGACCACGCCGGTGGCTGATCCGAATGCGCTGGTGATGAACTTTACTGCCGATTGCTGGCTGGAGGTCACTGATGCTACCGGTAAAAAATTGTTTAGCGGTATGCAGCGTAAAGACGGTAATTTGAACTTAACCGGCCAGGCACCGTACAAACTGAAAATTGGTGCGCCAGCCGCAGTACAGATCCAGTATCAAGGGAAACCTGTCGATCTGAGTCGTTTTATCAGAACTAACCAGGTTGCGCGTCTGACCCTCAATGCCGAACAATCACCGGCGCAGTAACAGACGGGTAACGCGGGAGATTTTTCATGCATAACCAGGCTCCAATTCAACGTAGAAAATCAACACGTATTTACGTTGGGAATGTGCCGATTGGCGATGGTGCTCCCATCGCCGTACAGTCCATGACCAATACGCGTACGACAGATGTCGAAGCAACGGTCAATCAAATCAAGGCGCTGGAACGCGTTGGCGCTGATATCGTCCGTGTCTCCGTACCGACGATGGACGCGGCAGAAGCGTTCAAACTCATCAAACAGCGGGTTAACGTGCCGCTGGTGGCTGACATCCACTTCGACTATCGCATTGCGCTGAAAGTAGCGGAATACGGCGTCGATTGTCTGCGTATTAACCCTGGCAATATCGGTAATGAAGAGCGTATTCGCATGGTAGTTGACTGTGCGCGCGATAAAAACATTCCGATCCGCATTGGCGTTAACGCCGGATCGCTGGAAAAAGATCTGCAAGAAAAGTATGGCGAACCGACGCCGCAGGCGTTGCTGGAATCCGCCATGCGCCATGTTGATCATCTCGATCGCCTGAACTTCGATCAGTTCAAAGTCAGCGTGAAAGCGTCTGACGTCTTCCTCGCTGTTGAGTCTTATCGTTTGCTGGCAAAACAAATCGATCAGCCGCTGCATCTGGGGATCACCGAAGCGGGTGGCGCGCGCAGCGGGGCAGTAAAATCCGCCATTGGTTTAGGTCTGCTGCTGTCTGAAGGCATCGGCGACACGCTGCGCGTATCACTGGCGGCCGATCCGGTCGAAGAGATCAAAGTCGGTTTCGATATTTTGAAATCGCTGCGTATCCGTTCGCGAGGTATCAACTTCATCGCCTGTCCGACCTGTTCGCGTCAGGAGTTTGATGTTATCGGTACGGTTAACGCGCTGGAGCAACGCCTGGAAGATATCATCACTCCGATGGACGTTTCGATTATCGGCTGCGTGGTGAATGGCCCAGGTGAGGCGCTGGTTTCTACACTCGGCGTCACCGGCGGCAACAAGAAAAGCGGCCTCTATGAAGATGGCGTGCGCAAAGACCGTCTGGACAACAACGATATGATCGACCAGCTGGAAGCACGCATTCGTGCGAAAGCCAGTCAGCTGGACGAAGCGCGTCGAATTGACGTTCAGCAGGTCGAAAAATAATAACGTGATGGGAAGCGCCTCGCTTCCCGTGTATGATTGAACCCGCATGGCTCCCCAAACATTGAGGGAAGCGTTGAGGGTTCATTTTTATATTCAGAAAGAGAATAAACGTGGCAAAAAACATTCAAGCCATTCGCGGCATGAACGATTACCTGCCTGGCGAAACGGCCATCTGGCAGCGCATTGAAGGCACACTGAAAAACGTGCTCGGCAGCTACGGTTACAGTGAAATCCGCTTGCCGATTGTAGAGCAGACCCCGCTATTCAAACGTGCGATTGGTGAAGTCACCGACGTGGTTGAAAAAGAGATGTACACCTTTGAGGATCGCAATGGCGACAGCCTGACTCTGCGCCCTGAAGGGACGGCGGGCTGTGTACGCGCCGGCATCGAGCATGGTCTTCTGTACAATCAGGAACAGCGTCTGTGGTATATCGGGCCGATGTTCCGTCACGAGCGTCCGCAGAAAGGGCGTTATCGTCAGTTCCATCAGTTGGGCTGCGAAGTTTTCGGTCTGCAAGGTCCGGATATCGACGCTGAACTGATTATGCTCACCGCCCGCTGGTGGCGCGCGCTGGGTATTTCCGAACACGTAACTCTTGAGCTGAATTCTATCGGTTCGCTGGAAGCACGCGCCAATTACCGCGATGCGCTGGTGGCATTCCTTGAGCAGCATAAAGAAAAGCTGGACGAAGACTGCAAACGCCGCATGTACACTAACCCGCTGCGCGTGCTGGATTCAAAAAATCCGGAAGTGCAGGCGCTTCTCAACGACGCTCCGGCATTAGGTGATTATCTGGACGAGGAATCTCGTGAGCACTTTGCTGGTCTGTGCAAACTGCTTGAGAGCGCGGGGATCGCTTACACCGTAAACCAGCGTCTGGTGCGTGGTCTGGATTACTACAACCGTACCGTTTTCGAGTGGGTGACTAACAGTCTCGGCTCCCAGGGCACCGTGTGTGCAGGCGGTCGTTATGACGGTCTTGTGGAACAACTGGGCGGTCGTGCAACACCGGCTGTCGGTTTTGCGATGGGCCTCGAACGTCTTGTATTGTTAGTACAGGCCGTTAATCCGGAATTTAAAGCCGATCCTGTTGTCGATATATACCTGGTGGCTTCAGGTGCTGATACACAATCTGCGGCTATGGCATTAGCTGAGCGTCTGCGTGATGAATTACCGGGCGTGAAATTGATGACCAACCACGGCGGCGGCAACTTTAAGAAACAGTTTGCCCGTGCTGATAAATGGGGTGCCCGCGTTGCTGTGGTGCTGGGTGAGTCTGAAGTGGCTAACGGCACAGCAGTAGTGAAGGATTTGCGCTCTGGTGAGCAAACGGCAGTTGCGCAGGATAGCGTAGCCGCGCATTTGCGCACGTTACTGGGTTAAGGAAGGAGAAGGACAGCGTGGAAATTTACGAGAACGAAAACGACCAGGTAGAAGCGGTTAAACGCTTTTTTGCTGAAAATGGCAAAGCACTGGCTGTTGGGGTGATTTTGGGCGTTGGCGCACTGATTGGCTGGCGCTACTGGAACAGCCATCAGGTTGATTCTGCACGCTCCGCTTCTCTTGCCTATCAAAATGCGGTTACCGCAGTGAGCGAAGGCAAACCGGATAGCATCCCGGCGGCGGAAAAATTTGCTGCTGAAAATAAAAATACTTATGGTGCGCTGGCTTCTTTGGAACTTGCGCAGCAATTTGTTGACAAAAATGAACTAGAGAAAGCTGCCGCCCAGTTACAACAGGGGCTGGCAGACACGAGCGATGAAAATCTCAAAGCCGTGATAAATCTGCGTCTTGCTCGCGTTCAGGTACAGCTCAAGCAGGCTGATGCCGCGCTGAAAACCCTTGATACCATCAAAGGTGAAGGGTGGGCTGCCATTGTTGCCGACCTGCGTGGTGAAGCATTGCTGAGCAAAGGTGATAAGCAAGGTGCGCGTAGTGCATGGGAAGCAGGCGTGAAAAGCGATGTTACTCCGGCACTGAGCGAAATGATGCAGATGAAAATTAATAATTTGTCCATCTGAGAGGGACCCGATGCAATTGCGTAAATTACTGCTGCCAGGACTGCTTTCCGTTACCCTTTTAAGCGGCTGTTCGCTGTTTAACAGCGAAGAAGATGTGGTAAAGATGTCCCCATTGCCAACCGTTGAAAACCAGTTTACGCCGACCACGGCGTGGAGCACTTCCGTTGGTAGCGGCATTGGCAACTTCTATTCCAATCTTCATCCGGCACTGGCGGACAACGTTGTCTATGCAGCGGACCGCGCTGGTTTAGTAAAAGCGCTGAATGCGGATGATGGCAAAGAAATCTGGTCTGTCAGCCTGGCCGAGAAAGATGGCTGGTTCTCTAAAGAGCCTGCATTACTTTCTGGCGGTGTGACCGTGTCTGGTGGGCATGTCTACATTGGCAGCGAAAAGGCGCAGGTTTACGCGCTGAATACCAGCGATGGTACTGTGGCATGGCAAACTAAAGTCGCGGGTGAAGCACTTTCTCGCCCGGTGGTCAGCGACGGTCTGGTGTTAATCCACACCAGTAACGGTCAGTTACAAGCGCTGAACGAAGCTGACGGCGCTGTCAAATGGACAGTTAACCTCGATATGCCTTCGCTCTCTTTGCGTGGCGAGTCTGCGCCGGTAACGGCTTTTGGTGCGGCCGTCGTGGGTGGCGATAATGGTCGCGTCAGCGCAGTGCTGATGGAACAGGGCCAGATGATTTGGCAGCAGCGTATTTCCCAGGTGACCGGTTCTACCGAAATTGACCGTCTGAGCGATGTTGACACGACTCCCGTCGTTGTTAACGGCGTTGTTTTCGCGCTGGCCTATAATGGTAACCTGACGGCGCTTGATCTGCGCAGTGGTCAGATTATGTGGAAACGCGAACTGGGTTCGGTGAATGATTTCATCGTCGACGGCAATCGCATCTATCTGGTCGATCAAAATGACCGGGTGATGGCGTTGACCATTGATGGCGGCGTTACGCTGTGGACACAAAGCGATCTGTTGCATCGCCTGCTGACTTCTCCGGTGCTGTATAATGGCAACCTGGTGGTAGGTGACAGCGAAGGTTATCTGCACTGGATTAACGTCGAAGATGGTCGTTTCGTTGCCCAGCAAAAAATTGATAGTTCCGGTTTCCAGACTGAACCGGTTGCCGCTGACGGCAAACTGCTGATCCAGGCAAAAGACGGAACCGTGTACTCTATTACACGTTAATCGTCTCTGTCGTTCACTTTGAAAACGGCTCCTGGACAGGGGCCGTTTTCCTGTTTTTAACAACGACGCGAATATAGCGTGCGTTGTCTGATGATTTATAAAAATGAGGCTTTAAACATGGTACCTGTGGTCGCGCTTGTCGGGCGCCCTAACGTAGGAAAATCCACGTTATTTAACCGTCTAACTCGCACCCGAGATGCGCTGGTTGCGGATTTCCCGGGTCTGACTCGTGACCGTAAGTACGGTCGTGCGGAAATTGAAGGCCGTGAGTTTATCTGTATTGATACCGGCGGGATTGATGGCACAGAAGACGGTGTAGAAACCCGCATGGCGGAACAGTCGCTGCTGGCGATTGAAGAAGCGGACGTCGTACTGTTTATGGTGGATGCGCGCGCGGGCCTGATGCCGGCAGATGAAGCGATTGCCAAACATCTGCGCTCCCGTGAAAAACCGACCTTCCTGGTGGCAAACAAAACTGACGGTCTGGATCCCGATCAGGCCGTGGTTGATTTCTACTCGCTTGGTTTAGGTGAAATCTACCCGATCGCCGCGTCTCACGGTCGTGGCGTATTAAGTCTGCTGGAGCATGTGCTGCTGCCGTGGATGGAAGATCTCGCACCGCAAGAGGAAGTCGACGAAGACGCTGAATACTGGGCGCAATTTGAAGCGGAAGAGAACGGCGAAGAAGAAGAGGAAGACGACTTCGACCCGCAAAGTCTGCCGATCAAACTGGCGATTGTGGGTCGTCCGAACGTAGGTAAGTCTACACTCACTAACCGTATTCTTGGTGAAGAGCGCGTTGTTGTTTATGACATGCCTGGTACGACGCGTGACAGTATCTACATTCCAATGGAACGCGATGGACGTGAGTATGTGCTCATTGACACCGCTGGCGTACGTAAACGCGGTAAAATCACCGATGCTGTAGAGAAATTCTCCGTAATCAAAACGTTGCAGGCCATTGAAGATGCCAACGTGGTGATGTTAGTGATTGATGCGCGCGAAGGTATTTCCGATCAGGATCTCTCGCTGCTGGGCTTTATTCTCAATAGTGGGCGCTCACTTGTCATTGTGGTGAATAAGTGGGATGGCCTGAGTCAGGAAGTGAAAGAGCAGGTGAAAGAAACGCTGGACTTCCGTCTGGGCTTTATCGATTTTGCTCGTGTGCACTTTATCTCTGCCTTGCACGGCAGTGGTGTTGGTAACTTGTTTGAATCAGTACGTGAAGCGTATGACAGCTCCACCCGTCGTGTGGGGACCTCTATGCTGACGCGCATCATGACGATGGCTGTTGAAGATCACCAACCGCCGCTTGTACGCGGTCGTCGTGTGAAGCTGAAATATGCCCACGCCGGTGGTTATAACCCGCCGATTGTGGTGATTCACGGTAATCAGGTGAAAGACCTGCCTGATTCCTACAAGCGTTACTTGATGAACTACTTCCGCAAATCGCTGGACGTAATGGGATCGCCGATTCGTATTCAGTTCAAAGAAGGGGAAAACCCGTATGCGAACAAGCGTAACACCCTGACGCCAACCCAGATGCGTAAACGTAAGCGTCTGATGAAGCACATCAAGAAAAATAAATAATTATCCGTAAGTATTTTATCTGCCATTCCC
>ERZ1032238.301-NODE-301-length-16065-cov-13.047345_pt1 | contig 16065 bp, 6 predicted proteins | sample MGYA00518736_ERZ1032238 | MGnify/ENA primary metagenome ERZ1032238 (study PRJEB33719, sample SAMN04261349) | wastewater metagenome | biome: periurban shantytown; feature: human; material: feces | host: Homo sapiens | place: Peru: Lima | collected 2012-01-15 ... | reverse complement strand
ATAACATTTCTCTCGAGGTCAACCGAGGCGAGTCATTGGCGATTGTTGGCCCGTCTGGATCTGGCAAAACAACGCTTTTAAATTGTCTTGCTTTACTGCAAAGACCGTCAAGCGGATCGATAACGATCGATGAAAAGAATTATGACGCCCACAAAAGAAAAGACGTTTTGAGTTTTTGGAAAAAAGAGGCCGCGATAATATACCAAGATAGCGGTGTCATCGATGATGAGACAATCTCCTATAATGTATCGCTACGCCGCGCAATCGGTAAGAAAAAAACTAACACAGCAATCGAAGAGGCATTAAGGATTGTTGGGCTTGGAGGCCGAGGCGCCGAAATTGCCGCAGTATTATCTGGAGGAGAGAAACGTCGTCTCGGCGTTGCAAGGGCCATTTACAAAGATGCAAGCGTGATATTCGCTGATGAGCCCACCGCGTCGCTTGACGCTCGGAACAGAGCGCTGGTTGCCAACCTTCTTCTTCAACAGGCAGCAGGTGGAAGAACAGTTATCATTGCGACTCATGATATGGAGCTTGCTGAATCGTGTGATTTGGTACTTAATCTTTAAGTTCAGGCAGTGTGAACCTATATGATTTGGGTGCAAGCAGCCTATTGACATGCAGCATTTATCAGCTCCGCAATGTTCACTCCACCGAGGTGTGGAATCAGCTGATCTCCTGGCGCCCTTTGACCTTCCTCACCACGCAGCATGGGGCGAACTCAGCTTCCCCGCCATTGTCGGTTAACCAGAAAGTGCCCCATGCGCGCGAAGGGGCAGGAAGATAAGCAGCCGTGATCATACTGAACATAAGGCGTTCCATCACATGTGGTGCCATAGACAAGAGCGCGCGGCTCTTCCAGTGCCGCATTCCCTCATGAGACAAGGGCTTCCGACCTCAATCTCCCGCCTCAGCGGATTGCACAGCAGACAGTATTCGCCTGTCACCCCATCAACGAGAGCCGCAACGGAACGATAGACCGAAATCTTTCAACCTTAAGTCGTGCGGCGTCACTACTTAATGGCACCCACGCCCTCCAATTCCCCTGCCCCAGTCATGAGCATCATGCCTGAAAACCGTCTGTGAGCAAAGTAACGCACCTGGCAAGAAGGCGAGGAAAACCGTCCTCACGACCGTGTAGCCGCAGCCGCCCCTTCCGCCATTCGCCCGTTCCCTCACGGTCGTGCTCGGATAGAAAAAGGGCTCGTCCCATTCGGACGAGCCCAGGCAAGAAAGTGGCGTACAGCCAGATGTTAGTTGGCGGCAAGGATCGGAGCGGCGACCTGCTTCTTGCGGGAGAGCACGCCGGGCATCCACACGCCCTCGGCCACGTCCTCGATACCGAGGCCCTTCTGGGCAGCGGCGGTGTCGCCCTCGAGCAGGACCTGGGAGCCCTCCTCCATGATGTCGGTGAGGCAGAGCACGATGCCGTCGGCGCCCTTCTCGGCCCGGTAGGCGCGCATGGCCTCGCGGATCTCGGGGATCATGCCGAGCGCGCGGGACTTGTCGACCGTCTCGTACTGGCCGATGAGGAGCTTCTTGCCGGCGACCTCGAACATCTTGATGTCGTTGCCCACCATCTCGGCGGCGGTGAAGGAGCCGGACGGGCGGGTGAGGAAGACCTCCATGCCGAACTTGACCGGATCGACGCCGAGCTGCTCGCCGAGCTTGGCGGCGATGGCGGCGTCCACGGCGGTGGCGGTGGGGCTCTTGAGCATGAGGGTGTCGGTCATCATAGCGGACAGCAGCAGCTTGGCCTGCGTGTCCGTGGGCTCAACGCCCAGGACCTCGAAGAGCTTGGCGACGATGGAGCAGGAGGAGCCCCAGGGCAGCGCCACGATGTGCAGCGGGGCGGCGGTGGTGAAGTCGCCGAAGCGGTGGTGGTCCACAACGCCGGCGATCACGGCGTTCTCGAGGCCGGCGACGGACTGGCCGGGCTCGTTGTGGTCGGTCAGGACGACCTGCTGGGGCTCGGCGCCCTCGGCGGCGGGCTCGATGGCGTCGATGAGCGTGGGCGCGGGCACGCCGGCGTCCTCAAGGAGCTTGGCGGACTCGGCCGGCAGCGGGCCCAGGCAGCAGGCGGTGTAGGTGTTGCCCTGGTACTCGACCTGGTTCAGCAGCTGGGACAGCACGACGGCGGACATGATGGCGTCGTTGTCGGGGTTCTGGTGTCCAAACACGAGGACGTTGCTCATGGGGTTCCTCCCTTGTAGCAGATGCACGGATACGGGCATTGCACCGCTCTGGCCAACATAAGGACACGTGGCCGAGCTTTACACGCAGCTCGTTAGCGATGCTTGCGGCGCAGGCCGTTGCCCATCGCGAACGCACCGGCAGCGGCAAGCGCAGCCGCTATCCAAGGCAGCGCGTCGCCGGTCTGCGGAAGCATGCCACCCGCCCCGGGAGCATGCGATCCGCCCTGACCTTGCTGGGCCCCCTGCCCAGCCCCCGTGCCATCACCCGGACCGGGCTGGGGATCGGGGTTCGGCTGAGGGTCGGGATCGGGGTTCGGGGTCTGCCCACCGGCATCCGGCCCTTCGTACGTGAATACCCGTGCGGCAGGTGCGGAGCACACCCCAGGCTGCAGCTGGGCAACAACTCTCAACTGGTACGTCGTTCCCTTCTCAAGCCCCTCGATCACAATCTCGCAAGCATCGGTTGCGATAATCTCGGTGCCATCCAAATACACCCGGTAGGTAAAGGCGCCGTCGGCGGGCACCTGTGGAGCGTCCCATATGACGCGCGCGGCACCAGGCTGATCGGTTGCCTCAACACGAAGGCCGGTTGGAGCGGAGATCTGCGCCCCAGCCAGCGGCAGCGTCTTGACGAGAGAGCTCAAAACGGCATCGGCAGGATCGCCCAGGCCATCGCACCCTGTAACCTCGATGCGGTACTCCGTATCGGCCTTAAGCCCACGGACGGCAATACGAGGCTGGTCGGCATTGGCTTGCACGACGGCAGCTCCGCTCGGCACCTCGATAACGCTAACGCGATACGATGCAGCGCCCTTCATAGAATCCCAAGAGGCGGCAAACGAGCACATATCAACGGCAGAGATGTCGATCTCCGCCTCGGGGCCCACCTCCACCGCCACAGGATCGAGCTGCGCGACGGCCTCATTGAGCTCCGTCGCAGCCTGCGACACCGATTCGGCAGTGGCCTTTCCATCGTTCATGACGGCGACAGCGTGCTCAAAGGCGGTATGGAACGCATCCCACGTGCTCTTTGTAAAGAACTCCCGCCTGTACCCCGCGCTCTTTTCAATCGCATCTTGCAGCGACGTCTTATCTACACCCGATGCAAGTGAAAGAACCTCGAAGTAGTCGATATTGCCCTTTTGCTTGCCATCGCGCTCAGCCAGCGTGAGTTTGAGCGTATGCTGGCCGTTGGTAAGGCCGGTGAGTTCAATGATCTTTTGCTGGTCATCACCCGAAGGCGAACCGGCCAAGCTCACTCGCTCCCGCTTATCCCCGTCCAACTCGACATCGTAAGAGCCCCACTCGGCGTGCTTTTGAGCGTATACGCGCACGCCTGTGCCCGTAAACGTGAGCTGAACGGACTTGCCAGCCCCTTCCGCCTCTGTTTTCGTCCCCCCATGATGGCGATTCGCCTCGCCGTCATACGTGTTCCAGCCTTCCGACCAAACAAGCTTTCCCTCGGCCTTATTCGGCGTCTTCTTATCGATGGAATCCTCGATAATCCTCGCTTGCTCGCCAGTGGATGTCACACGCACATCACAGCTGCCGCTTGCCTTAGACCCATCTCGCGCCGTGGCGGTCACTCTCACCGTGCCCGACCCTTGCCCGAACGAAAGCATACCGTCAGAGGAAATCGAGGCGCTTACATCTCCATCCGTCTTGGCAACGGACCACGACACATCCGTGCGCGTTGCATCTGCGGGCTCAACGACGGCCTTCATCTGAAGGCCCCGAGCCGTATTGGCCACGGTGGTCATGCCGGTCACGGACGTAACGCTCAGCTTGGCAACCGGCACCGCGCGGTTGTCGAGGACCTTGAAGCCGTCCAACTCGACCTTGTCGCTCGAAGAGGCCGCGCCCTTCTCCCCCTTTGCGCGCACCACCAGTGTGTGAATACCGGCGGCGAGGCCGTCTTTCTCAAAAACGACCTGCTGGCGCTGCGTTGACGGCGCATAGGTATCGACATCGCCGACAACCTTGCCATCGATGGAGATCTCCAGCTTACCGCGATCTGGGTTCTTGCAGCTCACCACTGCGATACCCGTTCCGTTAAACGTCAGTGTCGCCGTCTCAGAACCATTGGGGTCCTTGCAGAACTTGATGGTGTTATCGAAGTTGCCATCGGTTTCATTGTTCCAATTTCCCCAAGATCCGCTGTATGCGACACGCACGTCCTGATCATCGACCATACCGACCATATTGCGCATATCAACCAGCTCAGTGGCCTTTGACGGCTCGCTCAGCGCGTCGTTGGCGATGCTCCTCACGCGATAGCGCACCGCGCCGATGCCATCGGTGCAATCGACGTCGATGAACGAGGTTCCGGAAATATCGGAGTCGACGGGAATCCACTGACCGTCCTCGATCTGGCGCTCGACGTTGAAAGTGACATCCTTGGCGTCGGCACCCGCCTTCCACGAGATGCGCGCCTCGTTCGGCTCGGTCTTGTACGCCGTCACATCGACGGGAGCCTCGGGCGCCTCCATGGCAACCGCATCGATGGTGTAGGAACCGCCGGCAACCGTCTCGAACGACACGCGGTCATTCGATACCACCTGCACGTCCACTGGAATACCGGAAGCGTCCCTGATAACCGCCAGGGCAACTCCGGGCGCCTGCACGGTCGCGGTGCCACCGTTGTTGGAAACGACCTTGGCACGGGAGAGCTTTCCGCCCTCCCAGTCGATGGATACTTTGAAATTACCGCGCGCCATAAGCCCGCTCACCGAGCCGGCCTCCCAATCCTTGGGCAATGCGGGAAGCAAGTCGATATAGCCGCCGCTGCTTTGCAGGAGCATCTCCGCGATACCCGACGTCGCGCCAAAATTGCCGTCGATTTGGAACGGGGGATGCGTATCCCACAGATTCGCGTAGATACCGCCCGCGAACAGGTCCCCGATCAGCTTGAGGCAACGGTCGCCGTCACGCAAGTGAGCCCATGTGTTGATACGCTGGCCCATGCCCCAGCCCGTCGAGTTGTCGTTTCGCAGATTCATGGATACACGGGCGGCCTCGAACCACTCGGGCGTATCCACAGAGATGAGCGTTCCGGGGAACAGACCCAGCATGTGCGACAAATGGCGATGAGAGCGGCCCTCGCCCAAGGTATTGCCCTGCTCGTCCTTGTTGAAGTGATCCTCGTTGTACCATTCCTTGATCTGCCCGTCGGCACCAACCTCGATGGGGCCCTTGAGGTTATCCAACTTCTCTTGCCATGTTGCCAAAACAGCCGGGTCCTCGCCCAGAAGCTCGCCTGCCTCGATCGCGTCGTGGAAGAGCTGCCACGCAAGCGACTGCTCGTAGGTGTTGCCCTCGGTTCGAGGGCCGTGCTCGGGGGAATAGGCGGGCGACGTGACGTATTTCCCGTCCTTGTCCTTTACCAAAAGCTGAGCATAGAGCTGCGCCTGCTCGCGGAGAGCGGGGTAGATATCGTTCTCGAGCTGCTCGATGTCGCCGGTATAGCGCCACGCGTCGTAGGTGTTCTGCAAAATCCAGGGCATTGCGGCAGGGGACCATCCCCAGTTGAACGACCAGCCAGGGCACGTCCACCCAAACGGGTTATTCTGCGTATGGGCCATGAAGCCGTTGCCCTTGGAGTCCCCGTCTTTGGTCTCAATGCCCGCATACACCTTTGCGGTCACGCGGCCGGGTTCACGCAGTGAATCGACATAGTCGATCAGCGGTTCAGCGCACTCCGCCAGATTCGTGGAATACGTTGGCCAATAGTTCATCTGCAGGTTCACGTTCGTGTGGTAGTCGGAGTGCCATGCGGCCTTCTGCTTGTCGTTCCATACGCCCTGCAGATTGCTCGGCAACTGGGAATCCTCGCGTGAAGACCCGATAGTGAGATAGCGACCGTACTGGAACAGCATGGTCTCGAGCTGACGGCGCTCCTCCTTGCTCGCCCGCCCGTTCTTATAGGCGGCAAGCAGGTCGTCGGTTGTCTTGGAAGAGACCGTGCCGTTCATGCCCAAATCAAGGGAGACGCGGCCCATCAGGCTCTCGACATCGGCGATATGCGCTTCACGCAGCTCCTCATAGCCCTTCTCGAGCGCCGAGGAAGCAACGCCGCTCACGCGCTCATGCAATTGCTCGGGCGTCTCGCCTGTGCGGTAAACAGGGTAGTCGTTCTTGTAGTCGGTGGCGGCCGCAACCACGAACGTCACCTCGCTGGCCCCGCGCACCTCGAGCTTATCGCCCTTGGCGGCAATGGCGCCACCAACGGCGCTTGCAGACAGCACCGAGTCGAAGGCCATCTGGTTGTCCTTCAGGCGACCGGCATTCACGATAGACGCACCCGATGCGACAACCTTTCCGCCCTGAGCAGAGGGGAACGAGATGTCGATGTTGAGCGCACCTTCGCCCTTGGCGCTCAGATGCCCCACCAGCACGTCGTCGGGATGGCTCATGAAGAACTCGCGGCTGTACGCGGTGTCATTTGCCCTGAAATCGACATGGGCCGTCGCCGTTGCAAGGTCAAGATCGCGCGTATAGCCGGTTGCTTGGCCATCATCCACATCAGTGTGCCTTATCTTGATGTCGCCCCACGGCAGATAGTGCCCATACCCCTTCTCGCCGGCATCATCGGATAAGCCCACGAGCTCCTCGCACTTTTTCGACGCCTCTTGGGTCTTTCCCTCTTTGAAAAGCTCTTGAATCTCTTTGATGGTTTTTCCGTTTTTGCCCTTATCGACAAGGTTGCCGCCTTGGTAATCGCGCCCCTTGGCAGGGCCCCCGCTCCAAAGGGTCTTCTCGTTGAATGTCAGGTGCTCCTCGGCTATCTCACCGTAGATATTCGCGCCCATATCTCCGTTGCCGATGGGCAAGGTGCGCTCTTCCCATACCTTATCGGCATGTGCCCCGCCCCGGCTCGCAGGCTCGTCATACCACAGGCGCAGGGGGTTTCCCTGCCGCTCTTCTCGCACCGTGACGGCTTCACTCGCCGTTGGCGCAGCTGCGGCTGCAAATGGCTGTGAAACCAACGAAAGCGAGACCAATCCCGCCACAACGGCGCGCGCCCCGCGGGCCAAGCGGCCGCGGCCCCTGGCAAAACTCGCACTTCTTACCATTCACCCACTCCTATCGGCATATTGGCAGGTAAACGGAAATAGTATGCAATACAAGTCGCATTTTACTCGCCATTTGCCATCGCTTCGGCGAACGGCGCTATAGGGCTGATGAGCGGCCCTATAGCGCCGTTCGCCATGGCCGGAGGCCATGGCGGTGCCATAAGGCGGCTTGTCTAGGAGTTTTGCCCGGCCGCGCGCAGCGCCACATAGGCAGCGCCGAAAATCCCAGCGTCATTCCCGAGTGCGGCGACTTCGATCGCCGTATTGGCGCTCGCCGGAAACGCGCGTGCGGCGTACTTCTCTCGCAGGGAACCGAGAAACATGTCGGCAGACGCCGAGGCCCCGCCACCGAGAACGTACACCTCGGGGTCAACCACTGCAGATATGATCTGCAAACCACGTGAAAGGTAATCCACGGTCACATCTATTGCGCTAAGAGCCTGCTTGTCGCCCTTACGCGCAGCATCGAAAACGGACCGCGAGTCACTCGGGCCGTCCAGCTCAATGGGATCCACTCCTCGCTGCGCGCATATATGCAGGTAATTGCTTACCACGCCGCTCGCCGATGCATACTGCTCCAAGCACCCGTGCAACCCGCAGCCGCACGCGCGCTCCTCGTTCGGATTCACGCAGATGTGCCCGATCTCACCTCCGGCGCCAAACGCGCCGTCGATCACATCTCCGTTCACCACCACACCGCCACCGAGGCCCGTGCCGATTGTCACCATAACCATGCTCCGGTGGCCCTTGGCGCTGCCGCGCCACACCTCTCCCATCGCGGCGGCATTCGCATCGTTCACAAAGCGAACCGCAGCGTTGGGGCAACGCGTTTGAAGCGCTTCTTTGAGCGCGGGCGCATCGAGTCGATGTTGGCGGCAACGGTGATCACGCCGCTGGCCGGCACGGGGCAAGGCACGGCCAAACCGATGCCCCGCACAAAAAGCATGGGCTGGCGAATGGAAGCCATAACATAAGGCTCCCAATACCGTCCGCCACGGCGGCATGGCCGTCGGCATGCGCGAGCGAGGGAGTTGGGATGCTCTTTTTGCCCAGCAAAGCCCCTTCCTCATCGAACAGGCCGAGCTTTACCGACGTGCCCCCGATGTCTACGCCAACGTAGTATCCTGCGCATTCAGCCATGCGATCCACCCTCATTCGACAAACAATTCCTGTGAGTCCACTTGAACCCTTATACCCGATCTTGCGATTCCAATGGCCATGCCAAGCAACGCCGGCAACACCCAGCCCATACCGATGTCGGCAAACGGAAGCGCATCGAACGGCAGCCACGCCCCCGCAAAGAACGCATCGCGCAGCGCGGTTGCGATACTCGCGGCACCGGTGCATACCATGACCCACGGCCACACGCTCGGCACCAAGTCACACCCCCTGAGCATCATGCCCATGAGCACGAGTACGATCGCCATGGGATACAGGGCGTTCAGCAACGGGACCGAGAAGGCGAGGATGGCGTCGAGGCCAAAATTGGACACCACGCACGAGAATACGGCAAAGCCAAGCGCCCACACCCGATACGGAACACGCGGAGCCGTCTGGGAGAAATACGAGCCGCAGCAACTGATGAGGCCGATGCAAACGTTCAAGCATGCCAGGAGGAAAATCAAGGCGACGATCGCCGTTCCCGCCACACCGAAATGAGCCCCAGCGGAGGCGGCGAGGATCTCGGCCCCGTTCGTTGCTCCCGGCAGGTCGCTCAAAGCGTCCAAGCCAACCACCGACAAGCCACAGTAAACGATCCCCATGAGCAATCCGGCGAACACGCCGGCGCGGGAAACCTCGCGCGCAAGACCGGCATCGTCAGTTGTTCCAAGCTCACGAACATTCGTTGCGATCACGATGCCGAACGTAAGCGAGGCAAGCAGATCCATGGTCTGGTACCCGGTTAGAAACCCCGTCATAACGGGAGTCGCCGCGCCCGCCGCATGTGCCGATCCGCCCGCGTAGTCAAAATCAAGAACGGCGGCGCCGATTACGAACACCAGTAACACGATAAGCAAAGGACCCGTGACCCGTCCCAGCAACCGCGTCAACGCGCCCGGACACATCGCGAGAAGATACGCGATGGCGAAAAACGCAATCGAAAAAACCAGACGTGCCGCCTCGACCGAAATGCCCGCTGGCAGCAGCGGCTCGAACATCTCGAATGACGTGGATGAGGTGCGCGGGATAGCGAGGCACGGTCCGATCGCCAAATACACCACCGCCACAAATACCGAAGCGAATACCGGATGAACGCGAGAGGCGAGGCGGCGAATATCTCCCGCCATCCCCACCGCGATGATGCCAAGCACGGGAAGGCCGATGCCCGTGATCAAAAAACCCGCCATTGCCGGAACGACATCCGCCCCGGCCTGCAAGCCAAGAAGCGGAGGGATGATCAGGTTGCCCGCTCCAAAGAACATCGAGAACAACGTGATCCCCACAAAAAGAGACTGCTTGGAAGATAGGGTGTTCCTCGCCATATGCACCTCCATCCTGAGGGTCCTGCATGCAATTTGAATCACTTTATCAGAGTGCAGTCTCATTCCAAGGAAAAACCTCCATGCGAGCGGCATGAAAAAGCGGGGCGCCCCTTGAGGCACCCCGCCTTGGCCGATGATTCGTAAGAGCCGGCGCTCTTACGTGTTAGAGGCTGCGCTTTTTGAAGGCCGCAGCCGCTGCGATGGCAACAACGGCCGCAACGGCCAGGCCGCCAACCGCAATCACGGAGCTATCGCCTGTTTGCGGCAGGCTCGAACCGGGCTTGCCGCCGGGCGTCTGCCCCGGCTTTTGGCCGGGCTTGTTATCCGGCTTGTCGCCGGTGCCGGGAAGCTGCTCGCCACCCTGTCCGCCCCCTTGGGTGTCCTTGGGGGTGAAGTGGGCCGTGAGCGTCAGGTCGCCCGTCACGGGAGACGCAAAGTCATATGAGGCACCGTCCAGGAACCAACCATCGAACGTAAAGCCGTCCTTGACCGGATCGTCCGGCTTGGCAACCGTCTGGCCATGCTCGACCTTTGCAGAAGAGACGGTCACGCCGTCAACGACAAAGCTAACCGTATGCTTTTCCCCCGCAGGCGGAACCGGGTCGGTATCGCCCGTGCGCTTGAAGCGCGCCTCGAGGGCAACGCTGTACTCGGCAGTCACCTCGAAAGTCGGATCGGTTGAAACCGGCTCGGAAGAGCACGGGGCGAACCAGCCAACGAACTCCATATTCTTACCGGGCTTGGCCGTGAGCGTCACCTTCGACCCGGCGGGCACATCGGAGCGATACACGGACTCAGAGGCGTCGGCGTCCTCGACGGAACCGGTGATAACACCCGCCTGCTTCCCAGTTGCCAGGTCGAGCTCGCCGTCATCGGAAGGCGCGTAGCTCATGCCATGCGCGTAAACCGTGCTCGCAGGCAGCGGCTTGTTGGCGATATCGAACTCGGACACTGCCACCCAGTCGTCGTTGGACTGGGTCGCCTCGAAGCGGACGCCGTGCACCATCGTCTCATCGAAACCGATGGTCTTCTTGCTGTTATCCGCCTTGAAGGTCACGTCCTTGGCAACCTGCTTCCACTCGCCGCCCTTCTCGGTGCGAATGAACAGGTTCGCCTTGGTCACCAAGCCGCTCGCCTGGGGGCTGCGCGGCGTGAAGGAGAACTGGTTGATCTGGTACCCCTTGCCAAAATCGATCTCGGCCCAAATGGGGTTCGTCTTGGAGAGGTGGCCGTCGGCGTTGCCCTCGGTCGCACCCTTCCAGTTGGAGTGCCAAATGGTCGATGCGTCGCCGTCAATGGCGTGCTCGATACGGCCGCCAGCGCTCTCGCCAGTAAGGGTCTGGGAGTTGGTCGTGGCCCTCCAAGCGGCCTTGTTGAACTCGTCCTTTGCCGGCTCGTCATTGGCGGGAGCAACGCGAACGTTGTCGATCTTCGCCGCAATCGCCTGGGTCTTAGAGCCAATGCGCTCGAGCGGGATGGTCAAGGTGGCATTGTCGATGCCGTCCTTCTTCACCATGCCGGCGTCGAAGAAGCGACCGCTCGCCTTGCCAACAAGGTTGCCGTCCACGTACAGGGAGGTCGTCTCCATGGCGCCATCGATGCCGGTGGCGGGACGGACCCCGTCAATCGCCTTGGTGACGATGCGGACGTTGACCTTCTTGCCCACGGGGAGCTTGTAGTCGAAGTAGTAATCGTAGAGCTCGCGCGTAAAGCCGAGCTTGCCGTTGTCCATCACGCGGATGTCGAGCGTGCCGTACGGAGCGTCAGCCTCGAAGAGGATGTCGCCCGGGCAGGCGGGCTCGGTGAGCTCGATGTCAAAGGACAGCTCGGAGCCGGCAGCGATCTTGCTCAGAGGGGACTCCACATAGGACTCTCCGCCCGCAAGGTTCAACACGCCGTCCTTGGCCTCGGCGTTCTTGCCGGAGGTAAGGTCACGGCCGTTGGCGCTGGCGTCTTTAAGGTTGTCGAACTCATACTCGGCATACGTGTCGCCAGACTTGCTCGCCTTGCTGTAGGGGTTCACGCGGGGAGCGTCGCCCGTCTTTGCCACAAGGCCGCGCAGCGCGTCCGGCGTGCCCTTCTCCTTGCCGGTTGCCGCCCAGGTCTTCTCGGCGTAGAACGGCATGGCGTCGAAGAAGCGCGCGTACTCGTCCGCCTCGGACAGGCCGGAAGCACGGGTGTCGATGTTGTCGTTCCAAATGGCGAACGCGGCTCCGAGCATCTGGTCGTCGCCGGAAGGCAGGTACTGGTACGCACCGCCCTTGACGCGGACCTTCTCGGGGGCGAACTCGTTGAACACACGGCTGGTGTTGAGATAGTCGCCATACGCATCGGAGCGGCCACCGCCGCCGTTGGGCACCATGTACCCGTGGTTGTCGATGGTGTTGATGAGGTCGAAGCCCATCTCGTACATCTTGACGCCATCGGCCCAGTCGGCCGACCACAGGTTCATCTGCGTGCGGCCATGCTCGCCGTTGATGGCGGCGTCCACAATGGGATCGCCCTGATTGAGCCACGTAAGGCCACCCCACATGCGGACCGTGTTGGTCTTCTTGATGTGCGGCAGCAGGTCGTTCACGAACGTGTGATACACCGGAGACCCGTTGGGGATCAAGAACTCATCGGCACCCACATGAACAACCGTCCCCTCGTCGAACACGGGGTTCTCGCCGGTCGTGTAGTCGTCGTAGATGTCCTTGATGAGCTCCATCGTCTGTGGCTTGCGCAGATCGAAGTGGTCGATGGCGGGGCGCTTGCTGTTGACAGTCAAGCCCTCGCCATGAACGGCCAGCTCGGGCCACGTGCGCGTAAACGCAACCGCGTGGGCCGGCATGTCGATCTCGGGGACGATGTTCATGCCAAGGGCGCGCTCGCTTTGGATGAAGTCGCGGAACTCGTCTTTGGTCATGGAGTAATCGGTGGCAGTCGGGGACTGGCCCGTCTGCTCGTTCTTGACGCTCGTCTCCAGGCGGAAGGCGGCATAGGCCTTCCACGCCGCATCCTCCGTCTTGTAATCCTCCAAGAAGATGAGGTTGTCGGAAAGGTGCGCCTGGAAGTCGTTCATCTTGTAGTAGCGCATGGTGCGCGTGGCCATCTTCATCATGTCGAGCGACACGGGCTTGCGCGCCACGTCCCACATGAAGCCACGGACCTCAAAGCGCGGGTAGTCGCGCATCTGGCCCACGGGGAAGCCGCTCGCATCGAGCCTGTACATCTGCAGAATGGTCTGCATGCCGTACATGTTGCCCGTCACATGCTGGGACTGGACGTCGATGCGATTGGCGCCGATGGCCATCGTGTAGCCCTCGTCGCCCAGCAGTGCGTCGTTGGCAGGGGCGGCAAGCGTGAAGTTGAATGCGCCATCCTTGGGACTGCCCTGCTCAAGAGCAAGATCCTTGCCGGTAAAGTCCTTGAAATCAGCCTTGAACTCCTCGGCGACCGCCTTGAGGGAAGCGTCGCTGTACACGATGCTGGAAATCGCGTCGATGGAGAGCTTGGCGTTGGAGTCGGAGAACCACTCCTGGATCTCGGGCACCACCTGGGGCTTGACGTTCTTGCCCTCGGCCTGGGTCTTGGCGCCCTCGACGGTGTAGTCGAGGTCTTGAGAGGTCTTGCTCTTGCCGGTGGCGACCTCCGTAACCGTCCAAGACACCTTGACCGTCTTGTTGGTGAGCGGGTGGACCACGCTCAGGTCATCGCCGATGACCTGCTCGAAATCGGCGCCGTTGAGCTTGATCTCAAAACCCTGGGGCACCTTGGGAAGATCGAGCTTGGAGGCGTCCTTGGCAACAACGCCGCCCTTGAGGGAATCGACGACGCCGTCGAGGGTGTGGCGCTCGTCCGCCTCGTTGGAATACGCCTTGAACTCGACCACAGACACGCCGTTCCACTGGGTGCTGCCCTGCTGGACGTCGAACTTGGTGAGGCGAACCTCGGTCGCGGTCACCGGCGCATCGAGCACGACTTTGACCTTGGTGGCAAAGCCGTCTCCCTCCGCCTTGTTCGCAACTGTCTTGGCGGTCTTCCACTCGGCGCTCTTGCCGTCCTTGTACTGGACCTCGAACGCCTTGACGTTACTCGGCATCACAGGGCTCGAGCGCTTTTCGAACTGCACTTCGAGCTGCTTGATGAGCGTGGGCTGCTTGAGCGCAACCGCGAGGAAGTCCTCGCTGTTGGGCTTTGCCTCGCTGCTCGACCAGCGCGTCGACTCGTCCCCGTCAATCGCCTTGTCGGGAGTGAGGGTGTTCGCCTCGTTGCGGCTGGAGGAGGCGGTGCCCCCCAGGAGATGGTTGACATCGGGCGTGCTCACAACGCCGTCAGCCTGCTCGTTCGAATACGCCTCGAGCTCGACCACGGACACGCCGTTCCACTGGGTCTGGGATGCGTCGGTGGCGATATCGAAGTTGGTGAGGCGGACCGCCTTGGCGGTGATGGCGTTTTCCAAAACGACCTTGGCAGAGGTCTTGTAACCAGAGCCGCTCTGCTCGTTGACAACGACCTTGGCGTCTTTCCACTCCGTCGAGCCGTCCGTTTGGTACTGGATCGTAAAGCCCTTCACGTTGCCGGGCATAACGGCAACGGTGCGATCCTCGAACTGAACATTGAACTGCTTGATCTGGGTGGGCTTGGCAAAGGTTCCCATCAGCCACGTTTTGTCGTTCTTCTCCGGCTTAGCGGTACCGCTGGACCAGCGATCCTGCTTGCCGGTTTTACCGTCCGCCGCCTTATCGGCGGTGAGCGAGTCCTCAACGCCGCTCGCCGTCATGGTCGCTGTGCGCATGTGATTGACGTTCTGCGTGTCAACCACATCCCCCGCGGCGAGTGCGCTTGGGACGGCAACGCCGCCCAACGCCAGCGCGAACGCCGCAACTGCAACAAGAGCCTTATACCACCCCCCCTTCTTCATACCGAATGCTTGTTTGCGCAGATGTTTCATATGCACCCCTTCCTGTAGCGAGCGCCGTGCGTCCAATATCGCGCATGCGCCCAATTTTTCCATTGAATACCATTGCGCGGGCAAACAACACCACAGGATGTCACGAACCGGAGGAGCGAACGAACAATCGGTGAACGGCACGTGGAAACAGTAGGAAATGGGGGAATGGGAGTCGGGGGCGAAAAACGCGTGCAGCAACCGCACGCGCTCTATCCCTCACACGTACACCGCGTGCCCGACCGCGCCGCACTGCCGCCCCCGTGCACGCCTCGCACGTCTGCCCCCCGCGCGCCCGCGCAAAAGCTAGGGGCCGCACCCGTTGCCGCACATAGACGGAAACGGACGCGGCCCCACATGCGTCGAGCGACACTTGGCCTTAGGAAGTCTTCACAATGGGCGCAAAGCCCTTCATTAGCTTCTTGGTCTGGCCGCTGCGCTCGAACTGGACCTCGATCATGTCGCCGGCGGCGGAGATGACCGTGCCCGGGCCGAAGGTCTTGTGGCTCACGCGGTCGCCAGCGGCGAACGTCGTGGCAGCCGCCGCGGCGTCGACCTTGCGCTCGACCGTAGCGGACACGTTCGTCTTCTTGGGACGCGGCGCACCCGAGCCGAACGTCGCGCGCGTGCGCTCGGCACCGGAGCTGGAGCCAGAGCCGAAGGCAGACGCGGCACCCGCGCCCATACGACCGGCGTCGGGGCTGATGGACGTGCGGCGCTGCGTACCCGGCGTGGAACGCGTGAACGAGCCGAACACCCGCCCGCCGTACATGTCCGACCCTTGGCCGGACCCGAACGTGCCCCGACGGTCGCCGCGCTTCTCCCAGCCCGTGCCCGAGAAGCCCGAAGACCCTATGCCGGAAAACTCGATATGCTCGGCGGGGATCTCGTTCACAAAGCGCGAACGCGGGTTGGCCTGCGTGGAGCCGTAGGTGCGGCGCGTGGCAGCGTACGTGAGGAACAGGCGCTTGCGCGCACGCGTGATGGCGACGTAGGCCAGGCGGCGCTCCTCCTCCAGCTTGGCGGGATCGTCGTCGGTCCAGCCCGCAACGTGCGGGAAGATGCTCTCCTCCATGCCGGCAACGAACACCGCGGGGAACTCCAGACCCTTGGCGGAGTGGACGGTCATCATGGTGATAGCGTGCGTGTCGCCGGCCAGGGCATCAAGATCGCTGCGCAGGGCGAGCCACTCGAGCAGGGCCGGGAGCGCCTTGCAGGCGAGCGGCCCGTACGTGCGCTCAATCTCCGCGGCGGCCATGGCGGCGACGCTGGGAGCTGAGGGCTCGACCACCATGGCGGGGCTGGCAAGCGCCGCCCCAAGCGCACCGGCGGCAGACGCCATCGCGGCGTCCATCGTGTCCGCCGGAACACCCGCTATGCCT
>ERZ1032238.299-NODE-299-length-16136-cov-11.575026_pt1 | contig 16136 bp, 13 predicted proteins | sample MGYA00518736_ERZ1032238 | MGnify/ENA primary metagenome ERZ1032238 (study PRJEB33719, sample SAMN04261349) | wastewater metagenome | biome: periurban shantytown; feature: human; material: feces | host: Homo sapiens | place: Peru: Lima | collected 2012-01-15 ... | reverse complement strand
GTTCCAGACGGGCCTTGTTCTTGGCCTGACGGGCCTTCGGCGAGGAACGCACCCAGTCGAGCTCGTTCTTGAGTCTCTTGGCGAGCTTGGCGTCCTTGGCACCCTGAATCTCCATACGCTTGGCCTTGGTCTCCAAGTAGGTGGAATAGTTGCCCTTGTACGGGTACAGATGCCCGCGGTCCACCTCGCAGATCCATTCGGCCACATTGTCCATGAAGTAACGGTCGTGGGTGACGGCGATGACGGCGCCCTTGTACTGGTGCAGGAACTGCTCCAGCCACAGAATCGACTCGGCATCGAGATGGTTGGTGGGCTCGTCGAGCAGCAGCAGATCCGGTGCTTCGAGCAGCAGCTTGCACAATGCCACACGGCGGCGTTCACCACCGGAGCACACGTTGACCGGGGTGTCCGGGTCGGGGCACTGCAGAGCGTCCATGGCCTGATCGAGCTGGGAATCGAGATCCCAACCGTTCGCCGCGTCGATCTCGGTCTGCAGCTTGCCCATCTCTTCCATCAGAGCGTCGAAGTCGGCATTCGGATCGGCCATCTCCTCGCCGATCTGGTTGAAGCGCGCGACCTTGTCGGCGATCGGACCGAAGGCCATCTTGATGTTCTCGCCCACGGTCTTGGTGTCGTCCAGCGGCGGCTCCTGCTGCAGAATACCGACGGTGAATCCTGGGGTGAGGGACGCCTCGCCGTTGGAGACGGTGTCGAGTCCGGCCATGATCTTCAGCAGCGTGGACTTACCCATGCCGTTGGGGCCGACGACGCCGATCTTCGCGCCCGGCAGGAAGCTCAGGGTCACGTCATCGAGAATCACACGGTCGCCATAGGCCTTGCGAGCCTTGATCATCTGGTAAATAAACTCAGCCATATAAATCTACAATCCTGTCTTATCGTTGCAATTCCAACGTTTTGCTGGACCTGATTCCGTAATGACGCAAATGAAGAATGGCACAATCGTCCACGAGGTGTTCCGAACGGCCCGTTTTGTGTCATCCGCCGTTTGTTTTCCCGTGTCATCCCGGTGTCTGTCCACGCAAAAGCACCTTGTGGATTATCCCATATCCCATCGTCATGCCGCAACAGTGTGGTGATGCTTAATTGAGTTGGGCCCGGGGTGCTTTTAGTGCATATTGGTCAATCGGTCCCTTTTTGCCTCGTCAGGAGTCCGCGTAAGCGCGACGTGATTCGGTTGCGCACTGGCCTGCATACGCAATGTCATGGAAATCGGTAGCAATATCAGTCCAATACCATGAACATCATTGGGACGTCGAACTGAGATTCGGGCAATGCAACAAAGTCGAGCGCTCACGAGGCCGGTTATGGATACGAGGACAGTTGCGTCCAGAGCACTATTGACGAAATTGTTATGAGTACAAAACCAGTTCACAAGCAAAGAGTATGGGCATTGCGCATATGGTGACTATATTCATTCTGAAATATTGCCTTGATGGTCCAGCTCATTCCACGAGGATGGGCGGCGGCGCCGTTTCAGCTGCCTTTATGGATGAGGCTGGGGATTATGCGAGGGGCCGATCGATTTGGCCGAGTTGATGGCCCGCACCTGTTGGCACTATGGAATTAGACGTGGTATGACGTATCTTCCGGCATCGTATGGTCCTATTTGGTTCCCGATGTTGATGCGTTGGGGAATCTGACCATCCTGCTTGACGTGACCATCGGAGACAATAGCATGATCGGTACCGGGTTGGTTATCGCGCGTGACATTACCGCCAATGTGGTTGCCGTGGATGCGCCGTGCAAGGTGTCGCGTCCAATCGGCGAACGGGACCGTGGGCATTGCTGGCATAATCGCAGGCTCGACGTGTCATGATGATGGCTATTCGCAGTTGTCTGCAGGGTTGATGAGGTTGGAATAATAATCGATTTTTCCGGCAAGCACATCGTCGTAGAAGGTCTGCTTACGGTCGATATAGTCGATGGCGTCTTGGACTTCGGACAGTTTTTTCTCGAGCGCGCGCCGTTTGATAGCGAGGATCTCCTTGCGTTCCGGTATTGACGATTCGCCTTCAAGACAGAGTTGTGTGTAATGCTGCATCTCCTTGATTCCGAGGCCACATTGCTTGAGACAAGTCAATCCGTTGATCCACGCGATGCTCCGCTCGTCGAAGATGCGGCGGTTGTTCTGGTCTCGCTCAACTCCCGGCACGAGTCCGGAATTGCAGTAGAACTTCAGTGCTTCATAGTTCATGCCGGTCAATTCGCATGCCTGCTTCATCGTATATGTCTTCATGCTCGCATGGGGTGATATCGCAGTGATTGCCATATATGGTCTCCTTGTAGATGCTACGCGGCGGGATGTTCTGTGGCGTTGCTGGAGAGAAATTGGGCCTGGCCGCGTTGTTGTTGCTCGTGTCCATCATGGCATGATTCCGGTTGTGCTTACCGGTAGATAGTATCGGCGTGTCGCAATTTGACCGGTAGCAGCTACCGGATTTTATCTTTGGGGCTATGGATGGCATATATGCCGACATCTCATATCAACGAATTCACGGAAGGCAAAACATGGAATATGTGAAACTCGTCAACGGCGTCGAAATCCCGAAGATCGGTTACGGCGTCTTCCGGATTAGCAAGGATGATGCTCCGCGCTGCGTACGTGAGGCCATCGAGACCGGGTACCGCCATATAGACACCGCACAGTCGTACTTCAACGAGGCGGAAGTCGGCCAAGGCATCAAGGATTCCGGCATCGAGCGCAAGGAACTGTTCCTCACCACCAAGATCTGGATTAGCAATTATGGCTATGAGAATACGCTGAAGTCCGTCGATGTGTCCTTGAAAAAGCTTGGTACCGACTATCTCGACCTGATATTGCTGCACCAGCCGTTCTCCGATACCTATGGTGCATGGCGTGCTCTCGAAAAGCTTTACAGGGACGGCGTGATTCGTGCAATCGGCGTGAGCAACTTCTATCCAGACCGTCTGGCCGACATGGTTGCTTTCAACGAGATCGCCCCGATGGTCAATCAGGTCGAGACCAATCCGATCAACCAGCAGATTGAGGCCCACGAGAACATGGTCAAGCGCGGAGTGGCGCAGGAAGCATGGGCGCCGTTCGGGGAGGGCATGCAGAACATGTTCTCCAATCCCACTCTGGGCAAGATCGGCGAGGCGCACGGCAAGTCCGTCGCGCAGGTGATTCTGCGCTGGCTCACCCAGCGCGACATCATCGCCCTGCCCAAGTCCACGCACAAGGAACGCATGGAGGAAAACCTGAACATCTTCGATTTCCAGCTCTCTGACGATGAGATGGCAACCATCGCGGGTCTTGACACCAAGACCAGCATGTTCTTCCGCCACGACACCCCCGATGCGGTCGACCGCTTCGTTGGCTACGTCAAGGATCGTGCCGGCCGCGAGTGATCGCAGCCTGTGAATACCCCTTTTCCGGAAAGGAATACGATCATGACCATTCTTTTCGTCAACGGCAGCCCGAATGGCAACGGCAACACCGCGCATCTGGCTGCAACGCTGCTTGCCGGCCATGATTACGGAACCCTGAATCTTACTGATTACCGCATCAACGCCTTTGGACAGACGCTGCCCGGCGATCAGTTCGATGAGGTCATCGAACGCATCAAACAGGCCGACGTCGTAGTGCTCGGTTCTCCCGTTTACTGGCACAACCTGTGCGCCTCGGTACGTACCCTCATGGAACGCTGCTACATGAATCCCAAGGTAGATCGACTTGGCGGCAGACTGTTCCTAGTCTTCCAAGGTGCAGGTCCGGAACAGTGGATGCTTGATGCCGGCGTATATTCCGTCGAGCGTTTCGCCGGAATGTACGGCATGACCTACGAGGGCGTGGCCCACAATGCCGCGGAGGCCAAGAAGCTGGCAAACGCATTGAATTCGGTAAGGGAATAGGAATGACAACTGATGCGTAGTGCAAGCGTATTGATCAAAAAAGTGCTGGCATGCGTCGTCGGGTTGGGCATGATGGGTCTTGCCGCATGCGGCGGTGGCGCCGGCGGCTCCTCGACGAGTAATTCCTCTTCGTCGGCCAAGGGCGGATCTTCATCGAGCTCGTCGTCCGCGTCGAATGGCAAGGCCGTTGTGGTGTATTTCTCGGCATCCGGCAACACCAAAAGAGCTGCCGAGGCCATCGCCAAGGGACTTAACGCTCCAACGTTCGAGCTCACCCCGCAGCAGCCATACACCGATGATGACCTTGATTGGACCGATCCGGATAGCCGCGTCATCAGAGAACACGAGAATGAATCCCTGCAGGACGTCAAGCTCGCCGATACGAAGGTGCCCGATTGGGATACCTACAACACCGTATACCTTGGCTTTCCGATTTGGTGGATGGCGCCCGCCTGGCCGGTGAACGACTTCGTCAAGTCCAACGATTTCACAGGCAAGACGATCATTCCTTTCTGCACTTCAACCAGCTCCGGCATCGATGACAGCGCATCCACGCTCCAGAAGATGGTCGGTACCGGCACATGGCTCACCGGGCATCGATTCTCGGGTTCGGTTTCCGAGAAGGACGTGACCGATTGGCTGAGCCAGACCAGGAACGGCGCCGCCGAATAGCTAAGATGCGGGATGGCTATCGCTGAAGCGATTGTTCCGCTGCATGTCGTGTTGCGTAACAGGCCGTCCCTCATCCTTGTCTTTTTCTTCAGCGTGGATATTGCGATTGCTACAGCAAAGGAGCGTCATGAAACGTATATTGATTGCGATCACCGGTTTCGTCTGCGCGCTCGCGCTTATGATATGCGGTGTCAGTGTGCTTTCCGGTTTCTCCATGGCTTCCGAGAAAAAAGGTTTGTCGGCATCTGGGAGCGGTAGGGAAGTCACGACGCGCGACCATGGCGCGTCCTCAGGCTGGACCTTCAGTGAAGGAACCGGCGAATACAGAGGATTCGTGCTCGACAACGTATTGCGCTCGTCCACGCAAGGCAATATCCATTTCAACCTGTACGTGCCCGATTCGTACGACGGAACGAAGCCCTATGCGCTGTTCGTCACGCTTCCCGGCTATCAAGGACTGTATTTTCAAGGAGTGGGAATCAACTTGCGAACAGAGGAATTCGGATTCGTGGCGCAAGACTACAACAGGAACATGATCATTGCGGCGCCGCAGCTTGACGATTGGGATGACATGAGCGCCAAGCAGACCATCGAATTGACCGAATATCTGCTTGACGCATACAACATCGACCGAGATAAGGTGTACGGCGAGGGATATTCCGGTGGTGGTGAGACGATGTCCCGCGTGATGGGCATGCGTCCCGAGCTGTTCTCGGCCTATCTGCAATGCGCTTCGCAATTCGACGGCGATATCGAGGTGCTTGCCAAGGCTCGCACGCCGGTTCGGCTGGTGGTCGGAGCACACGACGAATATTACGGGGCTCAACCATCGCAAGAAACGTATGATCGATTGCATGCCCTGTACCGTGACCAAGGGCTGACTGACACCCAGATTGATCGAATCCTTGTACTCGATGTCAGACCCGACTCATACTTCAGCTCGCAAGACATTAGCAATCAGCATGGTCGGGGCGGTCATCTTTTTGCCAACGATTCGGATATCATGGGCTGGCTCTTCAATCGCTAATCATTTGGAAAATCAAGATTTACGATTGAAATCGTCGGCCACGATGCGAGGTCCATGATATTTGCTGCGGCGTTCCGCCGCTGTCGGCGGATGCTGGATGCGGTTCGGGAATCTATCTGATTCGTGAGTCGTTGAACCAATCACAAAAAGGAGAATATTATGACAATCAGCAATCCCAGCCCGTTTCCACTTGGAGAACCCAACGACGGGTTCGCGCAATACTTCGACGGGCAGAGCTACCTAGCATCGGTGCTCGGATCGTCGGAGATCTCGATTCACAATGTGACCTTCGAACCAGGATGCCGTAATCACTGGCATATCCATCATCACGGATCGCAAATTCTCATTGCCGTTGGAGGCCGTGGTTACTATCAACTCGAAAATGAAGCGCCAAAGGAGCTGAAGGCCGGGCAGGCTGTACGCATTCCACCGGATACCAAACACTGGCATGGCGCGGCTCCGAGCGAATCATTCAGCCATCTGGCGTTCATGATGCCTGACGGCAGCGGCAAGCCAATCGACAACGAGTGGCTTGAGCCGGTGGATCCGGACGTATACGAATCTCTGCGCTGATTCCAAGGGCGCTTATATCCTGTGCGGTTCAGGCATCTCGTCTTTCAGACTCTTCGTCCGGACAATGGTTTTGTGGAATGAAATGACGGGCGGATGAACGTTCGTTGCATCGTTACAGACCAATAGCGTCGGCGTTAGTTTGGCCTTGGTTTTTTGAATGCATGACGGACTCATCGTAAAACAATCGTTGTCAGCAGAAGCCGCTACGCTCCTGCCATGCGTTTGATCGAGGTGTGGTCGGGGGGAACCGGAACGGACTTATGCACTGTTCGATAAGTTCCCCGCGGATGAAAACGGATTCGAGAATCCGGCGTCCGGCATGGACAAGGCCGCTTTCGGGGAATATGTGCATGATCTTGAAAACGAGGCCGCAGGCATCGGACTCAAGTCCGGTTGGGTGCCGGCCACCAAATACATCCTTGTGAACGATCAAGGCGAATATGTCGGCATCGTCAACCTGCGTCATGAGCTCAACGATGCATTGATGGAAGGCGTGGGTCATATCGGATACGGAATCGCTCCCGAATGGCGTGGGCGCGGATATGCCACCGAGGGATTAAGGCTATTGCTTATCAAGGCGCGTGACGAGTTCGACATCACGGAGGCGTACCTGTCTGTGCATAAGAACAATCCCGCCTCGTTGGCGGTGCAGCGTCATCTCGGCGCCCGTATCGATCACGAGTCGGACACTGAGTATTTCACGCGCATCGACACTTCGGCCACTGCCTAAGTTACAGGAAACGATCTTTGCCACAGTACATCTTGCCGAGGCACTGCACGTTGTGCCTCAGATGATCACGCCGTCGCAGTGGTCGATCTCATGCTGGATGATCTGCGCGGTGAAACCAGTGAACGTGGCATGCCGCTCGCGCCAGCGGCGATCCATGTAATCCACTTCGATACGCTGATAGCGCAGCGTGCGGCGCTCGCCGTTAAGTGACAGGCATCCTTCGGCGGTGTCATAGGCGCCATCCTGCGCGGTGATGCGCGGATTGAACATGAGCGTGATGCGACCGCCCAGCTCCTCGTCCACAAATGCGATGATGCGTTTGTGCTCGCCGATCATGTTCGCGGCCATGCCCACACAGCCGTTGCGGTGTGCGTCGAGCGTATCCTTCAGATCCTGTGCCACGGCAAGATCGGCCTCGGTGTTGTGCGCTTCCTCGGACGGCTGGCTGAGTAACGGGATCGATGTCGTAATAGGGCGTTGCATGGTCGGCTCCTTTCGCTGAATACGAGCTAAGCCGACAGTCTCGACGAGCCCGGCATGTCTGATGACCCCGGCGGATTCGACGAGAGCGCCGGAATCGTGACGCGGAACGAGTCGATTGAATTATCGATTCGCGCAGGCAGGCGTTGCTCATTGCGCAGCAGGGCCTCGATGCGACGATACCCGGTACCGTTGTCCTGCAACACCATGCCATCGCTCGGGTAGGGGACGGAACGCAGCAGCGAGAACAGGAACGGGTTGCGTGTGGAACCGGAAGCCGGCTGCTTGAGTGTGCGTTTGGTCACAGCGCCGAACAAGCCGCCGGGATTGGTGATTTCGATGCGGTCGGCGAACATGTCGACATGCACGGGCGTGCCCACGGCATCGGGCGAATAATCACGGTGGATAAGGGCATTGGAGATCGCCTCGCGCAGCACCGCCTGCGGATATGGCGGGCGTGCCGGGTCGAAGGCGGGCGAAGCGCTGCGACTCCAGTCCATCAGCGTTTCGACCGCATCGCAGACCATGGTGGGAATCGGCCCTACGAACACCGCGGCGCGCACCAGCTCACGGCCGGTGGAGAACACCTCATCGCGTGATATGCCGGGGAACATGGCGGCCGATATGGTCAGACGCGGGTAGAACTTCTGCGGGTATCGTCCAAGCGCCAGCAGGCCGGCCAGCGTAGGGCGAATCACGGCATCGTCGGTTTCGCTCCCGCTGGCTGTATCGGAGCAGAGGCGGCCGACTGCGCGCAGATTCAGCAGCATCTCTTCGTCGCTCATCCCTTCGAACACGTGCCCGTGTCGTGCCCGCTCGTTGACGAGCAGCGCCTGCACCAAGGCGGGGGAGAGATCCGTGGCTGTGGCGCCTTCGACCACTGCGATATCATGCTCAGGCTGGCGTTGCTCCTCCAACAGTCGGTCCACCTCGTAGGCGGTCATGCGCCGATCGCCGTCCCCGGTTCGGATATACGAGCCGTTGTAGGGGCCGGCGGCCGTGAAATAGCACGGCTTTTCGCGGGGAAGCATCTCGTCGATCACCGCGAATACCAGATTGGCGCCCTCGAACGGGCACGTCACAATCACCGGGCGCACCACGGGAGTGAGCTTTTCGCAGGCCTGGCTGAGCGCTTCCTGCATGGAACGTGCGTTGAAGCCATCCACGGGAGTGAACCCGTTCTTCTCGCTCAGGCCGAGAATGATATAGCCGCCGTTGCCATTGGAGAACGCCGAAAGAGTGTCGGTGATGGTGGTGCTGATCTTATGGGCGCATTCCTTGACCTCGCACTGCTGGGTGTCGTTGCCGATGGCGCGCATGAGCCGGATGAGCTCGGTCATTTTGGCCGTGTAGTCGTCATTGTCCATAATCCGCCGCCTTGCTTGGGTACGTCCCCAGCATACCCGCGTCGGCATTCGCCGACGAACTGCTGGAATTGCAGGACCAACAGGGGTGTTGCACTTCTAAATGGACATTGGGAAGCGTCATTCCGGAGCCATGCGCGACGCCTATCGGGACACGTGACGGATGCATGGCGGCATATGGAGGGATTCGTGGCCCGAAGGGTTCCGGTCGGCTGCGCGGGCTCCGGGGAATGGGCCGCCTGTGTTCCGCACCGGTTGCCGCGGCTTGCGCCCACGGGCGTTTTCGGATTCCGGGCCGATTGCCGGATACCATGGAATCATTCGGAGGGAAGGTTCAAGAGGAGGAAGCATGGCGGAGGAGCCAGGAGAACCGTCGGACGGCATGACGCAACCATCCCGGGAAAAACCGCAATGGGTGCGGCTCCTGTGGCTATTGCCGGGATTCCTGCTGTTAGTAGTGGGGTCGTTGCCGTGGCTGTCGACGGTGTTGCCGCAATGGGGAACGATGCTGCGGCAACGGGGAACGATTCTGTGGCAATGGTGTTTGGGATCGTGGCAGTGGGTTTTGTTTCTTCTGCTGCGATTGTCAGGATTCCTGCTTTTATTAAAAGTGGTGTGGCCGTGGCTGTCGACGGTGTTGCCGCAATGGGGGAAGAAGCTGTCGCAAAAGCGCAAGGCGGCAGGGCGATGGTGTAAGGAATGGATGGGGAGGCTCCCGCTGTTTGCCGCGATCGCCATATGGGCCGTTCTCGGCATCATCGCGTTTCTTCTCGCCATGTGGTGGCTGGGACGCGTGCCGTTCTGGCAGCTGAAACTGGATCCCAGGAAGCAGGCGGAAAACATCGTCAAGATCGCCCTGACCCTTGTCGGCGGCGTGGGCGCGGTGGCCTACCTGGTGATCAAGTACCAGGAACGGCAACAGGCCGGACGTGCGGAAAAACGCGAGAAGGACCGCGCCGTCGACACGAAGGTACAGGATGCCATCAACCAATTGGGTTCCGACAAGGCCTCCACGCGCATCGCGGGCGTCTACGCGCTGACGGACATCGCGGACAGATACAAGGACTCGTATCGGCAGCGTGTGGTGGATATCCTGTGCGGCTACCTGCGATCCGACAGGTCGTCATATGCGCCTGACAGGTCGAGGCAGCCCGTCTGGGACGCCTCCGGCCATTTCGTCGAATCCGTAGCATCGGACGAGGCTGTGGAATCCACCATCCTCTCCGTCATGCACGACCGACTGCGCAAGGAACGGAAAGACGAAACCGGAGAAACCATCGTGCGGCAAACGGTGGATGACGACCAGCTGTGGTGCGCTTGCACGTTCGATCTCCATGAAGCCACATTCCACGAAGCCGTGGACCTCACGGATTCCACTTTCGAACGCGACGCGGCCTTTTACGGAACCAAATTCGAACGCAATGCGGACTTCCGTGGGGCGCACTTCACAGGCGACGTGGACTTCCGTGGGGCGACCTTCGCAGGCGGCGCGTACTTCGACGGGGCGACCTTCGCAGGCGACGCGGACTTCGGCTGGGCGCACTTCACAGGCGACGCGGACTTCGACGAGGCGACCTTCACACGCGGCGCGTACTTCTACGGGGCGCACTTCACAGGCGACGCGGACTTCGGCTGGGCGGACTTCGCAGGCGGCGCGCACTTCCGTGGGGCGACCTTCGCAGGCGGCGCGTACTTCGACGGGGCGGACTTCGCAGACGACGCGTACTTCGACGGGGCGACCTTCACACGCGGCGCGTACTTCTACGGGGCGCACTTCACAGGCGACGCGGACTTCGGCTGGGCGGACTTCGCAGGCGGCGCGCACTTCCGTGGGGCGACCTTCGCAGGCGGCGCGTACTTCGACGGGGCGGACTTCGCAGACGACGCGTACTTCGACGGGGCGACCTTCACACGCGGCGCGTACTTCTACGGGGCGGACTTCACAGGCGACGCGTACTTCGGCGGGGCGCACTTCGCAGGCGACGCGTACTTCGACGGGGCGCACTTCACAGGCGACGCGTACTTCGACGGGGCAGAATTCCGTGCCAGTGCGGTATTCTCAGGAATTCAAGGTCAACCTTCGTTCGGATTCGAAGCATGCAAGTTCAACGAGAGATTCCGTGGCGCTTATGAGTGGGGGCCGATTCCAATTCCGAAGGACAACAACGAACTGCCCGCAGGCGCGGTGTGGGCGGATTTCCCGGAGGAGGACGACAAGGACGGCGGCACGACGAACCGGTAGTCCGCGGCATCCCCTGCCGCCTCCCCGTCCGGAAAGGAACATATGTGAACGTATAAGACTCCCATATGGGATTCATATGGGAGTCTTATGCAAACAGGCCGGCTTGGTCGGTCGGCCTGTTTGATCCTGAGGCGGATGCCGCATACGCTCAGGCGGGTGGAGCCGGTGCCCGGCCCGGCGGGGTATTTCGCAAACGGAGGTTTCCGGAACGGATCTTGAAACGGGGAGACGGTCCCCGACACTCCGGCGGAAAACGTCCCATAACCCGTCCCGCAATCAACGTTCCGAAACCCGATGCCATTGACGGGTATAGGCGCTCGTGGATGCCGACTCGCTGGCTCAAGTGTTGCCCGATCTTCGAGGCGACTCGAAGCGCAAGCATTCGTTCCTTTTCCTCATCTCCAAGATCGGATGCCGTCACGTGAACGTGCAGTTTCTCCGCATTCGTCAGCGTGATCGTCTTTTCGTCGGGTCTTTCAATGCCGAGAAGGTCCAAGGCGGTGGTGAGTGCGAATACCAGTGGCCGTGTTGTGCGCTGCTGCGCTTCAAGACACATGTTGGCGGTCAGGACGTTTCGCTCATGCAGCGTTTGCGAATATTGTGCTCCATCGGTCATGCCGGAGAGTGTATCGGTAGTCTCATGTGAGGTGCTACAAGGCTCCACAAAAATGTGGATATGTGAATAACCCGGAATTTGCGATGATGAGCGCACGAGACGTGCGCCAACCATCTGAGCGTGGCCACGTATTTTGAATACACTATGTATCTGAGTGCGCCACATATCTGCATGCGCTGGAAAGCGGTGCAATACGTTCCGTACTTGAGAAAATCGCACACCATGCCCGCATCCGCGGCATATTATGGCTGCCGAAAGAGAACCGAGGAAGGATCCAAGCAGCTGTGAATGAATCGCTATGCATCAGAAATGTAAGGGCATCTGGCTTCAATGAGCCCGTTGACATGGTGATACGCAATGGGGGCATCACTGCCATCGCTCCTGGTGCGGCGGGTCGGAATCAAGATCTCGACGCGTTCGATGCCGAGGGGATGTGGATCATCCCCGGCCTGTGGGATTGTCACACGCATTTCACACAGTGGTCCTACACGCTGGGGCGGCTGGATCTTATCGAGGCTCGCAGCGCGCATGAGGCGATGGATATGCTACGCGGCCATGTGTCGCAGCTGCGATCCGAAGGGCGTTTGGATCCGAACCGGTATGTGGTGGGCATGCGGTTCCGTCATTCGTTGTGGGCCGATGACGAACAGCCCACGCTTGCCGCCATCGATGCGGTTGCGGGCGATCAGCCCGTGGCGTTGTCCAGCGCGGATATGCATTGCGGTTGGGTGAATTCGGCGGCGGCGCGCAAGCTTGGCGTGCAGGTCGGCGAATCCGGTCTTGTAGGCGAATTGGAATGGTTCGACGCGTACTGCCGTCTTGATGATGCGCCGGGTGCGGCCGAGGAACTGGATCGTCTGTTGCGTGAAGCCGAATACGACGCCGCAGGCAAGGGCGTCGTCGGCATTCGGGATTACGAAATGGCTGAAAACATCAATACATGGATCGGTCGATTCGCTAACGGCATCAACGGTTTGCGGGTTCAGGCGGGCGTGTACCCGGAACGGCTGCATCAGGCCATCGACGATGGCTGGCATACCGGCGACGAGCTGCCCGGCAGTAACGGGCTCGGACATGTAGGCGCGATGAAACTCATCTCCGACGGTTCACTCAACACTCGTTCCGCCTATTGTTCGACGCCGTATTCCGGCGTCGAACCCGAGACTTTCGGCACGATGAGCTACACGCCCGAACAGATCGAGTCCTATATGTTCGTGGCCGCGAAGCATGGTTTCGACATCGCCTGCCACGCCATCGGCGACGAGGCGAACACCATTGTGCTGGATTGCGCCGAACGCACCGGCGCGCGTGGCTCCATCGAACATGCTCAGATGCTCAAACCCGTTGATATTCCTCGATTCGCCAAGCTGGGGCTTGCCGCGAGCATCCAGCCGCAGCATGCCATGGACGACCGGGACGTCATCACCCGTTTCTGGGGGCATCCGGCCGGAATCCCCTATGCGTTCAGGGCGTTGCATGATGCCGGGACACGCCTGCTCATGGGATCCGATGCGCCGGTGGCGCCGCTCGACCCGTGGATGGCCATTTCCGCGGCGGTGTTCGGCACCGAAAACTCGAATCGTGAGCCGTTCCAGCCGGAACAGTGCCTTGATTTCGGCACGGCGTTGGCCTCATCCACGCAGGTCGGGCGCGAACGGCTCAAAGCAGGCGACGCTGCCGACCTGGTGCTTTTGGATCGAGACCCCTCGACGGTGGGAACCCCAGAGGAGATGTGCGCAATGCCACGGCATGTGCAGGCCACCATGCTTGCAGGTCGGTGGACGTACCGGAAGTAGTAGGGCGATCGGGGTGAACGGCGACTGCGGCTGCCCCTGCGTGATGTTTCCCGATACCGTTTTGCCTTAGCTGTCAGGGTTTGCCCGGGTTTCGTCGAAGCTTGTTCTTGCGCTGTTTTGAACGGTCACTGCCATGGGGCTGGCGGCAGGTATCTGTGTGCCATGGAGTTTGCCGGTGTTCTGCGGCTGCTTCGGCGTTCTGTGTGAGCTTGTTCGCTTATGTGTGGCAGATTTGGCGAATTGGATTTTGCTCAGTGTCTTATGTGTGGCATCGAAAAGTCGGTATGCCGGGTATCTTCCTTGGAATGTCAAGGAAGATACCCGGCATATTCGTATTGTGATGCCGCCAATAAGACACTAGCTATTTGGAGGGCGGTATTTCTGCCACAAACAGCCGTAATGGCGTTTGGGCTGGGCAGGAACACCTTGTGCGGGAAGGCTGTGCACCACGGGCGGGCCTCTGTGCTGGCGCTGTATTACTCCTGTACGGCGGCCAGCGCCTGATCGAGATCGGCGATAATATCGTCGGCGTTCTCGATGCCGCAGCTCAGTCGCACCAGATCGATGCCCACGCCGGCTTCCTCGAGCTGCTCCTCGGTGAGCTGGCGATGCGTGGTGCCGGCCGGATACAGCGTGCAGCTGCGGGCGTCGGCCACATGGGTTGCGATGGACACCATCTTCAGGTGGTCGAGGAACGCGGATACTTTCTCGCGGCCGCCCGGCACGCCGAAGGAAATCACGCCGCAGGTTCCGTTCGGCATGTACTTTTCGGCCAGTGTGTGATACTTGTCCGATTCCAGACCGGGGAAGCTCACCCAGCTGACGCGTGGATCGGATTCAAGCCACTTGGCCACGGCCAGGGCGTTGGCACAGTGGCGTTCCATACGTACTCCGAGGGATTCCAGATGCATGCCCATGATCCACGAGTTGATCGGCGCCGGCGTGGAGCCGAAGTCGCGCATGAGCTGCGCGGTGGCCTTGGTGATGTATGCGGCCTTGCCGAATTCCTTCGCGTAGGTGACGCCATGGTAGGAGTCGTCCGGAGTGGTGAGGCCCGGGAATTTCTCCGCATGGGCCATCCAGTCGAAATTGCCGGAATCGACGATCGCGCCGCCCACGCAGGATCCGTGGCCGTCCATGTACTTGGTGGTGGCGTGCGTGACGATGTCCACGCCGTACTGGAACGGACGGCAGTTGATCGGCGTCGGGAAGGTGTTGTCTACAATCAGCGGCACGCCGTGACGATGCGCTGCGTTCGCGAACTTCTCGAAGTCGAGCACGATCAGCGCCGGATTGGAGATGGACTCGCCGAACACGGCCTTGGTGTTCGGCTGGAACGCGGCCTCAAGTTCCTCTTCGGTGCAGTCCGGGCTGACGAAGGTGCATTCGACGCCCATCTTGCGCATGGTCACGTTGATGAGGTTGAACGTGCCGCCGTAGATGGCGGAGGATGCGACGATATGGTCGCCGTTGTTGCAGATGTTGAACAGCGCGAAGAAGTTCGCGGCCTGGCCGGATGAGGTGAGCATTGCTGCGGCGCCGCCCTCCAGTTCGCAGATTTTCGCCGCGACGGTGTCGTTGGTCGGATTCTGCAGGCGTGTGTAGAAGTAGCCGGATTCGGACAGGTCGAACAGTCGGCTCATCTGTTCGCTTGATTGGTATTTGAAGGTGGTGGCCTGAATGATCGGGGGAGTTCGTGATTCCCCATTGCCGGGCTGATAGCCTCCCTGCACGCAGATGGTGTCGACGTTTTCGCTCATGGTTTCCTTCTTTCGGTTTCGTCCGCCTTTCGTCGCGTAGGTTGCGCTGTGTGGCGGCGATGGTGCTTCGTTGCGCTGTGGTGCAAACAAACACAGTAACTTTATCACTGCTTGAACAAACGGCGATTTTCCAATGGAAACGCCGTATAGTTCAACGAATTGACAAACTTAGGTAATTCATTTTATTATCTATGGTGTCAAGAACGAAAGCCCGTTGGGGCAATCGAGCTTACGAATGGTAAGCCAACAGCAAAGGAGCAATCATGGGTCTGTGGGATATCGACAAGATTCCGTACGTCGGCCGCGAAAAGGGACCGCAGGAGGGCCTGGCCTTCCATTATTACGATGCCGACAAGGTCGTTGCCGGCAAGAAGATGAAGGATTGGCTGCGCTTCGGCGTCGCATGGTGGCACACCTTCGACCAGGAACTGGTCGATCCGTTCGGCACGGGCACCGCTCAGCGCCCGTGGTACGGCAAGTACTCCAACCCTGAGGATGAGGCTTTGGCCAAGGTCGACTACGCCTTCGAGTTCTTCCAGAAGCTTGGTGTCGAGTACTTCTGCTTCCACGATCGCGACATTGCCCCGGAAGGCGACACCCTGCGCGAGACCGATAAGAACCTGGACAAGGTCGTCGACAAGATCGAGGAGAACATGAAGTCCACCGGCATCAAGCTGCTGTGGAACACCTCCTCCCTGTTCACCAACCCGCGCTTCGTGTCCGGTGCCTCCACCTCGCCGTTCGCCGACATCTACGCCTACGCCGGCGGCCAGCTGAAGCATTCCTTGGAGATCGCCAAGCGCCTGGGCGCCGAGAATTACGTGTTCTGGGGCGGTCGTGAAGGCTACGAGAACCTGTGGAACACCCAGATGAAGCGCGAGCAGGCGCACATGGCCAAGTTCTTCCACATGTGCCACGACTACGCGAAGGAGATCGGTCTGGACGCCCAGTTCCTGATCGAGCCGAAGGCCAAGGAACCGAC
>ERZ1032238.296-NODE-296-length-16216-cov-7.397376_pt1 | contig 16216 bp, 14 predicted proteins | sample MGYA00518736_ERZ1032238 | MGnify/ENA primary metagenome ERZ1032238 (study PRJEB33719, sample SAMN04261349) | wastewater metagenome | biome: periurban shantytown; feature: human; material: feces | host: Homo sapiens | place: Peru: Lima | collected 2012-01-15 ... | reverse complement strand
AGTCATTTATCTGCCGGAACCGCTGGCAGATAGGGTGACGACCTTGTTGCAAAGCGCGAGCCATGAAATTATTGGCTTTAGATTTCAGGTTGATCGTGACAACCCTAAAGATGTAGACCATCAAGCTTGGGCGGCGATTTGGAAAAAGTTTTCAAAGGAACTTCCGGAAGCTTTAAGGGAAATCGCGCGCGAGTTTAGGAAGCTGCTGGACCCAAGTTCATCGAGTTAGTTGTGACCGCCTCCGGGCGGTTTTCTTTTGTCTCCTGGCTGATCTTGGTCAGCGCCTGCCCACTCCGGTGGGCTTTTTTGTTTCTGCCACCACTAAGCGCACCCGGCAAAGCATGCCCATCGGCATGGGGTGCAGTCCTTGGTGGCGGCTCCCACATTCCTGCCCCGAGTCAGCCGGGGGTCGCGCCTGAGCGGTTTGATGGCGCGAAAAATCGGCCGCGAGCTGTCGCGGAGCTGGCACACAGCGAACAGGCAGCACCCTGCGCCAGATGGCGCAAGTCCTCAAGGGTGTCCAGATTCTTTTACGCCAGCCACACCGAGCAACGCCCACACGCCTCAAAGCTCCCAAGGGGTTCACGCTCGCGCTGCGGCTGGCACCCATTCCCCATAGAGAGCACAGCCCATGGCACTTACCCCAAAGCAAGAGCGCTTTGTGGCCGAGTACCTGATTGACCTGAACGCAACTCAGGCTGCGATCAGGGCAGGCTACAGCGAAAAGACGGCCCACGCATCGGGCCATGAGAACCTTAAGAAACCTGAAGTGGCCGAGGCTATCCAGGCGGCCATGAAAAAGCGCGAGCAGCGCACCGAAATCACCCAAGACCGCGTGCTCAAAGAATTGGCCAAGCTGGGTTTTGCCAACATGCAGGACTACATGAGCATCACCAAAGAAGGTGAGCCATTCGCTGACCTGTCCAAGCTGACGCGCGACCAAGCTGCAGCCATCACCGAGTTCACGGTGGAGGACTTCACCGAAGGGCGTGGCGAAGATGCACGCGATGTTCGTCGGGTGAAGTTCAAGCTGGCAGACAAGCGCGCCGCACTGGTGGACATTGGCAGACACCTTGGCATGTTCAAAGACAAGATCGAGCACACCGGCGCAGGTGGCGGGCCCATTCAATCCGAAACCGTCACCCGCATCGAACTGGTTCCCTTGACGAAATGACCGCTGCACAAGTACCCATCCCTGAGAAGCTGATCTGGCTGTTCTCTGGGGATGCAGACGTGCGCGCTGCTCACGGTGGTCGAGGATCAGGCAAGACGCGCAGCTTTGCAACGATGGCGGCCATCAAGGGCTACCAGTACGGCATGCAGGGCATCAGCGGCATCATCTTGTGCGCCCGGCAGTACATGAACTCGCTGGAGGATTCTTCGCTTGAGGAAGTAAAGCGGGCGATTGAGTCACTGCCCTGGCTGCATGCCTATTACGAGATTGGTGAGAAGTACATCAAGAGCAAGGACGGACGCATCAGCTTTGCCTTTGCCGGTCTTGATCGCAACATTGCCTCCATCAAGTCCAAGGGCCGGTTGCTGCTGTGCTGGGTGGACGAAGCCGAGCCAGTCACAGAAACGGCTTGGCAGACCCTGATCCCCACACTGCGGGAAGAGGGTGACGGCTGGAATGCTGAGCTGTGGGTGACGTGGAACCCGCTACGCAAAGCTGCACCTGTCGAGAAGCGCTTTAGGCAGAGCAAAGACCCGCGCATCAAGTGCGTGCAGATCAACTGGCGCGACAACCCCAAGTTTCCGGCCAAGCTCGAGCGTGACCGACTGCGCGACAAGGCCGAGAACCCAGACGATTACGACCACATCTGGGAAGGCGGCTTCAAAGAAGGTCATGCTGGGGCGTACTTCACCAAGTGGTTGCAAGCAGCCAAGGACGAAGGACGCATTGGCGTGGTGCCTATGGAGCCAGTCATCAAGCGCCGGGCCTATGCCGACATTGGTGGTACGGGCAAGAACGCCGACGCCTTCACTTTCTGGATTGCCCAGTTTGTGGGCCAGCAGATATTGGTGACTGACTACTACGAAGCGCAGGGCCAGCCGCTGGCCACGCACGTGGAGTGGCTGCAGGACCGTGGGCATAAGCCTGAGAACACCATCATTCGCCTGCCGCATGACGGCGACACCAGCGACAAGGTGTTTGCTGTGACACCTGAGAGTGAGCTGCGCAAGTACGGCTATGACGTGAGCAGCATCCCAAACCAAGGCAAGGGCGCTGCGATGAAGCGTGTGGAGGCTGCCCGGGCGCAGTTTCACCGCTGCTGGTTCAACGCTGAGACAACCGAGGCGGGACGGGCTGCGCTGGCCTGGTATCACGAAAAGCGTGACGAAACCCGCTCCATTGGCCTTGGGCCAGAGCACGACTGGGCATCGCACGGTGCTGACGCCTTCGGCCTGATGTGCTGCGACTGGCAGCCGCCCAAGACCAAATCAAGCAACAAGCCGCCGCCAGTAAGAGCTGGTGGCTGGATGGGATGACCTATGGCTAAAGACAAAGAGCACGACAGCATCCTGGCTGCCGTACGCGACCGCATGACCGCTGCAGCAGATGCAGAGCACGACAACCGTGCTGCATCGCTGGACGACCTGCGCTTTTTCGTAGGTGGGGCCAACCAGTGGAATGCCGAAGCCGTCAAACAACGACAGCTCGAAGGCCGTCCATGCTTGACGTTCAACCAGCTGCCTGCGATCGTGCAGCAGGTGACCAATGATCAGCGCCAGAACACGCCAGCGATCAAGGTGCACCCGGTGGACGATGACGCCGACGTAGAGACAGCAGAGGTGCTGCAGGGCCTGATTCGGCATATTGAGTACGCCTCAGACGCTGACAGCGCCTATGACACGGCGGTCAATGCTGCGGCTGTGCATGGCTTTGGTGCTTGGCGGCTGCTGACGGAGTACGAAAGCGACGACAGCTTTGACCAGGTCATCAAGTTCCAGCGCATCCGCAACCCGCTGAACGTCTTTATCGACCCATTCGCACAGTGCCCCGTAGCCAGCGATATGCGCTACTGCTTTGTGCTGGACGTGGTGAGCAAGGAAGCTTTCAAGCGTGACTACCCCAATGCCAGCGCCTGCGATGCAGCGGCTTGGGAGGGTGTCGGCGCCAGCGTACGCCAAAGCTGGCTGCGTGATGACGGCGTGGTGGTGGCTGAGTACTACTGGGTAGACCTGCAGCCCGAGAAGCTGGTGCTGCTGCAAGATGGCAGCACGGCGTGGGAAAGCGACATTGCTGACCAAGCGCAGATCGTGAGCGCCAAGAGCCGCCAATCCATGCGCCGCCGCATCAAGTGGGCCAAGGTCACCGGTGTGGATGTGCTGGAGACAGCCGACATCCCGGGCAAGTGGATTCCAGTGTTCCCCGTGCTTGGACAAGAGGTGGATATTGAAGGCAAGGTGCACCGCTGGGGCATCGTGCGCAATGCCAAAGACCCGCAGCGCATGTACAACTACTGGCTGACCACCGCTACTGAAGAGGTGGCCATGCGGCCACGCACCCCATATGTAGGGGCCGAAGGGCAGTTTGAAGGGCATGAGGCTGCATGGGCCAATGCACACAACAGTGCATCACCTTACTTGGAATACAAGCCGGTGAGCCTGAACGGAACGCTGGCACCACCACCGCAGCGCCAACCCATGGCGGATATTCCCGCTGGCACGCTGCAGATGGCCATGCATGCGCGTGACAACCTTAAAAACACCACCGGCCTGCACGATGCCAGCCTGGGTGCCCAGGGCAACGAAACCAGTGGCCGCGCCATCTTGGCCCGCCAGCGAGAGGGCGACACGGCGAACTTCCACTTCACGGACAACCTGAACCGGGCGATTCGCCACTGTGGCCGCGTGCTGGTGGACATGATTCCGCACATCTATGACGCTGAGCGCGTGATCCGCATCCGCGGTGAGGATGACTCGATCAAGTCTGCGCATATCAACGCCACGGTGATGGATGAGCAGTCTGGTACCGAGCGTGTGCTCAATGACCTGACGGTGGGGCGCTATGACGTGACCATCGCTGCAGGCCCGAGCTACACGACCAAGCGCCAAGAGGCTGCTGAGGCCATGACGCAGTTTGCACAGAGCTGGCCCAAGCTGATGGAAGTGGCCGGGGACAAGGTTGTCGCCAACATGGACTGGCCCGGTGCTGAAGACATTGCTGAGCGCATCAAAAAGACCATGCCACCCGGCTTGGCCGAGGATGAAACCGGCGAAGCGCCGCAGATTCCGCCAGAGGTGCAGCAGCAGATCCAGCAGATGGACCAAGTGATCCAGCAGATGACGGCTGAGCTGGAAGCAGCCCAGAGCAATCTGGAGAAGGAGCGCATTGCCGCCGATGCCCGCATTCGCGTGGCCGAGATCAACGCCGCTGCCAAGCTGGATGACACCGAGCTCAAGAGCATGGTGCAGTTGCTGTTGCAGCGCATGCCGCCGCCTGGATGGCTGGAAGCAGCCGCCATGCAGACCGGTGCACCACCGCCCAGTCAGTCGCAACCAGAACACCAACAGACCCCGCCCAGTGCGGGGTTTGACGTTTCTGGACCGCAAGAAATTCGCGCAGACCTGCCGCCAGCCGGGTCTGAGTTCGCGCCACCAGCAGGCAATGGGTTACCGGATGACCCTCAGCTCACCGGGCAGGAGATCGCGGAATGACCGTGCAAACGATGGACCCCGTTCCAACCAACACCCTAGCAGCTCCAGCCGAGCAGCAGCCACCTGCAACCACGGAGCAATCCGCGCAAACCACTGAGCAGGAGCAGCAGCAAGGCCAGACCGAAGGCGAAAAGCCAGAAGGTGCGGAGCAGCAACCGGCTGACAAGACCGAGCAACCCAAGAAGGGCGGCGTGCAAAAGCGCATCGATGAGCTGACCCGCAAGGCACATGAGGCCGAGCGGGAGGCAGCTTTTTGGCGCGAGCAGGCCGCCAAGTCGCAGGCGCCGTCGCAAGACGCAGCCACCAAACCCGCCCGCGATGCCTTTGCCTCTGATGCCGACTACTTCGAAGCCTTGGCGGACTGGAAAGCAGAGCAAAAAGTGAGCGAGTTCCGCAAGCAGCAGCAAGCGGAAGCGCTCAACAAAGCCGAGCAAACCCAGACCGCTACCCGTTTTGAGCTGTACCAAGAGCGCGTCTCAACAGCGCTGGATGCCATGCCCGATTACCACGAGGTGGTCGGCGGCTCAGATGTACCCGCTGAAGCCCACGTGCTGGAAGCCATCTTGGATTCCGAGCAAGGCCCTCAGCTGGCGTACCACCTGGCCAAACACCCCGACGTGGCCCAGCGCTTGAACGACATGGCCCCAGTGCAAGCCGCCCGAGAGATTGGCCGGCTTGAAGCGCAACTGGTACAGCCCAAGACGGAAACACCCCCTCCCAAGCGCACCACGAATGCACCGCCACCGATCAACCCGGTGCGCGGCAGTAACGGCCAGTTCACCAAGTCACCCGACCAGATGACTGATGCCGAGTGGTACGCCTCTCAACGTAAGTGATTGAAAGACAGATATGTCCAATACCATCCTGACCCACCAAATGATCGCTCGCGAAGCAGCCAAGCTGCTGGAGGAGCACAGCCCCTTCCTGGCCAACATCAACAAAGGCCGCCAAGATGAATTTGGCGAAGCCGTAGGTGGCTACAAGAAGGGCGACACCGTCAAGATTGAGATTCCTCAGTCTGGCGTGGTGTTCAATGGCGCTGTGTTCGCAGAGGGCGGCTCTGCCACCGATGTGAAGCAACGCCACGTGAACCTGACCTTGGACACCCAAAAGCACATCGGTTTGCGCTTTGGCACCAAGGAGCGTGTGCTGGACATCAACGACTTCCGTGAGCGCATCTTGCGCCCACAGATGGCCACGCTGTCTTCGGTGGTCGAAGCGGACTTGATCCAAAAGGCGGCACTGGCCACGCCCAACTGGGTGGGCACGCCTGGCACGCCTCCCACCACAATGAAGACGTTTGCGCAGGCCCGCTCTGTGCTCAACCGCTTCCTGGCCCCTGCTACCGACCGCTTTGCGCTGATCTCTTCGGAAATCAACGTCGAGCTGACCGACGAAGCACGCAAGCTGTTCAACCCCGTCAAGGAAAACAGCAAGGCCTTTGTGGAAGGTTCGCTGGGCCGTGCAATGGGCGCGGACTTCTACGAGCACCAGTCGATCCCCTCACTGGCCAACGGTGCAGCAGCCACGGTGACGGTGAACGGTGCCAACCAAACCGGCGACACGCTGGCCATCGCTGCTACCACGCCCGGCATCCTGAAGGGCCAGCAGTTCACGATCGCAGGCGTGTTTGCCGTGCATCCGCTCACTGGCGTGTCTACCGGCAAGCTGCAGCAGTTTGTGGCCACGGAAGATACCGCGAGCACCACGCTCAAGATCTTCCCCGCCATCATCCCGACTGGCCCCGGCAAGACCGTGAGCGCTTCGCCTGCCAACGGTGCGGCACTGAGCTTTGCGGGCGCTGCCTCTACGGCCTACCGCAAGTCGCTGATGCTGCACAAGGATGCATTCACTGTGGCAACCGCTCCGCTGCCCGTGATCGCTGGCTGCGAAGGCTACACCGCACGCTTGCCCAACGGCCTGAGCGTGCGCGTGATGACCGGCGGCGACTTCATCAACGACGCGGAAAACACCCGTATCGACATCTTGTACGGCTCTGTGATGGTCGATGGCCGCCACAGCTGCGTGGTGTACGAGTAACGCGGTGCGCACCATCCATAAGGCCCTTCGAGGCCTTTTTTCATTCCTTCGGAGCCCGACATGGACTACCCCAAAATGCTTTACAAGGGTGTCAAGCCCAACGCCTACGGCCAGCTTGAAGCCGAGCAGCACGCCACAGTGCACGACCAGGGCGAAGAAGCCCAAGCCCGCAAAGATGGCTGGAGTGACTTCAAAGAGCCGGAGCCAGCGGCACCCAAGACAGCGCAAACTAAAGCGCAGGCCAAGGCAGTCAAAGAGCCGGAACCAGCGGCAGGAGCGTAAGCCATGCGCACCGCTGGAGACATCGCAGGGCGTGCCCTGATTCGCGCCGGTGTGATTGCTTCCGGCGAAACGCCCACGGCTGCAGAGCTGTCGGATGCGGTCACCACCTTGAGCGACATGCTCGACAGCTGGAGCCTTGAGGCTTTGACCGTGTTTGGCACGACCGAGCACGTGATCAGCCTCACTGGTGCCCAGCAGTACACCATTGGCCCATCGGGTGATGTGGTGGCCACGCGGCCCATTGCTGTGCGCAGCGGCTTTGTGCGCCATGACGGCGAAGACGCTGATCTGCACATTTGCTCTACCGAGTACTTGGACGAACTCAGCCGCAAGGGCGTGCAGGGGCAAGGCTACTGGCTGAGCTTTGAGGGCACGATGCCTGACGCCACGGTGCGTCTGTGGCCGGTGGCTGAAGGTGAGCTGCATCTGCGGGTGTCACAGCCCTTGGTGCAGCTGACCGATATCAACGATGAGCTGGACCTGCCCCCTGGCTGGTTTCATGCGCTGACACTGAATTTGGCTTTCCATCTGTGCGAAGAGTACGGCTTTGCCGTGCCTCCCGGGCTTGCTGACAGCGCGCAGACGGCCAAGGCCAACATCAAGCGCGCAAACCTCAAGCCTGCCCGCTCACGTTTTGATCCGGCACTCCTATGATCGAATTTCCCTTTGTAGGCGGCAGCTACCAAAGCCGCAGCCTGGCGTTTGATGCGCAGCGCTCGGTCAACCTATTCCCCGTGATTAGCGAGACTGGCACCAGCCGCAGCACAGCCATGCTCACAAGCACGCCTGGGCACCGCAAATGGTTGGATGTAGGCGATGGCCCCATTCGGGGCTTGCTGCGCGTAGATGCACAAACGCTGCTGGTTGCCAGTGGCAGCAAGCTCTACCGCGTCAGCCCCACCAAGGTCGCGACCGAGCTGGGGGCCATCGCCGGGGCCGGGTTGGTGCGCATGGCCAGCAATGGAAAGCAGGTGATGGTGGCAACCGGCAATGCTGGTTACTTCTTGAGCCTGAGCGACTGGGCACTGACCAAAATCACCAATGAAAGCTTCACCGGCGCCGATGCCGTCGCTTTCATGGATGGCTACTTTGTCTGGAACCGCCCAGGCACTGGCGAGTTTGCGATCAGCCAGCTCTACGGCACGGCCATTGATGCACTGGACTTTGCCACGGCTGAGGGCTCGCCTGACAAGCTGGTGGGACTGATCGTGGACCACCGGGAGCTTTGGCTGTTTGGCGAGAGCACCACGGAGGTTTGGTACACATCGGGCGATCCAGACTTCCCGCTTGCTCGCGTGTCCAACGCTTTCATCGAGCATGGCTGCGCAGCACCGGGCAGCGTCTCCAAGCTGGACAACACGGTGTTTTGGCTGGGTGCTGACAACAGCGGCCAGGGCATGCTCTGGCGTGCCAATGGCTATACCCCACAGCGCGTGAGCACCTTCGCAGTAGAGCACGCTTGGGCCAAGTACGGCCGGATTGACGATGCTGAGGCCTTCACCTATCAGCAGGGTGGCCACAGCTTCTACGTGATCAGCTTCCCATCGGCGGATGCCACATGGGTCTATGACGTGGCTGCCAACACTTGGCACGAGCGGGCATGGCGTGAGCCCACGGGCATGAATCGCCTGCACCGCGTGCGCGGCCATGTGCATGCGCACTTTGCTGGGCAGCATCTGGTGGGCGATCACGAAACCGGACGCATCTACGCTTTGGACGAGGACTGCTACCGCGACGAAGCCTTGGGCACTGGCGAAGAAGGGGAGTTGATCCCGCGCATTCGCATTGCTCCATACCTGTCCGGCGATGGCAGCCGCAGGCGCTTGCACCAGCTTGAGATCGTCATGGAAACCGGCACAGGCTTGGTCGATGGCCAAGGCGATGCGCCAAAGGCCATGCTGCAGTGGTCAGATGACGGTGCCAACAGCTGGAGCTCGGAGCACTGGACGGAGATTGGCCGCATTGGAGAGCGCAGGCAGCGTGCAGTGTGGCGACGTTTGGGTGCAGCGCGTGAGCGGGTGCTCAAGCTGACCATCACCGACCCGGTGCCTGTGAACATCATCAAGGCCAGATTGGAGGCTTCATGAGCCAAAACATCAGCATGCCAGCAGCGCGCGTGCCGCTGGTCGATGACCGTGGGCGGATCACCCGGGAGTGGATGCAGTGGTTCATCGGCATGTTTCAGCGTGCAGGCGGGACCCAAGGGTTTAGCAACTCGGAGCTGTATGGCGATGCTGTGGCCCTGCAAAGCTACGATGAGCTGCTGGAGCGCATTGCCACACTGGAGGCGCAAAACCGCAGCTTGATGCAGGGCGTGCAAATGCTGGCCATGGCACAAATCGACCAAGGCTATGCCACCCCACCGCAGGCTGTCAGTCCCGACACCTTTGCCCGCATCAAGGTGCTGGGTGAGACGGATCTAGCTGTGGAACGTGGGCGCGTGCGTGTTGGCCTGGGCATCAACGGCAGCTCTGCCAAGTTGCAAGTGGGCGGCAGTGTTGATGTTTCCGGCGGCACGCGGTTGCGTGGTGGTTTGCAAGTTGATGGCGATGCCAACTTGCAGGGCAATGTGAATACCGGGCCTTTGGCAGTCAGTGGCGATGCTGCGGCCAACTCGTATTTAGTGGGGGGCGTGCAAGTAGTGGCAGGGCGTCAAGCTGGCGTACCTGCATACACAGCCTACGCGGGGCAAACCATCGGCGCAGCCTACTCGCAGACCCAAGCTCAAGCCACCGATACCGCAATCAAGAACGCCAGCGCGAAGCTGGCTCAGGTCGTGACAGCCCTGCGCACGCACGGACTCATAGGAGATTGACCCATGTTTATGAACCAAAGAGCAGGCGTACAAGACGTCCTGCTGGGCGCGGCTGCATCCGCTCTTTACACGGCGCCAGCGAATACGGTGACACGTTTGTCCTCATTCACTTTCACCAACCAGGATGCAACGGCGCGCACGGTGAGTGTGCACTTGGTTAAAGCGGGCTCTGCTGCAGGCAACCAAAACCGCGTGATTGCCCCTTATGTCCTGGCTGCTGGGGAGGCTTGGACTTGCCCGCACCTCAATCACAACCTGAACCCGGGTGACAGCGTTCAAGCCCTGGCTGACGTGGCCGGCGTGGTCAGCGTGTATGGGTCTGTCATTGAAATGAGCAAAGCCTGATGCAAGCCCAGCGCACCACCGATATGAACCTGGTGCGTAGTGTGATCACACATCCAGCGGTCTACCCGTGGTGCTGTGATGACGCAGCGCCCAATGCTGAAGACTTTGAGCCGTTGCCTGTTGATGGAGATCGTGCACTTTATGTGCTGGTCACTCACGGCCAGGCCTGTGGCGTGTTTGCCTTCTATCAGCAAAACGCAGTCACCACAGAGGCGCACACCTGCGTGCTGCCGCAAATGTGGGGGCGCACGCACTTAGCGGCTCAGGCTGCAATTGCCTGGGTGTTTGAGCACACAGCTTTTGAGCGCATCACCACCAGTGTGCCGCAAGACAACCCTTTGGCTGCCAGGCTGGCACGTCGCGCCGGAATGACGCTCTACGGTCACAACCCAGCTAGCTTTTTGCGAAAAGGCGTGCTGCTCGGGGTGGATTTGTTCGGAATTTCAAGAAAGGAACTGTTATGCCAGTCGCAGCAGCAGTCGTAGGCAGCGCCGTTGTTGGTGCTTATGCATCCAACAAGGCCAGCAAGGCGCAGGCAAGCGCAACAAGCAAAGCATCCGATACCCAACTGCAAGCTCAGCGGGAAACCAATGAGATGCAGTGGGACATGTACGAGCAAAACCGCAAGGATCAGGCTCCATGGCTCAAGGCGGGGGAGACGGCGCTAGGGCAGCTCAGCACAGGCCTGAAAGCAGGCGGGGAGTTCAACCGCAATTTTCAGGTGTCTGACTTTCAAAAAGACCCGGGCTATGCCTTTCGCCAGTCTGAGGGCTTGAAAGCCATTGACAACAGCGCGGCGGCGCGAGGCTCTAGTCTTTCTGGTGCCACGCTCAAGGCACTGACCAAGTACGGCCAGGACTTCGCCAGCAACGAATTCAACAATGCCTACAACCGCTGGAACAACGACACCAGCAACCGCTTCAACCGTATCGCTGGAGTGGCGGGTGTGGGCCAGCAGGCGGTCAATCAGGTCGGTGCGTATGGTCAGCAGACGGCCAGCAACATTGCCCAGGGCAACATGAACACAGCCAACAACGTGGCCAGCAACACCATTGGTGCGGGTAATGCTCGGGCCTCTGGCTACGTAGGCACGGCGAACGCCATCAATGGCGGCATCAACAACTATTTGACGCTCAAGGCGTTGGGGTAAGCCATGGCACAAGTAGATTCTCGAATCGCTATGGGCGTTCAGCCCCTGGACGTGGGGGCCTCTATTGGGCGTGGCTACCAGCTGCGCGACCTTGCCGCCCAGGCTGATGCTCGCAAACTGGATACGCAGCTCAAGCAGCAGGCAGTTCAAAAACAAAAGACCTTGGGAGACTTGTACCGCGGTGCACTGGGGCCTGATGGCAAGATTGATCGCACCAAAGTGACCCAAGGCGTGGTCGAGGCAGGGTTTGGCGCAGACCTTCCAGACATGCAAAAACAGTGGTCAGATGCCGATAAGGCCGAGGCCGACTACTTCAGCAAAAACAGCGAGACCATCGTCAAGCAGTTGGACTACACCAGCAAGGCTATTGGAGCGCTACTGCAGAACCCTAATACCACGGCGCAGGACGTCGCTCGAGCGGTGTCTGGGCTGACGCAGTTTGGCTTGCTCAAACCTGAGCAGGGCGCAGAGATTGTGCGCAGCATCCCGGGTGATCCGGTGCAGTTGAGGCAGTACCTGCAGGGCAAGCTGATGGAGTCTCAACAGGCCAAGGATATGCTGACCGCAGCGCTGCCAAACCTCAAGGAAATCAACCTGGGCGGCCACACGCAGATTGTGGACACCAACCCGCTGACCAATCCTGGCATTGCTGGGCAGCAGCTGCAGCGCACAGCCACACCGGGCGAGGTGGAGCAGCAGCGGCACAATCAAGTGATGGAGCAACGCCAAGCGGCACAAGGCCAGCGCGAGCAGACACAGATCGTCACCGATGCAGATGGCGGTGTGCACATCGTCAACAAGCAGACTGGTCAAAGCCAGACCGCCACCGATGCCCAAGGCAACCCCATTATTGGTAAGGGCGGGCTGTCGCAAGAACAACTCAAGAATGCCAGCGCGAAAAAGCAGACGGTGGAGATCTTGCGCAAGCAGCTAGACAACCTCAAGGCTGCGCGCGCCAACCTTGGCTCCATGGATTACGGCGTGATTGCTGGCCGCCAAGCAGTGACAGACAGTGCCCGCGCCTATGACGGCGCTTTGGCGGCATTGCAAAGCACGGTGCGCCAGCTGACCCGTACACCGGGTGAAGGCGCAATGTCTGACTTTGAAAGCCGTATCGCCATGGCGCAGCTACCAGGGCGCGTGGATCCTTCTGGTGTGATTGACCAAAAAATCACGCAGCTCGAAGACTTGGCCAACATCGTTGAGCAGGGCTATTCCGACATGCTCAACCGCAGTGGTGGACGTGCCGCGCCTGCTGCCAAGGGCCAACGGGAGCAGCCCGCAGGCGTGTTATCGCCTCCGCAACCCCAGCAAAGCACGCTTTTGCAGCAGGCAAAGGATGCCATCTCCCAAGGCGCACCCCGGGAGAAGGTGATCGAGCGCCTGCGTGGCATGGGTGTTGACCCTCAAGGACTTTGATATGAGCAAAGAGCTGGAAGCCGCGTTGGCCAATCCCAATGCGCAAAAGTACTTGCGCATGATTGCGCAAGCTGAGGGCACGTACAAGGATGCATCCAGCGACCCTTACCGCGTGGCCTTTGGCGGTTCCACGTTTGACGACCTGAGCAAGCACCCTAAGGTTCTTCGCGACTTCAGGCAGACGGATGGCAAGGCCAACAAGACCAGCGCGGCTGGTGCCTACCAGTTCCTTGGCGGCACTTGGGATGATGTCGCAGGCAAGCTGGGCCTGCAGGACTTTGGCCCACGCTCGCAAGACCTTGGGGCCTTGGAGCTGATCAGGCGTGCCGGTGCACTTGATGACGTGCTCAACGGGCGATTTGATCAAGCGGTCAAAAAGATGGGGTCTGTCTGGGCGAGTTTGCCCAGCAGCCCCTATGCCCAGCCGCGCAGGAGCGCAGGATTTGTGGAGAAGGCGTTGAACGCAGCAGTACCCAGCGCTCAGGCGCAAGAAAACCCATTTGCCGACCTGATTCTGGAGGTGAAGAAAAAGCCCCAAGGTCAGCAAGAGCAGGCCGCGCAGGTGGAAAACCCATTCGCAGACCTGATTTTGGAGGTCAAGCAAACGAAGCCCGAACGCAGCTTTGTAGAGCGTGCTGGCGATGCTATCCGCGACATTCCCCGTCAAGTAGGCCTGACCGCTCGCTATGGGCTGGAGGGTGTTGGCCAAGCAGCCGAACTGGTCACCGAGCCAGTCGCAGGCTTGATGCGTGCTGCAGGCATTCCAACAAAATCCACCGGACAGCTGGCCACATCGCTGGCCGACACCATCGGCTTGCCAGCCCCACAGACTGCCTCTGAGCGCGTGGTGGGTGACGCTACGCGCATGGTGGCCGGCGCTGGCGGCATTGTTGGTGCTGGGCGAGGCCTGGCTAATGCCGGTGCGCAGACCTTGGGTGCATTTCTTAGCCAGCAGCCCACAGCACAACTGACCAGTGCAGCAGGCTCAGGCCTTGCAGGCGGTGCGGTGCGTGAGTCTGGCGGTAGTGAAGGCGAGCAAATACTTGGCGCTGTGCTGGGTGGCTTGGCTGGTGCTGCTGTGCCGGGTGCAGTGTCCCGCGTAACCAATTCCGCGAAGAGCGCACCAGGCAAGCTGGCCGATCTGGTCAACCCCGGCCGCAGCGTTCCTGTGCAGCAGGTGGACGCCCAGATCAAGATCAAGCTGGAAGGCTCTGGCGTGGACTGGGATGCAATTCCCGAGAAGGTGCGCCAAGTGGTGCGCCAAGACGTTCAGCAGGCTTTGAAGGTTGGTGGTGACTTGGATGGGCAAGCGCTGCAGCGGCTGGTGGATTTCCGCACTGTGGGCGCTACACCCACACGCGGTACCGTCACGCTGGACCCCGTACAGATCACCAAGGAAAAGAACCTGGCCAAGATGGGCGCCAACAGCCAAAACGCGAATGCGCAAAAGCTGGTGTCCGTGGAATCGGCCAACAACAAGGCGCTGCTGGACAACTTTGGCCGCTTGGGTGCTGATCGTGGTGCTGATACGCACGCTATGGGAGAGCGGGCGGTGGGCAGCTTGCAGGGCTGGCTGGACAGTCGCAAGCTGGGCGTGGATTCGCTTTATGCCGCAGCACGCGACAGCAGCGGTCGTGCCGTGCCGCTGGATGGTGCTGCGTTTACAACGCGTGCCTCGCAGCTGCTGGATGAAGGCTTGCTGGGTGGATCTCTGCCCAAAGGCGTAGAGCAGCACTTGAACCGCATCGCCATGGGTGAAGTGCCGTTTGATGTGAACTATGCAGAGCAGCTCAAGACGCAAATCGCCAAGCTGCAGCGTGGTACGACGGACGGCAGTACGCGCATGGCGCTGGGTCTGGTGCGCCAAGCGCTGGAAGACACGCCGCTGCAGCAGGGCGCAGACGCCATGGGTGATGCGGCCATCGGCGCTTTCAACAAAGCGCGGTCAGCCAACCGCGAAATGATGCAGCAGATCGAGAAAGTGCCAGCACTCAAAAAACTGTGGGATGGCGATTTGGCGCCCGATGACTTTGTTCGTCGCTATGTGAGCAGCCCTTCTGCCAAGGCGCAGGATGTTTCCGAGCTGGTCAAAGTCATGGGCCCAGAAGGCAAGCTGGCCTTGCGCGATGGTGTGCTTGGTCAGCTCAAGGCAGCAGCCACGGGCGGCGCTCAAGACGAGCTGGCGAAGTTCAGCGCTGCAGGTTTTCGCCGTGCGTTGGATCAGATCGGTGACCGCAAGCTTGGCATGCTGTTCTCGAAAGAGGATGTGCAGGCGCTCAAAGCGCTGTCACGGGTCAGCCAGTACACCACGCACCAGCCCGTTGGCTCTGCAGTGAACAACAGCAACTCAGGTGCGATGCTCGCTGGCAAGGGACTGGATCTACTCAATGGCATGGGCCGCTTGGGTGACCTGGTGAAGTTTGCTGGAATTGGTGACCAGGTGAATGTGTTTGTGCGGGGGCGACAGCAGGCGCAGGCGCTGGATGCAGTCCCCAGCATTGTGCGTAGACCACAGACGCAACAGTTTCAGCTTCGTCAGTTGGCGGCACCGGCTGGCACTTCTGCTGCGCTATTTGCCGCGCCACTCACGCCAAAGAGCGAGTAGGACCATGCAAATAGCCCACCCCAAAAAGATGGGGTTGATGCCGCTGGATCGAATCCAGGCGCTCACGGTGTCGTCAATTGCTTGCCAGTCCATAAGTCCATCCTAACCAAAGTCCATCAGGCCGCCTAGTGCGGCCTTTTTCTTTTCTGACATCAGCCCACCACGGTTTGCCCTGGTGGGCTTTTTTATTGGAGCAGCAATGGCTACTTCCGTTGTAAATCCCCGCGTCCAATTTTTTGCAAACAACGGTCGCCCCTTGATCGGTGGCCGCATTCACACCTATGTGGCAGGCTCCAGCACTCGAGCCACGACCTACAAAGACGCTGCCAAGGCTCAACCCAACACGAATCCCATCGTCCTGGATGGCCGCGGCGAAGCACAGATCTATCTGGCCGAGGGCGTCGAATACAAGTTTGTGATCGAGGACAGCAAGGGCGCGTTGATCTATACCCAAGAGCCTGTCTACGGCGCCATCTGGCCCAATGCCGCTGACTGGCCGAGCGATGCCACGCTGTCTTACCAGTACATGAGCGAGGCAAAGGCAGCTGTAGACTCCATGGGCGTCACACGCGCGCCTTTTGATACCTATGCGCAGGCCCTTGCTGCCTTATCAGGCCTGGCAGAAGGCGATCGCATTGAAGTCTCAATTGATGAAACTCGCGATGACGCACGCACGCGCTACAAAGTTGAAGACGGCGGCCTTGTCTTTGTAGTTAATCTTGATCAGTTACGCCTTGATCTTAAGACGGCCTCCGGTCAGCAAATGATCGGCTTGGCCAATACAACAGCGGCAGAGGAATTCCAAGCTGCCCTTGGTCTGTCAGGAGTGCACAAGCTAACGCTGAATCCTGGTCAATATGATTTCGGCGGTCAAACGTTCACTATCTTCAACAAGAAC
>ERZ1032238.295-NODE-295-length-16276-cov-9.812959_pt1 | contig 16276 bp, 16 predicted proteins | sample MGYA00518736_ERZ1032238 | MGnify/ENA primary metagenome ERZ1032238 (study PRJEB33719, sample SAMN04261349) | wastewater metagenome | biome: periurban shantytown; feature: human; material: feces | host: Homo sapiens | place: Peru: Lima | collected 2012-01-15 ... | reverse complement strand
GCGTCGGCGTGCGTATGCCGTGATGTGACCTTTGTAGTGGAATTGAAGAATTGAGGGGCTTCTGCTGTTTTCGTGGGTTAGGTTCTTGGTTGTGGTAGGTGTATGTCGAGTCCGCCGCAGCGGAGCATGACGAGCGCGATGAGGCTGCTGACGTGGTGGAAGCCATAGGTCATGCGGATGGTGACCTTGATGCGGCTGTGGGGCTTCATCCGTGGAGCCAGCGTGATCATCATTTTGACGATCACGGCGCTGTGGCTGTTGCAAGGCATTCCCGTGGTCGCCGGCACAGGCGGATTCGCGCACGTCGACGATGTGCATGATTCCGCGTATGGTATGCGTCGCCGACGCGGCCGCTCCTGTGTTCGCGCCAGCCGGTTTTGACGACTGGCATGCTTCCGCCGCGTTGATCACGGGATTCGTGGCCAAGGAGGTCGTGGTCGGTTCGATGTCGCAGTCCTACCATGCGGACGGAGCGGATGATACGGCTTCCCAACAGGCCGGAGAGGGGACATTCGGCCAGAAACTGCGCTCCTCGTTCGAACAATCCTCGCATGGGCATGGCAAAGCCGCGGCCATAGCATTCCTGTTGTTCACGCTCGCGTACACGCCGTGTCTGGCGACGGTGGCGGAACTGCGACGGCAATACGGCACGAAAGTGGCCGCGCAATCGGTATGCCTGAGCCTTGTGATGGCATACGTGCTGGCCGTTGTAGCCTTCCAACTGTTGCGATTGGTGTGGTGACATGCCCTGGCATGGTCTGGGCGCGAGAGGCTGGCGGCATACCGACAAGCGTCCTGGGGCGCAGCGGAGCGGCGGTTCGTCGGGGGATATCGTCATGGACGTGGCCTGCGACGTGGAAGCCGGATTGTCCATACGGCAGGTTGCCGATCGACGTCACCTGCCGGTCGATTTCATCGTCATGGCCATTTCACGCGCGCAGGAACGCGGCCTGCTGCAGGTGGCGGATCTTACGTCCCGCTCGACGTGTGGGGAAACGACATGCCAGTCCGACCCTTCGTCGCTGATTTGTGCGGGGTGCCCGTTTCGGCCGCGTGCCGACGCATAGTTAGCCAGGGGCGTCCTTCAAGGTTGTTTGCGCGACATGGCAGTGCGAGCGATGCTCGATGCCGATAGACAACATGCCGAAGCGAATACGCGTGTTACGCGTGCGCTGCGGCTACAGTATTCGTCGCGGGAGCAGATCGAGGAAAGGAATGGAACAGATGGGCGAGGCATTACGGCAGACGCAGGGTGACGGCGACGTGCGAAGCCGGGATGATTCCACGCATGAAGGCATAAGCGTATCCAGAACCATCGCCCGTCTGATGATGCTCGTCAATGCCGCCGTATGGGGTTCGGGGTACACCATGCTCAAACATGTGCAGGGTGTTATGACGACCCAGTGGATGATGTTCTTCCGTATGGCCGCATCGGTTATTCTCATGGCGTTGGTGTTCCTGCCGCACTTGCGCAAGATCGGACTTAAGCGCTATATCGTGCCTGGTCTCGTGCTCGCCCTGACCTACTGGATGGGATTTCTGCTGCAGCTCAAGGGGCTGGAGACCACGTCGCCCGGGCGTAACAGCTTCTTCACCGACACGTATTGCGTGATGGTGCCGTTCGTCATCTGGGCGCTGACGCATAAACGCCCCAACATGCAGCATATTGCCGCGGCGCTCGTGTGTGCGTTCGGCATCGGTCTGGTCTCGTTGAGCGGCACAAGCGGGTCGGATCTTATCGGCATGAGTTCCGGCGATGTGCTGACGATCATCGGAGCGTTGTTCTATGCGATCAATCTGGTGGTCGTGGGCATGATGGGCAGGAAATTCGATGCGGTGGCGCTGATGCTGGCCGAATTCGCCTGGTGCGCGGTGTTCTTCGGTGCCGGCGCCGCACTGTTCGATGGTTCGCCTTCGGCCTCGTGGCTGCGTTTGGATGTGGTGCTGTGCCTTGCCTATCTGGTGATTGGCTCGACCATCATCGCGCAGATTTTCCAGACTATCGCCGTGCAGAATCTGCCGGCTACTGAAGGTTCGGTGATTTTGAGCACCGAATGCATCTTCGCCATGGTGATCGCCGTGATCTTCACCGGGGAACGGCTCACCGTACCGTCCGTCTGCGGGTTCGCGGTGATTTTCGGCGCGATACTTCTTTCTGAAGTGCAGTTTCCGGCACGGCGCAAAGCCAAGTAGCGTGCGATGAGTCGGTATATGACTTCATTGGTTCGGACGTCAGCCGTGCCGCCCGGTCTGCGCGTCGGCAAGCCGATGATGCCATGGCTCGGCTACGTTGGTAATCGATAGGCGTGGCCAAAACCGGACGGCGCTCGCATCCGGCCACGTTTACTGGATTACTAGTACGACATACGTCAGCGTGCCGAAAGTGGACGCCATGGGGTACGGTAAGGTAGTTTGCGCAAACGGCGCAATACCTGAACGAAAGGCCACTGTGCCCAATATCGATAATTCTTCCGAATATTCCGAGCAGAGCATCGTAAACGATGCCGCACCTACTTTCACCGAGCTTGGCGTGCCGGGCGCTTTGGCGCATGTACTCGCCAGCGACGGCAAACGTACCGCTTTCCCCATCCAGGCGGACACTCTTCCCGACTCTCTCGCGGGCCGCGACATTCTTGGCCGTGGACGCACGGGTTCCGGCAAAACACTTGCTTTCTCCATTCCGCTGGTGGCACGTCTGGGTGCCAGCGAGCATGATATCGCCGCCATCGAGCGTGAGGCCGATCGTCGCGGCAGTGCAGGGGGCAAAGCTGCGACCAATCTGCCGCGTCCTCGCGCTCTGGTGCTTGCCCCTACCCGTGAGCTCGCCAAGCAGATCGACGAGGTGCTGTTGCCGCTTGCGCAGGCGTATGGCATGACTACCACCACCGTGTATGGCGGCGTGAAGTATTCCCGTCAGATCGCCGAGCTCAAGGCCGGTGCGCAAATCGTGGTCGGCTGCCCGGGCCGTTTGGAGGATCTGCTGCGTCAGAACGCGCTTACGCTGAGCAGCGTCGAATGTGTGGTGCTCGATGAGGCCGATGAGATGGCCGACATGGGCTTCCTGCCCGGCGTGGAGCGTCTGCTTGGCCAGATTCCGGCCGATGCGCAGCATATGCTGTTCTCCGCGACGCTCGATCATGGCGTCGACAAGGTGGTGGAACGCTTCCTGCACGATCCGAAGGTGCACAGCGTTGACGACGCGACCAGCCCGGTCGATGAGATGACGCATCACGTGTTCGAGATCACCAAGGGCGACAAGCCCGAGATCGTACGCACCCTGGCCTCCGGCGCAGGCAAGCGCATCCTGTTCACCCGCACCAAGTTCCAGGCGAAGAAGCTTTCCCAGAGCCTGACCAAGCAGGGCATCCCGTGCGCCCAGTTGCACGGCAACCTCAACCAGAACCAGCGCGACCGCAATCTCGCGGCCTTTGAAACCGGCGAGGTGAACGTGCTTGCCGCCACCGACGTGGCTGCACGCGGCATTGACGTCAGTGGCGTGGAGCTTGTGGTGCAGGTCGAGCCGCCGGAGGATCCGAAGGCGTTCCTGCATCGTTCCGGTCGTACCGCGCGTGCCGGCAACCAGGGCGACGTGGTTACGCTTGTGTTGCCTGAGCAGCGCCGCGAAACCAGGTTCATGCTGCGTAAGGCCGGTATCAAGGTCAAGCCCGTTGCCGTGACGGCCAAGTCCCCGGAGGTGCTGGAGCTGGTGGGCGAGCGCGCGGAGAAGATCGACGGCTGGGAGCTTTCCCCGCTGAAGAAGAAGACCAAGCCGTTGCCGAAGAAGGGCAAGGGGCGCAATAAGCGTGGCGGCGAGACTGAGGCTGCCGGCGGCAGGCGTTCCGACGCTCCGAAGCGCAGGAAGAGGCAGGAGCAGACCGGGCGTTTCGACCGTTTCGATGAGTCCGATTACAGGGATTACGACGGCTACGACGAGTATGGTGCGCGTGGCGGTTATGACGAATGGTCGGATGATCGCGGTTTCAGCAAGAAGGGCAAGCATCATAAGCGCACTAAGCGTGACCGTTACGATTGGCAGGATCGTGATGACCGCAAGGGGCGTGCCGATCGTAGGGATCGTGGCGGCCGAGGGGAGTCCTTCGATCGCAATGGTCGTTATGATGCGGTCGGGCGTGTTGTCGAGGAACCGCGTAAGGGCGGCAAGCGTGTGCATAAGAAGCCGATCCGCGTGGTCGAGGACCTGCGTGGTGAGGACGCCAAGCGCTATGATCGCCGCATGAACGCCAAGAAGGCGAAGTACGACGATCAACCGTCGCGCAAGAAGGGCAAGCGTGGCGGCGAACGGCAGCGTTATGACGATAATCGTCGTGATCAGCCGCGTTACGATCAGCCGCGCCGTAGCGATAAGAAGCGCAACGGCGGCGACAATCGTCGTTCCGCGCAGGGCTTCCGCAAGCACAATAAGTCGAAGCGCACGCCGTTCCGTAATTCGCACCGCTGATTCGGTGCCACAGCGGTAAGGTGGCGGCTCGGCTGCGGGGTCGTCGAAAAATGCGTTGAGGCCCGTTCCGCAACCGTGTGTGCAGTATGCGCTCACGGTTGTGGAACGGGCCTCAACGGGTATTGGCTTGGGTCTTACATTTCCTCGTGCCAGTGCGGGTCCAGCGCTTTGCACCGGCCTTCGGGATTGTCCATCAGCGCGATGTCGTGCATGTCCTGTTCGTCCAGTTCGAATCCGGTGATGCTCAGGTTCTCGCGTTGACGTTGCGCGTGCAGCGATTTCGGGATCGATACATCTCCGATCTGCAGATGCCAGCGGAGCACGGTCTGCACTTCGGTCACGCCATGCTTGTGCGCTATGCGCTGGATCGTCTCGTCCCGCAGCATCTGATTGGCACGGCCCAGCGGACTCCAGGCCTGGGAGATGATGCCATGTGCGGCGTTGTATCGGCGCTGTTCGGTCTGCTGGAAGTAGGGGTGCAGCTCGATCTGGTTGACACTGGGGGTCACTGCGGTGGCACGAATCAGCATATCGATGTGACCGGGCAGGAAGTTGCTGACGCCGATATGCCTGATCAATCCGTCACGCTGTGCGTCGACAAGAGCCTGCCATGCCTCGACGTAGAGGCCTTGGGACGGATTGGGCCAGTGGATCAGATACAGGTCGAGATAATCGAGTCCGAGCCGGCACAGGCTTTCCTCGATGCAGATGCGGGCCTTGTCGTATTGGTGGAAGCGTCCGGGCAGCTTCGAGGTGACGATGATGTCGTCACGCGGCACCGATGCCATGCGAATCGCTTTGCCGACCGTGCCCTCGTTCTCATAGTTCACTGCGGTGTCGAGCAGTCGGTAACCGTTCTCCAGGGCCGAGGCAATGGCCTGCGCGCCGGCGAATCCGCGTACCTGGTAGGTGCCGAATCCCATGGCGGGAAGCGCAAGCCCATCATGAGCGGTGCGGATCGGCAATGGCGCGGCGGAAGGGGTGGTGGAATCGTTGCTCATAGTGTTCCTTTGATGTGGAATCTTACCCGTCGATATAGCAGATGGATGGCATGGCGTATGACCGGCCATACCACCCATCGGGTTCGTTATGCGTGTGCTGCTCGCGGGAGGCTCACTCCACGTTGGCGTGGTTGGCGTTCGCGTCGGCATCCGACACGTTGTCGCGGCGGGAGAGCATCAGGCACAGGGCGTCCAATGCGATGTGCACGGACTGGTCGAACAGCGAGCTCAACAGCTGGATGGATCCGCCCGTCTCGCCCTTTACTCGTCCCGGCACCACAATCACGGCGTCGGCGGCATCGGCTAGGGGAGAGTCGGGCTTTGAGGTCACCGCAATGACCTTCACACCGAGCTTTTTGGCGGCTTCGGCGTCCTCCACGGTTCGTCGGGTCTTGCCGGAGCCGGAGATGGCCAGCAGCACGTCGCCCTCATGCATGGACGGGCAGATGGTTTCACCCATCATGTAGCTCGTGTAGCCGATGTGCATCATGCGCATGGCGAAGCTGCGCGCCTGGAACCCGGACCGCCCTTCGCCGGCCGCGTAGACGCGGCTGTTCTTGGTGATCAGCGGCATGGCCTGTTCGAGGTCGTGCTCGTCCATTTTGGCGATGACGCCCTGTACTTCTTCGACGATCTGGTCGAGGATGCGTTCGTTGGTGCTCATTGCATTTCCTTCCTGCATGCCTGGCATGCTGCTGTGATGTCGTCGGCCTTGGTGATGGCCGAACCCATGATGACGATGTCGATGTTCTCCTGCGCCAGAGCCGCGAGCTGATGCTGCTTGATACCCCCTGCGATCGCTATATGGCGAATCTGCGGGAATCGCGCCTTGAATGCGCGCACCTGCGCGACCGGATCGTCCGTGGCACCGGAATCCACGGAGGTGTGCAGGCAGTATATCGCGTTCTGGAAGCCGCTGATGCGTTCGATGCGCTGCTCGTCGCATTCCAGCAGGTCGATCATCATTACCCTGCCGTGTGTTTCGGTGGACTTGGCGCATGTCTCCAGCGTGCCCATCGAGGCCGATCCCATGACCGTCAGGTAGTCGAATCCTAGATCGAATCCCAGATCGAACTCGTAGGCGCCTTCGTCGCAGGTCTTGATATCGGCAAGCACCGAGGTGTTGCCTGCCGCTTCAAGAACGGGACGGAGGGCGCGAAGCCCGAACTCCTTGGTCAGGGACGTGCCGATTTCGATGATGTCGGCCTGGCCGTCGATCGCCTGTATGATGCGTACCGCCTGTTCCACTGGCACGCGGTCGATGGCGACTTGCAGTTTCATGATGATCCTTTCTGCTGATTGATTGGCTTGTTAGGCGCGGTTGCCGCAGACTCTACAGGGAGAGTTCCTTGCGCGGTGTGGAAGCGATGAAATCGCGAAGCTCCTCGGCGGTCGGCAGGCCTTCCGAATCGGAGACGCTGGTGACCTGGATGGCTCCCACCGCGTTGGCGCGTTCGAGCAGATGCCTGGTGTCGAGTCCCTCAAGCAATGCCGTGATGACACCGGAGGCGAAGCCGTCGCCGGCGCCTACGGTATCGACCACGTTGACCGTGAAGCTGGGGACCACGGTCTTCTGCACGGAACCGTTGCCGTCCAGCTCGAACAGCGCCGAGCCTTCATCGCCGAGCTTGATGATGACCTTGCCGACTCCCATGTCGAGATAGAACTTTGCGATATCGTGCGGATCGACGGCTCCGGAGAACAGGCGTCCCTCCCCAAGTCCGGGCATGAACACGTCGGATTTGGCCGCCAGCTTGTTGGTCGCGGCGATCATGGCTTCCTTGCCCGGCCAGAGGGTCGGGCGCGGATTCGGGTCGAACAACACGGTGACGCCATGCGATCGTGCCGCGTCCACCAGGTTGCTTACCGTGTCGTACGTGTTGGGGGCGAGCGCGGAGAAGATGCCGGTGACGTGCAGGATTTTCACGCCGTCGAAGTCGATGGTGTCTACGATGTCGGGCGTGGTCTGGGAGGCTGCGGAGCCTGAGCGGAAGTAGATGACTTTTGGCTCGCCGTCGCTGGAGCGTACTTTGAGCTGGTAGCCTGTTGCGGCTCCGGTCATGCGGCGGATGTTCGTGGTGTCGATGCCGATGCCGTTCATGTATTCGAGGATGAGGTCACCTTGCCAGTCCTTGCCGAGCGTGGTCACATAGCTGACGGTGTGGCCTTGGCGGCTGACTCCGATGGCCACGTTGAATTCGGCGCCGGCCATCTGCCTGGGCAGGGTGCGGGCTTCGAGATAGGTTTCGTTGGAATCGGCGATGAGGTTCACCATCGGTTCGCCGATGGTCATGACTTCTGACATTGGTGTTCCTTAGGGTTGCGGTCGGTTGGTTGTTGTGGTTGATGGTGTTTTAGGAGTGTGCGATGGCGTGGCGTACGATGTCGACTTGTTCGGCGACCTGTTCTGCCGGGATGGGGAATTCGAGGAAGACGGGGATGCTGGCGGACAGTCGGTCGAGCATGGGTTGCCAGTCGATGACACCGTCCTGAAGCATGGTGGTGGCGAGCTGGCTTTTGTCTTGTGAGCCGTTGACGTTCTTCAGGTGGAACACGGTGATGTAGTCCACGAGTCGGTTGAACGCCTGCTGTGCGTTTTCGTCGCGCCAGTACCAGTTGCCCAGGTCGAAGGTGTATCCGATGGTGGATCCGTTCGCCGTAATGTGGTCCAACGATGCCTGGGTGCAGGCGAAGGTGCCGTTGTGCGGCGTCTGGTCGTTTTCGATGCTCAAGGTCAGGTTGCGTGCGGCGGCTTGGTTGTCGATGCGCTGCAGCACGGTGGCGTCCACGTCCTTGATGTCGCCTTGGTTGAATTTCACGTTGCGTGCGCCCATGCGCGCCGCTTCGTCGAGGTATTGCTCGAACTGTGGGTTGGGCTCGCCGTTGACGGTGATCGATTCGGGTACCGAGTAGAACAGCGTCATGTGCTGTTGTGCGGCGGCGTTGGCGATGGCGTCGTATTCGGCGTCGTCTGCGATGTACTCCCGGCGTACTTCCGCGAGGGTGATGCCGTGCGCGGCGATGGTGGCGAGCAGTTCGGATTGCGGTGTGCCGTTGCGCAGCGCGTCCATGTATACGAGGGTGTTGATGCCGATGGTGGTCATGTTCGGTCCTTTGCAAGTGGTGTTGTTACGGGTGGCGTTTGCCTGCGTGATGCATTGCGATGTAGGGGGTCGGCAGGCCGGGGAAGGAGACCGGCCTGCCGACATGGTGTTCGGAACGCTTCTAGAACAGCAGCAGGGAGGCGAGTCCCATGATGGGGAAGGTGCACAGCCAGTAGACCGGCACGCCGTTCTTGAGGAACGTCTTCGGCTCGAGCTCGTTGTATTCGACGGCCCACATGTTCCACGACTGGGTCACGCAGCTGGAGATGCAGGTCATGGACGGTACCACGAGCAGTGCGAACAGGAACCAGGCGTTGAACACGCCCATGCCCATCAGGATGCTGATGACTGCGGATCCTGCGCCATAGAGCTCGAGCGGGCCGCGGAACAGTGCCAGCGGGGCGAGGATGCACACTGCAATGGCGAGGATCATCTCGTTGTTGGGCACCACGGAGGTCAGCGCCGGGCCGAAGTCGGCCATCACGGTGACGGCGGCGTGCTGGAAGAAACGCAGCACGAGCAGCATGATGATGAGGCTGCCGATGTCGCCGATGGCGGTTTTTGCCGTGGAGTTGAGGATGTTGACGAATCCCTTGTAGGTCTTCATGTGGCCGGTGCCGAGGAAGGCGATGATGGAGGCCAGGAACAGTGCCGGCACGGCATCCCATTGGAAGATGATGCTCAGCGCGACCGGTACGACCGGCAGCAGGTAGGTCCAGATGGGCACCTGGGGGATTTCGACGTTGCGTTCGTCCGGGTCGCCCACTTCGTACGGCTTGCCGTTCTTGATGGCCTTGGCGTTGATGAGGATGAAGACGATCACGCCGATCATCTGTACGATCATCGCGGCGATGCCGAAGCGCAGATAGTGGCCGCCCCATTCGATGACCTGGCCGTCGGGGGACTTGTAATCCTGGTAGAAGGCCGCGAACTGCACGAACAGCACGCTGTTGATCCACATGGCGGCGCCGATGGAAAGCGTGAACACCGGCACTGCGACGCGCTTGGGTACGCCGAGGCGGCCGAGGATGGGGAAGAGGATCACGCCGATGGCGATGGCGGAGCCGACGCCGTAGGCGCTGGTGAAGATGAGGCAGGTGACCAGGGCCGTGCAGATGGTGGCCAGCACCGGGCTTTTCTCGCCGACTTTGGCGGTGCGGTAGGAGATGGAGGCGGCGATGCCGGTGTCAACGAGCACACGGCCGAACCATGCGCCGCAGATGATCTGGATGATGGTCGATCCGTAGGTGAGCGCCGGCTGGGCGAAGGTCTCTTCGATGACATTGAAGGGTTTGCCTATGCCGAACGGGACGCCGAGGAAGTAGACCAGCGTCCAGACGATGGTGAGGATGAAGAATCCGATGGTGAGATTGCCGCCCTTCATCGCGTAGATAACGAAGCAGATGAAAGAGGCGATCAGCAGCAGGCCCATGACCCAGATGATCATGATGCTCCTCCTTGAGCCGTGATGGTTGTTGTTTCAGTGTACTCGGTCGTTATGTTGACCGATTTAGTTTACCGGTTACGTTTATCGGTTAACAACAAGGGTACACTACAACATGTGTACCGGTTAACTACGGCGTGTCTAAAGCGGTTTCAGGGATTTTGTCCTATGAATATCAGATCTGGGTTGATGCGAACACACACAGGCGTGTGGGAATCTCATCCACCGAACACGGGTTCTTCGCACCGTCGTAGACGCGGGAGAACAGCTTCCGCGCGGCGGTGCGCCCCATAAGCACCGGATTCTGGTCGAGGCAGGTGATGCCGAACCCGCTGTACTTGGCCCACTGCTCGTCGGCGAACGCGCAGATGCCGATGCGCTCGCGCGTCTGCGCGGAGGTCGCCTCGAGCACATCGCGCATGCTCTCCTCGTTGTTGGCGAACAGGCAGACTTTCTCGGCGCCGTGTGCGTCCAACAGTTCCTTGATGCGATCCGCCAGGTCATGCGCGTCGGAATCGTACACCAGCACATCGCCGTCCATGCTGTGGGCGCCCACATACTCCTCGAATGCGATACGGCGCGTGGTACGCGTGCTGATGCCATCGCCCGGCCTGGTGACGAACACCACATGGTCGAACCCACGGGATGCGAGATGGTCGAGCATCGAACGCACGGCTCCGGCATTATCGCTGGACACACTGTCATACGTCGGGGGAGTCATGATGCGGTCGAGCATGACCACGGGCTTGCGGTTCTTCCTGCCATGGAAGTCCGCAAGCCACGCTTCGTTGTTGCCTACGGTGTTGACGATCAGACCGTCGACCTGTGCGTCCAGCAGCGATTCGATGTTGGCGCATTCCAGCTCGGGGCGATTGTTGGCGTCGCATACAAGAAGCTGAACGTCGCGGGCCCGGCATTCCTCCTGCATGCCTTTGATGAGCAGCGAGCTGAACGGGTTGCCCACATCGGCGATGCTCACGCCGACCATGTGGCTTACGGTGGCCTTAAGCCCCTGCGCCATCCTGTTCGGTCGGTATCCGAGCTCGCGGATCACCTGCTCTATCTTCGCTTTGGTCTCCGACGACATGTAGGCGTACTCGCCATGCAGATACCGTGAGATTGTGGTCTTGGAAACACCTACGGCCTCGGCCACGTCCCCCATGCTGGGCTTTCGATTCATCTTGCTCGCGTTCACTCCCACCCCCGGGATCGTACGTTCGTTGTTCTTCCATCAACAATAGCGTGCCCGCGGGCGACATGGCGCTTACGGTTTGTCCTGCAGCGACGGAACACTGGACTTTCTATGAGAGAATTTTGCAAGAAGTGGTATCAACGCATTGCCACCAGAGACATGGCGTTCATCGGCGTACTGACCCTGATCGCCTCCTGCGTAGCCTCCTGGCTCAAACAGCTTCCGGTACTCAGCCTGTTCGGCGCCCTGATCATCGCCCTGCTGATCGGCATGGCGGCACAGTTCCCGGTCCGAAGCTGGTATGTCGGCGACTCGGCCGACCGCAAGGCCGGGGTCAAGGACGCGGCCGGGCTCATCTCCAACAAACTATTGCGGTTGGGCATCATCCTGCTCGGATTCAAACTCAACCTGCAGGTGCTGTTCACCCAAGGCATCAAATGCCTGCCGATTGCCGTGGCCGTGGTGACGCTTACCATCGTCGTGTGCTATGCCATCGCCCGCAGGCTCGGTGTCGACCCGCAGCTCGCCATCCTCGTGTCGGGCGGTACCGGCATCTGCGGCGCCGCTGCCGTTATGGGATTGTCCGGCTCGATCAAAGTCCCGCCGGAACAGGAAAGCGAAAAAGCGGACAACGAGGTCATGGCCGTGGCCATCATCGCCATCATGGGCACCGTTTTCGCGCTTGCGGAAATCGTGCTCGGCCCCTTGACGGGGCTTTCCGCCACGCAGCTGGGCATCACCGCGGGGGCGTCCCTGCATGAGATCGCGCATGCCGTGGCCGCAGGCGCCGCGTTCGGCGCCGTCGACATCGCCACCATCATGAAGCTCTCCCGCGTACTCATGCTCGTGTTCGCGGCCATCGTCATCTCCATCTGGTGGGACAGGCATCATTCCGCCGTGCCGGCCTCCGGCAAACGCACGGTTTCCTTCCCCTGGTTCATGCTCGGCTTCATCGGCGCGTCCATCATCGGCACCTTCGTGCCCTTTATCGCGTCCGTCACTCCTCAGCTGGTGGACATCGCCTATGTCGTGCTGGGCATGGCCATGGCCGCGCTCGGCATCACCGTGAATTTTGCTGCCATCGCGCAAAAGGGGCGTAAGGCGTTCCTCGCCAGCTTCCTCACATCGATTCTGCTGATGTGCTTCGCCGCCGGCATGGCCATGCTGTTTTTCTAACGTTTGGCATCAGCGGTTTGCCCATACGGGTACTTCGATACGTGGTGCCTTCCGCCATCGGCAGCGGAAGGCACCATGTTATTCGCCGTCGGGCATGGCTTGTGCAGCGTCTGTCTTGCCGCCGCGCCTGCGCTCCAACAGGGCGCGGACGAGCCGGCATAATGGCAGCAGATACAGCAAACAGGCGAACAACAGGCTCGCCTCCGGCGCACCCACCGAGGCAAGCGGCACCGCGCCCGCAATCGACCAGGGGATAAGCGGCGCCACCACTACGGCGGTGTCCTCAAGATCGATGGCCCGGCGCTGCCGGTCGGATTCGACATTCGCGCACAACTGACTGGTCAGCATAATCGACAGCGTCTGATTGCAGGCGACCGCGCTGGCGACCAACGACGTCGCCAGTGTCGCGCCGAACGCGCTGCAACGCCGCGCCAACGCGGAAACGATACGGTGCGCGCCATCCAACAGACCGGTCTCCTGGAAGATGCCGGAATACGACGAGGAGATGCACACGATAAGCATCACCTTGACCATGGAGACGATGCCACCGCCATCGATAAGCGGCGCCACCCGCTCGTCCGCGCAGTGGAAACCGAACACCAGCGCACGTGCCAGCGCCTCCACATCCATATGCTGCACGAGAACGCACACCGGCAATGCGGTAAGAATACTGGCGCACATGGTGATGCGCACATCCACACGCGCGACGGCCAGCACCACCAGCACCACCGCAGGCAGAACCGTCGTCCAATGCAGGCAGAACGCCTTGCCGAACAATCCGCGCACATCCAACGATCCCGCCGAAGGATGCGTGCATAGCGCCAAGGCGGCATACGCCGCGCAGGTCAGCGCGAAGGGGACGGCGGCGGTGCGAACCATGAGTCGGATGTTCTCGAAGATGTTCGTATGCGTCAGCGTTTTGACCAGCTGGGCGCTGGTGGACACGGGCGAGCACCGGTCTCCGAAATAGATGCCGGACAGGATCGCGCCGCCAAGCAGCATGGGGGAGACCTGCATCGACGTGCCCAAGGTCATGGTGATCACACCCATCGTCGCAGCAGAGGCGAACGAGGAACCCGTCAGCAGCGACATGAGGCAGTTGAGCAGGAACGTCAGCAGAATCACCGCATGCGGGCGGATCAGCGAGGTTGTGTTCGCCACAATGAACGGTACGGTTCCCGCGGCGCGCCACAGCGTGGTCAACAGGCCGATCAGCACGAAGGTGACCACCACGATGCTGGCCGCGCGCATAGTGGCAAGACCCTTGCGAATCATCGCGTCCCATGCGTGCCCGGTCAGGCGCCCATGAACAAGGAAGATGGCCAGGCCGGCGACCAGCGCCGGAATAATGGAGATGCCGGTCGCGATGCAGCCGATAAGCGCCGCGCAGAACAGCGCCATGGTGATGATCTCTGGCATGGGTGCCTCTCTTCTCGATGATCCCCGTCGAGCATGCGACGGCTATGGCTTTGCCCACAGTAGCAGGGCGAACGCTTCAGCATTTTGTTTCGAATCACAGGCCAGACACGGTGTATGCATTCCGCCGGCGTGGCGAGCGACCATTGGGTGACCGCGGAACAGGATGATTTCCTCGAATCGATGGCCGAAGCCGACGAGGCGGTGATCAGCCACATGCACGGCAAGATGATGTACCTGAACGTCATGAACCGCCTGTCCGTGGACTGCGATTGCCTCCCCAACCCGTCCGAGCCGGACATGCACGACATCGGCGTGCTGTCCTCGCTCGACCCGGTGGCGCTCGACCAGGCGTGCGTGGATCTCATCCATATCGCCCCCGACGGCGCGTCCGTCACCGAACGCATCACCTCACGCCACGGCGAGCACACGCTCGAATACGCCGAAGAGCTCGGCATCGGTTCATGCTCGTACCGGCTGACCGTGCTCGACTGACATGGAGGCCACCATGACTGCGAAACCCGTAGGTATGGAGGCTGCCGTGCGCCGCATCGAGATGCTGCTTGCCGAACAAGAGCATGTGTTCGTCGCCATCGACGGCCCATGCGCGGACGCTGAATTGTGACGTTCAGGCATGGCGATGCAACCACGTTCTGAACAAGTCCGACATTCCGGGAGCCAAGCCGTTAAGCTTGGCTCCCGTTGTCATATCGGCTCCGGGATCGAGGGAAGTGATCATGGTCGCAGGCGTGTCCGTCGTCACCTTGCTGTTGGTGCTTATCTCCGGAATCGGCGCGGGATTCGTCGGATACGCCGTCGGAGCCTCGTCGCTGATCTCCTACCCGGCATTGCTGGCGTTCGGCATCCCACCGGTGCTGTCCAACACCACGAACACCGTGGGTGTGTGCGGCACCGGCATTGGTGGACTGCTCTCCGCCAGAAAGGAACTCGCCGGCCAGCACAAGCGCGTGATCATCTACGCCTGCATCGGCCTGGTCGGTGGCATCATCGGCGGGCTGCTGCTCTTGGAGCTGCCGGCAAAAGTGTTCGAATGCGCAGTCCCGCCGCTCATCCTGTTCAGCGCGTTGCTCATTGCGCTCAACCCGCGCAAGAAAGCCGCCGCACGCGACGCCGTCGCACAGGCGTTGCCGCAATCGCACCAAGGCAAGCGCGCAGAGCAGATCGCCAGCAGAATCGCCGGCGGCAGCCTGCGCAACGACCCCTGGTGGCTGTGGGTCGGCGTGAGCTTCGTCGGCATCTATTCCGGCTATTTCGGCGCGGCAGCCGGGACATTGGCGCTTGCGATTCTCGACCTGGGCAAGATCGGCCCGTTCCATCAGATCAACGCACTGAAAACCGTGGTGGGATTCGGCGCGAACATCTCCGCTGCAATCATGTTCATCATCCGAGGTTCCGTCTACTGGCCATTCGCCATCGCCATGTGCCTGGGCTGCATCATCGGCAGTTCCATCGCGCCTCCGGTCACTCGGCATATCCCTGAAAACATCATGCGTGCGGCCGCCGTGCTCACTGGCATCATCCTTGCCGTCAAGCTCGGCTGGAACACCTATTTCTAGAATTTCCTCGACTGGGGCAGCGCTTGTGCATGCCTGTGTGTTTTCCGCTGCCCGGCGCATTCCGTAGGTGGTTTTTGACTTCCGTAGGTGGTGAGAGCCGATAACCCGTTTGGAAATGGCTTGATATCAAGCCATTTCCAAAGCCGGTTCTGAGGGCAACCACCTACGGAAGCGCAAACCCCCTACGAAAACCTGGAACGCAGAAGATGCTAAATGCTGTTATGAATGATTTGACTGATTTCGGATCATTACAGCTTTGTTAGATAAGCGTTGACAGCGCTCGCATGACAATATCCACGTCCTTGTTTTCTAATTCACGAATGACATGCAGATAGGTTTCCTGTGTTGTGGTCATACTGGCATGGCCGAGACGGCGTGACACACTAGCAATCGATACGCCGGCGAACAGCAACAGTGATGCGTGCGTATGCCGCAATCCGTGGATGGAAATGACTGGCACATCCACGTTTTTGCAATGTCTGGCGAGCACATCGTTGGCTGTTGAGTTGTAGACCTTGCCATGCACGAAAATGGGTTTGTCGTGTGGAAGGTTCTTAAGCAACCCGGAAAGCTGCATGATGAGCTGCCAGTCAAGCTGCACCTTGCGCACGGATGATTCGTTTTTCGTGGGCACGAATCCGCCGCCGTTCTTGTAATCCCAGGTTTTACTGACGGAAAGTGTTTGATGGGCGAAATCGAAGTCGTCGGGTGTGAGTCCAAGCGCTTCGGAGAATCGGAGTCCGGTTTTCGCGATGAGGAGGATGAGCCAATCCCAACTTGCCTCAGCGCCAAGATCAAGATCGGCGAGCATAGCGTGCAGCTCAAATTGGTTGAGATACTTCATTTTCTTGATACGCGGCTGCTTGCCTTTGATGATGACTTTGCGTGTCGGATCACGGGGAATGAG
>ERZ1032238.274-NODE-274-length-17047-cov-5.570857_pt1 | contig 17047 bp, 16 predicted proteins | sample MGYA00518736_ERZ1032238 | MGnify/ENA primary metagenome ERZ1032238 (study PRJEB33719, sample SAMN04261349) | wastewater metagenome | biome: periurban shantytown; feature: human; material: feces | host: Homo sapiens | place: Peru: Lima | collected 2012-01-15 ... | reverse complement strand
CGTATATGCGTACTGATCATCGCTGGCCTTGCTCAGGGCATGATTGAGCGCACCTTCGTAAGTGAGTTCAGCTGCCCACCATAAGCGGGCGACGCCGTGCCGAATCAGTCGCCCTCGGCTGGGCGTAGCCGGAAGAATCCACCGCTGTTTCGCTCGATTCTTCCAATTACGCACCCCGTCGAGGGACCAACGGTCGGTCATGTATTGCAGGCAAGTGTTGAAGGCCATGTAAGTCCATAATCCTGGCAACGCGGCGTTGACCCGATCGATCTGGCCGACCGCCTCAAACAAAATCTCAGCGTTGACAGAGTCCGGCCGGTCTGCGGATAGAGGTTTCTCCAAGTCGATTGGATCCCTGTCAAGTAGCCAATCAGGGTCAACGGATAGCTCCCCGACTTGGGCAAGGAAATCACCGGGGGTCTCGGCGGCATCAAGCTTGGTCAAGATCAAAGTTACGGCATCGCGCTTGAACTGTTTGGCGCATGTCAGGTCATTCATGCCTGCATCTCCTCACTTTCTTGTTGAGCGGCAACATCGGCCGCGTATCCGTCTATCGGGTTAGCGAGAAGCTTCTGTGCGATGGCGAGGGGCCTGTCATCGTCATTCAGATCGTTCGCTTCCATTAGCTTTTTGATGGTCCGACACCACTGGAAATCCGAAAGGTCTTCGCCGTCGTTTTGGATCTCGTTCGATCGGATGAAGTCGATGGCATCAACCAAAACGGGAAGAACGAGAGACGTAAGCTTGAGATTCACGGAATCAACCAGCTGCATCCGCTCGAACAAAACCTTAGGTAAAGTAATGATGATTTGCTCTCCGTCACTGTAGTTGACCGAAACACCCTTTGTGCGGGGACGGTCGTCCTTGACGATCTTGAAGATTGAATTGAGCGGAGGATTCTGTGGATCATAGAGCTTGGCCGGATCGAACGTGAAGTCCGCAGGTACGCTCAGTAAATCTCCCGTACGCACATCGAACGTCTCATCTCCGTAATCCTCGTGCTGTCGAAACCATCGGAAAGCCGGGATGGGGCTGACAGCAACGGCGAACACGCTGACAACGACAGAACCAAGCACAGTCCGTTGGTCAAGGGAAGAACGGTAAGTGATGCCGTCCGCGTGCTTGGTGTCCTCGATCAAATCAAGGTACCCCGAAGAGATTGTGGATGAACACTTCCACCTAGCCATGATTCGCGCGTCTCCTTCATCGAGGAGTCGCTGCAGATCTGGATCATCGTGGAATACCCGGAAGCGAATAGTAACGTCTTCAGCTCCGGACGCGAAGGTAAAGTTACCGACACGCCATTCGGAAGCTACATCACGTTCGTCGCCTTGCCCGCTGCCGAGAACTGGGATCGGGAATGATGCCGTATCCATGTCACTTCACCCCCAGTTGGAGCCTGATGCCACCCTTGATGCGTACCTGAAGCCGGGTGGGATGCTTGCCTGTTACTTTCACCGTGGAGATGTTTCCTTCCTGAACCTTGAGCGGACGCGGCTCAGCGCCGCTGATGTCGGATGCTTCTTCGATAGGCGGCGTGTAGTTACCGAACGTGCCGTCAAGAGCGGCCGTGAGCCGGAGCGTCCCTTTTTCGGTTTCGCCAGTTCTTGAGCGCAACACGAGAATGTAGCTGCCGCTTTTTGCGTCAAACCAGTAACGCATGGATAGGTTGGCTCCATTGATGACGGAGTTACCGTCACCGGTCTTTCCTGAGCCGGGTATGCCCGCTACATGCTTACCTCGCTTGGATTCTCCGCCGCGCTGTCGGCCGGTGGATACGTTGCCGCCGCTGCCGTCGGATACCGCGGGCTTTGTCAAGGTGATGCTCACGGACTTGCCCCCGGTATTGGGAACCTGTTCAGGAGCGGACTCGCGTCCCTGCAGGGAAGCGGACTCGCGTTCGCTACCCGGTCCGTTCGTAGCTCGCACGCCATGGCGGTCGATGTTGCCATCAATCTGGAGCTCCGACGGCAGCAGGGTGTTGAGCCCCTTGATGATGATTTCGTCACCGAGCTCCCGATGTACCCGCTTGCGCAACTCTTCGAGAATGAACTTCTTGATGGAACGAAGTGCGGCCTGACCATTCTCTTTATCGCGAGCCGCTTGCCAGTCGTCGTGCCGCACCGGTTCCATTCCTCGGAGGATACGGTTGCCCCGCGGTGAGGAACACTCCAACACGGCAGCATATTTCGCGGTGATGGAGGTATTTGCGTAGGTGCGCACCTTCATCAGAGGCTTACGCATGACAATTGTGTCCAGCTTGTGCGGCAGAGAATCGTCTATGTTGACGTACAGCTTCATCTCCCCCAGCAGCCGCTTGTCCGTCTTGACGATGGGCGGTTGGAGAAGCGCGTTATGGAATGCTTGCATGACGGTCCTGCGCTCGGGGTCGGGAGTCATGTCGATGACGCGTTTGAGATTACCTGAGTCAAGACGCCAGCCTCGGCCTTTGTCGGTTATGCCCTCGACCACAAGATGCCCTCGCATGATGGCAGCCATAAAGTTGTCAATCATCGCATCCCGAATTTGCTCAAGTTTCGGATCATCGGAAGCTGCTGAGTATCCGACGATGTATACGTCCGTGCCGGGTTCGGTCCTTTGGGGGAAAGGGCCCAACGGCGCGGGGCCGCGCAGGTAGTGGTAGTCCTCCTTGTCGGAGAGCCGAGTATAGGTGCCCATAGGACCCAAGAGAGCACGCGGATCGTCAGAGTCAGGCGTTTGATGGGTCGTCAGTTGCGCGCATCCGGCGAACACGGTCTCATCGGAGCCCGGGGTGCGCGTAGTCCAAAACTCAACACGCGCAAGAGACGACAGTATGCCTACCGATTTGCCGATTCCGAACGAACCGCCGGAGTCGGTCTTGCCTACGCTCACACCAGAGCCGCGGGTTAATGCAGTAAGTACGGAATCTTTGCTGGCAATCGACTCGCTGCCGGACAGTCCCTTTGTGCCATAATCACCCACTCGCAGCACATCGACAAATTCACTTTCGAGCGTGCTGACGGCTTGCTGAAGCCTCGGGCTATCGGGATACCGATCGCAAGCGGCGTGCAGATGCTGTTTGAGATTGTCTACATCGGGAATGTCGGACACCTTCATGCGGTGCAGCTCGAAAACCATGGTCACGGGCCATGCCCCATCTGTGGCGATCGCGTCGAGCGAGTTCTGTCCAAGTTCACGGGCGAGAGCCTGCGCCACAGTATCGCCGCTAAAGATTTCCTCGCCGGAGTTCGACGGTCCTTGTTCCTCGTTCCCGTTCGGCTTGAAGAGGAATCCGTATTCGCTGTCGCTCATGACAACCTTACCTTTCCGCCCGCAGGCTTGTCTTCATCGAAAAGCCCCTTCGTTTTGGCTAGCTCGTCCTCAATGGGGCCGAACAGAGCCGAGACTTCTTCGGGCGTGTACTCATAATTCTTCCTGTTGGACAGGTTGCCTAGAATCTGTATCTCTCTGATCAGCCTGTTGCCGCGGCTTTCGGCAAGCCGTCGGAAGCGTTCATTCTTTGTTTCGGCCATACCTCATATACTACATTTTGAATATATATCCGTCAAGTATCCATTATTTATCCTCCGAAACCCGGCTACCCTGTCAGTTGGCACATCCGTTCGATATGAATGGGAGCTTTTGTCATCATTATGAAGTACATTCGTCCCTATGGGCAATGTGACACTGCAAAACACCATTGATGATGCCGACGAGTTGATCGCCAAGCTGCGTGAGAGTATGACCCGGCGGCAGCTGGCCGAATCGCTTGGCCTGTCCACGTCCACCGTGGAGCGCTGGGAATCAGGCAAGGTTCAGTGCAAGCCCGCCTACATCCCCGCACTGCAGGAGCTGTATTTCGGTACCACGCATGAAGACGGCACCGACTTCCGAACCATCGACCTGTTTGCGGGCATCGGCGGCATCCGCCGCGGTTTCGCATCAGCCGGCGGTCACGCGGTGTTCTCTTCGGAATGGAACGAGTTCTCGACATGTACCTATCGGACGAACTATGGGTTCGCGGAGACGATGGCCGGCGACATCACGCAAGTGGATGTGAACGACATCCCCGACTGTGATGTAGTGCTCGCAGGCTTCCCGTGCCAGCCGTTCAGTCTGGCCGGGGTGTCGAAGAAACGCAGTCTGGGCCGAGAGACGGGTTTCCGCGACAAGACGCAGGGCACGCTGTTCTTCGATGTGGCCCGCATCATAGCGGCGAAGTGTCCGTCGGCGTTCCTTTTGGAGAACGTGAAGAACCTGACCTCACACGACAGGGGACGCACATTCCAAGTCATCCTTGATGCCCTGCAGAACGAGCTGGGCTACGAGGTGCATTGGAAGGTCATCGACGGGCAGAACTTCGTGCCCCAGCACAGGGAGCGCATCTACATCGTGGGTTTCCGATCGCGCACCGACTTCACATGGGACGACCTCAAATATCCGGAGCATAAGCCCGTGCTCGCCGACATCCTGCATAGGACCGACGGCGCCGAACCCTATCTGCCTTGGGACGGCGACCGGTACTTCGACCACGAGCACGACAGGGTTCAGGACAAGTACACGCTCACTCCGCGCCTGTGGCAGTATCTGCAAGATTACAAGGCCAAGCACGAGGCCATGGGCCACGGGTTCGGCTACGGTTTGGTGACGCCCGACATGGTGTCGCGCACGTTATCCGCCCGCTATCACAAGGACGGATCCGAGATTCTCGTGGCGCAGGAAGGCGAGAGGCCGCGCAGGCTCACGCCACGCGAGTGTGCACGTCTGATGGGTTACCCGGATGATTTCCGCATCCCCGTATCGGATACGCAGGCCTACCGCCAGTTCGGCAATTCGGTGGTCGTACCCGCCATCGCGGAGATCGCCCGCATCATGCGCCCGCACATCCTCAAGGTCATGCAGGAAGGCGAGAAGCCAGAGCTGGTCTCCGATTCTGAGCTTGCCGGCGAGGCAATCCTGAAGGTGCGCCAGATGGCCGTCGCCGGAGCAGGACTTGACTGATACCGTCATGTCGATGCAATAATGAAGCCGCTGACATGGGTATTGTTGAAATATGAGCGATACCCATGTCAACGACGATCGGCAATGGTTCGACGTGGCCGACATCCAACAGGTCCATGACTTGCTGACCCGGGCCGGTGCCGAAAGCATCTGGGTCAAGTGCCTGACGCGTAACCACAACTCAAAGCAGCAGGTATGGCTGGCTAGCGATCCTTCCGACTTGTCGTTCCTTCCACTTGGCGTTCCGTCGTACACACCTGCGAAGTCACAGAAGAAGAAGGCCGGGGCACCCGTCATCCAGATCCCGGTGCCATGGCATTGGGTCACACCCAACGGCGAGTTCGATGCACCGAACGCCAAGATGTGCTATTACCCTCAATATCCAGAGGTCCGGTTCTCAGGATTCCTGCAAGGATGCAAGGAAGCGCCATCCGAATTGCTGGGTGAATCGAAACGCGGCCACGAGCTCAACCGCTGCCTGTTCTTCGGACCGGTGAAAGACAAGGACGGTACAATCAGTCACGTCGTCGGTCTTGTGGTTGGCGCCCCGTCGTCCGCCAGCCATTACGTACTGGACATGGACACGTTCGAGGAAGGCCATATATGCCCGGTCAAATACAAGACCGAGCACACGGTCGGTGAAATCTCCATCCTCGAAAAGGCTCTGGTCAAGATCATAGGCAGGAAGATTACCCCGTGGCGCATGCTTAACGACGGACAGCAGGTTAGACCGTATATCGCGCCCAATGCTCCGGGACTGACCTTGGAAGCGGAGCTTGGCGTAGGAGAGAATGCCATTCCCGGTCCCGATTTCGACGTGTGGGAGCTCAAGGCGATCAAACAGCCATCGCTCGAACGGCTTAGCAACCACAGGGTTACCTTGTTCACGCCGCAGCCGGATCTGGGATGGACGACCCGGCATTCCCAAGCGGAATTCGTGCTGCGCTACGGTCACGTCAGCGGCACCGACGAGAGCGGCGAACCCGACGAGTACTACTTCACGTCAGGTGACATCAATCGTTTCGGCGAGGACAAGGACAGGGCGAAACTGAATCTCAAGCTTGAGGGATTCATCGACGCCAAGCACTTCGACCCCAATGGCACGATTGCCCTCTATGACAAGGAAACCGGCGAACTCGCCGCCGGATGGTCATACCTCAAACTACTCGAACACTGGCAGCGCAAGCACAACCGTGCCGCATACGTGCCCTATCTCAAGGAAGGGAGAGGCGACAGCACCACCGTGGAATTTGGACCGCTCATCATGCTCGGCATCTCTACTAGCTTCGGACTGTTCCTCCAGGCATTCCAAGATGGCAAGGCCGTCTACGATCCGGGCGTCAAGATCACACTCAAGAATGGCAAGTGGGTACCTCATCCGCGCAGCCAGTTCCGCATCAACCTCAAAGACATCGGAGCCATCTACCAAAAGGTGCGCGAAGTAGACTTGCGCGCTTCGGAAGCTGTACAAGAAGAGGGACGGTAATGCCGATGATAGATAATGTGCCCTGGGTGCGGTACGAGTATTTCCGATAGGGCTTTGGCGTGTCCTCAATGCGGTTTTGCGGGCAATGCCCCTACCCGCACCATTGCTTCGCAGGCGACTTATGAGATGGCGTCCCGGTTCCAAGTGGAGCTTGAACGTTGGGATCCGCAATCGCAAGCGTTGATGACCGAGCCGATGGACAGATCTCTTGAGACGCGACGAAAAAGCTTCGGATTCCTTGGCAATCTGGAACAGATTCAAGCTCTCGCGCCCGGATTGTTTCAACTCATCAAACAATTCTCCAATAAAGACGAGGCCACACTAGTGGAGCACCTGCCCGAAGAAATCATGAAGATGGTTGACGAGGGCAAACTCTTCTTCAAAAAGGATTCCACCGGCAAAATCCTTCCGCAGGTATTCGACGAGAATGGGGAGTTCTACAAACAGGTATGCCTTGACTGGGAGCAGACGTCGCCAGATGTCATGGACGCCATTCGGCTACATACTCGCCGACGCACCTCGTTCGGCGATGGGAAAGACCTGTCATCTGCTTGGCACGAACATCCGCCTCATCGTTTCAATCCATGCATCCCGTGCGGGCTGCGACTGCGAAAAACGGACATTGACGGTCCGGATACCGGACACTGAGACGATCGGCCGTCCGCTCCTATCCCGGGTTCCGCGACCTCCCAGATTATGCCAACCATTGTACTCCCATCCGCTACGGCGGCTTCGGGAACCTCATGTGATTCATATGGTTCATGCCCCATGCGATGTGTCCCGTCGAAGAACGGGCACTCACCGGCTTAATCCCGTCGCGGCAGGGACCGGCTGGGACTTGCCGAGGCGGCATGAACCTAACGCAGCATACAGTGCAAACGCCTAGCAGCAGTACACGCCGAGCCGCCGCGCCTCGCCACGCAACGCGGCAACGATGCAATCACGCGTGATTTCGATTGCACGAGGAGTCAGGCTCTCCGTATTGCACAGCTCCATCAATACGCTGAGTGAATAGTCCGTCACGGACGGCATGAGCTGGACCAAAGCCATGAAATACGGGCCGCAGCCGACCTTAGACGCCGCACAGGCTACATGGTCATAAAAACGCCACAAACGGTCATCCGCCTCCGCCTGCTCCCGCTCGGACAGGCCGTCTGGCAAATCGACAAAGCGTTGCGGCACATCAAACATCATGATTCCGTCCAACCCGACCTCCGCCAGATCGGCCAGCTCGCTGTCGGACGGCGGATCCGGCATGGACAGGATGATGCGACGGGCGATATCGTCGGGCGTGGTCATGACGGCATCCTTTCATTGCAAATAGATATTGGACATGTGTCGTCTATGCGGCACATGCGAGCGACGGTCGGACAATCCCATCCTCCCCGCACGCCATCCGCGACCGGCATCAGGCAGCCACGGACGACGCGCGAGGAGGAGCGGCAACGGTCACCTGCCCGAATACGCCTTGTCAACCGCCGACGCGATGCACGCATCCGTATCCCGGGGATCATGGCCGGCCGGGACGGCGGCACGCAGACGGTCCATCTCGCCGTCCAGCCACTGCCTGTCATAGCCACGATGCGCGGCACGGCCCGCGATCCGCAACGCGGTGTCACGCAAAGCATCGTGCGTCGCGCCCGGCATCATGGGAGGAATCGGCACATGCCCGTCATCGGCCGGCATCGGGACATGATACGGTCGCTTGCCGTCGGCTGCAGCCGACGAAGATGGGACGTCGAAAACGGACTTGTCCTGCATGATCCAACGCGCAAGCGCCGGCGGCAGCATCGGCAGACGACGGCATCCACCATCCCCATCCTCGTCCCGGACGATCGGGGGCAGGGCGACCACGCCCGGATACTCGACCACACTGCCGTCCACGACGATCCGAGAGCCCGGTCCGACAACATAGCTACGCTCCCCCGTACGCAGATCGATCTGCGCACCATGCACATGCGTGGCCGCCTTCACCCGCCCAATCCAGTCGGCGGGCATGCGGTAGACGAGATGCAGGCCGTGCGGGGATCGCATCACCATCGTCACCAGATCCCCGGCCGTCAATCCGGGAATGGCGGCGAGCGTGTCGATGCCGTCGGTCCCGCCATGCTTCGCGGCATCGATGTCGATGATGATCACGTGCCGGTCGGGCAATAGCCCGTACACGCCGGGGATTCTCGCGGGGTCGGCCGTGGCGAGCGGCTGTCGGACACGGGAGGCCGGATCCTGCCATTTGACGGCCAGCCCCTTCCCATGCCACGCATCGGCCGGAGCGACGAGCAGGGTCGCGTCGAAGCCCTCGACGGATCGGAGCAGTCCGACCTGTCCGGGGATGCCCGGCACGTCGGCCGGCGGGGGCGTCACATCGTACAGGCGCTGGCGGATCTGCGCGGCCAATCCGTCGGCCACGGACCGTTCCGCAGCCTCCTCCTCCAAACACTCCCGATTCTCCTCCTGCCAAAGCCTTGCGAAAGGCGTGAACTTGTTGCGGTCACGGATCGTGATCACCTGGCATGGCTTTTTATCACCATAGATGTTGCGACTATTCCTGGTCGCCAAACCCATCACGGCGTACTGCTCGCCGCGTTCGCGCCGGCCCACGCTGGCGATGTCCTCGCTGTTGACGGGCACGCGCGGGTCGATGGGCATGCCGTCCGCATCCTGCGGGCCGGACTGCATGACCGCATCCAAGATCATGCGACCGCCCTCACTAAGCCCATCGATCAGATTATTCGTGGTGACCGGATCCGGCTCCAGGAAGGCGAACGACATCGTCCCGGCGATCAGCGCGTCGTAGATGCCGTCATCCGGATCGCTGCCATCACCCAAGTATCGGCTCCAGCCACGTATGGCCTCATCCGTGTTGCCACGACGGAACGGGACCTGCCAGATGCGACGCCGCCATTCAGGCGTCGAAGGCAACGTGATGGTATGGTTTGTGGCGAGTAATATAAATGCGGTGACTGGTGACGACACCACGTTCTGTTGCAGTAGGCGCATCGACAAGGACTCGCCTGCGGACGCCTTCTTCAAGTTCTCAATCAGCCCCTGTCCGGGGTTGACGGCGTCCGAATCATACGCGAGCAAACCGGTCAGCAGGCCGCTCGTCGCCTGGTCGTTGGTCGTGGACGAGGAACGCGCCACACCCAACAAAGCCGCGAGGCTGAAGGGATTGGCGAGCTCGCCGTACATCGCGGCGATGGCGTCTATCGTACGCCCCTTGCCGTCACCACCCTGGCCCGCGAGCACCGCGAAACCATGGGGGTAAGGCTGCGCCACCGGCGCCGCGATGATGCGTGCGAGCATCTTGACGGCCGCATCTCCGTCGAGTATCTTCGCGGCCTCCCGCTCATACCGGCCGGCACGGAACGGATCCCACTCGACATCGGGCAGGTCGAGGGCCCAGCAGCGGCCGAAATCAGGACTGGTATCGAGGACGAGGTCCGTCTGCGACAGCAGGCCGTCATAGCGACGCGCGATGCCGATATGCGCGTATCTGACGCCGAGGATCAGCGTCGCCTTCGGCACGGTCCGCAAACAGCAGCGTGTGAAGGTATCGAGATCGCCCATATGCTCCGACGCCGGGATCCCATACTCGCTGTCGACGCCCGCTATCGGACGCCAGTACATGCGTCCTTTGTTACCGACCACGCGATGCCAGATCTTGCCGGTCCCCTCCTGGACGGCGATCAACGGCTCCTCGCCGCCCATGGTCACGCGCAACTCCGCCATCAGGCGCGCAACACCGTTACTACACAGAGTCTTTCCGTCCCCGTCCCTCGGCGGGCAGATCCGCCGTCCGTCGGATCCGATGATCCTCCACGATTCATCGAGCTCCGACGCGGCGCAGGACACTTTTACGAGCAGCTGCTCATGCAGCCGGATCTTGCCCGCATAGTCAGGTACCGGTCGTGCGGGCGGCAGCGGATCGAAACACGGCAGGATGCCGTTGCCGTCCGTAACGTCATGATCAGTCATGATCACTCCCTTCAATCCGGGCGGACCGCAATGCACGGTCCGCCTTTTTCGTTGCGCCCGCGAACTATGCAGACCGCCTTTCATGCAGGATTCCGAAAATCAGATAAAATTGGGGTCAAAAAGCCGGATACTACGGGATATGAGTATCAAAACGGCGGTATTCCAACGATAAAAATTTTTTGGAAAATTTTTTATGACGGGCTCAAACTCGAGAAAAACACAAACCGGCAAAACGGCGTCCGGCCTAGGAAGACGCATACGAGCAATGCGGAAGCGCAAGCACTGGTCCCGACGGGAGCTGTCCGACATGACCGGCGGGTATGTGACGGCGGGGGCCATCGAGGCGTGGGAGCAGGGGCGACGTACAAGCATCAGCATCAGCGAGCTGCTGTTGCTGGCCAAGGTCACGCGCATGCCTCCCATCCGCCTGCTGATCGACTACAAAGCACCGGGAGACGGATATTGCGACTATCCGCCGTTACGACGATGGCATAACAGCGATGTCGCATACCAGTTCCTGCAATCCATAGATGATATCGACATGAGGCGAGACCTGGGATTGCCGGGGAATCCGGAAGACATGGATTTGTCGACCTTCGGAAGGCGTCTCGCATGCGCACGTCACAGGACCGGTCTGATAGTATTCCCGTCCACCAAACGGGAGATCAGGGAATGGTCCGAAGACGTTGTCAAGGAGAGCGCGATCGAGTCGTGGGAGTCCGGACGGCGGACGCGCATCACCGTGGAGGCTCTCCTCGGACTGGCCGCCGCGGTCGGCTGGCCGCCCATCTGCCTATTGGTCAACGTCTTCGATCTCGACGGGATGTGCGACTATCCGCCATTGCAGGCAATGGCCAACCGCGACGTCATACGACTGTTTCAGGCAAAACGGTACCGACGCACGAACGCACAAATAAGGGAGGATGAGCAAAGGGAGAGGAAGAGACGAGGAGCCTCTATGGCGATGTGGTCTTTGCCCCGCGATGCGCTCCGATTTCAAAGAAGGCTTCGCGGGAAAGGGAACGGCAGTAGCCTGCGATAGGAAGACGACCACCGAACGGACAGGACCTACATATTCCAACGCCGACAACACGTATCCTTTGTCAGCATGTCAGAAAAGCGTCATACATGATTGTGACGGCCTGACACTAGTCGGGAGTAGGGCTTACAGCATATTGTCACAAAGTCATCGACCCCTATAGTCGATATATGTTTTCATAGTCGAGGGTATAAGAGTCTGACATGTTGACGCCCCAATACGCATCGATCCTGTCCGCATAGTCGTATGCCAAGGTCGGCGGCCGCCGGCTTGTTTCGACAGATGTAAGGAGGACGACATGCGTCGTATACCCGTCGATCAAGGAGCCCTGGGCGACATGCGTTACATACAGTCGGAGACCCGTACCACGCCGGATGGTGCGATTGTGATGCGCGATGGACTGCCCGTGCAACGTGTCAGCGTGCTGGTCAAGCCAAAAGGCGATAAACCGGAGGTCCTGGAGATTAACGTGCCCAGCGCCACTCCCATCGTGTTGGATGACAATGCCAAGGTGCGGATCGATGACCTGACCGCGATGCCATGGTCCACTGATGGACGGTCGGGTATCAGCTGGTCCGCTGCCGGGATCAACCAGATCGGAGGTGTCCCAAAGCCATAACGATACGCTGATACAGCGTCATACCGCATAGACAGGGGACGTCAGTCAACCGGCTGACGTCCTTTGTTTTTTGAGGAGTCACCATGAACCATCTTGTTGCCCAGCTCATCGGTCTTCTGCCGATCGTCATACCCTTGATAATCGTTGGCATTGTGATCGCACGCGCCGCGTACGAGACACGTGAGAATCATGAGACCATATGCTCGCTGCTGCGGATTAAACCCGAGGACCGTCACATGGTACGTGTCACGTACGGGCCCGGCCTGCCCTGCACGCTGGGCTACGCCCGCACCATCCGCATACATGTGCCCGACAAGCTGATCCCCCATATCGTCACCCCCGAGGATGCGGTCGAGATGGGCGTGACACTGATGCGGTCACTCGACATGGATGACGCGCAATCGTCCAAGCATCGCGCCCGATACCGTGATTGGACGCTGACGCGATGATGCATCGTGTCTCTCCCCCGCCGTCCGGTCATGGGATCATGTGGTATCGCAATGCGCTGGACGGCGGGATTATTGCCATCCCGCCCGGCATGCATACGCTGGTTGTCGGCCGGACAGGGGCGGGTAAAAGCCGACTGATCGCCCAGCTCCTGATCAACCTCTTGCCTGACATTTTGCGGGGATCGACAATCCTGTACGGCGTCGATCTCAAGGACGGCGTCGAATTGGGCGGCTGGTCTTTCTGGATGCGAGACCTTGCCGACGAGCCCGATCAGGTCGCGCCGCTCCTCGAAAAAATCGATGGAACACGTAAGGAACGTAACCGAGTCTTACGCGAGCAGGGCGGTACAAAAGTCACCATCGACACGGACATGCCACTGATTGTGCTGGTGGTGGATGAGATGGCCGAGTTGGCTGGAGCGGTCGGCAAGGAGGAGCGGGCCCGGCAGGAGCAGTGCCAGCGTTTATTGGACCGGATTTTGAGGTTGGGCAGAAGCGCGGGCATCACGGTCGTCGGCGCCACGCAGGATCCGCGCAAGGAGGCCGTCCCCTTGCGAGATCGTTTTCCAAATCGCATCGCTTTGGCCCTGACATCGAAAGCCGAAACCATCATGATGATGGGCGAGGACGCGGTCAAGGACGGCTGCGCTCCACACACGATACCGACCGACATGCCCGGCACGGGTTATTGGTATGACGCCATGCACCGGCAGGCCGTACGTTTTCGGACCGTTGACTCACGCGGTCTGGAGGGTTTCGAATGAATGAACAGACGAAAGGGCCGCAGGATGCGCGGCGCAGATCGGATGATTTGCGCCGTTGGCGCGAGGAGCAGTACGCGAGACGAGCCAGATCGCAGGCGTGGCTGATGGACCGCGAGTCCGGCGGGAGTGGCCGGCTGCAGTCACGGCAGTTGCGGGACCTGCCGAGACCGGCGCGTTGCGGCTGGCCGTTGACCGGCACGTCCATCCGCCTGCATGATGGCAAGGCCTACATCAGTGGTACGGAGCGCTGCGTCAGCCCGTGGGCGTGTCCCATCTGCACGCCCATCATCCGCACGCGACGAGCGAAGGATTTGCGCACGGCAATCGAGCGTTGGCGGGAGACGGCCGAGCACGGTTTGTGGTTTTTAACCTTGACTATTCCACACCATAAAACGGATCCTCTGGATACGACGCTACCCATCGTCAGCAATGCGTGGTCTCTCATGCGCGGATCTCAGGCATGGAGGAGATACGCTCGAGACAACCATATCGAGCACTATGTGCGCGCGATGGAGGTCACGTGGAGTCCGCAACATGGGTGGCATCCGCACCTACATATCCTCCTATTCACTTCCACCAATCAATCCCCGGACCGCAAGAGCATCATCAGCATGTGGACAGCAACTCTGCAATCAATCGCGCCTAATCGCAAGACCCCATCCAAGAGACATGGAGTACTAATCGAGCCTGCGAACGGCAGTACCGCACTGGCTGACTACTTGTCAAAAACGCCCGACAAGCGTCGAGACATCGCATCCGAAGTCGTCCGTGGCGACCGTAAGCAGTCCCGCCGCAATGACGGTGTCAACCCATTGCAATTGCTTGACGACGCCATAATCCAGCAGATCGGCCTCGACATGGCGAAGCGCTTGTGGGCTGAATACGTTGACGCAACCTACCGTCGGCGCACAATCACCTGGAGTCGTGACCTGCGCCGGGACATGGGCATCGGAAGCGAAGAGCCGACAGACGAGCAAATCATCCAGCGATCGGTCCACGGCATCCCCGTCATCGACCTGACTACGGAGGCATACCGCATGCTGCGTGCCACGCCAGCCATCCACGCCTACGTACTGCAGCGTGTTGAGGATGGGGAGATACCCGTCGCCTTGCAGGTCATTGACGAGTGCACCACGCCGCGTAATTAACCGCGTTTATGTACCGAGCCGCCCCCTTGCCGGCCGTCGGCCGGCCGGGGGCTCGCCCGCGCCGAAGGCGCGGGCATACACCAGTATCCGACAATCCCACCATCCGAGGGCGGAACGACGACGTTTTTGACAGCGACAGGATACGGAGCGGGCATAGCCCGCCGTTGATAGGGGCGTCCGGCATCGAGGCCGGACGACTATCTCTCCCCATACTCTTTGCCGGCCGACGGCCGGCGTGGTTTTCCCGTTCCTCGCACGTTCCAGCCTGATCCGGTCGGTGTGGTCATGCAAATCGCCGCACGCGGAGTCTTCTCCCGACCGTCGTTTTGCATGACCGCATCGACCGGATCCTGCGAAGCGTGCCGAGGAACGGCAAAAAACAAAGTCACGGGATAGGAGATCTCAATGAGCGATATCAACATCACCATCAACAACATCTGGCACGATTTGCAGAATCCAGAACGAGCAAGCATGGCAGACCTGGCGGAAACCATCAACCACAGCTATGCGATGCGTGACGCAGTACTGCTATCCACGGTTGACGACACTCTGGATAGGGACACGTTCGCCCGCATCGTCAAAGATCCGCACGGGACAAAGGACGAGATGGACAACCGCTTGACCCGTGCCTACTATCATCCCGACAGCATCCCTCGAATCCGGGTGCAGCGCATTGCAGACGGGCTTGCCGAGGAGGGCGCACGCCGGCATCTGGCGCATCCGCTGGCATCCGCGGCCTACCTGCACTGGGTACTTGGGGACTATCAAATCGCGGTAGACCTTGCCAACGCCGCATTGAGCGTTGACGCAAATACGTCACTTGCATCGCTTGTGATATCGGCAATCTGCCGCGGCATCAGCTGGGGCAGGTAACGTAATTAACCGCGTTTATGTACGTACGTACTAAAGCAGGATCTCCCGGTTGATGGCGGCCGCGACCTCGCCGGTCCGACTGGGCCACAGGTCCGCGTACGTGTCCAATGTTTCCGCCGCCGACGCATGGCCCATGACCGCCTGCAAGGTCTTCACATCCGCGCTGGCCTTGATCGCCAGACTCGCATACGTGTGCCGCAGCGAGTGTATCGTCAGCCCGTCGATCTCGTCCATGCCCGCAGCCCGAAGGGCCGGAAACCAGACTCGGTTGCGCCAGTTCTTTGTGGTCTGCATGCCCCCACGCGGCGCGCGGACGAGGTACTCGTCCGACCCGTGCCCGCCAGCCAGTCGCATAATTCCCGGACGCAATCCCTCGGGAATCGGCACCGTGCGGGACCGGTTCCCCTTAGGCGTGGTTTCGATCGTCCGGTTGCCTACATCTACGGACTGGGTCTTCGTAATTGATAACGTCATACGGTCGAGATCCACGTCGCCGCACCGCAATGCAAGCAGCTCGCCAATACGTACCCCAGTATATGTCAGCAGGTATACGGCGATGGCATTGTTGTCACTCATCTCGTCGGCGATGGCCTTGACCTCGATGGGGGTCAGATAGACGCGCCGGTGCACGGGCAGGGCCCGCGGCAGTTTCACCTGGACAACGGGATTTTTCAACAGCCACCCGTTCGACACGGCAACGTCGAGAATGGTTTTGAACACGATTTTGACAATCGAACGAATGGATTTCGGGGCCAACGGCCTTGCCTGGCCAATTTTCGCGTCGCGGATCGCATCGCCGGAAACGAGTTGAGCCACCCACCGTTGTATGGCTGCCGTATTGATACGTTCCAAAGGCACCATGCCCCATCGCGGCAGCACCCAAATCCTCAACTCCCGCAGATAACGGGCCTCCGTGGATTGTTTGACGCTGCCGTGGAGACCCGATGTCCAGATTTCGGCCACCTCTTCGAAAGTGCGTTCGGCATCCTTGGGATTCACGTATCGCGAGGACCGGATGTCATCCTCCAGTCCGGCCCGGAATTCATCCGCTTTGCGGTAATCCCGGAAATTTTTGCGATGACGTTCGCCGTTCGCCGTCCAAAACACCGTCCATCTGGATCCCTTCCCGAAGACGTCGGTTCGGAATTCTTCTGGGACCTTCGCTTTCTCGGGATCGTCCATATGCATTGACAGTGCGCGTTTCACGGTCGAAGGAGGCGACACACGCTCCTTCGAGCCATCATCCAACGTTCTTATCGCATCCGTTAGCCAGCGATCGTTAATCCAGCTCTTGGCCATGCCGATCACCTATGCGCCCAATGCATGCCGCATAGCAACACGATATGAAAGACAATGCCGATAATGCCGGTCGTAACCTGCTTACTCCGGGACAAGCTGCGGAGCAGCTCAACATTCCCGTTTCGACCCTCTCCCGCTGGCGCAGCGAACGTCGCGAGCTTCCATATGTAACCGTCGGACGGCTCGTCAGATACCGGCAAATCGATATCGATCAATGGATCACCGACAATATCGTCAATCCAGACAAATGACGCGAACAGGCGGAGATGACTTCCGCAATGTACCCGAAATGTACCCGATGGCATTTCACCCGAAAAGCAGAAGGGCGGAAATCGTTGAATTTCCGCCCTTTTTGGTCGGGCCGGCGGGATTTGAACCCGCGACCCCTTGACCCCCAGTCAAGTGCGCT
>ERZ1032238.267-NODE-267-length-17143-cov-6.335206_pt1 | contig 17143 bp, 17 predicted proteins | sample MGYA00518736_ERZ1032238 | MGnify/ENA primary metagenome ERZ1032238 (study PRJEB33719, sample SAMN04261349) | wastewater metagenome | biome: periurban shantytown; feature: human; material: feces | host: Homo sapiens | place: Peru: Lima | collected 2012-01-15 ... | reverse complement strand
AAAGACTACGCCGATACCATCCGCGTGTTGTATAATGCGTTTGTAAAATAGGAGGTCCCTATGAAACAGTATAAGGTTGCCATTCTCGGCGCTACCGGCGCCGTCGGCCGCGAAATGATGAAAATCCTTGCAGAGCGCCATTTCCCCATCTCGGAGCTGCATCTGCTGGCGAGCAAGCGCAGCGCCGGCAAGGTCGTGGAATGGGAGGGCCGCCCCGTCATGATTGAAGAAGCCTGCGACGAGGCTTTCAACGGCATCGACATCGTGCTCGGTGCCGCGGAAAACGACATTGCAAAGCAGTTTGCCCCCGCCATCGTCAAGGCAGGCGCGGTCTTTGTGGACAATTCCTCCGCGTTCCGTCTGGATGAGGACGTGCCGCTCATCGTTCCGGAGATCAACCCCGAGGACGTGAAGAACCACCACGGCATCATCTCCAACCCCAACTGCTCGACGATCATCACCGTCACCGCAGTCAACGCCCTCAACGCCATCAGCCCCATCCGCACCATGGTCGCCTCGACCTATCAGGCGGTGTCCGGCGCGGGCGCGGGCGGCCCGCTGGAGCTGGCGCAGGAGATCGACGCGCTGCGCAGCGGCGCTTCCTTCGAGCCGAAGGTGTTCTCCCATCAGATCGCCTATAACCTCATCCCGCAGATCGGCAGCGAGCAGTTTGAGGGCTACACCAGCGAGGAAATGAAGATGCAGAACGAGGGCCGAAAGATCATGCACCTGCCCGATCTTCGCGTCACCTGCACCTGCGTGCGCGTCCCCGTGGTGCGCAGCCATTCCATCTCCGTCACGATGCACTTCGACCGCCCCGTTTCCGTCAAGGAGGCGCGCCGCGCGATCGCCAACGCTCCCGGCTGCCGTCTGGTGGACGACCTGAAGAACAAGGTCTACCCCATGCCGCTGGACACCTCCGATCAGGACCTCGTCTTCGTCGGGCGCATCCGCCCCGACCTCACGGACGACAACGGCCTGACGCTCTGGTGCTGCGGCGATCAGGTCCGCAAGGGCGCGGCGACTAATGCCGTGCAGATTGCGGAGCTGCTGCTTGAAAGAGAATAATCTTTTGCGATTCCCGCTTTTGCGGGAATCGCTTTTGTTTACACTTTGTTTCTTGCTTCCAACCCGTTTTTCTGTTAGAATAAAATAAGAAAAATATCCGCTTTCCCCCGCCGGACAATTCAATCGCGCCCTGCGCAGAAAGGTGGAATCCATCGTTGAACAAAACCCTCTTCGGAAGCAGCAAAACCGCCATTGTCGAAAAAATGCAGGAATCCCTGCGCTCCACCCTGCCGATCATCCTCATTGTCGCCGTGCTGTGCCTGACGATCGCGCCCTTACAGCCGGATCTTCTTCTGAGCTTTCTGATCGGCAGCGTGCTGATCATCGTGGGCATGGGCCTGTTCTCCCTCGGCGCCGAGATCTCCATGACCCCCATCGGCAACAAGATCGGCACCTCTCTCACCCGCACGCGGAATCTCCCGCTCATTCTCGGTGTGAGCTTTCTGCTCGGCTTTGCCGTGACCGTCGCGGAGCCGGATCTTCAGGTGCTGGCCAAGACCGTTCCGCACATCGACACGACCGTCCTGCTGATCGCCGTCGGCGCGGGCGTGGGCTTTTTCCTGTCGGTGTGTATGCTGCGCATCCTGACCGGCTTCCGGCTGCGCTGGCTGCTGCTGGCCTTTTACGGCATCGTTTTCGCGCTGGCAGCCTTTACCGACGCGGATTTTCTGAGCATCGCCTTTGACTCCGGCGGCGTGACCACCGGGCCGATGACCGTGCCCTTCATTCTTGCGCTGGGTCTGGGCGTTTCCAACGCCCGAAGCGACGATCAGGCGGAGTCCGACAGCTTCGGTCTGGTCGCGCTGAGTTCCATCGGGCCGATTCTCGCCGTGCTCATTCTTGGCTTCTTTTATTCCGGCAGCGACGCCTCCCCGGCGCTGGACAGCGTCATCTACACCTCGACCACCGACATCGGACTGGCCTACCTGCGCGGGATCCCCCTCTATCTGGGCGAAATGGCGCTTGCGCTTGCACCCATCGTGGTCATTTTCCTGCTGTTTCAGATTATCCGCCTGCGCCTTTCAAAGCACAACCTTGCAAAAATCCTGACCGGCATTGTCTATACTTACCTTGGTCTGGTGCTCTTCCTCACCGGCGTGAACGTCGGTTTCTCCGCGCTGGGCGCGGTGCTGGGGCAGGCACTTGCCGCCGGCTGGACGAAGTGGCTGACGGTGCCGCTCTGCGCGCTGCTGGGCTGGTTCATCATCTCGGCCGAGCCCGCCGTTGCGGTGCTGGAAAAGCAGATCGAAGAGGTCAGCGCGGGCGCGATCCCCGGAAAGGTCATCAAGCGCAGTCTTTCCGTCGCCATCGCCGCGGCCATGGCGCTGTCCATGCTGCGCGTGCTGACGGGGCTGCCGCTTCTGTACTTCCTCGCCCCCGGCTACGCCCTCGCACTGGCGCTGTCCTTCTTTGTCCCGGACATCTATACCGCCATCGCCTTTGACTCCGGCGGCGTGGCCTCCGGCCCCATGACGGCGACCTTCATGCTGCAATTCATGATCGGCGCAAGCACCGCCCTCGGCGGCAATCCGCTGAAGGATGCCTTCGGCATTGTCGCCATGGTCGCAATGATGCCCCTGATCTCCATCCAGCTTGTCGGCTTCTACTACAAGCGCAAGGCCGGAAAGACGGCCGCCCCCGCCGCGGAATACGGCGACTACGACATTGTGGAACTCTGGGAGGTGGATGCCGCTTGAATTATGTGATCTCCATCTGTGACCCCCGCGCACTGGACACCCTGACAGGACTGTGCGCGGAGTTGGAGCTGCCGGTCAGCGTGGTGCTGCACGCCCACGGCACCGCCGTGCGCAGTATGCTGGACATTCTGGGCATAGAGAGCAACGAAAAGCGCGTCGTTCTGACCATTGCGACGCAGGAGAAAACGCGCCGCCTGATCGACGAGCAGAAGCGCCGTCTGTTCATCGGCGTGCCGGGACACGGGATCGTCGTGTCCGTCCCCATCAAAAGCATCGGAGGAGGAAAGACCGTGGCATTTTTAGGCGGCAGCCAGCAGCCCGCGAAATATACGCCGGAGCTGAACTATTCCTATGAACTGATCGTGGCCATCGCCAACGAGGGCCGCACCGACCTTGTGATGAACGCCGCAAGAAGCGCCGGCGCCGCCGGCGGCACCGTTCTGCACGGCAAGGGCACCGGCTCGGACAAGGCGGAAAAATTCTATTCCGTTTCCATCGCGCAGGAAAAGGAAGTCATCCTCATCGTCGCAAAGACCGAGCAGAAAGCTGGCATCATGCGGGCGATTTTGGAAAAAGCCGGCCCGAACACCGAGGCCGGAACGATCGTCTTTTCCCTGCCCACCAGCGAAGTCGCGGGCTTCGGCCTGCTGTAAGAAAGAAGATAGTCCATGAAGTACGATTTCACCACGCTGCTCGATCGCCGCGGCAAAGATTCCATCGCCGCGGACCTCATTCCATGGGAGGGAAAGCCCGACCCCGGCGTTTCCGTCATCCCCATGTGGGTCGCGGACATGAGCTTCCCCACCGCACCGCCCATTTTGGAGGCCATCCGCGCGCGGCTGGAGATGCCGAACTTCGGCTATTTCCGTCTGCCGGATTCCTATTTTGACGCCATCGTCCGCTGGCAGCGCCGCCGCAACGGTGTGCAGTCGCTGACCCCGGCGGACATCGGCTATGAAAACGGCGTGCTGGGCGGCGTCGCCTCGGCGGTCTGCGCCCTGAGCGCGCCCGGCGATCCCATTTTGGTACATTCTCCCACCTATATTGGCTTCACGCACACGCTGAACGACCTCGGCCGCAAAATCGTCCACTCCCCGCTGCGGCGCGACGAAGCCGGTGTCTGGCGCATGGACTACGAGGACATGGACGCACAGCTCAAGGCGCACCATATCCATCTGGCGATCCTCTGCTCCCCGCACAACCCCTGCGGCCGCGTCTGGGAGCGCCGGGAACTGGAAAAGGCCATGGAGGTCTACGCCGCCAACGACTGCTATGTCATTTCCGACGAGATCTGGTCGGACATCATCCTGCCCGGCCACCGGCACATTCCCACGCAGTCCGTGTCCGACGACGCAAGGCAGCGCACGATCGCCTTTTACGCGCCGAGTAAGACCTTCTCGCTGGCGGGCCTGATCGGCTCGTACCACATCATCTACAATTCCTACCTCCGCGACCGGGTACGGCGCGTGAGCGGCTCCACGCACTACAATGACTGCAACGTGCTGTCCCTGCACGCGCTTCTGGGCGCATACAGCGAGGCCGGTGAAGAATGGGTGGACGAAATGCGACAGGTGATAGACGAGAACTGCCGCTATGCCTGTGAATTCATCGCGGCGCATTTCCCCGGCGTGCGGGTCCTGCGCCCGCAGGGGACATATATGCTCTTCCTCGACTGCGGGGACTATCTGCGTGCCCGCGGAGAGCCGCTGCGCGAGCTGGAATACCGCGGCGTGCGCGCCGGTGTGATCTGGCAGGACGGCGAGGCGTTCGAGTTCCCGGACAGCATCCGCATGAACCTTGCGCTGCCGAAGGCGCTCCTCGTCGAGGCAATGGATCGGCTGAGGAACTACGCTTTTCAAGAAAGCCCAAAAGGGCTTTCTTGAAAAGCTGCCTGCAAAATTACAAAATCAAAAGTTGTAGTATTATTTATTTTGCAATTTTGGTCGCTGCGGCGGCGGGTTATTGAACGCGAAAGGAAACCCATCTCCGCGCTAAGAGCCGCCGCTACGCGGCGGTTGCGCTCCGAAACGCCTCGCTGCGGCTCGGTGTGACGGTTTCCTTTCACTCTTTTCTTCCCTCCGAATACTTTGGCTGGATAGTTTTTTCTGACATTCTAGGGCTCGCCGCTTTGCGTCGAGTCATTCGTTGTTTTGTACAAAATTTGCAGTCATGATTGACAATATTCTCGTCGTAAGTTATAATAAAGAATATTTCCAATCGGCTTGAAAGGACATTCCCATGTACGACAAGATTCCCGTTCTGCTCGACGGCGATCCCGGTCACGACGACGCCATCGCCTGGATGCTGGCCGCATCCAGCCCGAAGCTGGACATCCGCGCCGTGACTTCCGTATGCGGCAACCAGACGATAGAAAAAACCACCTACAACGCGCTGCGCATCTGCACGCTGCTCGGCCTGACCTGCCCTGTCGGGAAGGGCCGTCCCGCACCGCTGCTCGCCCCGCCCATGAACGCCCCCTCCGTCCACGGAGAATCCGGTCTGGACGGCCCGGCTCTGCCGGAGCCTGCCATGCAGCCGAGCCGCCTGCGCTCCGTAGAACTCATGGCCAAGGTGCTGCGCGAGAGCGAAACGCCCGTGACCATCGTCGCCACCGGGCCGCAGACAAACGTCGCCGCGCTCCTGCTGGCACACCCCGAGCTGAAGCCGAACATCGCGCGCATCAGCCTGATGGGCGGCGGCATCGCCTATGGCAACTGGACCTGCGCCGCCGAGTTCAACATTCTGGTCGACCCGGAGGCCGCGGACATCGTGTTCCGTTCCGGCATTCCCATCACCATGGCCGGGCTGGATGTGACGGAAAAAGCGCTGATTTTCCCGGAGGACTTCGAGCGCGTGCGCGCCGTGGGCAATCCGGTCGCCCGCGTGGTCGCGGACTGGCTGGAGTTCTTCTACGGCTTCCACCGCAAGCTCGGCTACGCCGGCGCACCGGTGCATGACGCCGTTGCCGTCGCCGCGCTGCTGCGCCCCGACCTCATGGACTCGCAGGAGATGTACGTGCAGATCGAGACGCAGGGCGAATACTGCCGCGGCATGACCGTCGGCGACACACGCGGGCAGCTCGGCCACGCACCCAACGCCCGCGTTCTGACCGGCATCGACCGCCGGGGCTTTGCCGATCTGCTGGTCGAGGCCGTCAGCGTCTATGATAGGGAGGGCACATGATGAAAAAAATTCCCGTATGGATCGACTGCGACACCGGCGTGGACGACGCCGTCGCGCTTCTCGTCGCGCACCGCCAGCCGGCGCTGGAAATCGTCGGCATCAGCACCGTCGCCGGGAACGTCTCCTTGGACAAAACCACACGCAACACCCTGAAGCTCTGTGACCTGATGGGCGCGGACTACCCCGTCTACCCCGGCGCGGCGCAGCCGTGGATCCGTCCCTACGCAGATGCCTCCGCTTTTCACGGTGCAGACGGTCTGGGCGGAGCCGAGCTGCCGGAGCCCTCGCGCAGTCCGGAAAAGGAAGCTGCATGGGACGCGCTGCTCCGCGCCGCAGAGCGGTACGAAGGCCGCCTGGAGCTGGTTGTCACCGGCCCGATGACCAACGCCGCGACCGCGCTGGCCAAATATCCGCAGCTCAAAGAGCTCCTTGCGCACATCGTAATCATGGGCGGCGCCGCCGTGGGCGGCAACCGCACACCCTGCGCGGAATACAACATCTATGCCGACCCGGACGCGGCGCAGGCCGTGTTCCGTTCCGGTGTTCCGGTCGTCATGTGCGGACTGGACGTGACGCACAAAGCCTATGTCACGCCGGAGGAGATCGAGGAGATCTGCCGGACCTCCACCCCCGTGACACGCTTCTTCCGCGCCGCCACTGCCCATGCCGCAGAGCTTAATATGCGCGACGGCAACGCCGGCCTGTGCCTGCACGACGTGTGCCCGCTTCTCTATCTGTCCGACCCGGAGCTGTTCCGGGGCGAGGAGGCAGGCGTCTATGTGGAAACGCAGAGCGAGCTGACCCGCGGCAAGACCGTGACCGACCTCTACAGCGACCATCAATTTGAAACCAAGAACGCCTTCGTCGTGCTGGACATCGACCGCCCCCGCTTTTTGCAGATCGTGTCCGCGGCGCTGCGTTCCTACTGACAGGTGATCCGTTTGGAAAAAAGTGAAATTCGCAGAGAGATCCGCGAGCAGAAGCGCCGCCTGACCCCGGCGCAGATTGAAAAAGCGTCCGCCGCGCTGGCAGAACAGCTTTGTTCGCACCCGCTCTACCTCGCCGCCTGCTCCGTTTACGGCTATCTGAGCTACAATCAGGAGGTGCTGACGCTGCCCATTCTGCAGCAGGCGATGCGCGACGGCAAGCGCGTCGCGGTGCCGAAGGTCTTTGGCGACAACATCCGCTTTCTGTGGCTGGACGACCTGAGCCGCGTCTCCGCGGGCTATCGCGGCATCCCGGAGCCGATGGGAAGCGGCCCCGTCGCAGACGATCCCACGGCGCTGGTGCTGATGCCCGGCCTCGCCTTTACCCCCGATGGGCAGCGGCTTGGCTACGGCGGCGGCTTCTACGACCGCTTCCTTGCCGCAGAGCCCCATCCGACGCTTGCCCTTTGCTATGATTTTCAGCTTTTGCCCCAGCTTCCGACCCAGCCGCATGACATTTTGGTAGACGCCGTGCTGCACAGCCCGGTTTAGGAGGTTTTTTATGAAAATCGAGGCGGTCTGTGAATACAACGATCTTGGCTATCTGATCTACGCCGCGAATTACCCCGGCGCGTTCGTGCGCGGCACCTCGGAAAACGAGGCGCTGGCGAAATTCCCGGGCGAGGTGCGCAGCTACCTGCGTTGGCGCGGGGAGACTGCGCCCGGCTTCGACGCACCGGAGATCGAGACCGTGCAGCGTAAGCTGTCCGACCTACAGATCTGCGATGCCGACAGCGACGTGCTGTTCGATCTGGAGCGGCAGCCGATGACGCAGGCGGAATATGAGGCGCAGAAGCTGCTGGTGCTGAAATCTGCCGAGGATTTCGAGGCGCTCTACCGCAGTATTCCGAACCCGGACATCTCCGGCCGGCCGCCGCGCCGCACCTTCTATGGCGCGGTTCCGCGCACGCCGCGCCGGATGTACGAGCACGTCAACCAGACCACCTCCTACTACGCCGCCGCCATGGGCGTCGAGCTGGAGAATCTGCCCGATCTTTACGCGAACCGGATGCAGGTTCTCGCCGAGATCGAGCAGCCGGAGGATTTCCTTGAAGGCCCGGTACATATCGCGCCGGACGGCGAAAGCTGGACGCTGCGCAAGCTGCTGCGCCGCTTTTTGTGGCACGACCGCATCCACGCCCGCGCCATGTGGCGCACGGCCACGGCCCTCTGGGGCGACAGCATAGCAAATCCTTTCTACTTTGTATAGGGGATTTCTGAAAAATTTCAAAACCAGGCTCCCGTTCTTTTATAGAACGGGAGCCTGGTTTTTTACTTGTTTTTCTTCAGCTTCCGAGATGCGCAGGGCCGCGAGCGTCACGCCCACGACGATGAAAAAGCAGAACATATCACGCGGGTAGAACCAGATATATTCCACCGTTGCGGAGAAGGAAATGCCGATGAGCGCCGCGGCGGCGGCGATCAGGGTCATGCGCACGCCGGTCCTGGCGCGGCGGATGCGCAGAAGCGCACGCCGGATCAGGCCAAAATGGAAGGCAAGCAGACCCAAAAGCCCCGCAAGACCCATCTCTGCCCAGACCTCCAGCCAGAGCATATGCGCGTGCTGCGCCTCGCGCGCATGCCCGCCGCAGAAGAGCACATAGACCGGATGGAAATTTTCCGGTCCGAACCCAACGCCCGTCAGGCCGAACTGCCGCAGCAGGCGCAGCGTCCCCTGCCAGATATACACGCGGTAAAGGTTGGACGAATCGCTCGTCGAGCCGATCGTGAGGATGCGGCGAAAGACCGACTCCGGCAGCAGCGGCAGCGCCAGCAGCGCCGCCAGAAGCAGCAGCGGCAGCATACGACGCTGGCAGAAAAAGAGCAGCACCAGAACTGCCAGCGCAAAGCTGACCCAGCCGGAGCGGGAATAGGTCATCAGCAGCGCCGCCAGCGGCAGCGCCAGAAGGCAGGTCGCCCCCAGCCGCGCGCGGCGGTTTTGCAGCATCGTCGTGTAGGCGAAGGCCAGCGGCAGCAGCAGGACAAGGAATTCGGCATAGTTGTTCGGATTTTCAAAGGTCGAATACACACGGCCGGGCATCCCGGCATTGGCCGCCAGATCAGTCTGCGAGCTGTTCGCCACCACGCCGGTCAGGCGCTGCCAGATGGCGCTCAGCGCCGTCCACAGCACGGCCAGATAGAGAAAGGCGAGGAATTTTTTCAGCTTTTCCCGGTCGGAAAGGCCGGCCGCCAGCGTCAGCGCCAGCAGGAACGACGTCACGTAAAACGCGGACACGCGCAGCGCCTCGCCCGTATTTCTGGCGCTCACGATGCCAAGCACCGCCGTCAGCATGAAAAAGAGGAAGCCCAGCCCGATCTCCCGGCAGGTCAGCAGCCTGCGCCGCCCCGCCATGACCAGAAGCAGCAGCGCCAGCGCCAGTGCGAGGGCAATCCCCAGAGCGAAGCGGTTGTTCCACACCCGCGCGGGGCAGACGAACATCGCCAGCAGCAGCACCCCGGCAAGACAGGAAAAGTCCGGCGCGCGCAGACTGCGCCCGGCGAAAAGCTCATGCAGATGCAGCCGCGCGCCGAAACGCGCGAGGCGCCGTGAGGCGGCGTTCACGGCCGCGTCCGCCCTCAAGGGCTTTTGCGGATGCTCGCCGAGCAGCCGTCCGAGCAGGCTCTCCCGAACCAGCCGCCGCAGGAGGACATACAGTCTGCGCAGGAGGACGTAGGCACGGCTCTCCTCCGTCCGCGCACACAGCCGCCGCCAGAAGGCCGGCAGTGTTCCGAGCAGAAAATGCTCGATCATTTCGCGTTCACCGGCGTCATGTCATACACCCAGACGTAGAGCTTCGCATAACCCACGCGGATGACCATGGAATGGCCGCAGCCCAGCGCCCAGCCCGTCACATAGACGCAGTTGTCCTCCGGCACGCCCTTGCACTCCACAGTCACATAGGCGCTCTTATAGCCGGGCTTGCTGCTCAAAACGACCTTGCCGTCGGCAGCGGTTGTGTAGACCTGCGCCTCGTCGATTTTGAAATTCACAACCTTGCCCAGATCCATATAGCAGGAGTCGTCCGTCACCGCGTCGCCCTTTGCGATCATCTCCGCCACCTTCTCTGGTGTTTCGTTGCACAGGAAGGTGATGCGGTAGGATTCCTCGTTGCCGACGGCAGCCTTGCCGCCGGAGCTTCCGAAAAAGCGCCATGCCGCGAACGCGGCCACGCCCACAAGGACAAGGATCACGACCAAATCAACGATGTTCCATTTTCTCTTCTTCTGTTCCATGTTTCAGGCTCCTTTGGTAAAGCTCCGCCGTTCGGCGGCAGGTTTCGTTCCGGTCAAAGCGGCGCCGCGCCGCGCGATTTCCCAAGATTTCCCGCAGGGTATCGTCCTCCAATAGCCGCTTCAGCACGTCGGAAAACGCAGAAACGTCGCCGTAGGGCGCGGTCAGGCCGCAGTCCGCCACGAGCGCGGCACTGGCCTCCGTCGCCGCGACCGGCAATCCGGCGGCCATGGCCTCCAGCACCGCAAGGCTCATCGTTTCCGTCCGCGAGGGCGAAACGTAGACATCCGCCTGTGCCAGCGCCGCCGGGACATCCGGGCAGTAGCCCGCCAGCTCGACCAGACCAGCCAGATGTTTTTTTGCGATCACACGCTCCAGCTTTTCTCGCTGCGGCCCCTCGCCCAGAATCCGGACGCGGAAGGGAACATCCGTTTTCTCCCGCAGGGCGGCCGCCGCCTCGCAGAGAAAGCGCAGTCCCTTCTCCGGCGAGAGGCGCGCCGCAGTCAGCAGTACCTTCGGGCCGTCATGCGGCGCGCGCGGCAGCGCGGCGCCATAATCCACCCCGTTCGGAATGATGCAGAGGCGGTCCGCCGGGACGCCGTTTCTGACGAGCAGCGGCTTCTGCTCCGGCCGCAGAGCGATCACCGCCGCAGCCCGCGGCAGATAGATACGGTTCAGAACCCGCCACCAGAGCGGCTGGCGGCGGGACAGGTGCGCAGTGTAGATCACCTGCGCCGGACTGCCGAACGCCTGCGCGCGGAGCGCGATCATCGCCTCCCGCGGGTACTGTGCGTGGATAAGGTCGATGTTCTTTTCCCGGCAGCAGGCGGCAAGCGCCTTGGCCGCGCGGCGGTCGAAGGGGTGGCGCATGGGCAGCCGCACCGTTTCCACGCCCCGCGCGCGCAGCCGCTCGGAAAGCGGCCCGGCAATATGATAGCACAGCGTGCAGCGTGCCGTCTGCGGATGCAGGCGGGAGATCAGGCCCTCGACATAGGCCTCCGTCCCGCCGCTTCCGGCATAGTTGATCAGATAAAGCACATTCATTTTTCCGTCCTCCGAAGCCGCGGCAGCACCGGGATTCTGAGCAGCGCCGCCATGAGGAAGAACACCAGAACGCCCAGCAGAACCGGCAGGCCCAGCGCCATCAGGCTCCCCAGCCGCCCGGCCAGCAGCCGGCGGCAGCCCCAGACCGTGCCGCCCATCACTGCGCTTGCGATCAAGGTCTTGCCCGCGGCGGACAGCAGACCGGCAAAGCCGCCCAGCCGCCTGCGCAGACACAGAAGCAGAACGACCGCCCCCGCCGCCACCGCGGCGGACCAGCTCAGCGGAATCGCATACGCGCCGAGCGCCGGGACGCGCCGCAAGAGCCACGCCAGCGGCACGTTGAGAAGCAAGATCAGTCCGTTGACAAGGGCGGAAGCTTTCGTCGTATGCAGCGCAAAAAGGGCGCGGTCGGCGATCTCCTTGATGCCAAGAAAGACCATGCAGGCGCCGGACGCCAGCAGGAAGCCGTATTCCACGGCGATGTTCTCCTCCGTAAGCCGGCCGTGCGCAGCCAGCAGGCGCAGCGCGGGCCTGCCGAGCACGGCCAGCCCCACCGTCAGCGGCAGGAGGAAAAAAATCACCGTTTCCAGCTTTTCGCAGAACGCCGCGCGGTAGTTCTCCCGCTCCCCGCGCGCGGCGAGGGCGGACAGCTCCGGATAGGCGACCGCATTGACCGCCGCGGTCAGCACCGTCACGAGTCCCACGACGATGCTCTGCACGAACTGATACAGGCTGACGGACTCCGGCGCGATGCCGGTCAGAAGGGTGTGGTTGCCAAACAGGTCAAGCTGATAGGCAAGTGCGCCCAGAAACACCGGCAGGCAGCGCCGCAGCGCCGCGCGCAGGTGCTCGTCCCGGAGCATCCCGGACGGCCGCCAGCGAAAGCCCGCGCGCCGCGCGGGGACGGCCAGCATCACGACCTGAAGCGCCAGCCACGCCACGACCGTGACAAGAAGCCCCGTCACGCCGAAGCGCCGCCCGCACAGGGCAAGATAGGCAAGGATCAGGATGCCGCCCGGCAGATTGACCGCAGCAGCCGCGCCGAAGTGCCCCTCCGACTGCAAGACGCCCTGCAAAATATAGATCAGGCCATAGCAGAGCGCGGCAGGCATGACCAACCGCAGGCAGAGCGCGGCATAGGCCCGGTCGGAAAAGCCCGTCAGCCGCGGCAGAACAAAAGAAAGGCCCAGCCCCAGCACGCACAGCAGACCCGAAAACAGCAGGCACACACCGAGCAGATCGGAAGCGAAGCGCTCCGCCTCCGCCCGGCGGTTCGTCGCGCGCAGGGAGGCATAGACCGGGATGACCACGCTGACCAGCGCCGTCCCGGCGCTCTGGAAGAGATAGCCGGGGATCTGCATCGCCCATGAAAAAATATTGAGCCGCTCATTGTCCGCGCCGTAAAAGGAAAGATAGGCCTGATTCGCCGCCAGCGACAGGCATTTGCCCAGCAGGAGCAGAAGCAGCACCCCGCCGGCCGCGCGCAGTTCCCCTTTTTTCGTCAAAGCCGTTCTCCCGTCCGAAGTGTTTTTTTTATTATATCATAGAAACGCAAAAAGAGAAACCCGGCCGGGATAAAATGTCCCGGCCGGGTTTTTACCGTTCTGCTGTTTACTTCGTTCCGAAGATGCGGTCGCCGGCGTCGCCGAGACCGGGAACGATATACGCATGGTCGTTCAGGCACTGATCGACCGCCGCCACATAGATGTCCACATCGGGATGCTCTTCCGTCACGGCCTTGATGCCCTCCGGCGCTGCGATGATGTCCATCAGGGTGATATACTTGCAGCCATACTCCTTCTTGAGAATGGAGATCGCCGCTGCGGCGCTGCCGCCGGTCGCCAGCATGGGGTCGACCACAAACACCTGACGCTCGGAAATATCGGGCGGCATCTTGCAGTAATACTGCACCGGCTCCTTCGTTTCCGGATCGCGGAACAGGCCGATATGACCGATCTTCGCCGAGGGGATGAGCGAAATCATGGAATCCACCATACCAAGACCCGCACGCAGGATCGGTACGATCGCCATCTTCTTGCCCGCAAGGACGCGAACCTTTGCCATCGCGACCGGGGTTTCAACCTCGATCTCCCGCGTGGGCAGATTGCGCGTTGCTTCGTAGCACATCAGTGCAGCGATCTCGCCGACGATCTCACGGAATTCCTTGACGCCCGTGTTCTTGTCGCGCAGGATCGACAGCTTGTGCTGCAGCAGCGGATGATCCAAAACCTGAACTTTACCCATTGTCACACTCCTTCTGTACACGCAGCCGCTCCGCACGTTCCCGTTCCGCCTGCGAAAGCCGCAGATAGTTCGGCACCAACGCCGCGCCGTCGGCCTCCGCCCCGGACTGGAGCATCGTCCGCGCCAGCAGCGCCACGCCCGAAGCGCGCTGCATTCTCAACTGCTCCGGCGCCAGAACGCAGCCGAAGCCCTTCTTACCGATGGTATTATAGCACAGCTCGGCACCATCGCCAACCATTATTTTGGGTTTTTCGATTTTTTTCAGTTCCTCGTCCAGTTCCTCCAGAGAGATCGCCCTGTCTGGCGTCAGACGGGTCAAAATGCCGTTTTCGCAGGAAAACAGCGCGTTATAGACCTGCTGCCGCCGCGCGTCCATCGCACAGCAGACCACGCCGGAGAAGCACTGCGCCTGCCGCGCCATGGCCTCCAGCGTCGAAACGCCCACGCAGGGAAGCTCCCGCCCCCACGCGAAGCCCTTTGCCGCGGCGACGCCGATGCGCACGCCCGTAAAGCTCCCCGGCCCTGCCGCGCAGGCGATCGCCGTCACATCGGCAGGCGTGAGCGTGCAGTTTTCCAGGAGCTGCTGCGCCATCTGCATCAGCGTGCGGCTGTGCGTCTGCCCGCAGTTCAGATAGGATTCCCCCAAAAGGACGTCCTCATCCAGAAGCGCGACCGAGGCCGCCTTCGCCGAGGTTTCAAATGCCAGGATCCGCATCCAGTGCACTCCCTTCTATCGTGATCTTTCTGCCTTCGTCCGAGGTTTTTTCGATCCGGACGGTGATCGCGTCCTCCATCGCGCCGGACACATTTTCGCTCCACTCGACGGCGCACACGCCGCCGCGGGCAAGATAGTCCTCCCAGCCGATGTCGAACAGCTCCTCCTCGGAGCCGAGGCGGTACATATCAAAATGAAACAGCGGGAGCCTGCCGCCCGTATACTCATTGACGATGGTGTACGTCGGACTGGTCACGCGCATGGAAATGCCCAGCCCGCGCGCAAGCCCGCGCGTAAAGGCGGTCTTTCCCGCGCCCAGCTCGCCAAGATAGGCAACGACCTCGCCGCCCCGGAGCGTTTCGCCCAGACGCTGCCCCAGGCGCTCGGTTTCTTCCGCGCTGTTGGTGAAATACTGCATTCTTTCACGACCTTTGGTTTTTTCGCGTTTATTGTATCATTCCCGCCGCTTTTTGTAAACACTTCCTTCTGGGTACTTTTTTGTTTACAAGCCGGGCGAATGATGGTAGAATAATGACAACGGAGGTGAGGTCATGAAGAAATTTGCAAATCGTCTGCTGGAAATTTTCAAAAAGGGCGATATGATCCTGCTGGCGCTGTGCGTCGCCTCCTCCGTTTTCGGCATCGTCATGATCTACGCCGCCACCTATACGGAAGGCAACACCCGCATGATCATCATCCAGACGGCGTCCCTCTGCGCGGGAATTCTCGTCTATCTCGGCATGACCGCGCTGGACATCGACATTCTGGCCGGGCAGCGGACGCTTCTCTTCCTGTTCAACTCGATTTTTATCGCCATGCTGCTGGTCTGGGGTATTGAAGGCTCCACCGGCAACCGAAGCTGGCTGCACTTCTCCTTTCTGCCTTTCAACATCCAGCCGGCCGAAGTCTGCAAGATCACTTATATCATCATTCTGGCCAAAACCATGAGCGTCCACCGCAACCATGTGTCCTCTCTGCGCTGTGTGCCTGTGCTGACGGGCCATATGCTCTTCATCGTCGCGGAGATCGTCTTTATCTCAAAGGACATGGGCGTGGCGCTGATCTTTGTTTTCATTTTCCTGATCATGGCCTATGCCGGCGGCGTGAGCGGCTGGTGGTTCCTCGGCGGCGGCGCAGCCTTTGCCGCAGTCAGCCCCTATTTGTGGAAGCACATCATGCGTCCGGACCAGAAAAAACGCATTCTCGCGCTGATCGACCCGACCATTGACCCCACGGGCGAAGGCGTTCTCTGGCAGACCAACAAGAACCTGGAGGCACTGCGCAACGGCGGTCTTTCCGGTCAGGGGCTGTTCCACGGCGATCTGACGAACTCCGCCGCCCTGCCTGCCCGCCACACGGACTCCATCTTCTGCTCCATCGGCGAGCAGCTCGGTCTGATCGGCTGTCTGGCGGTGCTGCTTCTGCTGCTGGCCATCGTCGCGCGCTGCATCTATGTCGGCATGAAGTCCCCGGACTATATGAACCGGCTGATCTGCATCGGCATTGCCTCCATGTTCCTGTTCCAGATCCTGATCAATGTCGGCGTATGTCTGGGCCTGTTCCCGGTCATCGGCCTTGCGCTGCCCTTCTTCAGTTATGGCGGCAGTTCCCTGATGACCTCCTTCCTCGCCGTCGGCATCGTCTCCGGCATCAAAATGCGCCCCGCCCCCGATATCACCGTACACTATATCCGGCCGTACTGAAAAGCCGAAAGGCTTTCCGGACGGTCGGAGTTTTTTTATTTTCTGATTGCTTTACGGGAAATAATCTCAACATCATTCTGATTTTTCTCTGCTTTTTTGAGGAATCAATTGCTAATTTCAATATAACAGTTGCCTTTTTCGTGCAAATGTGCGATAATACGTACAGACTCTATTTTATCGTTCAAAATACTTGCAGAAACATAAGGAGAGGAAAACATGAAAGGAATTATCTTAGCCGGCGGAGCCGGAACTCGCCTGTATCCTTTGACAATGGTGACAAGCAAGCAACTTTTGCCCGTCTACGACAAGCCGATGATCTATTACCCGCTTTCCACACTGATGCTGGCCGGAATTCAGGATATTCTGATCATTTCCACACCGTCGGACACGCCGCGCTTCGAAGCTCTGCTTGGCGACGGCAGTCAATTCGGTGTCCGGCTGCAATACGCCGTGCAGCCTTCCCCGGACGGTCTTGCGCAGGCTTTCCTGATCGGTGAAGAATTTATCGGGGACGACCTGTGCGCCATGGTGCTTGGCGACAATATTTTCTATGGCAACGGTCTGTCCAGGCTCCTGCGGCAGGCGGTTGCAAATGCGGAGCAGGGTCGTGCAACGATTTTCGGCTATTACGTCAATGATCCGGAACGCTTCGGTATCGTCGAATTTGATGAAAACGGCAAAGTCCTTTCCGTAGAGGAAAAGCCGAAGCACCCCAAGTCCAACTACTGCATCACCGGGCTTTATTTTTATGATCGCCGCGTGGTGGAAATGGCAAAGCAGGTCCAGCCTTCTGCCCGGGGAGAGCTGGAGATCACCTCACTGAACGATTTGTACTTACAGGACGGAACACTGGATGTCCAGCTTCTGGGGCGTGGATTTGCCTGGCTAGACACCGGTACGATGGACAGTCTGGTCGACGCAGCGGATTTTGTGCGCATGATCGAAAAGCGTCAGTCCATCAAGATCTCCGCGCCGGAAGAGATTGCCTATCGGAATGGCTGGATCGACCGTGACGCGCTTCTGGCGTCTGCCGCCCGCTATGGAAAAAGTCCCTATGGCGAACATCTGAAGGCCGTTGCGGAGGGAAAAATTCGTTATTGATTCTGAAAGGAAGCCTACACAGCATGAAGAAAATCGAAACAGCACTGCCCGGCGTATACATTATCGAGCCGCAGGTTTTCGGCGACCATCGCGGATATTTTATGGAAACTTATTCCCAGCGAGCCTTTGAAGAGCTGGGGATACACTGCACCTTCGTGCAGGATAATCAG
>ERZ1032238.259-NODE-259-length-17462-cov-9.665365_pt1 | contig 17462 bp, 13 predicted proteins | sample MGYA00518736_ERZ1032238 | MGnify/ENA primary metagenome ERZ1032238 (study PRJEB33719, sample SAMN04261349) | wastewater metagenome | biome: periurban shantytown; feature: human; material: feces | host: Homo sapiens | place: Peru: Lima | collected 2012-01-15 ... | reverse complement strand
AGGCGTGCTTGTTGTATCGGGCGGGTGGAGAGTTGGTTCAAGTGGAAGTATCGGTTGTGGTATTGCCGGAATGTGGTGGCGCGTGATTGCACGTGGTTCGAGATGGGGCGTGCCGGCGTGTGGTATACGGATCATATTGTGGTTGAGGATTCGACGATCGAGGCGCCGAAGAATTTCCGCCGCTGTCATGATGTGGTGTTGCGTAATGTGGATTTTCCCAATGCCGAGGAGACGTTGTGGTCGTGCAGTGGTGTGCGTTTGGAGAATGTGAGCGCGCATGGCGATTATCTGGCGATGAACTGCGCGGATGTGAAGGCCGATAATCTGCGTCTGGTGGGTAATTATCCGTTCGATGGTGCGCATGACGTGGAGATCTCTCATTCCCGGCTGATTTCGAAGGATTGCTTCTGGAACTGTGAGAACGTGACGGTGCGTGACTCGTTCATTTCGGGCGAGTACTTGGCGTGGAATTCGCGCAACGTGACGTTCGAGAACTGCACGATCGAGAGTCTGCAGGGATTGTGTTATGTGGATAATCTGGTGTTGCGCGACTGCCGTCTGATCAATACGACGCTGGCGTTCGAGTATTCCACGGTGGATGCGGATGTGCGTGGCACGATCGACAGCGTGCTCAATCCGAGTGCAGGCATGATTCGGGCCGATGCGATCGGCGAGTTGACGCTTGACCCGGAGAGGGTCGATCCGTCGGCGACGACGATCGTGACCGCGGCAACGGCACGGAATGCTTCGCAGCAGTAGGATTACCGTCATGACCTATGATTTCGATACTCCGATTGACCGTTCCGGCACCTACTCGCTCAAATGGGAGGAGGCGGGAGATGCGCTGCCCATGTGGGTGGCGGATATGGATTTCCAGACCGCGCCGGAGATCCGCAAGGCGCTGCGCCGGCGCGTCGAGCATGGTGTGTTCGGCTATTCGATCGTGCCATCCGAGTGGAACCGGGCGTATGTGGACTGGTGGGGCAGGCGGCATGGCCTCGCCGTTGATCCGCAATGGCTGGTGTTCTGCACCGGTGTGGTGCCGGCGATCTCCAGCATGGTCAGGAAACTCACCACGCCGAACGAGAACGTGCTCATCCAGACGCCGGTCTACAACATCTTCTTCAATTCGATTCTCAACAACGGCTGTCGGGTGCTCGAATCCCCGCTTGTCTACGACGGCGAAGGCCATTATGCGATCGATTGGACCGATCTTGAGGCGAAGCTCGCCGACCCGCAGACCACGTTGATGATCCTATGCAACCCGCACAATCCAATCGACCGCATCTGGGATCGCGAGACCCTGGAGCGTATCGGAGAGCTGTGCTGGGAGCATCATGTGACGGTGATCAGCGACGAGATCCACTGCGACCTGACCGACCCGGGTTTCGCATACGTGCCGTTCGCCTCGGTGAGCGAGCATTGCGCGATGAACTCGGTGACCTGCATGGCACCGACCAAGACCTTCAACATCGCGGGGCTCAACTCCGCGGCCGTGATGATTCCGGATCCGGTGTTGCGACACAAGGTATGGCGGGCGCTGAACACCGACGAGGTGGCCGAGCCGAACGCGTTCGCCATGAGTGCCACACTGGCCGCGTTCACCGAAGGCGAACCATGGTTGGACGAACTGCGCGCCTACCTGGCCGGCAACAAGACGGTCGCACGCTCGATGTTCGACGAATACAACGCCTCCGTGCCGGCCGGCCGACGCATCATCATGGTCGAAGGCCACGCCACCTACCTGCTGTGGGTTGACTGCTCGGCCATCACGCATGACACCGACGCGTTGTGCGACTATCTGAACCATGAGTGCAAGGTAATGTTCTCGCAAGGCTCCGAATACGGTGGCAACGGCCATGACTTCGTGCGTATCAACGTGGCCTGCCCCCGCGCACGCATGGTCGAAGGGCTCACTCGCTTCCTCGAAGGGCTGAACACGTACCACGCCTAGCGGGCGGCAAGCCACGGCAGCGGCCTATTCGCCGGGTTCGCTCGCCACTTCGCGCACACAGTCGAGGAACACCCGGGCCGACGGGGTGAGTGGCTGATTCTTCTTCCACGCCATGCTCAGCGAAGCGCGCAACACCGGTTCGAGCGGGCGGAACGTCAGCCCGCTGCGCTCGCCGGTGTCGATCAGACCTTCGAGCGACAGCGCACAACCGTAGCCTGCTCGCACGAACCGGCTGGCGTTATAGGTCAGGTTCATGGTGCCGATGATATCGAACGGCCGTAGATTCCCGCCATACCAGCCCGACAGGTCACGTCTGACGAGCGCCCCCTTGGGTATGATCAACGGCAGGTCCTGCAGGTCGTCCGGCGTTATACCGTTTTTTACGACCAACGGATGATCCGGGCGCATCAGCAGCCCCATACGGTCGCCTCCCGGCAACGGCAGATGGTCGTAGCGGCTCATATCGGCCGGCTGCACCAGTACGCCGAAGTCGGCAAGCCCGTTGTCAAGCCGTTCCACGATGTTCTCCCCATAATCGTCATGCAGCTGGATGCGTACGCCTGGGTGCAGTTCGCGCACGCGCACAGCGGCCTAGGCCAGCACGTCCATGACCACGGATTGCGCCGCGGCCACATGCACGTCGCCCTCGATATCCTCGCCCGAGGCGATCTCCGACCTGGTGCGGTCGGCGAGCTCCACGATCTCACATGCGCGACGGTACAGCAGCCGCCCCTCATGCGTCAGTTCCAGAGGCCGCCCGCGGGTACCGCGTATGAACAGCATCGCCCCCATTTCGCTCTCAAGCCCTTTGATCTGACGCGACAGAGCCGGCTGGCTGACACGCAACACGTCGGCGGCAGCGGTGACACCCTCCTCCTGCACCACCGCGATGAAATTACGCAGCGTACGGATTTCCATATCCCTCTCCACCTCCACAAATACATGCAACGTCCGCATCCCATACTATCGCCCGACCGCATTGCGCCATCGATCCCCTGCTCCCGGCCCGACGCCTCTACACTGGAAGCAACGGCACTCATCGACGGCGAGGTTGATATGGCATACGCACTCATCACCGGGGCATCCAGCGGCATCGGCCGCGAACTGGCGTCACTGTTCGCGGCAAACGGCTACGACATAGTGATCACGGCGCGGAACCAAGAACGCCTCAACACCGTACAAACCGCATTGAAACAGCAATACCAGGTGCGGATCGTGGTATTCGCCGCCGATCTGAGCGAACCGGACGCACCGCAAAGGCTGCATGACTTCACCACGTCACATGGAATCTCCATCGAATATCTGGTCAACAACGCCGGCTTCGCGGATTGGACCGGATATCTCGATGCCGATTGGAGCCGCCAACAGGAAATGATGCGGCTCAACATGGAGGCGCTCGCCGAACTCACCTACCGCTATGGCCGCGACATGCGCCGCGCCGGGCACGGCAGAATCCTCAACATATCATCGGTCGCCTCGATGATGGCCGGCCCCTACATGGCGGTCTACTTCGCCTCGAAGGCGTTCGTGCGCTCGCTGTCGGAAGCCGTAGCCTACGAGCTACGCGATACGGGTGTGACGGTGACCTGCGTATGCCCCGGGCCGACCACCACCGGTTTCGCCAAGGCCGCCAACATGCACGGACGCAACTTCTTCACCATGACCAGGCCGGCCAGCGCACGCCAGTTGGCGGCATACGCCTACCGCAGGATGATGCGCGGCACCACACTCGCCTACCATGGCCCACTCACCAGGGCGGGCGCACTTGCGGAACGGCTGCTCCCTCGAGCCGCCACCCGCCGGCTCGCCGCGTTCATGAACGGCGGCGAGCCGAATAGCCGATCCGTCAGCGCAACACCTCAAGCACATCCTGAACAATCTGCTCAGGATTGAGACGGTAACGCGCATACAGCGTCTCCGTGGGCTCACGGTCGGTGAGTTCCTTATGCGCGCCATAGGTGAGCACCTTCATATCGGAGGAGCCGTAGTAGGCGGCGATGCGCTCGCCGAAGCCACCGACCAAGGCGCCGTCCTCCAGTGTCACGACCACGTCATGGTCGTCCTTCAACACGCCGAGCGCGGCGACATCGAGGTCGGAGTAGACGCGCGGGTCGATCACGGTGGCGCCAATGCTTGACTGCACCAACGTCTCGCGCACCTTGAGACCCAGCGGCAGGAAGTTGCCGAGTGCGAGGATCGCGACCTTGGCCCCCTTCACGATGGTGCGGTATTTCAGATCGCCATCGGTGAACGGCGCGGCCACGGGATCCTCCGGCGTGAGCGCGAGATCGGTTTCACGGGTCAGGGTGCCGGGTTCGGCGATGATGACAGGGCGGTTCGCATGATCGATGGACCAGTCGAGCATGGCCAGATACTCCTCCTTAGTCGCCGGCGCGAGACCGGTCAGGCCGGGGATGGTGTTCGTCATGGCGATGTCGAAGATGTTGGAATGCGTATTGTCGCCCGGCCCGATGGCGTCGCCGAACCCTGCCGCGATGATGGTCGCCGCGGTGCCTTGCAACGCCAGATCCTGCTGCAACTGGTCATAGGCGCGCTGCAGGAACGTGGACGTCACCTCATACACGGGCTTGCCGCCCGCCTTGGCGATGCCGGAGATCGCCGCCACCGCATGCTGTTCGGCGATGCCGACGTCCACGAACTGGTCGCCCGCCTGCTCACGCTCCTTCGGGCCGAACCCGCCGTTGCCCGGCGTGCCAGCGGACAGCACCACCACGCGCCTGTCTCGCTTCATCTTGTTCAACAGGTAGTCGCGGGACACACTCGCGTAATCCTCCACCGGTCCGGCCTCTACCATGGCGTCCTGCACGGATTGTGGCAGCATCCAGTGCCCGGATTCCTTCGCCTCGCGCGTGGCGTTCACTCGCTCCAGGCCATGTCCCTTGTCGGTGTGGATGTGCACCACCACCGGATGGTCGATGTCCTTGACTTCGGCGAGCGCGTCGATCAGCGCGTTGACATCGTTGCCGTCCTCCACATACCGGTAGTCGAGCCCGAAATCACGGAACAGGTTGTGTTCCGATGCGCCGTTGGTGGCGCGCAGTTCGGCAAGCCCCTTGTAGATGCCGCCGTGGTTCGGAGCGATGGACATCTCGTTGTCGTTGACGATGATGATGAGGTTGGTGGTCATCTCGCCCGCGTTGTCGAGGCCTTCGAGCGCTTCGCCTTCGCTGAGCGAGCCGTCGCCGATGAACGCGATGACGTTCTCCGTGCGCCCGCACAGGTCACGCCCCTTGGCCATGCCCACCGCCATGGAGATGGAAGTGCCGGTGTGCCCTACCACGAAATGGTCGTGTTCGCTTTCCTGCGGGCTCGTATAGCTGGAGAGGTCGTGGTAGTGGGCCGGGTCGAGGAATGCCTGTTTGCGCCCGGTTAGAATCTTATGTGTGTAGGACTGGTGCGACACATCCCAGATGAACTTGTCGCGCGGCGAGTCGAATACGTAGTGCATGGCGATGGTCGCCTCCACCACACCCAGGTTCGGCCCCATGTGGCCGCCCGTGACGCCGACCTTGGTGATGAGCGCCTGCCTGATCTCGTCGGCGAGCGCCGGCAGTTGGCTACGGTCGAGGGTTTTGAGGTCGGCTGGTCCGTTGATGTTATCGAGATAGTGCGTCATGGATTGGTTCCGTTCCTTCCCTGTGTTGTTTTACTCGTGGCTCGCCAATCACGTCGTTATGGCAGCGGTCGTTTGCGTTTTTACGGTAGAACTTCGAGTCGACTTGAAGTCAAACGGCATGTTCGCCCGTAGCGAACTGTGCGGCCGCTTATGCGTCGGCTGGTTTCGTGACGGACCGCTTGGATGGACGGTAGTAGAGCGGTGCGCCGCCGATGAACAGGTTGAGTCTGGTGACGGGCGCATTGATGTAGGCCCGCACATGCCATTGCCTTCATGCAGGGATTGCGGCGATCCGTTCGCCTGTTTCAGGAATGGCGACGCGAGGAGCTACTTCAATACGCGAATATCCATCATCCACTCCCCTGACTTGAGTCCATATCGTTCCAATCAGCCTAGGCGACCAGTGGACTATACGGACTGCGAGGCTGTTCGCTTTTCCCACGGAATCGTTACGTTCTCGACGGAAAACACGACAACGTATGCGACATGCGGATTATCGCAGCACCGGGTGCGGTCATGGGGCTAGTATGTGTCGCATGACTCAAACCGTTTCAACCGCATTCGACACGGACTCGTGGTCGAACCCGCTGCGCGACCCTCGCGATCTGCGTCTGCCGCGCATCGCAGGCCCATGCAGCATCGTGATCTTCGGCGTGACCGGCGATCTGTCCCGCAAGAAGCTGCTTCCCGCAATCTATGATCTGGCCAACCGCGGCCTGCTGCCACCGAGCTTCGGTCTGACGGGGTTCGCACGCCGCGACTGGACCGAAGACCATTTCAAGGATTTCGTCAAGGAGAACGTGCAGGCGCACTGCCGCACGCCGTTCAAGGAATCGACCTGGAAGCAGCTTGCCTCGGGCATCCGCTTCGTGCAGGGCACCTTCGACGACCCGCAAGCATTCGAACGCCTGTCCGACACCGTGGCCGAGCTTGACCGCGACCGCGGTACGCGCGGCAATCACGCGTTCTACATGTCCGTGCCGCCGCGCGCCTTCCCGCAGGTCTCCCGTCAGCTGGCCGACTGCGGCCTAGCGAAATCCTCACAGGGCGCATGGCGCCGTGTCATCATCGAAAAGCCGTTCGGCCACGACCTAGCCAGCGCCAAGGAGCTCGACCGCGTGGTCTCCGAAGTGTTCGACCCGTCGAGCGTGTTCCGCATCGACCATTATCTGGGCAAGGAGACCGTGCAGAACATCCTGGCGTTGCGTTTCGCCAATGCCATGTACGAGCCGATCTGGAACAACAACTACGTCGACCATGTGCAGATCACGCATGCCGAGGACATCGGCGTGGCGGGACGTGCCGGCTACTACGACGGCATCGGCGCCGCGCGAGACATCATCCAGAACCATCTGCTGCAGCTCATGGCATTGACCGCCATGGAGGAGCCCGTCTCCTTCTCCGCCGCCGACCTGACCGCCGAGAAGACCAAGGTGCTTTCCGCCGTCCGCCTGCCCAAGGATCTGGCTGCGCACACCGCGCGAGGCCAGTACGCCGCCGGCTGGCAGGGTTCGCACGAGGTGGTCGGCTATCTGGACGAGAAGGGCATCGACCCCGAGTCCACCACCGAGACCTATGCCGCGATTCGCCTGGACGTCGACACCCGCCGCTGGGCCGGCGTGCCGTTCTATCTGCGTACCGGCAAACGCCTGGGCAAGCGCGTCACGGAAATCGCCGTGGTGTTCAAACGCGCCCCGCACCTGCCGTTCGAATCGACCGCCACCAAGGAGCTCGGCAAGAACGCCATCGTGATCCGCGTGCAGCCCGACGAGGGCGTGACCATGCGTTTCGGCGCGAAGGTGCCGGGCGGCACGTCGATGGAGGTGCGCGATGTGTCGATGGACTTCGGCTACGGCCGTTCGTTCACCGAATCCTCGCCCGAGGCCTACGAACGTCTGATCCTCGATGTGCTGCTGGGCGACCCGCCGCTGTTCCCCACCACAGAGGAGGTCAACCTCTCGTGGAAGATCCTCGACCCGATCGAGGAGTTCTGGTCCACGCTCGGCCAGCCGCAACCATACCGTTCCGGCACGTGGGGCCCCGAGGAGGCCGTTGAAATGCTCGCCCGCGATGGACACCGTTGGAGGATGCCGTGATCATTACCTTGCAAGACACCGAGACGCGTGAGATCTCGGCGAAAATCGACGAACTGCACGAGGAGCGCGGCGAGGCGGCATTGGGCCGTGTGCTCACCCTGCTCATCTCCACCAATGAGTCCGATCTCGAGCATGATCTCGAGGTGGCCAACAATGCGAGCCGCGAGCATCCATGCCGTGTGATCGCGGTCGCGCCAAGCAGCCGCAAGATCACGCCTGAAGAGGAGCATCCCACCTTCCTCGACGCCGAGATCCGTTTTGGCTCCGACGCCGGCGCGGGAGAGATCATCGTGCTGCGCCCACGCGGCGGGCTGGTTCGCCATGCCGACACCCTGGTGATCCCGTTGCTCGTACCCGACGCGCCGGTGGTGGCGTGGTGGCCGAACGAAGCGCCGGCGAACCTGTCGAAGGATCTGCTCGGATCCATGGCCAGCAGCCGCATCACCGACGCGATGCATTCCTCGAACCCGCAGCGCACGATGGACGATCTGCGCCGCAACCGCTCCGCCAAAGACGTGGACATGTCGTGGACGCGTCTGACCATATGGCGCGCGATGATCGCCTCGATGCTCGACCAGCCGCCGCACCTGCCGGTGAGCAATGTGCGCGTGACCGGGCAGAAGGACTACCTGCCGTTGGATCTGCTGGCCGCATGGCTGCGCCTGCGGCTGAACGTGCCGGTGATGATCGAGGAGGATCTGAACGCCACCGCCGTCACCGGCGTGTACCTGACGCGCGGCGACGGCGTGCTGAGCCTGGAACGCCCCTCCACGGACGACGGGTTCGCCGTAATCAGCGTGCCCGGCCAGTCGCCGCAGACCATCAGCGTACCCGCACGAACGCTTGAGGAATGCCTGAGCGAGGAGCTTGGGCGCCTCTACCCCGACGAGATCTACAGCGAGGTCGTCTCGCAAGGCTTGGAGCTCGTCAAGCCCAAGCGGTAGTCGGCGTGCCAAAGCCGATACCGCTTGTATCAAGAACGCCTATCAAAGGAACAAACGTGACAGAACGCAAGACCATCGTCTATCCGAACCCGCAGGTGCTGGCCGAGGCCGTGGCCGCACGCACGCTGCTGACCATCATCGACCTGCTGGCCGAACCGGGGCGGACCCGCGTGGATATCGCCGTGACGGGCGGCACCGACGGCAACCGCGTATTCGCCGCGACGAATGCCAGTCCGTTGAACGATGCCGTGGACTGGAGCCGCGTGCACGTGTGGTGGGGCGACGAACGCTTCGTGGCGGCCGATGACGACGACCGCAATGCGAAGCAGGCTCGCGAAGCCTGGTACGGTGCGCTTGTGGAAGATGGACGCATGCCTGCCGGGAACGTCCATGCGATGCCTGCCGACACCCGTAGCGCCACCGAGATTGCGGCGGCCTCCCCCGAACAGACCGATGCGGTACTGGCCGAGGCCGCCGCCGAATACCAGCGTGAGCTGACTGCGCAACTGGGAGAAAATCCGGCATTGGATATCGCGATGTTCGGCATGGGACCGGACGCGCATTTCGCATCCTTGTTCCCCGACCATGGCGAATCCGAGATCGCCGACCCCCACGTGCTGGTGGCGGGCGTGCGCGATTCGCCGAAGCCGCCGCCGCTGCGACTGACGCTGACCGTGCCGATGATCGCCCGTTCGAAGCACACGTGGGTGTTCACCTCCGAAGAGCGCAAGGCGGGCGCGGTCAAGGCCGCCTTTGCCCAGCGGAACAACCCGCACGCCCCAAGCTCCTACGCCGACGGCGAGGAACTGCTTTGGCTCATCGACAGTGGCGCCGCCTCCGAACTGTGATTCTCTAAACAGTTTCCAGCGGCGGAAATCGACTCTGATGGGAAGCCCCGCAATGCACTGAACTGCGCCCCGTTTGTTGGACGTTGTTAATTAGGATACAGCCTTAGACCACGAGGGACATGCTCCGGAACTCCTCCGGGGCGTGTCCCTCGAGTCGTATCTGGCGCCGTCTGGCGAGCGTGTCCTTGCCGGCTCCGGCCTTGATGAGTTCCAGCGCCTCGCGCCGGAACCCGTCGTCGTAACGTCTCCTTCGATCCTCACGCATACGAAAGAACCGCACCTCCGATCATCGAATCTGAATTTCTTCAGTCCAACAATCGGGGTGCGGTTCACACCATGCATTGCGGGGCTTTCCCATCAGAACGTCACACAGACGGATGATCGTTTCCGTTGCATCCTCTGGCTTGCATCAGGCGGATTTGGTTCCGCAAACTGCCATATCCGCCTAGTCGCCGATGACGATGGTGGAGAACGACCAGGCCGGCGCAGCATAGACTCCACCGGTTAGATCCATCACGGTTTTGACTGGGCTGGTGGGCGATTCCTCGCCGGCCCGACCGGCATACGGGTCTTCGCCCGTCAGAATGGTGGCTGTCGCACCCGCCGCGGACTCCGAGGAGACGTCCAATGCGGCAAGAATCCGGCTGATATCCACTTCGGCCGGTTCAGCCATGGCATTGACCACACGCACATAGGTCTCCCCTCGTTCGCCGCTACGCGATACGGTGATGGTGCGTCTTGGCTCGTCTTTGGTCTCCGTTCCTTCGGCGACAAGCGTTCCATCGATGTACAGCTTCATGGACTGTCCACGATCCGCTATCTCGACGTGCATACGCCATGTAGTGCCCGGCTGCACGTCGTTCATGGACCATTCGGTGCCGCCGAGCGCGTAAGCGGTGCCATCACGTACCACTTTCACTTCATGGCCGCGCCCCAGGGAAGTGACATTATGGTTCTTCCCGTCGATATCCCCGCTGACGAACTGTATGCCCCACTTACCTTCGTAATACACCACCGTCGCATCGATGCAGTACGAATCGGCATGCAGATCGACGGGCAAGTCCATGGCGCTGCCCCGGTACTGCACATCGCCGAGTTCGACCCGCGCCCCAGACGCGGTGGTGACGACGAGATCATTCAAATCGGCTCTTGCACCGCCCTCGACGCGTAGCCTGATGCCGTCCGGCAGGTTGCGGCGGAACGTGGCCGCCCCTTCCACACCGACTGGCCACGCGGTGTCTGCGGTGGTGGCGGCGTACATCTGCTGCACCCAGTAACTATACGGCAGATAGGTGCGTTCGTTGTCGAAGTAGATGAGATCCGGATCCCAGCTGTGATGACCGTTTTTTGCGAACAACGGGGCATAGGAGGCCATGGCCACCACGTCGCCGTTGAGTTCCATACGGCCCATGAAGGCCGCTTCGGACAGGCCGTTGATGAGCTGCGTACCCCAAGAGCCGTATTCGCCGAGATAGACCTTCGGCCCCTTTCTCTCGATATGGTCGTAGTGGTCGAGATTGTGGAACCACCAGCTGGACGACTGGTAGGAATGCTCGTCCACAATCGGGATGCCGGCTTCACGCGCATACCGCCAGCCTGCTTCATAATCCGGGCCGCTGGGCGCCGTGCCGACGGTGCCGACGACGACGATGTCGGGATAGGCGGCTTTGACCGCATCGAAGATCTGCTGGAAACGGTTCTTGAACACATCATCGATGAGGTCCTCATTGCCGATGCCCAGGTATTCGAGTGCGAATGGCTCCGGATGACCCATGGCGGCTCGTTTGGCACCCCATTCGGTGGTTTCGGCGTCTCCGTTGCAGAATTCGATGAGATGCAGTACCTCATCGATGTAGGCGGGCATATCCTCCTGGGCGACTGGCACCGGCCCCTGGCTGGTGTTCTGGCAGCTTACCGCGGCGGGCAGCACCGGCAACGGCTTGGCACCAATGGTCTCGCACAGGCACAGGTATTCGTAGTAGCCGATGCGGAACGACTGATGGTAGCCCCACAAGTTGAAGTTGTGCGGCCGATGCTCCACCGGACCGATGGTGCGATCCCAGTGGTACATGTTATCCATGCCGAGACCGTGGGTGATGCAGCCGCCCGGGAAGCGCATGAACCTCGGGTGCAGATCGGCAAGGGCCTTCACCAGGTCAGGACGGAAGTGCTTGAGCCCCCGGTACGTGGTGCGCGGCTCAAGGGTGACGAAATCGAGATCCACAACGCCTTCGGCCCCGAAGCTCAGTCGCAGAGCACCCTGTCTGGCCACCACCGAACCGGGTTCCGCCCCCGTGCCGTCGCTGTTCGCCGGCACGGTCAGCGACGCTTCGCATTTCGTCCATGACGCATGTTCAATGTCGATGGTGGTTTCGGCGATGCTGTCGCCGTCATCGTTGCGCAGCGATACGGTCAACGGCACCGCCACACCGGACTGCAGGCGCAGCCAGGCGGAGAAATCATAGGTCTCCCCCGCTCGGAACACCATGCCGTCCCAGCCGGTGTTGTCCAACGCAGCCGGGGCGTGTTCGATCTCGATGCTCGCATAATGCGGGTTTTCGATCGCCACCGGATCGCCGTCACGCACGCAGAAAGCCGCAAACGATCCCTCCGGCACGATCTTGCGCCAGAAGCTGTAGTTGCTCCAATCCACATTGTCAGCACGGCTGTATTCGAAGGCTCCGTTCTGCACGAGATCGGCGTTGAGACCGCCGTCGCCGGAATAGCTGATGTCTTCGAAGAAGATGCCCCACAGGTCGGTGCTGATGTTGCGTACGCCCGCCTTATCGAGCGTTGCAATGAGTTTGTCAGTCATGTACTGTCCTTTGCGTTTCCGTATGTTGTTTTGAATACTGCGAATAACCGTCGTGGCGCTATCTGCGGACCTGAATCGCTTTACGAATCGCATCCTGCTGCGCGGCAACGGCCTTGTTACGGGCAAGATAGATCGCCAGAGTGACGGAATACAATGCGAGTCCGATCAGATCCATGGTTCCGAGGGAGAAGACCATGACAATCACCAGCCAGATGATCACCCACCGATTGACGGTTCCCGGAGCGAGGCAACGCATGGCCGTGATGAGACTGACGATGCCGACGATCAGCACCAGCAGAGCGTAGATGTTTGTCACCGTCGAGGCGTTGTCCACCGCGGAATAGTCCGTCTGCAGCATGCCGTTGCGTTCCAGCACATCGTATGCCCGCCCCTTGAACCAGCTGCCGAACATGAACAGCGTGACAGACGCCATGATCACGTTATAGGAGGCGGCAACGATCATCAGCACCCGTTCGGCCTTACGCGCCAACGGGGCCGGCAGGCAAGCGCCATTGCTTTGCGAATTCATAGTGTTCCTTTCCGTTTACCGACTTGGCGATACTATCATTTCAACGATGGAAAAGGGAAGGATTGGGACTGCTCGTTTCCGATAGCAGACCCAATCCTTGTGCCATATCCGAAGCGGCTCAGCCCTTCAGACCGGAAGTGATGTTCAGCGACTGCAGGAAGTACCGCTGCGCGAACAGGAACAGCAGGAGCGTCGGAACTATGGCCATGCAGGTGGCCGCCATCAGGGAGCCCATCTGGTTGTACTGGCCCATCTGGTTGCTCAGCAGCTGCAGACCAGCGGTGACCGGCATCTTGTTGATGTCGTTGAACACCAAGGTCGGCCACAGGAAGTCGTTCCAAGCGCCGGTGAAGCTGAACAGGAAGATGACGATCAGAATCGGGCGGATGGCCGGCAGCATGATGCGGGTGAAGATCTGGAAATCAGTGGCGCCGTCGATTTCGGCCGCCTCGTCCAGTTCCTTCGGGATGCCCTTCATGAAGTTGCGCACCAGGAAGATGTTCGCCACGTTGCCCAGGCCAGGGACGATGCAGGCCCAGTAGGTGTTGACCCAGCCGAGGGAGGCGATGATGCGGTACTGCGGGATCATGTTGACCACGGCGGGGAACATCGAGATGAGCAGCAGGACGAAGAAAATCGTGTCACGGTATTTGAAGTTCAGTCGCGAGTAGCCGAAACCAGCGAGTGCGACGATGCACACGGACAGCACCGCGAACACGGTCGAGATGACCAGCGAGTTGCCGAGCCAGTTCAGGACCGGGTAACTGGCGGACGCCTCGATCAGCGTCACGTAGTTGTCGAGCACCCACTTCGCCGGCAGGAAGTTGAACGCGTTGGAGGTGAATTCGGCGACCGACTTGAACGATGTCGTCACGGTGTAGATCACCGGCAGGAGCCATACGACCGCCAGCACGATGAGCAGCACATAGACCGCGATCAGCGAAGGGCTTATTTTTTTCGTTTTGTTTTCTGGAATTACCGGACGCGAGGCTTGCATTGTTGCAGCGGACATCGTCAGTCCTCCTTGTTCATGAAGATGAGCTGGATTGCGGCAATGGCCATCAGGATGATGCCCAACAGCAATGCCATTGCGGAAGCCATGCCTGCGGCTGCAGGACCGGCGGGGAATGCGAGGTTTCGAATATCCATCAGCAGCACCTGCGTCTGGTAGTTCGGCCCGCCGTTGGTCAGCATGACCGGCTGGCCCCACACGTTGAACGCACCGGTGGTGGTCATGATGGTGGTGTAGAACAGCGGCAGCTTGATCTCCGGCAGAGTGATGGAGAAGAAGATCCTGATAGGACCCGCACCGTCCACCTTTGCCGCCTCGTACAGGCTTTCGTCCACACCGGACAGCGCGGAACGGTAGATGACGAGGTTGCCGCCGATGCCAGCCCACAGCACAAGCACGAAGATGGTGATCCATGCGTATGGGTTATTGCCCAGCCAGTTGATGTCGGTGTGGAAGGTGGTGTTCAGCAGACCGAACTGGGAGTTGAAGACCATGCGCCAGACCAGTGCGCCGGCGGCGATGGAGATCAGACCGGGGATGTAGAAGATTGCTTGGAACAGCCCGGCGCCCTTGAGTCCCTTTTTGCCGAGCGCCACGGCAAGCAGCAGCGGCACGATGATGGTCAGCGGCACGCTGATCAGCACGAAGATCAGGGTATGCCAGAGGTCACGCCAGAAGATCGAGTAGAAGTAGGTGCTGGGATCGAAGATCTTCGCGAAGTTCTGCAGCCCGACGAATTGCGGAGAGCCGACCATGTTCCAACGGGTGAATGCCAGCCCGATGCCGAAGATAATCGGGATGATGCCGAACACCGCGAAGATGATGAAGTGCGGTGCGATGTACGGCAGAGCATGCCAGATGGAGTTTTTGCGTTTCATGGATGATGCTGCGGATCCGATCGTAGATGTTTTGCTCATCACGATTCCTCCTGAATCTCGATTTGGCCCTGGGCCATGAGGTCGAGGGTCTTCAGACCTTCCTCAAGACCGACATTGCCGTAGACGATGTCGTTGTATGTGCCCCAACCGGCGGTCGCGTAGCCGCCATACAGATAGTTGGAGGTCTTGATAGCGTCGCGTTCCTTCTTGCCATTGGTGAAGGACGCCTGGATGAGCTTCTGGTACTCCGGATTGTTCAGATCGCGGTAGGCCGGGGAGATGGAGCCGACTTCCGCCCAATCCATCCAGTGCTCGTACACATAGTTGACGAAGTCAGCCGCCGCCGCGGATTTCGCCGCGGAACGATGCGGGTCCTTGAGCTGCATCCAGTTGCACTGGTAGAAGAAGTTCACCGGGTTGTCGGCGTCGTATTGCAGCGTATTGGCCTCGGCGATCTTGTCGGCGCCCAACGTATCGGACATATTGCCCTGCGCCCAGGTGCCAAGCTGCGCGAACACGGCCTTGCCGGAACCGAACGCCTGCTCGCCGTCGACGTCCATCGGGGCCACTACCCCGGTGTCGTATGCGTCCTTGAGCTTCTGCATCGGCTTGCGCCACACATCTTTGGTCAGGTCGTCCATGTCGTTTTCGAGCGTGCCTCCGGCACCGTACAGCAGCGACATGAACGCCCACGGCAGATTGCCATAGGTCAGACCATACACGTCCTTGGGGAGCTTGCCTTTAAGGCTCTTGATCTCGTCGATGGTCACATAGCCGTCGTCCAGAATGTACTGCAGGTTGTACTTCTTGACCAGCTCCTTGTTGTAGTAGATGGCCATCTGATACAGGTACAGCGGAATGCCGTAGGTCTTGCCGCCGATGGTGACGCCCTTCCATGTGGCCGGCAGGAAGTTGCTTTCCTTCAGTTCGGGAGCGACCTTCTGCCAGTCGTCCATGGTGTTGAGCAACCCCTGGGACTGCAGCACTGCCGTCTGGAACTGATCGGCGATGATGAGGTCGGGGATGTTCTTGCCGGTCTGCATCACGGAGTAAATCTTCGTGGTCAGATCGTTGCCGTTCATCGGCTGGAACACGACCTTGTACTCGCTATGCTTGTTGTATTCCTTGATGATACGCTGCATGGCCGGACCGTCATCACCCACGAGACCATTCCAGAAATACAAAGTCTTACTTTCGCCGGCGGAAGCGGCACCGCAGCCGCCGACCGCAAACACGAGGCCCAGCGATGCGCATACCGCGACCGCGGCCTTTGCGAAGCGCCGCAGTCCCGTAACACGCTTTGAGAGAGACATTGTTACCTTCCTTCTTATTCACGGATCCTCAATGATCCGTTTTACGTTGCCATCCGAGGAGAACACACTCCCCGAACAATTCAGGCACCTACGCCTTTTATAACGTTGTAATTTTGACTATACCGCTTTTTCTATCGTTGTACAAGTTTGTGACACTCCGACAGCATCGGCGGCTTCTCTTGCAATATTCAGTTATGAGCACCACTCGTCGGCATTGCCTGCCAGGTCAACGCGTCGCAGGTGTCCCGGCAAACGGGCCGCCATCGGCCGGCAGTACGTCCGTAGTGGTGGGAGTCCACAGATCATCAGGTTCCGGCACGCCGAAATCCGGGCCGTCCGCGGTCCACCTGACCACCCCGACACGCGCGTGGCGGTTCGGGTCGAACAGCGGGTCGCCCTTGATTTCCGTATAGTTACGGCAGTGGTAGATCATCAGGTCTTCAGTGCCATCCTCGGACTTGGTGAACGAATTGTGCCCTGGGCCATACTGACCGTTCTCGGCGCAGGTCTTGAACACCGGCACCGGGCTCTTGCTCCAGGAAGCCTTGTCCAGCAGGTCGCTGCCACGCTTGGCGGTCAGCAGCCCCACGGCGTATGGAACGCCGGTGCCGGAGGCGGAGTACGTGATGTAGATCTTGTTCCCATGAAGCAGGAAGGCCGGCCCCTCGTTGACCAGGAAGTCGATGCATTCCCAATCGTATTCCGGCTTGGTGAGCATGACGGGCTCGCTGCCCAGCGTCCACGGATTGGCCATCCTTGCGATATACAGGTTGGAGTTGCCCTCGATGGCGGGGTCCTTCTGCGCCCATACCAGATACTGCACGCCATCGATCACTTCGGTGGTGGCGTCGAGTGCGAAGGAATCAATCGGAGTGATGACCTGCCCCTTCTCCACCCAGTTGTCGGAGGTCGGGTCGTCATCGGTGTTCTCCAGCACGAACATGCGGTGCGTCGGCAGGCCGGACGCTTCGAAATCCGTCGCTGCGCCTGCGAAGTAGATGTACCACGCGCCGTTGATGCGATGCAGCTCGGGAGCCCAGATGTAGATGCTCGCCGGACCGGATTCGTGCTTACGCCACACCACCGTCTCGGGGGCCTTTTGCAGATCGTTGATGCTTGACGCATGGCGAATGGCGATGTAATTGTATTCCGGATCTGAAGCGGTGAAATAGTATTCGCCGTTTTCCTTGATTACCCAGGGGTCCGCGCGCTGAAGCACGATCGGATTATGGTAAACACCCATGTTCAGTCCTTTCCAATCCGATGTTCCAGTATTTACAACGTTGAATATATCATTCTTACAACGTTGTAACAACTCGGCGAGTCATTCTGCAGAATTCATATGGCAGAACCGCGTATCCTCGCGCAGCAGCGTCATAGGCTCATGCCACTGCGTGAGGATACCAAAGTGGGAGATTCCGCCGGAAACCGCCTTT
>ERZ1032238.253-NODE-253-length-17630-cov-10.860654_pt1 | contig 17630 bp, 5 predicted proteins | sample MGYA00518736_ERZ1032238 | MGnify/ENA primary metagenome ERZ1032238 (study PRJEB33719, sample SAMN04261349) | wastewater metagenome | biome: periurban shantytown; feature: human; material: feces | host: Homo sapiens | place: Peru: Lima | collected 2012-01-15 ... | reverse complement strand
GGGCTGTACAGGCTGGCTGGGCTGGACGGGTTGGGTTGGCTGGACGGGCTGCTGCGCGGGCATTGCGACTGCCGGATTGGCGGCCGGTTGGCGAAGGTTCTGCGGCATCGGCTGACGGAACCGCGGCTGGTTCGGCGTTGCCGGGGCGGACTGTTGCGGCAACGCCGGTTGGGCGGTGCCGTGCGCGCTCAGCAGCGTGCCCTCCGGATCCTCATCGGCTTGCGGCTGCTCCGGCAGATTCGGCGTGTGGAACGCCGGCTGCTGCTGGCCGGGTTGGCTGGGAACGCTTGGATTATGGCCGATGGAACCCAGCTGGGTGGCGTCATCGAAATCGTTGCTCATGGGTTGCTCCTTGCTTGTTGTGTTGCTCGTGTGGATGGTTCGTTGTGTTTGCGATTGCTGTGATCGTCCGTTTCACCATCTGGCGTAGTAGGCCAGGCCGCGGATCCAAGGCTTGGATGCGCCGTCGACGGTGGACAGGGCGACGGAGGATGCCACAGGCCGGTCATTCCGCGTGGCCGCTTCGCCTTCCGTGGACGCGTCAGAATCCGATGGCTCCGACGGTTTTGATGGTTCTGAAGGTTCCGACGGTTCGGGTTTCGGCGTGGGAGCCTTGTACCTGTCATGGTCCAGCAGTGTGCCGCCATTGTCCTCGTTGTTGAGCGCGGTGTCGGTGCCCACCACCTTCGCCTTCCACGCGTAATCGGCTCCGGTCGGCAGCACGTCCTTGACGTTCAGTTTGTCGGAGCCCAATGCCCAGGCGACGTCATAGGATTTGCCGTCCGCGGTGAAGGTGATCACGGTTTTGCCGGGCTGGCCGTACATGTTCACCGATCCGCCGCTGACCTTGATGATGTTCGGATCATTGGCGTCCCACGTCAGCATCGGCGCCTTGACGGCGGCCTTCACCTTGCGGACGTATGCCGGATCGGCCCTGCCGGACTTGGAGGTGCTTGCCGCGCCATTGAAATGCTGCGTGACGGAACCCGAGGAACAGGACTGCCATTCCTTGAGCGGGAAATCGTGCGATCGTTCGGAAGCGCCGGCATGGTAGGAGCCGAGTCCGTCCGCGCTCACCGTGAACCCGTCGGCGTGGCCGTTCTCCTTCCAACTGACTACGCACACGTCGTCATGCCCCTTGACGCTGACCGATTCGGGCGCCTTCACCGCGTATTTCGGTGTGAAACGTACGGTCGAATCGTCACTGGTCGTTTTCTCCTTGCCGACCACCGCCGCCTTGATGGTGTATTCCCTGGTGTTGAGATCATGATCCGGAATCTTGAAATCGTAGGATCCGGAACATCCGTCGATGCTTGCGCTGACATCTCCGGAAATCTCGACGGCCTTGCATCCCGCGTTGCGGGTGTTGCCCACGGATTCGACGGTGACGGTTCCCGTGGTGTCGTCGTTCGTCACGGAGATCTTCGGCGCATCGGGCTTGCCCCACGGCTTGACAGCGTCGGACGCCTTGGACGGTTGGCTCCAATTCACCTTGTTGTGGGCGCGTACCGTAGCCGTGTACGAGTCGCCGTCGGAAATCGCGTTGTTATCGAAAACAAAATCGATTCCGGTGGAATTTGTCGTCTGCTTGGACGGCGCGTTCCTGCCGGACAAAGTCACCTCGTAATTGTTCACCGACGAGAAATTGCCGTCCGGAGCCTTCCACGTGACGCTCACCGTGTTGCCCTTCACACTGGCCGTCACATCCGTCGGCGCATCAGGCAGCTTGTCCGGCGTGCCCTCGACGGCGTTGGAATCCTTGGACCAGCCGACCTCGTTCCTGGCCTGCACCTTGAACGAGTAGGTCTTGCCGTTCTTCAACCCGTCGATGAGACAGGAGGTTTTCTGCCCGCACGAGCGCTCGCCGGACGCGTCTCCGCCCCACATCACCTTGTATTCGGTGATCGGGCTGCCGTTGGCCGAACCGGCCGTCCAGCTCAGATTCACGGCGCCATCCTGCGGGTCGCCGGACACCGCGGAAAGCAGCGGCGCATCAGGTTTGTCCATCACCGAAACGCTGATGGTGCCGGTCACCTCACGTTCCTTTGTTTTGGTGGCGTCGCGCACGGTGACGACCACCTTGTTGGTGTTCGCGCCGATGTCGGAAGCCGCCCTGATGGACACCACGCCGTTGGACGGGCAATCCACCGTCAGCTTCGACGCGCCATCGGACGTGCATCCGGTCACCGTCAGCGGAGTGTCGGGGAACGGATTGTACGCGTCGGACAGCAGATTCACCTGCTCGCTGGAACCGGCCTTGATTTTCACGGTCTTCTCGGTGACACGGGCGAGCGGCCTGTTGGACGCGGTGACGCGCACGGTCATACCGGCGCTCACCGTACCCTTCGCATATTTGATCGAGACGGGCACGCTCACCGTGGTGTCCGGCGTGGCCGTCTTGTCCGCGGACACGGTCAACGTGCCGGAGGGAGACACTCTGGCATCCACACTGCCGGAATTCACGCCGCCGGAATACGAGTACTGCTTCTCATCCTCGTACAGGCCCGACGCCGAATGGGTCAGCGCCGTCAGATCGATGGTAGTGGCCTTCTCGCCGGCCACCACATCGACGGTGGAGGATGAGAACGTCGGCGGCGGAACCTCACGTCCGATCACCGTGATCGGAAGCGTGAGCACCGCCGAATTGACGATCTTCACCTTGTCGTTCTTGTCTCGCTTGCCGTCCACCGCGGTGAAGGTGATGGACGCGGGACCCGCGTAATCCTTCGGCGCGGTGAACCTCAACGTCTGGTCGTTGACGTACAGGTCGCCGTCCGCGGCCTTCGTGGCGCTCACCGAATCGGCGCCGTCCACATACGCGGTCTTGCCCGCGCCCACACGCACGTAGTCGGCGATGTTGATGGTGATGGTCTCACGCGCATTGACCTTCAACGCCGGCGCCTTCGGACGCAGAACCGGCGGAAACACGCCATATGCGGGCACTTGGATGAACGCGGTGGACGTGATGCCGTACGTCGTGTTCGTGACGGTGTACGGCACCGCGCGCGCCTCATCGGTCAGATCAACGGTGATGATGGTGGAATCCTTGCCGCCCTTGACATGCGCATGGTCGGTCGCGGAAGGATCCACGCCCACCTGAAGCTCGTCGGCGGTGCCGGACGGATTGGCGATCCACTGCGAAACGTCCACGTCCACGGATTTCTTGTCGATCGTGGCGGCGGCCGGAACACGGTAATCGTACGCGGTCGGCGGGTCGATGGCGGCGTTCTCGTCGACATTCACCGTCAACGTCGCCGAATCGGACAGGCCAGCCTTGTCCTTGACGGTGTAGACCACGTAATACGTGCCCGCCTGCTTCGGCGTGGTGAACGACAGCATGTTGTCAACGACCTGAATGCCGCCGATGCCTTGCGATTCCACGTCCTTGGCCACGGTCAGATCAGTATTGTCCCCGGAAATGTCGTTCTGCGCCACCGGCACGGTGGCCGCGGTGTTCGGACGCAGCGTGATCTCGTCGTCGCGCGCGTACACACCCGAATCGGCTCCGGATTTGAACACGCCCACACGCACCTGCGCGGTGGCCCTCTGACCGGTCCAATCCTCCACGGCGTAGGAGAAGGTGTCCGTTCCGGACGAATCGGCATACGCCTCATACACCAGATACGTGGCGCCCACCTCGCTGATACGGCCCAGTTTCGGCGCTTTGTTGCCCAAGCCGAGCAGCTGCACGTCATCGCCGTCAGCGTCGATGCCGGTGAGCGTGATCGGAATCTGCACCTTCTGACCGGCCGCCACCTGCGCCTCGACGTCGGACGGTGTCGGAGCCGCCTTGTTGGACGCGTCCTTCTGATGCACGTTGATGGTGATGGTGGCCGAGGCCGCGTTGCCGAGATTGTCCTTCACCGTGTAGGTGACGGGGAAGGAGCCGGTTTGTCTGGTGGCCTGATAGCGCACGGTGTCGCCGGACACGAACACCAGACCCTTGAACGTGTTCTTGTCATACTGCAAATCGTTCTGCAGGCTCACCGTGGTGCCGTCGGAATACGTGACATGGTCGAGCACGTCCACGGACACGATGCCTTCGGTGCGCACCTGTGTGGTGATGTTCTCGGCCTTCGGCACGGAATTCGACGTGGTCAGCGCCGGCGGCTGCAGGACGATGACGCCGGTCGACGATCCGGCCGCGTTGGCCACGGTGTAGGAGATCCGCACCGGCTCGGTAGGCACCTGACGCGCGGTGATATAGACGCGCTTGTTGCTCACCACACCGGTTTTGATGCCGCTTTGCGCGTCCGCGGTGACGCTGGTCACCGACAGCACGCCGCCCATCGGGTCGACGTCGTTGGCAAGCGGCTCCACGATCGCGGTATTGTCCGCACCGAGCAGCGCCACATCGTTCGCCGCGATCGGCTTGGCGGCGTCTCCGGCCACCGCCTGCACCTCCACACGAGCCAGACCGGTCGACGGAATGGAACCCTGCGTGATGGTGTACGGCACATAGTAGGTGCCGGGATTGGAGGCGGTGAACGTGATCGACATGTCGGTGGCGTTCATGGTGGTGGCCGCGCCGGACGGCGTCTCCACCGCGGTCAATTCGGCCGGTTCGACGGACGTGCCGTGCACGTACGGTTTGAGCGCGATGGTGGTGCGGGTGTCGGGCGTGGTCTGTTTGACCACGGGGTCGATGACCGCGCCCAGCGTGTTCGCCGGCTTCACGGAGAAGTAGATCATGCCGATGCCGGTCTGCTGGCCGTCGGACACCGTGACCTCGATGCCCGCCCTGCCGGACGACATCGAACCGGCGTTGAAGACCAATTGTCCGTCGGCTCGCGTGGACACCGTCACCTGATCGGTGTTCTGCGGCGATGCCGACACCAAGGTCAGCGGATCGCCGTCGGGGTCGGAGAAGCTGCCCAACGCGTTCGCGGTGTACGAAGCACCCTGCTCCACGTCGATTTCCGGCGGAGTGTCGCTCTGCAGCGGCGCATGGTCGTCGCCGCCGGCCAGCGTGAGCGACACGGTGGCGCTGGACGTCTGCCCGCGCCCGTCGGAAATCTCATAGCTGAAGGACACGTTGCCCGCGGCGGCACCGGAGGCGTCGAGCTGCAGATACCGGCCGTCATAGACGGGGGAGACGGTGATGTTCGCGCCATCCGGAGCGCTCACCGACGTGATGCGCAGCACGGAACAGTCGGTCTGCTCGTCGTTGCGCAACACGTCGAGAATCTGCTGCGATCCCACGCGCGCGCCGAACGAATCGTCCACGGCCTTGATCTGCCCCGACTGCGCCGAACAGTTCTTGCTGAAATTATGCTGGTTGTTGGCGCTGTCGTTGTTCTGCTGCTGTTGCTTCGACTGCTTGGTCTCCACCTTGTTCCACTGGATTTTGATGACCTTGGTGGACTCCTGCGGATTCCACACATTGCCGTTGACCACGTCGTTGAGCACCACCAGACGATGGTTGGTGCGGAACACGAGCTGCGAGGTGGGATTGACATCTTCCAACGAGGAAAACTGTGCGTCCTTGTCGTTCGCCGCGCACACCCTGATGTAATTGTTGGCCTTCTGCGCCCACGCGGCGAACACGCAGCCATTGGTGGACACCGGCTGCGCGGCATCGCCCTTGCCGGCATTCGGCAGCTGCGTGACCTTTTTGCTGCCCAAATCGACCATGGCGATGCCCCGCGGCGTGGAAACCGCCACCCAGCCAGTCTGCCTGCCATCCGTGGACGGCGCCTGCAACGTCGCCTGACCCTGCAGGCCGATATCCGCGCTGCCCTTCGGCCAGAACACCTTGCCGGCACCGGCTACGACCGGCGTCTTGCCGACCACGGTGAACGATTCGACATTCGTGGCGCCCTTGATCGTCGCATCCTTGCCGGGTGTTCCCTGAGGTCCGTCGACACTGAGCACCGCGCCGTCGGACGTGCGGTAGCCGTAGACGACACCGTCATGCGTCACCGCGATACGGCCACCCGACCCCAGCTTCATCTTCGGCGAATCGGTGGTCGGATTCATGGATTTCACATCATCGGCGGACCCGACCCACACATTGCCCGTCTTGACGTTGATGAACGCCGCGGTGTTGCCTCCGACGACGGTCCGCATATCCGATTTGATGGTGGTGTTGCCGCTTTCGCTGACGGTGGAGGCCTCGATGTTGCTGGCCTTCGTACCTTCGGAGATCACGGTGGAGCCATCATGCTGGGCCACGTCGAACCGGGCCGCAGTGGAGGCGGCGCCCGCGTCGGCGTCCCGGTTGCGCACGTTGAAACGGGCGGCCTTGCGGTCCTTGAGCGAAGTGACCCACACGGTGCCATCGTCGAGCTGCACGTGACGTTGCGTCACCGAACTGACGATGACGGCTCCGGCGACGATGCCCAGCAACAGCAGCAGCATGACGATCGGCGTGATCCACCGGCGACTGCCGGAAGGCAGCAGCTTGCGCAGCATCGACCCGAATCGCAACTGCCGTTCGTACGATTGCGCCGACTGGTTCTCGGCGTTCCTATGCTTGCTCATCGACTGGCTCTTCCCTGATTGTGCCCAAACTTTGCTTGACCGCGCATCCAACCGCATGCGCCTACCTGTTTGCCCGCATGCATGCCGGGCTGTATTGGTTCGTATCGGTTCATGTCACCCGCATCCGGCCGCAAACTCACGGCTTGGCCGCGCACGCGATCATGGGATTCTCGGACATCTGCCGGTCCGCGCGAACCAGACTCACCTGCACGCACGTCTGCGCGCCGTCGGCCGGATCGATTTCGATACGCGTCGACTCCGTGGTGGTGCCCTGCGCGTTCGGGTCGGTTCCCGAATCGCCGACCAGCGACCACGCGTACGAATCGCCATCCTTCGGAGAAGGATTGACCCACGTAAACCGCACTTTGCCGTCGGCGGTGTATTCGCCCGTAAGATCCTGCACGCTCGGCACACTGCCCGACGTGATCGCCGAATCGGGATCGTCCTCGGCATGGTTCTGGGCGCCATGGTTCTGCACCTGCACCTTGCTGTTGTCGGAAGCCGCATCCATATTCGGCATGACGACGGTGACGAACGCCAACGCCATCACGACCACGGCGGCCGCCGCAGCAACCGTGACGGCCAACGGCTTCACCCACCGGGCATGCTGTTTCGCAACCGGGGCGGACTGGTCGAATGTGGAAGTCTGCGCGTACATGTTCTGCGGATAATCCGGCACACCCTCGACGGTGGTCTGCACGGCACGGCCATACAAGGCCTGTTGCACGCGCTGCATGTCGCGCGCGAACTCCAACGCGGAATAGTAACGATCCTCGGGCGTACGGCTCAAGGCCTTACGCAACACCCGTTCCACTTCGGCCGGCACGTCGGGACGGTTGAGCTTGGGCAGCGGATTGTTGAGAATGACGGACTTGAGCCGTTCGGCCCGCACCTGCCGTTGGGAATCGCCCAGCACATCGGCGTAGAAATACTCGTACGGCGATTGGCCGATCAGCATGGCGAACAGCGTGGCGCCAAGCGAATAGATATCGGACGATTCATTGCCGCCACCGCCTTGGGCAAGCACCTCCGGCGCGGCCCACGCGATGGTGAAGCCGACACCCGGACGCCCATAGACGGACCCGGCGATGCCGAAATCGGCGAGCATGGGCATATTGTGCGCGTTGATGAGAATATTGCTGGGCTTGATGTCTCGATGGATGATGCCTTTGCGATGCGCGGTGAACAGCGCGCTCGCCAGATCGATGCCGACAGTGAGCATCTGGTCGGCGGTGAGACGGCCATGCTCGAGGAACGTCTTGTAATTGCCGCCCGGAGCGTATTCGAACACGGTGTAGCCGCGCCCGTTGACGGTCACGCCGTTCTCATAGACGGAAAGAATGTAGGGGTGTGTGGAGATCTGCCCCATGAAATTCGCTTCGGAACGGAAGCGGACCGCGGCACGTGGGTCGAGCGTGTTCTTGCTGATTTTGATGGCCACCTGACGGGCCGGGGAAAGCTGCTGGTACAGGTACACGTCGGCTTCGGAACCGGAGCCCAGCCGTTTGATCAGTGTGTAGCCGGGAATCTGAGGGGGAATGCTCCTTGAGGCTTCCATGCTTCCTCTTTCTTGTAGTTCCTGCCCGGTTCCGTGCGTTGCGTCTATGCTTCGACTGTACTCGTCGTCATGGGCAGGCCGTCTGTTCGCTGTTGAACCTTCCCGGGCTGCGCCGCTAGTCAATCTTATTGGTGGCGGTGTCCGAAAAACTTTGTAGAGGGTATCGATGTCCATATATAAAGATGGCGGTGTCCACGATGACGTTTTCAGGACGGCTTCGGACGATGATATGCGATTCGTGGCCGGACCGTTCGGCTAAGCTGGGGAGACATGATGGATGTGGACGATCTCGATGACGTGACATTGGTTGCGGGGGCACCCCGCAGCGGCAAGACCCGGTTCGCGCTGGACATGCTGGTCGCCGCGATGAAGCGGCATGGCGACGCGTACGCCGTGATGACGGTCTCCGGCAGACAGGTGGCCGACCGGCTCGGCGACACCGTGATCCGCGAACTGTCCGCGATCTCGCAGGCACGCCCCGTCACCACCCTGCCAGCCGTCGCGTTCCGCATCATGACCGCCGTGCGATCGCATGCCGGACAACCCCTGCCGAAACTGCTCAACGGGGCCGAACAGGACGTGGTCATCCGCCGCGTGCTCGCCAGGCATGCCGAACATGCCGAGCACGGCGACGAATGCTCCACCTGCGCGCTATTGCGCACCTACTTCGTGGTCGCCGACTGGTCGGGCATGGTGGTGGACGACGCCACCGACGCCTTCGCCAACCAGCTGCGCGACATGCTTGCCCGCATGAACGAGATCGGCGCGAAACCGGAACTCGAAGACGCGCTGATTTCCCGCGCTGCCGACGAACACGGCACGCTTGACGAACGACGCGAACGACTGCGCGTGCAATGGCGGCTCGCCTTCGCGCTGCGCGCCGAATACAACCAGGCCATCAACGAGGCATATCCGGACCAATACCGTCTCGACGCCTCGCAGCTCATGATCGACGCCGCGGCCGCCGTGAACGAAGCCGAAACGTCCGACCTGCCGAAACTCGTCATCGTCGACGATTTCCAGGACGCCACACTCGCCGGCTTCGACTTTCTCACCGCATTGCGCAACCGTGGCGTGCGTCTGTTGCTCGTCGGCAACCCCGACGAGGCGGTGCAGACGTTCCGCGGATCGTACCCTGAATATCTGTTCAACATGGCGCAATCGCGATTGGGCGCGCGACTGGTACGGCTGGAACCGTCCCATATGGCCGAAGGCACGGACCTGGCCGCGGTGGCGAGCCGCGTGAGCCTGACCATCGCCAGCACGGAATCGACCGACGACGCGCTGGCGAACCGCCCCGGCAAAATGCCGGCCATCGCCATACCGGAGACGCACGACGGCAGTCTTGAAGCCGCGATGTACCGTTCCACCGTCGAAGAACTCGACGACGTGGTGTGGAAAATCAAAACCGAACATCTCGAACACGGCCGCGACTGGAACGACATGGCCGTGATCGCCCACGACAACGCCACCGTGCGCACGTTCGGCGAACGGCTACGCGCCGACGGCGTGCCCGTACGCTATTCGAGCGTGACCCGCCCCCTCAAGGACGAACCGTTCGTGCAGGGCCTGTTCTCCATGATCGAACTGGCCGAACTGAAACGGCAAGGCATCGCCACCTCGTCCATGAACCTCGACACGGCCGGCGCATACGTGCGCTCACGCGTCGCATCAATCATGAACTCGCCGCTGATCACCACCCCCGGCGAACGTCCGGCTCGGCTGTGCGTGGTCGAATCGGCGATGAACGCGCTCGGCTCGCTGGCCACGGTTTTGCATGACGATACAGCCGATCCGACCACGTCCGACACGTCCGGACGCGCGCTGCTGCCACAGCTGATCGACGATTGGAACGATTACGTCGAAACCTTCCACACCGCACGCGTGGCGGCATCGGCGTCGGACGCGGAAAACGCTGCCGACATGGGCCTGCCGGCAATCGACACCGACGACCGGCTGATGACGGGAGAGCGTGCCGCTGAGGACGCGGACGAACCATCCTTCGGCATGAACGCGCTGTACATCCTGCTATTGGAAGGCGACACCGACCGCGTGCTCGACGCGATCGCCTCCGTACTGGGCCGCAAAGACCCCCAAGCGCAAGCCTTCGCACGCCTGTGGAAAACGCTTGACGATACCCTGCGGTCGGAGGCACGCCTGACATCCCACGAACCGCAATACATGCTCGACTGTGCATGGCAGGCGTTCGGCAAAGCCGAAATCTGGCAGAAAACGGCGTTGCGCAACAACGCCGAAGGCCGCGCGGCCAACGACCGGCTCGACACCGCGATGCGCCTGTTCAGCTACGCGTCCGGCGGCGAATCGAACGGCGTGACGGCAGCGCACACCATCGACGCGTTCATCGAACAGGTCCGCGCGCTCGCCATCGAAGCCGACTCCCTGGCGCACACCGCGCCGATCGATCAGGCCGTGACGCTCACCACGCCCGCCGGAGCTGCCGGAAAACATTGGAAACTCGTGTTCATGCCTGCGTTCCAACAAGGCCAATGGCCGAACCTCGCGCCGCGCAACACCCTGTTCGGCGGGGAGGAGCTCGCCGACATCATGCTGCATGGACGACTGTCCGACGACATCGTCACTTCCGCAGGCCGCGAAAACGCGCAGCTCGCCGCGGTGCTCGCCTCCGAACAGAAAAGCCTCCTTGTGGCGCTCACCCGCGCCGATGAGCGCGTGACGGTAAGCGCGGTCCTCAACGAAGACCATGTGCCGTCCGACTTCCTCTACGGCTACCTGCCGGAATGGTTCGACCGCGACCGGGATGCCGATGCGGAAACACGCGTGTACACGGCGGTCGGCGAGGCCGGCGAATACGCGGGACTGGAGGCCGACCCGCGTGGCCTGGTCGCCGCCGCGCGAAGCGTGCTGGCCCATGCGCCGGCCGATTCCCCCCAAGCGCGCGATGCCGCGCAAGCCTTGGCGTTGTTGGCATCGCATGGCATCGCCGCCGCGAATCCCGACAATTGGGCGTTCCTTACGGAACATGCGGGAGCCGACGATATGACGGGAATCGACGGCAAGATGGAATCTGACGGAAAAACGGAGCATGCCGACAAGGCGAAGCTTATCGAACAACCGGAATCCATCGAAAAAACGGACGGCCAATCCGACGTGGTCACCCTTTCTCCATCCGCCGTGGACAGTTTGTGGGCGTGCCCGGTGTGCTGGATGCTGGAGAACCGTTTCGCCGGCCCACGCATGGGCAGCGCGGCCACCAGCTTCGGCTCGCTCATCCACGCCGTCGCGCAACAGGCCACCGAAGCCGGCCTCGACCTGCCCCAAAACCACACCGCGGTAAGCGACGAGGACAACATCGACGAAATCGCCCAATGGATGATCAGCCGATACAAGACCCTACGTGGCGACCTCAACGCCATCGACGACCCCGAGGAACGGTACAAGGCGCTCGGCAAGGACGCGAAGGCGTCGGTCGCATTGCGCAACATCGCCACATATTTCGTCAAGTCGAACCGTACGGGATACCCGTCGAACAACACCGAAACCATCACCGTGGGAACATTGGACCATGCCGAAGCGGAACGGCAGTTCGCCGCGCGATTCGACTTCGACGACATCCTCGACGCCTACAACGCCATCGACGGCAACGCTCCGATCTCCCGCGACGAACTCATCGCCATCATGGGCGCGCTCGTCGGCGGCTGGCCGGAAACCGGCATGAGCGACCGGCTCACCGTACGCCTGTCGGGCAGAATCGACCGTCTTGAACACCGCCGTACCGCAGACGGCCGCGAACAGGTACGGCTGATTGACTACAAAACCGGCAAAGTGCCGAATGGACGCTCCCTGTTCAGCGACCTGCAGCTCGTCTGCTACCAGCTGGGCCTCGCCTTCCCGGAACACGGCGGAAAACGCGGCGCGCAGGCGATCGCAGCCATGCCGGACATCACCCAAAGCGCCCTGTTCCACGTCATGGAATACGCGGCACCCGCGCCACGCAAAGGGCAAGGCGACGAAGCGTACCACCAGCAGGCGCTGTTCGCCGGCGGAAGCATCAACGCGGGCGATTTCATACCCCGCAAATACGTGCCCAAAATGGCCAGCGTCTTCACCAGCGGCCTCGACGACGTCGAACGGCCGGCGCAGGTCAGCGAAGAACATTGGAAGCAACTTCTGGAATCGCGGTCGAAGATGACGGTATGGTCGCTGACCATGATCTCCCGCGTCTTCTATGCGGCCGCGGCGAGCCGGGCCACCCGCATCACCGCGCGTCCGACCGTGGAACACGTCGGATACTGCAGAACGTACGGCAGTGGGGTCTGCCCGGCCTGCCAAGGCGAGCAGAACACCGTATTCGAAAGGACCGTGGCATGAACGGGAGTAACGGTATGAACGGAAGCATGTCAACGAACGGGGCCACAGCAAAGGGCGATGCGATGGGCACTGTGCCGGCCGCCACGCCGAAATTCACCGACAGTCCGGAACAGGCCGCCGTCATCCAAGCCCCCTCATACGAGGACGTGGTCGTGGTGGCGGGCGCCGGCTCCGGCAAAACCTACACCATGACCCGCCGCATCATCACCCTCATCGACCAGGGCATCAGTCCCGAGAAGATTCTGGGCCTGACCTTCACACGCAAAGCCGCCTCCGAACTGCTTTCGCGCGTCTCCGCTGCCGTGACACGCAACCAAGCCGGACGCGGTACACGCGTCGCCTTCCTCAAACCGGAAGTCTCCACCTATGACGCGTTCTTCCAAACCATCGTGCGCCAATACGGCCTGCTCGTCGGCTTCGACCAAAACACGCAGCCATTGAGCGAAGCCGGAGCGCTGCAGCTCATCCACACCGTGCTCGACAAGCACATGGACCAGCTCATGGCCTTCGACCAAGGCGGCGACGAACTCGGCAAATTCTCCACCATCGCCGGCAACGTGTTCACCCTATCCAACGCCATCGCAGGAGCCATGATCGGCAGCGACTGCACCAGCTTCGACGAAGCCGTGGAACGCGTGCGCGCATGGGATAAGGCGTTCGTGGCGCAAGTGGCCAAAGCGCTTGAAGACGAGGACGTTCCCGATGACGAGCCGAAAGTGGGCAAGGCTCCGAAACAGAAGAAAAAGGAATCCGACACCGCCTTCGAAACCCGCATGCGCGAATACCGCGCCCAATGCCACCAACTCTGCGTCTACAAGACCGCGCAATTGGCCGGCACGGCCCGCAAACGCGACCTGCTACTCGACCTCGTGGCCGACTACCACGCCGAAAAACGCGCCCTCAACATGGCCGAATTCAGCGACTTCACCATCGCCGCATTCCAACTCGTCACCCGATTCCCCTCCATCGGAGCCACCTACCGCAAACGCTACACGCACGTGCTGCTCGACGAATACCAAGACACCTCCACCACGCAGGCGGCCCTCCTGACCGCACTGTTCCACGCCGATTCCACCCATCGCAGCGCGGTGAACGCCGTCGGCGACCCCTTCCAATCGATCTACGCATGGCGAGGAGCCAGCCCAGGCGCATTCCGCATGCTGCAACACGACTTCGGCCACGACGCCACCGACAAGCCCTACACGCTGACCGTCACCCGACGTAACTCGCGCATGGTGCTCGAAGCGGCCAACAATCTGACGAAACCATTGCGCCTGCCCGCCAGACGTCGCGGCAGCTCGCTTATGCGCGAAGTGGACGTGCCCCCGCTCGCCAACATCGACAATGCCCCCGAAGGTACGCTCGGCGTGCTCGGCTACGCCACATTCGGCCAGGAAATCGACGCCATCGTACGCTTCGCCAAACAAGCGATCGCACTGCACACGCCAACCGAAAACGAGCTCGCCGACGGAGCCAAAGACAACCGTCCGCACGTGGCGCTCCTGTTCCGCTCCAAAACGCAGATGCCAGCCTACGAGGACGCACTGGAACAAGCCGGCCTCACCACACTCGTCGTCGGCCAGGCCGCACTCCTGGAACGTCCCGAAATCAAAGACATCCTCGCCCTGCTGCACGTCGTATGCGACCACACCGACAGCGCCGCGCTCATGCGGCTGCTCGCCACGCCACGATTCGGTCTGTCCGCCGACGATCTGCAGGCGCTCGCCGGCATCGCCGAACGGCTCAACACCGCGCAACGCTACCGCGCGCTCGTGTCGGCCGGCATCGTGGAGGCGGATGCGAATCCGTCCGACGCCGACATCCGCGCCACCGTGCGCGCCTACCGCGACCAAGTGCCCAACGCCGTCTTCCTGATCGACGTGCTGCTGCGCGGCGATCTGCGGCACCTCGTCGACGGCGTATTGAGCCGTACGGGAGCCGCGAGCGTCATCCACGCCGGTCGCGTCATCCAACAGGTGCAGCGCACGGCCGGCCATCCGTTGCCGGAAGTGGTACGCACGGCCATCACCGCGCTCGGACTGGACATCGACCTGCTGCTCGCCGAACGGATGCGGCATCCGGATGCCGGCAATCGTGCCACATCGCATGCCGCTTCGTCACTCGACGCGATGCTGTCTCTGGTGGACACCTACTTGCAGGAAATCGCCGCGCAGGGCACGCCAAGCCTGCGCGCGTTCATCTCGTGGGTGGATTCGCTGCGTGACGCGTCCGACGACAACGCCACCGCACCAGATACCCCCGTCGATGTGGTGCTCATGACCGTGCACCAGTCGAAAGGCCTGGAATGGGACGCCGTGGCCGTGGTCGGCATGCGCGACGGCACCTTCCCGTCCAGTCAAGGCGACCACCTGAGCGTCAAAACGGACGAAGACCATCCGGGCGGTCGGCGCGACGGCGTATGGGAGCCGCCGGAATACTTCGAAAAAGCCCACACTTGGCTGGAAGACCCGTCCGCGGTGCCGGTTCCGGTGCGCGCCGACGCGGATATCCTGCCACGATTCCCGCACGACGCGCCCATCGGGGGCAATCCCGTGGAATCGCTCGACGGATTGGACGATGCGGAAGTGATCGACGACGAGGTGTTCGGCACCTTGCGAACCATGGCCGTCGACGATATGGAAGGAATGGATCCGGCAAGCCTGTACCTGACGCAACAGGAGGAATACGGCCGCCGACTGCACGCCGACGAACGCCGTCTCGCCTACGTGGCGTTGACGCGCGCCCGCTACGAGGCGCTGCTCGTATACAGCGGATGCAACGAGACGAGCCGCGACTCCCGCCTGGCGGAGGGAAAGAAAAGCGCCGCGCCGTCGAATTTCTGGCTGGAGACGCGCGATTCGATGAACGGAATCGTCACCGCGGTACGCGAACCGGACAACCTGTCCGACGATGTGGACGGCTCCCCGCACACGCTGGGACTTGACCTGCCCGACGGCTATTTCGTAGGCGAACACGCCCGCGATTTCGAGAATGCCGTGGTGGGCGATGCGTGGAACACGCCGCTCGAACCGGTCTCGGACGACCATACTTTGCCTTGGCCGTGCGATCTGAGCGCCGATGTCGCCGACAGGCTGCGTGCCGCGGCCGAACAGGTACGTGCCGTCGAATCCGACGAACCGAATATCGCTGAATCCACGGGAACGCAGGGCGACGTTGCCGATGAATCCGCCACGCCATCGCCGGAAACCGGAAACTCACTGCTGCGTCTCGCCAAACTGCTCGTCGCCGACGAACATCTCATGCCGGAACCGGACGTGGCTGACGCAGGCGAATCGCAGGACGCCTTCGACGAGGCCGTGCGTGCCAAAGGCGAACGTATCCTTGCTGCCGGCCGCCAAAACGTCACCTCGCTGCAAGCGCGCGCCGGCTCCATGGGCGAGCGTGACTCCCGCGCCTACTGGCGTGGTCTGGTCCGTCCGATTCCGCACGTCGCCTCGCCGGCGGCACAGCTCGGCACGCGGTTCCACGCATGGGCTGAGCGTTTCATCATGGCGGATGCGGACGTCGACGGCATCGGCGGTACGGAAGGTGCTGCCGGTATGGCCGCGCAGTCGCGTGCGGAACTGATCGCATTGATAGGTGATACGCAAGTCGACGCGGACAACGGCGGCGTGCAATCGCAGGACGCACCATCGCAGGACGCCCAATTGCGAGACGAACGGAAACTGGCCGCTTGGCAGCGTCGTCTCGTCGCCTCGCCGTGGGCAAAACGACGTCCAGCATGGGCGGAACGCCAGCTCGTCGTCGACATGCCCCAGCTCGGCACCATCGTCAACGGCAAACTCGACGCGGTGTTCTTCGGCGGTCTCGACGAAACGGACGAGACGAAACGCTACACCGTGGTCGATTGGAAAACCGGCGTAAAACCACGCAAACCGGACGAAATCAAGGAGAAGCTCGCACAGCTCGACCTGTACCGCCTGCTGCTCGCGGCGATGGAAGGGGTGCCGTTGGATGCAATCGACGCCTGTCTCTACTATGTGAGTGAGCCTCACGAGGCCGATCGGGAGCTTGACGCCCTCGACAAAACAGAAGAAGAGATCCTTGCCGAGTTGAGCTACGGAATTCCGCAGCAATCCGACAACGACTAGTGCCGGTGCGCAATGGCTCCTTGACCGAAGAAAGCGGGGGAGCGGCGCTTTCCGGCCTGCCTGCGGGAGAAACCGCTATGCAGGCAGCGTTGTGGAGGAACGCCGCTACCCTCGTGCAGCATGTGTGGGCGGGCGCACATGCCGGACGCAACGACAGTTAAGGAGTGTTTGATATGGCTGCGAACAGCGCAACCGCAATCCCGAACGCCGGCATGGGTGCCGGAACAAACAACGCATCGGCAATCGTCTTCCGTCCCATCGTCTGGGGCGATCTGGACGCGGTGGTCGACCTGTTCGACCGTACCTGGCCGCAGGATGTGGACAAGGTCGGCGCGGACATGTCGCGGCTGATCTCCCGATATTTCGTGCTGCACTACCTGCTGCCGACCACGTTCGCCAACGGCGCGTTCGCCGCCGACGGCACACTCGCGGGCGTCACGTTCATCCGCGTCGCCGGCGAGGCGCCGCAGCTCGACGAAATCGAAGTCGGCGAGGAAATGAAGGCCTTGGAACGCCGCATCGACGCCGATCCGGAGGCCGCCAAGCATATGGCGGCGCTGAAATCCGGCTTCTCGGTGGAACTCGATCTGGAACGCGAAGGGCGCGCCAACGAAACCACCATGGGCGAGCTGGAACTGTTCATCGTCAACCCCGACGTGCGCGGCCACGGTGTGGGCGGGCGGCTTTGGAGACGCATGCAGGAGCATTTCGCCGCATGGGACGTGCCCGCGTTCTACCTGCACACCGATTCCGACTGCGACGTGAGCTTCTACGACCACAAGGGGTTGGACTGCATCGCGCACCGCACGGCAAGCGAGACGGTCGCCCGGCTCGGCGGCAGCGCCGACGGCGAAGTGCCGCCACTGTTCGACGACATGTTCATCTACCGGGGAAAGGTGACGGCGTGACGGGCGCGAAACCGCAATCGCAATCGCACGAACCGCACGAATCGCAGAAAACGCAATCGCCATACGCGCAGCTTTTCCGCATTCCCGGCACGAAGGCGTTCTGCGTGTCCGGAGCCATCGCGCGACTGCCGATGTCCATGATGGGCCTCGGTATCGTGCTCGCGCTCAACCACATGTACGACAATTGGACGATCGCCGGCGTGATGAGCGCCGCGTACG
>ERZ1032238.246-NODE-246-length-17915-cov-29.120941_pt1 | contig 17915 bp, 15 predicted proteins | sample MGYA00518736_ERZ1032238 | MGnify/ENA primary metagenome ERZ1032238 (study PRJEB33719, sample SAMN04261349) | wastewater metagenome | biome: periurban shantytown; feature: human; material: feces | host: Homo sapiens | place: Peru: Lima | collected 2012-01-15 ... | reverse complement strand
GCGGCGGCCGTGTGAAGGATCTGCCGGGCGTGCGTTACCACATCGTGCGTGGCGCGCTCGATACCCAGGGTGTCAAGGACCGTAAGCAGGGTCGTTCCCTGTATGGAGCAAAGAAGGCGAAGTAAGAGATATGTCACGTAAGGGACCTTCCAAGAAGCACGTCGTGCTGCCCGATCCGATCTACGGTTCCACCGTGGTGGCGCAGCTCATCAACAAGATTCTGCTTGACGGCAAGAAGTCGATCGCCGAAGACATCGTCTACTCCGCGCTCGATATGGTCAAGGAGAAGTCCGACCAGGAACCGGTGGCTGTGCTCAAGCGCGCCCTGGACAACATCCGTCCGTCCCTCGAGGTTCGCTCCCGCCGTGTCGGTGGCGCCACCTACCAGGTGCCGGTCGAGGTCAAGCCGAACCGCGCCAACACCCTGTCGCTGCGCTGGCTGACCGACTTCTCCCGCGCCCGTCGTGAGAAGACCATGGCTGAGCGTCTCGCCAACGAGATCCTGGATGCCTCCAACGGCCTCGGTGCTTCTGTCAAGCGCCGCGAGGATACTCATAAGATGGCAGAGGCTAACAAGGCCTTCGCTCATTACCGCTGGTAATCACTCGCCCTGAGTAAAACTAAGGAAAAAGATGGCTGAAGAGATTTCGGACCTCCACGACGTCCGCAATATCGGCATCATGGCCCACATCGATGCCGGCAAGACCACCACTACCGAGCGTATTCTGTTCTACACCGGTAAGAACTACAAGATCGGCGAGACCCACGACGGCGCCTCCACCATGGACTTCATGGCGCAGGAGCAGGAACGTGGTATCACCATCCAGTCCGCTGCCACCACCTGCTTCTGGAGCCGTCAGTCCCACGACACCAAGGACAAGTTCCAGATCAACATCATCGATACCCCTGGCCACGTGGACTTCACGGCCGAGGTGGAGCGCTCCCTGCGTGTGCTCGATGGTGCCGTTGCCGTGTTCGACGGCAAGGAAGGCGTGGAGCCGCAGTCCGAGACCGTGTGGCGTCAGGCTGACAAGTACGGCGTTCCGCGTATCTGCTTCATCAACAAGATGGACAAGCTGGGCGCGAACTTCTACTACTCCGTCGACACCATCAAGGAGAAGCTGGGCGCCGCTCCGATCGTGATGCAGCTGCCGATCGGTTCCGAGAACGACTTCACCGGCGTCGTCGACCTGGTCGAGATGCAGGCCTATGTGTGGAACGGCACCGAGGAGCTCGGCGCCAAGTACGACACCACCGAGATCCCGGACGACCTCAAGGACAAGGCTCAGGAGTACCACGAGAAGCTCGTGGAAGCCGCTGCCGAAGCCGACGACGACCTCATGAACAAGTTCTTCGAGGACGGCGACCTGTCCAAGGAAGACATCCGCGCTGGCGTGCGTAAGCTCACCATCGCCAAGGAAGCCTTCCCGGTCTTCTGCGGCTCCGCCTTCAAGGACAAGGGCGTTCAGCCGATGCTGGACGGCGTCGTCGACTACCTGCCGTCCCCCGAGGACGTGCCGGCCATCAAGGGCTACAAGCCCGGCGACGAGTCCGTCGAGATCGACCGTCACCCGGTCAAGACCGATCCGTTCTCGGCTCTGGTCTTCAAGATCTCCACCCACCCGTTCTACGGCAAGCTCGTGTTCGTGCGCGTCTACTCCGGCTCCGTCGTGCCGGGCGACTCCGTGCTCGACTCCACCCGCGAGAAGAAGGAACGCATCGGCAAGATCTTCCAGATGCACGCCGATAAGGAAAACCCGATGGACCGCGCCGACGCCGGTAACATCTACACCTTCGTGGGCCTGAAGAACGTCACCACCGGCGACACCCTGTGCTCCATCAACGACCCGATTACCCTCGACTCCATGACCTTCCCGGATCCGGTGATCCAGGTGGCCGTCGAGCCGAAGACCAAGGCCGACCAGGAGAAGATGGGCATCGCCCTGTCCAAGCTGGCCGAAGAGGATCCGACCTTCCAGGTCACGACCGACGAAGAGTCCGGCCAGACCCTGATCTCCGGCATGGGCGAGCTCCAGCTCGACATCATCGTCGACCGTATGCGTCGTGAATTCAAGGTCGAGTGCAACCAGGGCAAGCCGCAGGTCGCCTACCGCGAGACCATCCGCAAGGCCGTCATGGACCAGGGCTACACCCACAAGAAGCAGACCGGTGGTTCCGGCCAGTTCGCAAAGGTCCTGATGAACTTCGAGCCGCTCGACACCACCGAGGGCAAGACCTTCGAGTTCGAGAACCAGGTCACCGGCGGCCACATCTCCGCCGAATTCATCGGCCCCATCGAGGCCGGTGTCAAGGAGGCCATGGAATCCGGTATCCTCGCCGGCTTCCCGGTCGTGGGCGTCAAGGCCACCGTCACCGACGGCCAGATGCACCCGGTCGATTCCTCCGAAATGGCCTTCAAGCTCGCGGGTTCCATGTGCTTCAAGGAAGCTGCCCCGAAGGCCAAGCCGGTCATCCTCGAACCGATCATGAAGGTCGAAGTCCGCACGCCGGAAGAGTACATGGGCGAAGTCATCGGCGATCTGAACCAGCGCCGCGGCAACATCCAGTCCATGACCGACGGCGTCGGCGTCAAGGTCATCGACGCCAAGGTCCCGCTGTCCGAGATGTTCGGCTACATCGGCGACCTGCGTTCCAAGACCCAGGGCCGCGCCATGTTCACCATGGAGATGGACTCCTACGACGAGGTGCCGAAGAGCGTCTCCGAGGAGATCATCAAGGCCCAGCGCGGCGAGTGACACGCGCCACATCATGAAGTGGCCGGTGTCTCCAGTCAGCGGTAGTATCGTATACCGCTGACTGGGTTCTGGCTCTTCAAAGTGGCACATAACCCAGAAACCCAGTAGAATAAGCGAGTCCCTGTGCGAAAGGGCGCAGGAAACTCACGAGACGTCCAGGAGGACAAAAGTAATGGCAAAGGAAAAGTACGAGCGTACTAAGCCGCACGTTAACATCGGTACCATCGGCCACGTCGACCACGGTAAGACTACCCTGACTGCCGCCATCTCCAAGGTGCTGCACGAGGAGTTCCCGGATGTCAACCCGGAGTACGACTTCAACCAGATCGATTCCGCTCCGGAAGAGGCCGCCCGCGGTATCACCATCAACATCGCCCACATCGAGTACCAGACCGAGAAGCGTCACTACGCTCACGTCGACTGCCCGGGCCACGCCGACTTCGTGAAGAACATGATCACCGGTGCCGCCCAGATGGATGGCGCCATCCTCGTTGTGGCCGCCACCGACGGCCCGATGGCCCAGACCCGCGAGCACGTGCTGCTCGCCCGTCAGGTCGGCGTCCCGAAGATCCTCGTCGCCCTCAACAAGTGCGACATGGTCGACGATGAAGAGCTCATCGAGCTCGTCGAAGAAGAGGTCCGTGACCTCCTCGACGAGAACGGCTTCGATCGCGACTGCCCGGTCATCCACACCTCCGCCTACGGCGCCCTGCACGACGACGCTCCGGACCACGAGAAGTGGGTCCAGTCCGTCAAGGACCTCATGGCCGCCGTCGACGACTACATCCCGACCCCGGTTCACGACCTGGACAAGCCGTTCCTGATGCCGATCGAGGACGTCTTCACCATCTCTGGCCGTGGTACCGTTGTCACCGGTCGTGTCGAGCGTGGCCAGCTGGCCGTCAACACCCCGGTCGAGATCGTTGGTATCCGTCCGACCCAGCAGACCACCGTCACCTCCATCGAGACCTTCCACAAGACCATGGACGCCTGCGAGGCTGGCGACAACACCGGTCTGCTTCTGCGTGGTCTCGGCCGTGACGATGTCGAGCGTGGTCAGGTTGTGGCCAAGCCGGGCTCCGTCACCCCGCACACCAAGTTCGAGGGCGAAGTCTACGTGCTGACCAAGGACGAAGGCGGCCGTCACTCGCCGTTCTTCTCCAACTACCGTCCGCAGTTCTACTTCCGCACCACCGACGTCACCGGCGTCATCGAGCTGCCGGAAGGCGTCGAGATGGTTCAGCCCGGCGACCACGCCACCTTCACCGTTGAGCTGATTCAGCCCATCGCCATGGAGGAGGGCCTGACCTTCGCCGTGCGTGAAGGCGGCCACACCGTTGGCTCCGGTCGTGTGACCAAGATCCTCGCCTGATTATCATCAGACAAGAATCTTCGCTTGAACTAGCGACTTAGGAAATCCCCTTCGAGGAAACTCGGAGGGGATTTCCTATAACCGCAGCAGGATATGGATATGTACCACGACTTCCGGCCTGGATGCGCTAGTGTTGCTTTCCAATAGATAAACGGACTGCTGCACTGCGAGGGTATGACACTGATGGCAGGCTGGGAAAGAAGGTCGATGATGACTGGTTCGCAAGCCGCACACTGTGGTTCCGTATCCGCGCTTTCACTGGGACTGCCCGTCTCCACGGCGATTCCCGAAGCCAAAGGCACACTGCCGAAAGCCTTGTTCGTGGGCAAGGCACCGATTTCAGGCAAACTCAAGCAGCGATTGGTGAACGAAATCGAATCCATTACCATGCTGGCGTTGGTCCGGTCGATTAACACTGGGCTTGCGGACGGCAAACTGATTCCGGAAGTGCTGGTCATCGGACTGAAGCTTACGGCCAAAGCCACTGGCATACCGAACGAGGTCATCGATTTGATTGCCGGGCAGCGTAAATCGGGCATCGTGTTCGTGTGCGTACGCGACGTGCCGTTCGAGGGCAGCACACGTGAGGAATGTGCGTTCGCCGTGCGTCGGGCGATACCGGGGCGTGCCGGCCACACGCCGATCTATCGGGTATATGCCAGCGATTGGCAGCCGGCGGGGGAGGCCCAGCTGGAGCTGGCCGGCTCTACTATTGATGAGCTGTGGGCCTCGCTGTGCTCACAGACCATTCTGGGCACGCCGGAGATCGAAAATCTGGATGCGCGCATCATTCGCCATACTGAAATTGCTCGGCTCGAATCCGAAGTGGACAAGCTCACCCGCGACCATCAGCGCGTCAAGAATCCTGTTCAGCGCAATGAAATCTATGCCAAGCTCCACAAGGCCAAAACACAGCTCGCAAAACTGCGCGAAGCCTAGTGATATGAAAACCATTGGGGTCCCGCTGGCGGGAGCTGGCTCGCAAAGCGAGACTGAGGGTGGTCCAGGTCCGTGACCTAGGGCTACGCCCAAGCTAATTGAAATATTCGTGCATCATACAGCGTACAGTTAAACCATGTTCCCTCTGCTCGAAACCCTGGTCGCCGTATACGAGGTGGGCCAGTTCACGCTGGCTGCCGACGAACTGAAGGTGTCGCAGTCGACGGTGTCGTCGCGTATCGCCCAATTGGAGCAGATGGTCGGCGCGCCGCTGTTCGTGCGCAATGCGAAAAGCGACGTGACGCCCACACAGGCCGGGCGGATGCTGTACCAGACCGCCATCGGCATCGACGGATTATGGCGGGATACGCGTGAGCAGATCGCCCGCGTGCAGGAGGCGCGTGAGCCGCTGGCCGTTTCGTTCTCGCACACGACCGCGGCGATTCTGCTGCCGAAGGCGTTGCCGGTGATGGCTCGGAACATGGACAGTTTCGACTTCGCCGTACACGTGATGAACTCGGATGCGATTCTCGAACGGGTCAGCATGAAGGCCGTGCAGCTCGGCGTGGTGGAAAAGCCGATCGTGAACGATTCGGTGGACCGCGTCACCCTGTGCGAGGACCGGCTGGTGTTGGCGGGGGAGCCCGACGGCGTGTGGATGGTGCGCGAGCACGGTTCCGGCGTGCGGTATTACACGGATTTGTATTTCAAGACCGCTCAGGTTGTGCCTGCACGCACGATGGAAGTGTCCAGTAATGCGGCGATTGTGGCGGCGCTGTCCGCCGGGTTCGGGCAGTCGTTGATTTCGGAAGCCGCCGTGCCGGCGGGCGTGCCGGTGCAGCGGGAGCTTGGCGATGAGTTTGTGCGGCGGTTCTATGCGCTGGTGCCGAGATCCGGTCTGACGCACGATCAGCGGGAGTTGGCGGAGATGATTATTGCTGCGCTGCGCGGGTAGTCAGATAGTCGACTGAGGGGAGGTCGCGAACGTTGTTCCTCTCTCTCCGTCCGCCTGCGGCGGCCACCTCCCTCATCAGAGGGAGATCAATTAGGTATCGACAAAATCGATGATATGTATTGGTTGCAATGATTTGACCGATGTAAATGCTTGAGCTTCAATAGACACCATGAGAGAGTTCTGTACAAAATGGTGGAAGCGCATTACCACCGTTGACATGTTGTTCATTGGCGTTCTGACTCTGCTGGCCTCGCTGTTCGCCTCCTGGCTCAAGCAGTTCCCCGGATTCAGCCTGTTCGGCGCGCTTATCATCGCGCTGCTCATCGGTATGATCATCCAGTTCCCGATCCGCAGTGCCTACGTCGGTTCCAATGATGGCCGCAAGGCAGGCGTCAAGGACGCCGCTGGCCTGATTTCCAACAAGCTGCTGCGCCTCGGCATCATCCTGCTCGGTTTCAAGCTCAACCTCGCCGTGCTGTTCACGCAGGGCATCAAGTGTCTGCCGATCGCAGCTGTGGTCGTCACGCTGACCATCATCGTGTGCTATGCCATCGCCCGCAAGCTCGGTGTCGACCCGATGCTCGCCATCCTGACCGCCGGTGGCACCGGCATCTGCGGTGCGGCCGCCGTCATGGGCCTGGCCGGTTCCATCAAGGTGCCTGAGGACAAGCAGGACGAGAAGGACAACGACGTGACCATGGCCGTGGCCATCGTAGCCATTATGGGTACTGTGTTCGCGTTGCTGGAGATCGCGCTCGGCCCGCTGACCGGCATGACCAAGGACCAGCTGGGCATCACCGCCGGTGCTTCCCTGCATGAAATCGCCCACGCGGTCGCCGCCGGCGACGCTTTCGGCGCGGTGGACATCGCCACCATCATGAAGCTTTCCCGCGTGCTCATGCTCGTGTTCGCGGCCATCATCATCGCTATCTGGTGGGAGAAGAAGCACTCCGAGGTGGAGAACACCGGCAAGAAGACCGTGGCCTTCCCGTGGTTCATGCTCGGCTTCATCGGCGCTTCGATCATCGGCACCTTCGTGCCGCTCATCGCCTCCATCACCCCGCAGCTCGTGGACTTTGCGTACATCGTGCTCGGCATGGCCATGGCCGCGCTCGGCATCAACGTGAACTTCAAGGCCATCGCTTCCAAGGGCAAGAAGCCGATGCTCGCCAGCTTCCTGACCTCGATCCTGCTCATGTGCTTCGCGGCAGGCGTCGCGGTGCTGTTCTTCTGATCTGATAAGTGCTCTGAAATATGAATAGGAGGCATATGAATGAGTCATATGCCTCCTATTCGTTGTCATGATATGTCGGTGCAATCAGTCGGCGCGATGGTATCCGCGTTGACTGAGGATGTTGTCGTGATGATTGCCATGAGTGTTCTGCCTAGTCGTTGAGGACATCGCACGTTGCATGCCGATGATGGCGAAGGCGATTACCACCATGATTACGAACGCCACAGCGAACCAGCCCCATAGCAGCACGAACAGCGCCACGGAACGGGTGAAGTTGCTTGACGATTTGAACGTCACGTTGCGGTTCATCACGAAGTTGTAGGTCGCCGAACACACCACGGCGATACCGTTGGAGATCTGCGAGGACACGCCGATCAAGTGCAGGATGGCGAACGTCGCATACTCCACAATGGTCTGCGTGGCGGAAACACCCATATACTTGCCCAACACGGCGAGTCCATTTTGCTTCGGGGTTGCCGTGCCCACGGTATTTTCCGCAGTGTTCGTTGTGGCCGAGGCATTCGTGACGTCCGCGCCCTGATTGTGCTTCACATCCGCTCCATTGTTCGCCATGCCCATATACCTCCCGGATGTACCTGTGACGTTCGACCTCGCAATGATACCGCTGACCGCGTCGGGAATCGTCGTGGCGGTCAGACGAGAAAACCGCAGGCCGCAGCAACGACCGGCACACCCAGCGACAGCACCAGATAGGCCGTTGCCGTGGGGTAGCGGCGTTTGCGGAAGAGCGTCACCATTTCGTTGATCGCGGTCGAGAACGTGGAGAATCCGCCGAGGAAACCGGTGGCCAGCACCAGCCGCCACGGTTCATCAAGTGTCCCGCCCAGTGCCAGCGCCGCAACCAGACCGGTCAGGAATCCGGCGATGAGATTGATGGTGAATGTGGACAGCGGGAATGCGCGTTGCCAATACGTTTTGATGGTCGCGTCAAGCAGATAGCGGCAGGAGGCGCCTACGCCGCCGCACAGGCAGACCAAGATTGGTAGGAATACGGTCATCACGCCTTACCTCCCTTGCTGGTCGTAGCGGCATTCGTATCAGCGGACGCTTCGGCGGATGCGTTCGAGGAACCGGCCAGATGCGTTCCTGCCCACACGCCGGCAGACGCACAAACCAGACCCAGCGCGAACGTCACCAGTAGATAGGCAATGCCGGCCGCCACCTGACCGTCGCGAATCGCGGTGAAGCCTTCCAATGCCAACGTCGACATCGTAGACAAACCACCGCATACGCCCATGCCGAGTCCGCGACTGGCAAGTTCTTTGGAACGTGCACCGAACCGGGAAGCGCCGGCCAAGTAAGCGGTCAGCCCTGCATAGCAGAAGCAAGCCAGCATGTTGGCCACAAACGTGCCGGTGTGGAAGCTGCCAGCAGCGGGAATCTGCGCGAACGCATAGCGAATCGCGGTGCCGATGGCACCGCCGCAGAAGACGACCAACACAATATCAAGATGGATATCGGGGAGTTTGTGCGCCGGAGGAGTGGCCGTGCGCGTGCCCGGCCGGGCATCTGCGGATGGGGATTGCGAGCCCATAATAGCCTTTCCTGAAACCGCTGAATCCTGCTGAAGACACAACGATTCCATGCAATGTCAAATCGTGTGTAGGAACTATCAGCAGTGTGCGGTTCGAAACAAGTTCAGGCGGGTCCCATCGCCGGTTCTCCAGATTACTCATGGCGACGAATCGAACAGTGAGCGTATCTCGGATATTGGCCTATCGCAGTGAATTGCTCGGTTGTTGCCATACCTCATGGGTATGGCGAAACATGGTTTATGGCTATTGGTTAATGCAAGGCGATTATTGTTTAATAGAACACGAGGATAACGGCCCTTAAGCGCTCGATGCCGGAAAACAAGGAGTTATGAACGTATGTCTGAAACCATGAAAGCTGCGATTTTCGTGGAGCCTGGCAAGATGACCGTGGAAGAAGTGCCGAAGGCGATGCTTGAACAGGATGATGACATCGTGATCCGCGTGGTGCGCACGTGCGTGTGCGGCTCTGATTTGTGGTTCTTCCGTGGGCTGAGCGGACAGGCCGCACACAGCCAGGTGGGTCACGAGTCCATCGGTGTGGTCGAAGAGGTTGGCGCGGCGGTCGAATCCGTCAAGCCCGGCGATTTCGTGGTCGTGCCATTCCCATACAGCTGCGGCAAGTGCCCGGTATGCAAGGCCGGCTTCGAATCCGTGTGCCCGCACGGCGGCTACTTCTCCGCTTGTCAGGCCGAATACCTGCGCGTACCGGAGGCGGACGGCACCGTGGTCAAGGTGCCCGGTTCACCGGAAGACTACGATGACGCGACGCTCGCTTCGCTGCTGACCGTTTCCGATGTGATGTCCACCGGTTATCACGCGGCGGTTTCTGCCGAGGTCAAGCCCGGTGACACCGCCGTGGTCATGGGCGATGGCGCAGTCGGCCTGTGCGGTGTGATTGCCGCCAAGATGCGCGGTGCCACGCGCGTTATTGCCATGAGCCGTCACGAGGATCGCGCGGCGCTCGCCCGCGAATTCGGTGCGACTGATATCGTGCCCGAGCGTGGCCAAGAGGCTATTGACAAGGTGCTGGAGATGACCGATGGCTACGGCGCCGACGCTGTGCTCGAATGCGTGGGCTCCAAGCAGTCGTTCGATACGGCGATTGGCCTGATTCGCCGCGGTGGCGTGATTGGTCGTGTGGGCCTGCCGCACGACGTGGAGATCAGCGCCGAAGGCACGTTCTACGGCAACATCGGCATCAAGGGCGGCCCGGCTCCCGTGCGCCACTATGACCTCGATGACGGTCTGCTGGATGCGGTGCTCAAGGGCGAAATCAACCCCGGTCGCGTGTTCACCGCCGAGTACGACCTCGACCATATCCAGGACGCCTACGAGGCGATGGACCAGCGCAAGGTCATCAAGGCGCTGATCCGGTTCTAGGGTCAGGTGCGCAGAGAACGGTTCTCACTAAGAACCGTGTGAGCCATTCGCACAAAACCGCACAATCGAACAGGCCGCCGGTGTGATGGGGGGAGAGATTGGGGGTGAGCCGGTTCGGTGCATGTTTTCATACCGTTGTTTTCGTGTAGAATCGGCTACCTCTATACCTCTGTTTTCGTGTAGAATAGTATATGCCTATACTGTTGTTTTCGTGTAATGAGGTGATTGCTCATGTTGAAGCGCAAGATGCTGGATAAGCTGATCGCATGGAAACAAAAAGCGGGTGGGCGTGAGGCTCTTCTCATCGAAGGCGCTCGCCGTGTGGGCAAAAGCACCATTGTCGAGGAATTCGGCCGCACTCAGTACAAGTCATATATTCTCATCGATTTCACACGTTTGCCGCGCGACGTTCGCGACATCTTCGAAAACCAGCGTGATGACTTTGACACATTTTTCATGCTGTTGTCTGCGTATTACCGCAAGCGACTGTACGAGCGTGAATCGTTGATTATTTTCGACGAGGTGCAGCGGTATCCGGCGGCGAGGGAGCTCATCAAATATCTGGTTGCGGATGGCCGGTATGACTATGTGGAAACTGGTTCGCTGATCTCCATCAAGAGGAATGTGGCGAATATCGTCATCCCCTCCGAGGAACGGAAAATGGACATGGGGCCGCTCGATTTTGAGGAGTTCTGCTGGGCCATGGGGGAGGAGCTGCTTGCTGAAACGATTCGCAAATCGTTCGAGCGTCTGGTCCCGTTGCCCGATGCGCTGCACAAACGAGCGATGAGGCTGTGGCGCGAATATCTGCTGGTGGGCGGTATGCCGCAGGCGGTTGCCGATTATGTCGAGCAGCGCGATTTTGGCGAGGTGGATTCGATTAAACGTGGCATCCTGCAGCTGTACAGTGATGATATCGGCAAGTTCGCCAATGGCGATGCCGGCCGCGTGCGGGGCATTTTCGCTCAGATTCCAGGGCAGCTGTCCAAGCATGAGAAACGATTCACTCTGGCATCGGTCGATAAGGGGGCTCGATCTCGTGAATACGATTCGGCGTTCTTCTGGTTGGAAGACGCCCGCTTGGTGAACCTGTGCCGTAATTCGACTGACCCTTTGGTGGGGCTGGGATTGTACGAAGATAACGATTCATTCAAATGCTATATGGCGGATACCGGTTTGCTGGTGTCGCAGGCGTTTGCCGATCGAGAGACAACGCCGGATGATGTGTACCGGGATATTCTGTTCGATAAACTCTCGCTCAACGAAGGGATGCTGGTGGAGAATGCGGTGGCTCAGCAATTCCGGGCGAATGGGCGCAAACTGTATTTCTTCTCGCGCTCGGATAGGGCGGATGCCTCGAAAACCATGGAGATAGACTTCCTCATCGTTCGGGAATACGATAATGCCGCGATGAAGCCTCGCATCAGCCCGATCGAAGTGAAATCCACGAAACGATACGGCGTATCTTCGCTCGACAAATTCCGCAAAAGGTATGCCCAACGATTGGGCAAGGAATACGTTCTGCATCCCCGCCAACTCGAAGTGGATGGAGAGCGCATCAAGTTGCCGCTGTATATGGCCCACTGTCTGTGATTTGTGCTGATTGATGCATGTTTGGGCTGCAAGGTTCAGGCAGTCGAAGAGTGTCCGTTCCGCATAGGACATCCGTGAATATGGCTGGACTCACACTGGCTCGACTGCGGGGAAAGGAGTTGGCATGGGATATTCCATCGGTCAGGTGTCGCGAAAGACTGGGCTGTCCGAACATACGTTGCGCTACTATGACGGCCAAGGTCTTTTGCCCGGTATCGCTTGAACTGGTTCCGGACGGAGATGCTTCGATGACGGCGATCTTGAATTGCTTGATCTCATTGAATGTCTGAAATCCACGGGCATGAGTCTCGCAGAGATCAAGGATTTTGTTGATATGACTAAGCAAGGTGATGCCACGCTCGAATCACGACTTGCTGTTTTTCGCAATCAGCGAGATGTGGTGAAACGTCAAATCGCCGAATTGCGACGCCGGTACATCAAACTTGACGTGGTCATTACATCCGGTGCCTCTTGCACCTCGTCGATGAAAATCAATGTACCGCCGGGAGCGAGCGTTGAAGGTGAGAACAAGGTAAGTCGGCTGATGAACTCCTGCACGTCATTCGCCGATGCGAGCGCGCGGGCCGCCTGCTTGTTCTCCTACAGGTTGATTTCAAGGTAATGAGCGTATTCGTGTTTGGCGAACTCGCGTACTGCGTAGCTCTTGCCGATTTGGCGGGCACCGGTCAGCAGCAGTGCTTTGCCGGTGCCGATCAGCTTCCATTCCAATAGATCGTCCGAGATCTTGCGCTCAAGCATGGCAGTTCCTTTCCGAATCCCTTATGGGAGTAGCATTTTCTGCCTTGTATGTGCAGAATGCCGCATTTCAAGTAGGGTTTGGTGCAAGATGTCGTGCAAATGGTGAATCGGGCGTGTTTGTAGGGGCGGCTGGATGACTGTGCGGCTGGACTGTTGTGCGGCCGCATGCTTATGCGGCCACAAGTCGTGCGGGCTGTTCGCAAACTATGCGCGGTCGGCCGGCATTCGCCTGCGCTTGAGGTGTTCGATAAGCAGCTCACACTTTTTGACATCCTCGGCGGTCGAGGCCGGTAGGTCGTCGGAGGAGGTGTCGATGATGCGCTGCAGGTAGCCGTGTAGGGTTTGTAGCTCGGTTTCATTGAGGCAGTCCAGCATGGAGGAGGTCTGGTCGGGCGCTTTGCCCAGCAGATCGGCGGCCTTGCGGCCCTGGTTGGTGAGGCTGACCATCATGACGCGGCTGTCCCGCCTGGATGGACGGCGGCTGATGTGGCCGCTGGCCTCCAGTTTCTTCAACAGTTCGGCCATGGCCTGGCGGCTCATGCCGAACATTGCGGCCAAGTCTTTCTGGCTGGTCTGGTCGGATTCCCTGAGCGTGGCCAAGACGCGGCCTTGGCCACGGCGTGGGTCGAAAGCATGTTCGCCGCGCGGCGATTTGGCGCCGGGGGAGACGAGCCGTCTGTGTATCGCGCGATACGCCATGATGCGGCCAATGCTGATGAAACTGCTGAGAACATCGTTCTTGATATCGCCGTCGGCGGTGTTGTGGCTTGTGCCGTTCTCCGCCGATTGACTCGTGGCCATTACGTCGTCGACCGCGTCGTTTCCGGTTACGGCGGCGTTGTTGCTGGTGCTGCTCATGTTCGGAATCCTTACGTCAGTGCTGCATGTTGTCGCCGGTGGATTCGCCGCGATAGCGCATCATCATCGAGCGCTGCATCTCCTGCGCGTTCGGCGGGGTCCAGGTCAGCGCGTTCGCGCCGGCCACGATGGTTTCGGCCATGGACTCGTCGGTCGAACCGCCGCTGGCGAGCAGCGGGATGGAGGGGTGACGCTGCCTGATCTGCTGGACCACGTCAGGCGTCCTGCGGCCGGCTGCCACGTTGATGATGGAGGCACCGGCCTCGATTTTCTCGTCTAATTCGTCATCGCAGGTCAGAACCGTGGCGATGACCGGGGTGTTCGTGATGCACGCCACGTCGTACACCGTGGAGGGCGGCGCCGGCGCGTTGAGCACCACGCCCGCCGCACCCTGCATCTCGGCCATCATGGCGAGTTGGATGACGCGCGGGCCGGTGGTGGTGCCACCGCCCACGCCGACGAACAGCGGGGCCTGGGCCACGGTGAGTAGGGCCTGGGTGATGACTGGTTCGCCGGTGAACGGATATACGGCGAGAATGGCGTCGGCATTGGTGTTGCGGATGATGGCCGCGTCCGTGGTGAACGCGAACGAGTGGAGTTGGCGGCCTTGGACGGTGATGCCGGAAGTGCAGCTGATGATGTCGGGAACACGGGCCGCGGAGGAGCTGATGCGGTTTTCGATGGGGTTCGGTCCGTCTACTTGACGGGATTCCGGGTCGTATTCGGTGAGGTCGTTGCTCATGTCATGTGTGATGTTCATGCCGGTCTCCTTTAATAAGGAAGCGAGCGAAGCGTCGCTGGTCGTGTGTCTTTTTCATCCTCTTCAGTAATTATGTCAAGTACCTGACAGATATGAGTATGCGACTCCATCAAAGATTGTCAAGTACCTTACGTATTGCTGTTGTGTCGCATTTTTCGACAATGCCAACATGCGTATGTTGTTTGATGCGGATCTGAGTGTGGAACGGCTGATTCCCGCACTGTCGATCGAGTCCGGAACTAGGGTCACTCCCGAGGATACGCTCGTCATTTTCGATGAGGTACAGGAGGTGCCGAGGGCGATGACTTCGCTGAAGATGTTCAATGAAGCCGCCCCGGAGTATGACGTCTTGGCCACTGGTTCGGCGCTTGGCATCGCCATGCATCCTGGGTTTTCATTCCCGGTTGGCAAGGTCAGTAGACTCAAGCTGTATCCTATGTCTTTTGTTGAATTCCTGTATGCGTGCAAACAGTATGCCTTGGCCGAAATGCTTGAGTCCAAGGATTTTCCGCTAATTAACGTAATGCATGACAGGGTCATGACTTGGCTGCGGTATTTCATGTATACAGGAGGCATGCCGGAGATCGTTGAAGCGTTCGCCAGTACTCTGCCGAATCCTGACTTCACGGCGGTTCGTAAATTGCAGAATAGTCTGGTCTCCGATTATCGTGACGATTTCTCCAAACATGTTGATATGCGTGATAGTCCCGCCGTCACCACGCTTCGTCTCAATCAGGTATGGGATTCAATTCTTTCCCAGTTGGCGAAAGAGAACAAGAAGTTCGTATGCGGCGTGGTACGAGCTGGTGGACGTGGCAAGGATTTTGAGAGTGTCATACAGTGGCTTGTCGATGCGTCGTTGGCGTTGCGCGCATCCGCCATCGCGCAAGCGGGAACGATCGCATTTCCGGTCACGAGGATTCCGCTGGTTCCGCCTCCGGAGATCGGCCGGTTGGATGAGGTTACGCCGTCTTGCGAGCCGTCGAACGATCAGGGCCAAAGGTAAAGAAATTCGGTATTCTTGCAAGGCTTTTTGGGTTATCCCGCGGGCATGGGTAGACTGGCATGCGGTAGGAGAGATACTCGCTGAAAGGTGCATGCCAGCTCATGGGAACGGGTGACCAGCCGGAAAAGACCAACAACTAAACCAGCGATTGCTGTCGGCTGGCCGGTAATAGCCGTAACTGCAGCGGACGTTCCCCGCTGCAGGTGACATGCATCGCCGGAGGGCAGCTGCAAGTCTAGGTACCGGTCCGCGGCCACCCCAGTCAGCCGCGCTGACAACCCCCGGCATCATACGCGATGTGCACGTCGTGCACTGCTACGTGCCGTCCGCCGGGCTACCCGTCCAGCGAAAGCGTAACCGGTCAGCCAGCCAGTATCGATACATGTCATAACGTAAGGAAGTAGCCCATGCCATCACACGCACGCACGGTCACCAGGACAACCCATCGCGTTCGCAACGCGCTGCTCGTCGTGCTGCTGTTGCTGGTCGTGTGCGCCGCGGCGGCCGGCTTCAGCGGATTCAAACTGTACAAGTCGGCGATGAGCGCCAAAGCGCACCTCAACAATGTCGTCAACGCGGCCAAGGTCATCAAGGACGGTTCCACCGACGACATGGTCAAGGCGCTGTCCGACGTGAGCTACATCCAGAAGGAGGCGGCCGCCGCCAAGCAGGATGTCAGCGGCGGTCTGTGGACGCTGGCGGAGAAGATGCCCGTGGTCGGCGGTGACGTGAAGACGGCGCGCACCGCCATCGGTACCATCGATGACTTCGCGCAGACCACGCTGCCCCAGCTGGGCAAGGTCGTCACCACACTGACCGGTGCCAGCCTCTCCAGTGGCGATGGGCAGCTCAACATGGGGCCGATCATCGCCGCGGCGCAGCAGCTTGCCACGGTCGACCAGTCCGTGCAATCGCAGGCCAGGACGATCCAGGATCTTCCCGACGCCAAACTCGGCGTGGTGAACAACGCGCTGCAGAACGGCAAGACGCAGATGGCCGCCCTGGCGCAGGTGACCGAAAACCTGAGCGGCATGCTCAACATGCTGCCGAACTTCCTCGGTGCGAACGGCGCCCGCAACTACGTGCTGCTGGCCCAGACGAATTCCGAGATCCGCGGAACCGGCGGCCTGATCGGTTCGGCCGGTTCCTTCAGCGCGGACAACGGCAAGATCGCGGTGGGGGAGTTCCACGCGGATGCCGAGTTCCCCTCCAACGCCGCGTTGGATGACGTCAACCAGGACGGTGACGGCACGCTGTACAGCGGACTGTACTTCGGTCAAGTCATTCATAATCTTTCGTCCACGCCGGACTTCCCGCGCGTCGCGTCCATGGCCCAGAAGTTCTGGCAGGCGGCTCCGTTCGGCGGATCGTCCGACGGCGTGATGTCGCTCGACCCCGTCGCGCTGCAGGCGATGATCGGCGCCACCGGCGACGTGACTCTGTCCGACGGGCGCGTGCTCAACGGGTCGAACACCGCCGAATTCCTGCTCAACGGCGCCTACAAGGAACTGACGCCCTCCGCTCAGGACCAGTACTTCAGCGAGACCGCCGCCCAGGCGGTCGCCCACCTGTTCAGCGACATGAACACGCAGAAGCTCATGACCGTCGCCAAGACGATGCTCCGGATGGCCGAGCAGCGGCACCTGTACTTCTGGTCGTTCCACGAGGAGGATCAGGCGGTGCTGCGCAGCGCCGGCGTCACCGGCGAGATCACCAACGACGCGAAGAACCCGGTGACCGGCGTCTACTTCAACGAGATGCAGGCCTCGAAGATGGACTGGTACATCCAGCGCAAGTCGACGGTGAAGAGGACCGGCGACAACACCTACCACGTTACGTATTCGTTCACCAACACCCTGCAGCCGGGCGAGGCCGGATCCCTGCCGGAATACATCACGGCGAACGCCAAGGGAGGCGTGGCGGTGAACCGCGTGGTCATCTACACGCCGGCCGGAGGCGAGGTCAGCAATGTGTCGGCGTCGAACGGCAGTTCCTTCGCACAGGTGCAGGCCAAGGACCATATGACCTACATGGACGACATCTCCTTGGCGCCTCAGGACACGGTGACCATCGAATACGACGTGACCACCGCGGCCGGCTCGGCCAACCTCAAACTGGATCAGACGCCGACCATCGGCGACCCCGCGATCACGTACGAGTATTGATCGGTATTGATCTGTGGGTGTGATCTTGGGATTGTGTGCCCTTATGAAAGCGCGCCGCCGACTCCGCTCGGAACCGGTGACGTGCTTCCGGACGACGATGTCCATTACGATCACGGCAGATCGATAGCCGACAATATCGTCACGCTGGTTCAGCTAGTTCGAATTGCAGGTGGCGGACGGTGCCCAAGACGAAAGATTCTCGTCCGGCGTTCGGCCGCCGTCGTTGGCCGTGATGATACTGGAGACCATGAAGCTCAGGCGGCGGCAGCCAAGGGCGAAGTCGAGAAAGAGGTGAGGGCGTGACACTTGAACAGAGGTCAGATAGCGCGGCGGCGGAGCAGTGCCGAGCATGACCAACAATCAACGGCCGCAGGCGATTGAGGTGCGCGGTGCGCGCGTGCATAACCTCAAGAACATCGACATTGACATTCCGCTGGGTGAACTGGTGGGCGTGGCCGGCGTCTCCGGTTCGGGCAAAAGCTCTCTGGCGCTCGGCGTGCTGTATGCGGAAGGTTCGCAGCGCTACTTGGAAGCGCTGTCCACGTACACGCGCCGTCGACTGACCCAGGCCAGCCGCGCCCA
>ERZ1032238.244-NODE-244-length-17969-cov-36.165346_pt1 | contig 17969 bp, 10 predicted proteins | sample MGYA00518736_ERZ1032238 | MGnify/ENA primary metagenome ERZ1032238 (study PRJEB33719, sample SAMN04261349) | wastewater metagenome | biome: periurban shantytown; feature: human; material: feces | host: Homo sapiens | place: Peru: Lima | collected 2012-01-15 ... | reverse complement strand
TGGACCGGGACAAGCCAGTGGCACGGCGACACAGCAGATGCGCTCAATTGCACCGTAAGCCGTACGGTTTCGTCACTTTTTCATTCGCACAACGAGCAAAACCACATGACCTTTGTGCGCCACCGCCACATCAACCGACCGTCGCCTTTATTGTGGCGGTTTCCAGTATGGCAACAGGACAGAAAAGCCTCCTCCGGTGAGAGCCGGAGGAGGCTTGGGTGGAAGCGGACCTTTACTTCACAGAGTCCTGCAATTCAGGACTGGCCTACGGCCAGACCCAACATGACCTCGCGAGTACGCGACCTATCCGGCCGCCCGGGCCGGGAAACAGCCCACGGGGCTGTTTCCTTAATCGGCTCGTCTCGCTCGACGCGGTGAAGTAAAGCAGCGCCTGCGCTGTTTTACTTGACCGCTCCCCTCATCACACCACCGACGACCCACTTTTGGGCGAAGATGTAGACGATGAGGATCGGGGCCATGGCCATCAGGTAGCTGGAGAAGGCCATCGGGTAGTTGGTGGCGAACTGCGAGCTGAAGACGTACTGGGCGAGCGGGATGGTCTGGTTCGACTGGTCGGTCAGGATGATCAACGGCAGGAGGAAGTCGTTCCAGGCCCACAGTGCGGTCAGGATGGCGATGGTGGCGTTAATCGGGCTCATCAGCGGGAAGATGATGGTCCAGAAAATGCGCCACGTGGATGCGCCATCGATTCGGGCCGCCTCTTCCAGCGAAACCGGAATCGAACGGATGAAGCCAGTGGCGATGAACAGGTTCGTGCCCAGGCCGAGCACCGTGTACAGGATGATCAGGCCGACCTGGTTGTCCAGGTGCAGGGAGCCCATCTGCTTCGCAATCGGCAGCATGACGACCGGGAACGGCACGAACATGGCGGCGATGAAGAAGTAGTACAGGAAGCGGAAGAAGCGCTTATCCATGTTGCGGGCCACAGCGTAGGCCACGAAGGTGTTGGTCAGCAAGGTGAGCACCACGGCGACCACCGTGATAATCGCGGAGTTGAGCGCGGCCTTCGGGTAGTTGACCTTGGCGGAGGCGTCGGCGAAGTTGTGCCACTGCCACGAGGTGGGCAGGGCGAAGGTGCCGGCTTCGGCCGGAGTCTTCAGCGCGGTGACGATGGTGAAGTAGAGCGGGATCAGAATGGTCAGGCTCAGCACGGCCACGGCGGCGGTCAGCCACCAGTTGATCTTGTGGTCCCTGCGGAACTTGGCGGGCTTGCCGGACTTGGACGGGGTAACTGTTGCAGTAGTCATTTCTTATCCTCCCCTAAATCAGATCTGTTCCTGGCTGCGGGAGATGCGCAGCTGCACGAAGGCGATGATCGCCAGCACGATGAAGAAGAGCACGGCGTTCGCGGTCTGGTAGGCGTACTCGCCACCGGTCAGGCCACCCTTCCAAATGAGGTAGGTGACGGTTTCGGTGGCGGAGTTCGGGCCGCCATCGGTCAAGGCGACGACCTGATCGAAGGTACCGAGCGCGTTCTTCATGGACAGCACGAGGTTGATGGTGAAGAACGGTCCGATCAGCGGGAAAGTGATCTTCCAGAACTTCTGCCAGGGATTGACGCCGTCGATGGCGGCGGCCTCGTAGATTTCGTCGTCGATGGTCTGCAGGCCGGCGAGGTAGATGAGTACCGAGTAGGCGATGCCCTGCCAGACGGCGAGGAAGACGATCGGGATCCAGCTGAGCTGCTCATTGGTCAACAGCGAGGTGGACAGCCACTTGATGCCCAGCGCCTTGCCGAGCTCGGGCAGCGGGTTCATGAAGATGTACTTGAACACGTAGCCGATGACCAGCACGGAGAGGGTGTAGGGGATGAAGAAGACGGCTCGGAAGCCATTCTTGAAGGCGATCTTCGAGTTCAGTAGCACCGACAGGAACAGGGCGATCACATTAATCAGCACCGTGATGAGAATGGCAATGAGGAACGTGAACAGGTAGGCGTGGCCCACGCGGTTGTCTTGGAAGAGGGCGATGTAGTTCTTCAGGCCGATGAACTTGTAATCGCCGTAGCCCTGCGAGTTGGTGAAGGAATACTTTACGCCGTCAAGAAATGGCAGGTACAGGAAGAAGGCGAAAATGATAGCCGCCGGAACCACCATCCAGTAGTAGGCGGGGTCCACCTTGCGGGTGGAGAAGGCGGAGACCTTCTTCTTGGCCGGTTTCTTGGCAGCGGTCTTGGTTGCGGTTGCGTGTGACATGATGTTCTCCTCTCCTACCGATCACTCGAAGGTCCTGGCTTGGACCTTGTCCCATTCGGTCTGCATCTGGTTCAGGAAGCGGTCAGTGTTGCCGGAGGTCACCATGGTCTGCAGGTAGCCGCCGATGTTGATGGACGAAGGAATGTAGTGGTCGCAGAAGTCGCCCAGTCGGTTTTCCTCGAAGAACGGGCGCACGGTTTCCAGCGCATCGTTGCCGAAGTAGGTGTCCTTCAGCGGCGTGATGGCGGACTGGGCGTCGGCGTAGGCGTCAAGCTGATCCTTCTGCATGAGGAACTCGACGAGCTTCATCGCTTCCTTGGGGTGCTTGGTGTTCGCACCGATGGTGAGCATCACGTCGTCGCCGGCGGTGAGGATCTGCTCGCTGGCGTCATCGGTGGCCGGCATCTGGGCGAAACCAAGTTCGATATCGGGGTTGATCAGCAGGATCTGCGGGATGGCGTAGGTGCCGAGCGGGATGATCGCGGCCTTGCCTTGGGCGAAGTTCTGCGTGCCCTGCTGGTAGGTGACGCCGGTGTCCGCAGTGGAGTAGGTGAAGAGCTCGGATTCCTTCTCGACTGCGGTCTTCCACAGTTCCTGGAACGTGGTCTTGCCTTGCTTGAGCTCGGTGTACTTCGATTCGGGAACCAGCGTGCCGGCCAGGGAGGCGAGCGGTGCCTGGGTGGTCCAGGCGTCGGCCACGGAACCCTGCAACGGATTGATGCCGGCGTCCTTGAAGGTGTTGAGCATATCGGTGAACTCGCTCCAGGTGGTCGGCGGATTCTCCGGGTCAAGGCCAACCTTGCGGAACAGAGCCTTGTTGTAGATGTAGCCGGAGGCGTTACCCGCGAAGGGCAGGCCATACAGGCGCTTCTTGGAGGAATCGGTGGTCTGCACCAGATTCTTGGCGATCTGCACCATGCCGGGGTTGAGAGTGTCCACAATGGGTTCATCGGTGAAGTCGTAGAACACACCGGAGGCGGCGAAGTTGCCGAAGCTGATGTCGCCGTTGAAGGTGATCACGTCCGGCACACGATTCTTGACGAAACGGGTGCGCAGATCGGTCTGGGCGTTGGCGGAGTTGTTGATGTTGACCTTGATGGTCGGGTTCTGCTTCTCAAAGTCGGCGACCATGGACTTGAACTGGTCGGCGGCCTCGGACTTGAACTGGAAGAAATCCAGCGTGACGGTGCCTGCGGTGCTGGAGCCGCAGCCTGCCAGGCCGAACCCGACGGCGATCGCGCACATCACGGCGGCGGTGCGCACGGCCAGACGCTTCAGTCTAGGCGTTGCATGTGGGGAATCGGACAGCATAATTGTTGACTCCTTTATCTTTCTTTTCCTCCGGCTTCGGTGCCGGCGGTTCTTCCACTTTCCAAGGTAACGGTTCGGCCATTTCATTCCCAGCGCCAGCGAGCCCACTTGCGCAAGCAACAAAAAGCGCGGTATTTTGTGATTAACGCAATAAATACAGCGAAGGGGCTTGCATGTCTGATGTCAACGCGATTCCACAGTGGTTTTCCGGATCCAAGCATACGCATCGCGTGGCGGCGGCAATTGCCCAATACGGGCCGATAGCCCGCACTACGTTGGCACAGATGCTGGGACTGAGCCAAGGGGCCTTGTCCCGCATCACCAGCGATCTGATCTACGCCGGGGTGATCGAGGAGCTTCCGGCCGAGGCCGGTCCGTCAGGCAAGCTGCCCGAGCGATTCACGCCAAGGGAAAGTTCGGATCGTCGCGGACGCCCGCAGACTTCGCTGGTGTTGTGTTCGAACGCACGCACCTTCATTGGTGTCAAGGTTCATGGGATGTCGATTGTGGCCGCTGCGGTGAACGCGCATGACGAGGTGGTGTCCGGCCGGCACGAGGTGCCGATCGGGGCGGATCAGTCGGCTGAGTATGTGGTGTCGGCCATCACGCGGCTGGTGCGCGAATGTTCCGCCGATATCGCCTCTTCCGGACTGCCCTCCCCCACTGCGGTGGGCGTTGCGCTAGGTGGGCATGTGGTCGACGATTCGATTGTGACGTTCGCGCCGTTCCTGCATTGGGACGGGGCCACGGACTTGGGGACGATGGTCACAGAGGCGACCGGCCTGCCGTGCGGGGTGTTCAATGATATCGATTCTCTGCTGATGGATGCCTCCTGGTTCGGGCCGGGTGTCGGCGTGGATATGTTCGCCGTGGTGACCATCGGCGTGGGTGTTGGTTATTCGCTGGCCGTGAACGGCAAGCCAGTGCAGTACCCGGATAAGAGCTATGGTCTGGTGGGCCACGTGCTTATCGATCCGGAGGGGCCGCGCTGCACCAGCGGACATATCGGCTGTTCACAATGCTTGACTGACGATTCGATCGCCGAACAGTACTCTGCGATTGTGGGTCGCGCGGTCAGTTTTGAGGACTTTACGCGCGATGCCAAGGGACGCGTGCCGCAGGCCACGCAGTTGGTGAACCGGACGTGTTTCCGGTTGGGTTCGCTGGTGGCTACGGTGGCGAACATCGCGATGCCCGGACATGTGATGATTGCCGGGGAGTCCGCGTTTTTGGCCAAGCTCGGCATCGATTCGCTGCGCGATGGCATTCGTTTCTACCGTCACAGCCAGACCCAGCCGGTCAAGTTCACGATTATGGACCACGACTGGCAGCTCTGGGCCAAAGCCGCCGCCAGTCGCGTAATCGTGAAGCATATTGGGTAGGCCGTTCTTGGCTCCCCTCAGAGAGGGAAGCCAAGAACGTTGCTTCGCCACAGTTACTCCGCCACGACCAGCAATTACGGACTTGCCTATCGGCAAGGCTCAATCCCACCTTCGCTCAGCTGTCGCTTCGCTCAGGCCGTGGCTACTGACAGCCTACTAGGCTGTCAGCTTAACGCCACAGCCTTGAGCAATACTGCCTGCTGGGGGTGGAGGGACGGGGGACGGATGCCGTAACGCTGCAGGGCTTCGCCGGTCAGGACTACGCCTTCCTCGTTCCACCAGCCGAGAGTGCTCTGGCCGTTGGTCAGACCGGTCAAATCCAAGCTCGGGTCGAGCGGGCTGACGCGGTAGGTGCGCTCGGGGTCAAGTCCGGGCAGGTGCACGGGCGCGGCCGGATAGGTCTGGCTGGTGGTCAGCTGGGTGAAGCGGTAGATGGCGGCGTCGCGGTTCGGCATCACCATGCCATCCAAGCGCACGGCCGGATCGTTGGAGTCGGCGTGCACGCAGGTGTCGATGGCGAACCAGTCGCGGTGCTTCTTGAATTCGGCCACCCACACGGCCAGCTTGGCGAGCGCCTCGTCCGGCTCCTTCAACAGGTTCCATTCGATGCCCATGTGGCCGAAGAACGCCATGGCCATGCGCAGTTCCTGGCTGGTGGCACGCTGGGTGGAGTGCGCGGGACTGGCACCCACGTGCTCGCCCATCATCGCCGGCGGCACCAGCAGCGAGGTGTAGCGCTGGATGTCCGCGCGCTCGACCGGGTCCACGCAGTCGGAGACCCAGATACGGTCAGCGTGCTCTAGGATGCCGAGGTCCACGCGGCCACCGCCGGAGGAGCAGCTTTCGATCTCAAGGCCCGGATGTGCGGTCTTGAGGCCCTTGAAGATGTTGTAGACGGCGAGGGTCTGCGCGTGCACGGCCGGGCGGCCGGAGCGGCGGGAACCGGGCTCGGTGACGAGCTTGTTGTGGTCCCACTTGATGTAGTCGATACCAAGCTCGCCGACAAGCTGGTCCATGCAGCCGTAGATGTAGTCGAACGCATCCGGATTGGTCAGATCGAGCACCTGCTGAGTGCGGCCCTGCAGCGGCAGTCGGCCGGTGGTGGGCGAAAGAATCCAATCGGGGTGGTTGCGGGCCACGTCGGAATCGGGGTTGACCATTTCCGGCTCGAACCACAAGCCGAATTCCATACCCTTGGCGTGCACGTAGTCGGCGAGCGCCTTCAGGGACTTCGGACCATCGGGCCAGACGTCCTGCGCAATCTGCCAGTCACCGAGGCCGGAGGTGTCGTCGCGGCGGGAGCCGAACCAGCCGTCGTCCACCACGAATCGTTCCACGCCGGAGTCGGCGGCCTTGTCGGCGAGCGCCTTCAGCGTATCGAAGTTGTGGTCGAAGTACACGGCTTCCCATGTGTTGAGGATCACCGGACGGCCGTGCGAGAACAGGCGCGGGTGCAGGGAGCGCACGTAGGAGTGGAAGCGGGCGGCGATCTCGTTGAGACCATCGCCATAGGAGCCGAACAGCCACGGGGTGTCGTAGGAGTTCTGGCCTTCGCCAGGGCCAGCGAGCGTCACTTCGCCGCCGAACAGGAGTTCGCCGCCGCCGATCACGCCGGTTGTGTAGGGCAGACGTTCGGCGGACAGCACGGAGTTGCCGCTCCAGCCCACGTGCACCGAATAGGCGTCGCCATGCTCGAAGCTGAAACCGGGCACGCCGGCGGTCAGGAGCAGGGATGCGTCGAAGTCAGGGCGGCCGGCGAGCTGCGGCTTTTCGAAACGGCCGACGGTCAGCGGCTGGCGCTGCGGACTGCGTTCACGTAGATGGTGACCGGTGGTGGTGAGGATTTCGCCGGCGGATTCGGGCAGCGGGAAGCCGAGCTCGATCTTGCCGATCTCGAGCGGGGCTCCGGCGTCTGCACCGAACAGGTTGGTTACGGTGGCCTTCTGACGGACCAGGCCGCCGGGGAGCAGTTCGAGGTGCCACTCGACTTCCACGCCCTGCTCCTCATCGCGCGCGGTGACTATGACGCCGGGCACGCGGACCGGACCGGTGGCACGGGCATGGCCGGCCACATCGGTGTAGCTTTCGCCGGACACGGCATCGAGGGTGGCTTCCAGCACGCCGCCGGCCTCGATATTGGTCACGGTGAACTTGGGGAAGAGCTCGACGCCGGCGCGGCGCAGCACCACGCGCTGCTCGCCGATCCAGCTTTCGGCCTGGGTGGGCAGGATAGACGGCCAGGCGGTGTCGTCGAGCGCGCCGGACACGCGCTGCGGCTTCAGGGCGTCATAGGCGGCCAGCAGGGTGTCGGGCTTGGCCAGCGGGCGGCCCCAGTGGACGATGTGCGGCAGGTCGCTGCCGGCAAACACCAGACCGATCGCCACATTGGCGGCGGGCTGGGTCAGGTAGACGGCGGTGAGTGCGGTGCCGTCAGCGGCGGCGCCGGTGAAAGTGGAGGTGTTCTCGGCCATATTGTCTCCTTCGACGTGTGTGGATTTGCATTGCACTACTGGTTTCGATGGTAGAAGAAATGGAATATGTTGCCTTGGTGCCGCGTGTTGGTTGCGTGAGGTAAGTAATGCGTCCGTGTCTATCGCCGCTGGGCGAAGAAATCAGTCAGGATGGACTGACACTCGCCTTCCAGCACGCCGCCGTGCACTTCAGGACTATGGCCGATATGCGGATCGCGCGGAATATCCCAAATCGAACCGCATGCACCGAGCTTGGGATCCCAGGCACCGAACGCGATGGTGCCGATATGGGTCTGGATGCAGGCACCCGCGCACATCGGGCACGGCTCAAGTGTGACGGCCAGCGTGCAATCGGCGAGATTCCAAGCGCCCAAGGCTTGGGCCGCCTGACGCATGGCGATGATTTCGGCGTGGGCAAGCGGGTCGCCATCAGCCTCACGCGTGTTGTATCCGCGCCCGACAATCTGGCCGGCCGCATCCAGCACCACCGCACCAACCGGTACGTCACCAGCGGCTGCGGCCTGACCGGCCAGTTCCAGTGCACAGCGCATCGCCTCGTCATATTCCATACCAACGAGTGTATGCCTTTTTCTCATATCGTCTCATGATGTGCATAATCGGCCGCAATCTTAACGTTTTCTTCATGGTTCCCATATACTTTTGGTGGAGAAAAAATACGAGAAGGCGGCAACATGGCGGTATTTGAGCTCATCCTATGCATCATTGCGGCGGTGGTGGTGAGCTCGTTTGCCAGTCGCTTCGTACCGAAGGTTTCCACACCGCTGGTCCAGATTGTGCTGGGCGTGCTGGTTACGTATCTGCCGTTTTTCCCGGATGCAAAGCTCGACCCGGAACTGTTCATGGTGCTGTTTATCGCGCCGCTGCTGTATCTGGAAGCGCACGAAATCGATAAGTCGGCGTTGCTGAAAACGCTGGATCTGAGCCTATCGCTGGCTATCGGACTGGCTATCGTCACGATGGCGGCGGTCGGATTCACTTTGCATGCCGTCTGGCCGTCCATCACCTTAGCCTCAGCCTTAGCACTCGGCGCGACACTCGGCCCGACCGATGCGGTGGCCGTCAGCTCCCTAGGTAAAAAAGCCTCGCTGACGCAGCGTCAGCGCAGCGTGCTGAAAGGCGAATCACTCTTCAATGACGCTTCCGGCATCGTCGGCTTCCAGTTCGCTCTGGCCGCCGCCTTCACTGGCGAATTCGCCGTGGGGCAGGCCGCCGGCGAATTCGTGATCTCCTTCTTTGGCGGCACCTTATTTGGCCTGGTGATAGCAGCAGCGGCCAACTGGCTATTCGAGACCGTGCGATCCCTCGGTTGGGAAACCACCACCACACGTATTCTGATGGAACTGTTCCTGCCCTTCCTGCTGTATTTGGGCGCGGAGGAATTCAATGTGTCCGGCATTCTGTCGGTGGTGGCCGCTGGCCTGTTCATCCGATTCGACCGTACCGGCGTGGGGCCGAATGTGGCACGTACGAATATCGTTTCCACTTCAGTATGGGGTGTGCTGAGTTTCTCGCTCAACGGTGCGGTGTTCATTCTTCTGGGCATGCAGCTGCCGCGCGCCATGAGGGCCAGCTGGTCTGACCCGTATATCAGCAATACCGTGCTGATCGGCATTATTCTGCTGGTCACTCTGGTGGTAATCGCGCTTCGATTCTTCTGGATTGCGGCCATGCTGCGCGTTGCGCGAGATACAATCACCGGCCAGCGCCGCAAAATGACACCCGAACGCTGGCGCTCGGCCGCAGTGATGACCTTTGGCGGCCCCAAGGGAACCATCACGCTGTCATTGATGTTTACCATCCCGTATTACATTGCCGGCGGTGCGCCGTTCCCGATGCGTGACGAGCTGATTTTCATTGCGTCAGGCGTGATTATCGTGACCTTGCTGCTGGCCAACTTCCTGTTACCGCTATTGGCCCCGAACCGTGGCAAGGATCCCGGCGCGGAAATGATTCCGGTGACCATCGATGTGTTACGCGCCACGGTGGAGGAATTGACCGGACGCATCACGCCAGAGAATCGCCGTGCGATTCTGATGGTAATCGACCAATACACCAAGCGCATCGGACGATTGCAGCAGCGCATCGGCGATACCGATCCTCAGGGATTCGAGCAATTGCAGATCGAAGCGCTGCATTGGGAAAAGGAATTCGTGCGCGACCGACTTGCCGACACCAAGGCGCATCCGGCGGCGGATACGGCCACGCAAGAGCTGAACGTCGAAGCCTGCGAGCGCATGCTTGACCAGATTATGAATACGCTGCGTCACACTTCCACTGATCCGACTTCGGGGCATGCGGTATCGCAGATTCGCGGTCGCTTACGCATGTTCCAGCGGCAGATGAGCAATTACGCCAAACGCACGGTGTCCAAGATTCGCCATACCACACCATTGGTGAGCGAGGATCAGATTTTCGCGCGCACCCGCGAACTGCAGGTCGAGGCGATTCATCATGTTATCGGCCGGCTTATTGACGAGATGGGCCAGGATACGTACAACACCGAGCATTGTTCGGCGCTGTTGCTGGATTATCGTCGCGCTGAGGCTTCATTGCAGGCACGTCCGAATATGAGCGGCACTACGGAAACCATCACGCAGGTCGAGGACGTAAAGCGCGAGAGCTACGGTATCGAACTCGGTGTGATTCAGGACATGTACGAAGCCGGCGACATCAACCGAGCCCAAGCCCGCTCCCTGAGGCGCAACATCTACGTTATGCAGGTCGATGCCGATTCCGGCATCTAGTTTCCTTGGCTCCCTTCTCCGAGGGGAGCCAAGTTGGGGATTGCTATTTCCGTATGATTCTCTTCAGTATGTGCAGTAGTGCTTGCAGTGCTCACTTCGCTCATGGGAGAACAGTCTATGACCGCGCCGGCCACAAGCGCCCTCGATGTCCGATTGCTGTGACGGCCGCGCCAATTCCAGTGATGGCGGCTGACTACAGCACGCCAGAGGTAATGTCGTTGTCGAGCAGCCACTGGCGCAAATCGGCGAACTCCTCAAGACTCACATTGTGATCCAGACCGTGGTAGCTCTTGGTTTTCAGCCACGTATGCTCTTCCAACCAAGCGGCGGTGGCGAACAGTTCGTATTTCGGGATTACGCCATCGTTCTTGCCGTACGTATAGAACACGGGGATATCGTAATCGGCCAGGCGAGAGTCGGCGGGGGCCGTGCCGGGCACCTGACCGGGTGTGTTGAAGCCGGACAGGGAGACGACGGCCCGGTACCGCTCGGGGTTGATGCGCAACAAATGCACGGCGACCAGTCCACCTTGCGAAAACCCAAGCGGCACCACGTCACGGTCGGCGGGAATGTTGTCGGCCACCCATCGGTCGACTGCTGTGGCGGCGGCATACGCGTCGTAGTCACGATCATCGCCGATAGGCAGGGCATCGTGAAACCACGCGTAGTTGCCGGGGTCGGGACTGCCTTCACGGGCCGGCGCGAGTGTCAGCGGCCCGCGCAATGCCACGAAGTCGTTATATGGAGCGATGAGGCGCATGATGTCCGCCATGTCTTCTTCGCTGGATCCCCATCCATGCAGGCACAGGAACAGCGGATGCGTGGCATGCTGGTCGAAGCCGCCGCGCGAGGTGACGCTGTGTTCCACGGTGAGTGGCTCGCCAAAACGTCCAGGCACAGTGGTGGATTCGCGGCCGATCAGAGGCTGGCTGGCATTCGCTTCTTTGCTCATACCAATCCAATATAGAGGTCTTGCGCGCTGTGCGGAAAACGATGGACCATGATTTCAGTCACATTGGGTAATCCGCGCCGAATCGCCTTGGGACTTTCCAGGGGATACCGGCAATCTGTCAGGCATTACCGCTGTTTGCGGCTGCGGTGTCTGTGGCTGCGGTGATTGTCTCAAGTTCGCCGCCCCACTGCTGCTGCAGTGCGGTCATCTTGCTGCCCTCGCCGAACACCATCCAGCGTTTGCCGTTCAGCAATCGCCAATCACCTTTCGTTTGCTCATTATCAGCGTATTGGCTCAGCAGTTCGGAAATCTTGCTTTCGATAGGCGCCCGGCTGATGGCTGCGGACGATTCCGATTCAAAGGACACGAAGGCCACTCTCGGATCAGTGCACATCTGTACGGTGGTGATGCCTGGCAAACCGCCCGTATCAAGCCCCTGCCATCCTTCTTTGCACGCGCCGGCAGCTTGTTCTATGCCTTGCTCCATCTGTGCGGTATCTTCGACGGGTGCCTTGTCGTTCAACTGCTGAATCAGTCCTTCCGGGAACAATACGCCCATGGCCACGCCGATAACCAAGCAAACTATGGCGCACACCAGTGCGATGATGCCGCCCGCGCCCACTCCCCCGTGAGTGGCGTACCGAGGCATGGTGACTCGCGCAGCGATGACCAGAATCAGGGTGATGCTGATAAGCACCGCCGCCGTCAACGCAATGTATCGTCCTGGCACTGCCGTCATAAAGGAAATGGCGTAAGGCGCGATTTCATGAACCGCCGAGGTGGCCGATACCACGACGGCTAGCAGTCCGCTGACAACGGCAAGTCTGCGGCACAACATCGACGTTGGGCTGCTGGCTTTTGTAGCGGCGAATCGCCGGCCGGCATTCCGACTGGATGGGCGTCGATTCTGTGCACGACGTGAGCTGCGCGAATCGTCATACTGACCATCGCCGAAGAAATCGTAGTCCTCATCGTTGCGGGCCATCGGTGCCCCCTTCCTGCCGATTACACAGCCAGTGTACCGCTATGGCTTGGGAATGGCGGTCATTCGGGGGAATGATTCAGGGCAAAAAAGAACCCCGGCGGTTGCCCGCCGGGGAGAGAAAGGAGAGAGAAGAAGAAAGGAGGTTCAATTGTCGGGAACTGCTGCGGCTCCTGATCAGCTTTCCGCTGACATCATTTATATAACCACTGCTTTCTGGGTCTACCTCTAAGTTTCTCTGAGAAAAACCTGAGAATACTTGCGATTGATGGACCGCGGAAGCGTGAGGAGCCTCTCACGTTTCCGCCCAAGGCGCTAGACTTGAAGGCAGTATTTATTTGCCCAAGGAGTTTTTCACATGCTGCTGTCCGACCGCGACATTCTCGCCGCACAGTCCGCAGGTCATATCTCACTTGATCCGTGGACCCCCGAAATGGTGCAGCCCGCTTCCATCGACGTGCGATTGGATCGGTACTTCCGTTTGTTCAATAACCACGCCTACACATATGTCGATCCGGCGGAAAACCAAGGCGCACTTACCGAACAGTTCGAGGTGGCTCCCGACGAACCGTGGATTTTGCACCCCGGCGAGTTCGCACTGGGTTCCACGTGGGAATACGTCAAGTTGGACCCGTCCATTGCCGCCCGCTTGGAAGGCAAGAGCTCACTGGGTCGATTGGGTATTCTGACCCATTCGACTGCGGGCTTCATTGACCCCGGTTTCGAGGGGCATATTACGCTTGAGCTGTCTAATGTGTCGACGCTGCCGGTCAAACTATGGCCTGGCATGAAAATCGGCCAGATGTGCTTCTTCCAGCTGAGCTCGCCCGCTGAGCACCCTTATGGCTCCAAGGGCACCGGCTCGCATTATCAGGGCCAACGGGGCCCGACGCCGAGCCGTTCCTACGAGAATTTCTACCGCGCGCACATCGACGACTGAGCGTTGCGACGTACCATTCGGCCGGCGGATGCCGGCCATTTGCTTAATCCCAAGGAGATGTCATGACCAACAGCGATGGTGGGTTCCAGTTCGACTTCCAGCAGCACGAAAAGCCGGTCAGGCCAACGGTTCCTCCGATTCCCGGGCAAGAGACGGCAGCATATGGCGCGCAGCCAGCGACACAAGCCACACCGGCTCTGCAGTTCCCACAATCTGTGCAGTCTGTGCAACCGACGCAGTTTGCACAGCCCACACAGCCCATCGATCCGGCCATGACGCAACCGTTCTCACCGCAATTCCCGGCTGCGGTTGCCGCACAAGCACCACAGCCGGCGGCAGCCACGCAGCCAGTAGTATCCGAAACACCAATCGCCGCTGTGCCCGGCCAGCAGCAATACGTTTGGGATCAGACGACGCAAAGCTTCCGCCCGGTGGAACCGACAGCGCCGGTGACGCCAGCCGCACCAGCGGCACCGGCGACATCGCCTGTTTCGGCAGCTTCAAACGCCGCGACACAAGCGTTCCAGCCCAGTCAGGCCGAGCAGCCTGCGGTAGATGCCGAGGCAACACAAGCATTCCGGCCTGATCAGGTCATGGCAACACAGCTTTTCGAAGCTCAGGCCATGCCGAATGCCGAAACCGCGGCCACACAGGCATTCCAGCCTAATTCAGCTGCGGCCACACAGGCATACGGCGCATCATCCACCGTATCCGGTGAGACCGTTGCCATGCCGGCAACGCAAGTAGCGTCTGCCGATGATGCTGCAGCCACACAGGTGTTCCAACCGGCCGCCCTGGCTGCTTCGGCACAGGCTCAGCCTGCTGTGATGCCTCCCTCCATTCCGTTGAATCAGGTCTCCGATGAGGACGATTCCGATGGCGCCGAGCCTCGTCACGGCGGTAGCGGTAAAAAGAACACCCGCAAAATCGTCGGCATTGCCGTAGCAGTAGTCGCCGTGATAGCGCTGGTTGTCGCCGGCCTGCTCTGGTGGCATTCCAACAGCAGCAAGGCGAGCCAAGCCGTGGCATTGGCCGAGTGCAAGGTAGCGGCCAAGCAGTACACGAATGCTCAGAAGAAGCTCACCACCGCCATATCCAATGGCCAAACCAGCGCGCAAACATCCACCAGCGATGTGGCCGATGCCAATACGCTCACCACGCTGAATCAGGCGTTGCAAGACGCCGACAATCCGACCGACACCGCCAAGTGCGATTCCAGCCTCAACGCCACTGAGCTGAAGTCTCACACTAAAGAGCTGCAGAATGATGCCAGCGACATGGCTGACAAGACGGATGCCATCAACAATGCGATCAAGGCCGTTAATACTTCAAAGGCGACGGCCGATACCGACACACTGAAATCGAACCTGAGCTCGGCTATTTCGCAGGCGCAGGGCACACTGGATAATTCCGCGGGCAGTGTGGCCGATGAGAACACCCGCACCGCGCTGCAAAACGCCATCACCGAAGCCAATACGGTGATGAACGGGACCAGTCCGTCCGAATCCGACGTCAACAATGCGATTTCTAGACTGCAGAAGGCCGAGTCCGACGTCACCGCCTCGATGCAGGCCAAGCAGCAGGCAGATGCCGCCAAGCAAGCTCAGGAAGAGGCTCGGCAGAAGGCCGACCAAGAGGCACAGCAGAAGTCTCAAGACGAGTCCAACAATAGCGACAACAATAACGGCGGCGACAACTCCACCTCTACTGACGGCACCGACCTCTACTGACGGCACCGACGGCAGCAACAACTGAGGTCTGCAGCGTTCTCCCGTTTCCCATGGGGCGGTAACTTCCCCATGGGGCGGTTAGCACATTTTCCTTTTTCGCGGAATAACGCCGTTTTCAGCGACCGCCCCATGAGGAACTCACCGCCCCATGGGATAGTTACCGCCCCATGAGGAGCCGTTTGGATATAGCAGTGGGCCGGGCCCTGAATACCAGAGCCCGGCCCACTGCTATATGCCCACAATCAGGGCTATTGCGATGGCTTAACGCTTGGCTATCGCGCGTAGCACAATCTTGCGTAGCTCGGAGGCAATCAGCACGATTGCGGCCAGGCAGATGCATTCCACCCAAGCCATCGGGCTCAATGCCACGGTGCCGAACGGACCGTTAAGGAACGGCACGTAAATCACCACGAGCTGCAGCGCCACGGACAAACCAATCGCACCCCATAGCCACTTGTTGGAGAACAGACCCACGAATGCGGACTGCAGATGCGAACGGGAGGCCAGCGCGTTGAACAGCTGGGCAAACACCAGAATCGTGAAGCCCATCGTACGGGCCTCGGTCATCTGCGCTTCATGGCCGATGGCATCCACCGAGCGGTCGGTGAACAAGCCGCCGGATAGGTGCATGTCCATACCAATCAGCGTGACGATGGCCATAATGACGCCGACGAAGATGATGTCGCCCCACATGGAGGCGTCAATCACGCGGTCCGTCACCTTACGCGGTTTACGACCCATCACATCGTCGGTCTGCGGGTCCACGCCCATAGCCAACGCCGGCGCGGCATCGGTCAGCAGGTTGATCCACAGCAACTGTGTGGCGAGCAGCGGCACGGTGACGCCCACGGTTTCCGGCTGGCGGATGCCGAGGAAGCCAGCAAACACCACACCGAGGAACACGGTGAACACCTCACCCACATTGGAACTCAGCAGGTAGCGCAGGAACTTGCGGATGTTGTCGAAGATCACGCGACCCTCGCGTACGGCGGCCACAATGGTGGAGAAGTTGTCGTCCGCCAGAATCATCTTGGCGCTCTGCTTGGTCACTTCGGTGCCGGTGATGCCCATGGCCACGCCGATGTCCGCGGACTTGACTGCCGGGGCGTCGTTCACACCGTCGCCGGTCATGGCCACGATGTTGCCTTGACGCTGCAAGGATTCGACGATCTTGAGCTTGTGCTCGGGGGCCACGCGCGCGTACACGGACACTTCGGATGTGGCCTTGTCGAGTGCGGCCTCATCGGGCAGCTGGTCGAGCTGGTCGCCGGTCAGGGCCTTGCCGTCCTTGGCGATGATGCCAAGGTCGGAGGCGATGCGGGCGGCGGTCAGCGGGTGGTCGCCGGTGATCATCACCGTGCGGATGCCGGCACGATGGGCCTCGGTCACGGAGTCGCGCACCTCAGTACGCGGCGGATCGATAATGCCGACCATGCCATTCCAGATGAGATCGGTTTCGATGGCTTCGGCCTGATCGGCGATGTCGGACACCTGGCCTGCGGCGTTGACGCTTACACCGGGCACATCAGCCAAAGAACTGGTTTCCAGCGGACGGCAGGCCTCGCCAAGCGTACGGTAGGCCTCGGAGGAGAGACGTTCGACGGTGGCGAGAATCGACTGGCGATCGCCTTCGGTGAGCTTACGGACCTGACCACCCACGCAGATGCGCGTGCAGTAGCTCAACAGCACGTCGGGCGCGCCCTTGGCGAACACGGTGAGCTTGTCTGAATCGGTGCTGTCCTTGGCGATGATGGACATGCGCTTGCGTTCGGAGGTGAACGGAATCTCGCCAACGCGCGTGTAGCGCTTGATCTTGCGATCGGCCTTGACCTTGCGTGCGGCCACGATCAGCGAGACTTCGGTGGGGTCGCCCACAATCTCCCAACGGCCGTTCTCCTCGCGTAGTTCGCCGTCGTTCGCGAGCGTGCCGGCCACAAGCGTGGCGACGACTTCATCGGCCACAATCTGGGCCTGCTCGGATTCAGGACTGACGCCACCGGTCATAACCATGCGGCCTTCCGGCGCGTAACCGGTGCCGGTGATCTGCACTGCGCCGGACGGGGTGACCACGCGCTCCACGGTCATCTCGTTGCGGGTCAGCGTACCGGTCTTATCCGAGCAGATCACGGAAGCGGAGCCCAAGGTCTCCACCGAATGCAGTTTCTTGACGATGGCGTTGTGCGCGGCCATACGCTGCACACCAAGCGCCAGCACCACGGTCAGGATGGCGGCCAAGCCTTCCGGCACGGCGGCCACAGCCAGCGAGACGGCCAACAGCAAGGAATCAATCACGTCATGGACGTCGTCGAAGCCTTCCAGCACGGCGAGCGCCACCAGCACCACGACAGCGATGACGCACACCGCAATGCCGAGGATCTTGGAGACGTAATCCATCTCCTTTTGCAGCGGGGTTTTCTCATCTTCGGTGGCGGAGAGCATGTCGGCGATCTTGCCGACCTGCGTGTTCATACCGGTGCCGGTCACGATTGCGCGGCCGGTGCCTTGCGTCACGGAAGTGCCGTTGAAGATCATGTTGGCACGGTCGCCCAGCGCCTTGGCTTCGGTGAGTGTGTCCGGCTTCTTACCGACCGGCACGGATTCGCCGGTCAGGGAGGCCTCGGCGATGCGCAGGCTGGCCGCGTTGACCAGTCGGCCATCGGCGGAGACTGAGTCGCCTTCCGCAAGGACGATGATGTCGCCGGGGACCACGTCGGCGGTGTTGATGCGCATGACTTTGCCGCCGCGCAGCACCGAGGTCTGCGGGGCCGTCATTTGGGCGAGCGCCTCGACCGCGGCCTCCGCCTTGGCCTCCTGCATGTAGCCGAGCACGGCATTGACGATCAGAATCAAAATGATCACGATGGCGTCGAACGGCAGCACTTCACCGCCTTCCGCGCCGGGCTGCGCATTGGCCTTTTCGATGAACCATGCGATCACCGAGATGATGGTGGCCGCGATCAGCAGGTAGACCAGCGGGTCCTGGAACTGGGCCAGGAATTTCTTCCATTTCGGTACGGGCGGGGCGGTGGCGAGCTCATTCGGGCCGAATTTGGCCAGTCGACGCTTGGCTTCTTCCTCGCTCAGGCCCTGGGATGGGTCGACATTCAGGGCTTTGGCCACGTCGTCGGCACTGGTCAGACTTGGATCAGCTTCCCCCAATAGCGCTTCCTGCGCGCGCACTTCTTCCGATTCCACGACCTCGTTCGTTGCGGTCGCGGAC
>ERZ1032238.226-NODE-226-length-18447-cov-14.429480_pt1 | contig 18447 bp, 12 predicted proteins | sample MGYA00518736_ERZ1032238 | MGnify/ENA primary metagenome ERZ1032238 (study PRJEB33719, sample SAMN04261349) | wastewater metagenome | biome: periurban shantytown; feature: human; material: feces | host: Homo sapiens | place: Peru: Lima | collected 2012-01-15 ... | reverse complement strand
GTCGAGACGCGGCAGGCCTTGGCGGAGTATCGGCCCTGGTTGTTTGTCTTCATGCGTCCTTGCTATTCGGACAACTCGGAATCGGGCTGTTCCTCCAGCTTGGGCAGGGAGGCGCCTTTGGGCAGCCCGACGTTATTCACATCAATCAGATCTCGCAGGTCCTTATCGGCGGCAATGAGCTCCGATAAGGTGACTAAACTATAACCATTTTCGCGGAGACGGTCGATGAGCTGGGGCAACGCCTCCACCGTTTGCGCGGCGGTCGCGTCGTTATCGGTCAGCAGCACGATGTCGCCGTTGCTCACCGACCCCACCACGGTATCGACCACCGAGGTCGCGCCCTGCAACAGCCAGTCGCCGGAGTCGACGTTCCACGTGATCACCGCGCTTACCAGATCCATCGCATCGGCCCAGTTCTGGTTGGAGAACGCGGCGAACGGTGGACGGAGGAGCGTCGGCGTCGTGTTCGCGGCATCCTCGACCGCCGCGAACGCCTGCGTCAGCTGATCGCGCACGTGGGACGCGTCCAACTCAGTCAGGTCCGTGTCCGAATATGCATTGACGCCGAGCTCGTTACCCGATGCCGCGATGGCGCGCACCGCGGCGGCGTTCGAGGAGACCTTGTCGCCCTCCACAAAAAACGTCGCGCGGGCGTCCTTTTCCCGCAAGATCTGCACGATCTGCTCCGTCTGGGCGCTCGGCCCCTCGTCAAAGGTGAGGGCGACGTACTTGGCGTCCTTTTTGCTCGGCAGAACGGAAGTGCAGGTGACCACCGCGTTCACCGGCTCCTTGACAACGCCCTTGTCGACGACCATGCCCGTTTCGCGACCCGTCCACACCTCGGAGCGACCCGCCTGCCCCCACGTCTCGACATAGGCGACAGGGCCCGTTCCCTCCACGGTCAGGGTGGGCTTGATCTCGGTGGCGGCGACGTCGTGCTCCTCGAAGACGTTCTCGCCGTCCTTGATGGTCAGTTCCTCCCCACCCTCGAGCTCAACAGATGCCGCCTTTTCTGCAGAAAGGCTCTCGCCGTCGAGCTCCGCGGCATATGCGGTGCCCGCGCCCTTTTTGAGCACGCTGCCGTCCACGGCAAGCAGGTCGCCCGCGCTCGGCTCGAGTCCTTGGTCGGCGATCACGCGCTCTATATTGGAATGGATGCGGACCTTTGCGGCCTCCCCGTTCAGCGTGATCTCCACGCTGCGGTTGGCATACCAAACGATGCTCGCCACAAAGAGCAAAAACGCGCATCCCACGATGACCAGCGCGTAGGTCTTGCGGTCGTTGCCGCCGTAGCCGTGCCCGGAGCGCCTCCTGCCGCCAAACCCCTGCGACCTGCGCAGGTACTGAGCGCCCTTGCGGCGCTGCTGGCGACGGCGGCCGCTTGGCAGCTGGTTGCCCGGGTTCTTGCGATACCGCGGTCTTGCGTTGGTGGAATAGGAGGTGGTGTAGTTAGGCAATGGTTCTCCCGTCCCGATTATTTCTTCTTGGTGCTCGGCGCCTTCTTCTTCGCGGTCGACGACGTACCCGCCGCTTTTTTGTACTCGCTCACAAAGGAGCCGAACATGCCCTTGGTCTTGCCGAGCTGCTTTCCCAGCGCCTTGGAGCCCTTGTCGAGCGCCTTGGAGCCCTTGTCATCCAAGATGGCGGCACCCTTTTTGACCTGGACCTTGGCCTTGGCGCCCACCTCGGACGCCTTGGCGGCGGCATGGACGCTCACCTCGGCGGCTTTAGCCGCGGCCCCTCCCGAGAACGCGAGGTCGAGCGCCTCTTCGCTCACGACCATAGCGCCGTCGCGATACCCCTTGAGCATGCGCGGCGGCATCTCGCGATACCCCACGAGCGCGTTCGACGCCCCACCCTCGGTGAGGATAAAGGAGAGTACCTCGCCCGTCCGACCGTTGAAGTCGACGTCGGCGCAATAGCCGACCGGCTTGCCGGAGGTGGTGCGAACATCCATGCCCGTCCAGATGAGGCATGCGTCCAAATCGATGCCCAAGCGCTTTGCCGCCGGCGCGTCGAACGCGGCGCGGTCGTCCTTGGCGACCATGATGTCACCGCTCACGCCGATGGCGTCGTAGGCGATAAAGCGATCGGGCTGCTTGACCATGCCAGCGATGTCCGGCAGGCGCAGCATAAAACCCACTACCCGCGTGCCCTCGGGCGAGAACACCGGGTAGTGGACCTTACCGATCTTTTTGGGGTCGCGCGGCGTACCGTCTTTTTTGACCCGTTTGTCTGGTGCGGGGAGCTTGTAGAGCTTGATGCCCGCAAAATCACCGGCAAGCATGCGTTTGCGTGTAGGCCAAGCGCTACGCCTGGGCCGCACCCGCGGCGGCGTCGGGGGCGACGGTCTCGACCACGACGTCGGCGGCGGGGGTGACGGTGCCGGCGCTCACGACGTCGTTCAGCTGCTCGCGAAGCTGATCCATGCGCTCGCGGGCAAGATCGACTTTGGCGCGCAGCTCATCGGTGGCCGCATCGACCGTGGGGCCAAAGTCGTCCATCGCCGCGCGCGCCTGGTCGACGCCCCGCTCGTACATGTCGCGCGCGGAATCCCATGCGTCGTTGGCCATGTCGGCGGCCATGGCGCGCGTCTCAGACCCGGAGCGGGGCGCGTACAGCACGCCCAGCACCACGCCGGCGGCGGCGCCCACTGCGGCGCCTGCGACAAAACTCATACCCTTGCCCATGTCTACTCCTTCATTGGACGAAACGTCCGTGCCAAACCATTCGTTGGTGACTCATTATACCCGCCGACGTGCAAAAGGGACCCGTCCCCTTTTACGCGTCCGCTGCCGCCCCGCCATACACGACACCGGAGGCGTCGTGCGGCTGGACAACCGCGCCCTCGGTATCGATGACATCGTGCGCATACGGGGCGTCCTGGACATCCGCGGCGACCTCGGCGTCGGTGGGAACGGCGTCAGCGCCATCCCCCTCATCCCTGGTGCCGCGCAGGTTGCGCACTAAGCTCGTGAGCGCGGCGACGGTTCCCGCAAAATCCGGCGGCGTCTGGTCGTGATGCAAAAACGCCCAGTTCATCATGAACGACGCCGAGGAGAGCGCGCCGATCGCCAAGGCGTCGTCGGGGCATGAGACCTCGACGTCGAACAGGCGGTCATCACCCATCACGTTGCGCGTGCGACCGGTGGAGACGGAGCCCGCGAGACCCGTCTCGTTCATGATCTCGACGGTGAGGTGCTCGAGCAGATGGGCGAGCTCGGTGTGGCCCATGCAATCCTGGAACTTGGAGCCCGCATCGCCCAGGCACAGGTGCTCGGCGATGGCGGGAGCCAGGTAATACACGCGCGCGGTGGCCTCAACGTCCTCGGACGTCATGAGCGGCATGCCGGGATTGACGAGCACGCGCGCGGTGAGCTTTTTGGGCCCCACCGTGACCTTGAGAATGTTAAACAGATCGGCCATGGCCGCTCCTTTCGTATCTGCTGCCCTCGTCCAGCGCGTGCCGGGTTATTCGCCCTCGCCCGCGGTGCGGGATGGCGTCAAATCCTCCGGCGCGATGTCCGCCCCGGCCCGAACCGAGCGAACCAGCGCGGCGTTCTCGCGCTCATGCTCGCGGGCCGCGTGCTCGTCCTGCTCCGCACTGCGCTCCGCTTGCGCCTCGGCGGCGAGATCCTCCTCGGAGGGCGCGATCACGCGCACGAGCGAGATGCGCTGGCCGCGCATGGACTGCACCTTGAACTTGTACCCGTCCGCCTCGAAAACCTCACCGATGTCCGGCAGGGAATCGCAAAGGTCCAAAATCCATCCCGCGATGGTCTCGTACTCGTCGCTCTCCTCGATGGGCCAGCCGAGCTCGATGGCGTCGTCGCAGGGGAACCGACCGTCCACGAGCCACTCGCGGCGCGACAGGCGCGTGAGGTACTTGTTGTCGGGGTCGAACTCGTCCTCGATCTCGCCCACGATCTCCTCGACGATGTCCTCGATGGTGATGATGCCGGCCGTGCCGCCGTACTCGTCCACCACCACGACGATCTGGTCGTGCGCCGTCTGCATCTCGGAAAGCAGCGGCAGGATGTCCTTGGTGTCGGGGATGAAGGTCGCGTCGCGCATGAAATCGGACACGGGGCGCTCGCCCTCGCCGTTCATGGCAGGAACGATGAGGTCCTTGATGTGCGCGATGCCCACCACGGAGTCCTGATCCTCGTGGAACACCGGGACGCGCGAGTAACCCGTCTGGCACAGCAGGTCCATGACCTCGGTGACCGTTTGGATGTCCTCGACCATGGTCACGTCCACGCGCGGCACCATGACCTCGCGCGCGGAGGCGTCGCCCAGGTCGAACACCTCGTGGATGATGCGCTTTTCCTCGTCAAGCAGGGTGTCCTGCTCGTTGATCATGTACTTGATCTCCTCTTCGGAGACGTTTTGACGGTCGTCGCCGCTCTTGATGCGCAGCAGTGCGGCGAGGCCGTTGGCCGAGGCCTGCGTGAGCCACACGAGGGGGCGGGCGATCTTTTGGAACACCGTGAGCGGATGCGCCGCGCGCTTGGCCATGCCCTCGGCGTCGGCCAGGGCGATGCGCTTGGGCACGAGCTCGCCCACCACGATGGAGAGATAGGACACGATGAGCGTGATGATCACCGGAGCGAGGGCGGGAGCCGCCGCCGTGAGCGGGGCGATGCCAAAGCCCGAGAGCCATTGCGCGAGCGGGTCGGACAGGTTGGTGGACGCGACGGCCGACGAGGCGAAGCCGACAAGCGTGATGGCGACCTGGATGGTAGCGAGGAAGTTGCCGGAGTCCGACGCAAGCTCGGCGGCGCGGGCGGCGCGGCGGTCGCCTTCTTCCGCCTCGTGGTCGAGCACGGCGCGCTTGGCCGTGGTGAGCGCCATCTCCGACATGGAGAAATAGCCGTTGATGACGGTGAGCACGAGCGTGGTGATGATGCTGATGGTGATGTCCATAGGGACGGTTTCAAACCTCCTGGTACGAAGCGGCAAAATGCGATGTGTCATTTGGGGTCAGACCCCAAATGACACATCGGCTGGATGCAGGGCCTAGATCACAAAGAGGACCACCGCCAGGAATTGCAGGGCACTGCCGGCGAGCACCCACACATGGAAGATGCTGTGCATATAGCGAATCTTCTTGAGCACGTAAAACGCCGTGCCGGCGGTGTAGCACAGACCGCCCGCGGCGAGCAGGATGAGCGCCGCGGGATGCAGCAGCTCAAGCAGCTGCGGCAGGCGAAAGACCACGAGCCAACCCATGACCAGGTACACCGCGATGGTAAGCCAACGCGACTGGCGCTGGCGCATAAAGACCTCGAACAGGATGCCCGCCACGGCGAGCGCCCACACGGCGATGCACAGCGGAATGCCGCCCGCGTCCGCGAGCGTGATGAGGCAAAACGGCGTGTAGGTGCCGGCGATGAGCACGTAGATGCAGCTATGGTCGATGATGCGGAACACGCGCTTGGCGGCGGGCACCGCGATGGCGTGGTAGAGCGTGGAGGCGAGATACTCCAAGATGAGTGCGATGCCAAAGATGATGGCGCTGGCAAGCGAGGCGGGGTGGGCTCCCGCAACGGCCGCCTTGACGATCATGACGATGAGCGCCGCAACCGCGAGCCCCGCGCCGATGCCATGCGTGACGGCGTTGGCGATCTCCTCACCAAGCGTATACTGCGGGCGCTGGCGATCGCGCACCGCGCGGGCCGCGGCCTTGACCGGAGCCGCCGCCGTGGCGACGGCCGTGCGCGCGCTCGAACCCGCCGCCTGCAGCAGACGCTGGGCGCGCGTCGCCGCATCGGCGCGCACTATGGGAACAGGGGCAGCCGCGACGTCAGGTCGCGGCGTTGGACTGTCGCTCGAGTCAGGCATGTCTTTCGGCTCATCCTCCAAAAATAGGTGCACGGCTCAAAACTATACCAGATGCGTGCACTGCGGTCGCATCCAGTCCACTCACTCTTCCGCCCGTCCTCCCCTCCAGACGACCGACACTCGTCTCCAACCTTCCGGCGGATGGCCGGAGACCCGACGGCCCGCGCACCTCCGACTGCCAACCGGCAGCACGCCTGACCAATACCCCTCGACCAAGCTCTTCCGCCGCGCGACCTAGTTCCACAGACCGGCCCTTTACTATGTCCTCTCCATCGATATTGGGTATACTCCCAAAGGAGTATAGAATGGAGCAGACATGGGAAAACGTGTTTTTCACGGATCAAGCCACATCGTCGAGCGCCCTATCTTTGGCGGAGGCCGGACGCACAACGACTACGGTCCCGGGTTTTACTGCACCGAGCAGCTCTGCATGGCACAGGAATGGGCTGTTGACATCGCGCGAGACGGATTCGCCAACGTATATGACATCGATCTCGCGGGACTCAGCATCCTGCGCCTCAACAACGATGAATACTCGACGCTCGGCTGGCTTGCCGTCCTCTTGGAAAACCGCGAGTTCGATGTTCCCTCCCCGCTGGCATTCGAGGCACGTGAGTACCTTCTTGCGAACTTCCTGCCCGCCTACCGCGACTACGACATCATTACCGGATACCGCGCGGACGACAGCTATTTTTCCTTTGCGCAGGACTTCATCAACGGAACCATCTCCCTACGCCAGTTGCAACATGCCATGCATCTGGGGAAACTCGGGAGTCAATTTGTCATCAAAAGCCAGCGGGCGTTTGAGCGCCTCACGTTTATTGAGGCGAGGGAGGCCCGTGCTATCGACTGGTATGGGAAAAAGCAGGTGCGGGACCAAACCGCCCGTCGCGATTACCTCGACCTTTCGCGCAACAAACGTAAGAAGGGCGATATCTACGTGCTCCAGATCATAGATGAGGGGATGAAGCCCGGTGATCCACGCCTACGATAAGGCCTATCTCGGCATCGCACGCACGTCGCTCGGCCGAGCCTTCGACTACGCGGCCCACTGCGAAAACATGGACCTCTCGCAATTCTGCCGGTTGTTTTTGAGCACGGGGATCGCATCGAAGTTCGAGCGTGGAGATGTGCGAACCATCGCAGGTCAATCGGGCGTCGAACTCGCCAGCAGCGTACTCGCGAGCACAATCGGCGACGGGGCCGTCATGGCACGCTACACCGCAAGTCGAAGTCCCGAATACTGGGCAGGATGGGCGCTCGCGCACTACCAGTGGAGCAAGGCGCTTCCGTTCGCGACCGTTTTGGAGGGCGTGCCCATCACCTCAATCGTGAGCATGTACCCCGCGTACCATGAAATGGATCTTGAACATTTTGTCGCGCGCATGGATGAACTCATGGGCGCAAACACCCCCGCCTCGCGACTTAAGAAGTACCGAACGTCCGCCGGACTGTCGCAGAGCCAACTCGCCGCGCTTTCGGGAGTGCCAGTTCGAAGCATCCAACAATATGAACAAGGTCAAAAACGCGTCAATCGCGCGAGCTTCGAGACAGTGCTGAGGCTCGCCCAGACCGTGGGTGCGCCCGACCCGCGCGCGCTGCTCGATGTATGACCCAGACAAGCAGGGCCACGCGCCGCCGCAAACATGGCAGCATCGAGCTCTCCGAGTTTTCAATCACGTCTGCATCTCAAGCCAATTGATATAGGAATGCCTCCCATTTTTGGACTTTTGTCTCCACGTCCAAGAAATGGGAGGTGGTTCACGCGCGAAAATACGATGCCCGCGCGGAATAGGCCACGGCCCTACTTGACCTCGATCAGCTCATACTCGCTGGTACCCAGGCCGATCTTCTCGCCGTGCTCGATCATGGAGCGCCAGTTGGTGTCCGGATGGGTCATGTTGAAGTGGTCGTGCTGGCAGCGCTCGGGAACGCCGCCCGCCGCCTCGAGCCTGTCGCGCATCTCGGTGAGCTCGGTGTCCGGCATCGCCGGGGCCTTGAGCGCCATGTCGATGCACGCCTGGTCGATGGCGACCGGATCGAAGCTCGCGAACATGCCGAGGTCGGGCACGATGGGCGTGTCGTTCTCGCCGTGGCAGTCGCAGTTGGGGCTGATGTCGATGGCAAGCGAGATGTGGAACTGCGGGCGGTCCTGGACGATCGCCTTGGTGTACTCGGCGATCTTGCAGTTGAGGACATCGGCCGCGGCATCGTAATCCGCCTCGATGGCGTCCTGGTTGCACGCGCCGATGCAGCGGCCGCAGCCCACGCAGCGCTCATGGTCGATGCTCGCCACCGGGGTCGTGACCGTCTGCCCGTTCTTGAGCACGCGCTCGCGCGTGCCGGCAAAGCTCACCGCGCCGTGGGCGCAGATGCGCTCGCAGGCTCGGCAGCCCACGCAACGCTCGGCATCCACGCTCGGCTTGCCCGAAGAGTGCTGCTCCATCTTTCCGGCGCGGCTGCCGCCGCCCATGCCCAGGTTCTTCATGCAACCGCCGAAGCCCGCCTGCTCATGGCCCTTGAAATGCGTGAGCGAGATCACGATGTCGGCGTCCATGAGGGCGTGGCCGATCTTGGCCTCCTGCACGTACTCGCCGCCCCGCACCGGCACGAGCGTCTCGTCGGTGCCCTTGAGACCGTCGGCGATGATGACCTGGCAGCCCGTGGCATACGGAGTGAAGCCGTTTTGGTACGCGCAGTCGATGTGCTCGAGCGCGTTCTTGCGGCTGCCCACGTACAGCGTGTTGCAGTCGGTCAAGAACGGCATGCCGCCGAGCTCCTTGACCACGTCTGCCACCGCACGGGCGTAGTTGGGGCGCAAAAAGCTCAGGTTGCCCAGCTCGCCAAAGTGGATCTTGATGGCGACGAACTTGTTCTCGAAGTCGATCTGCTCAATGCCCGCACGGCGGATGAGGCGCTTGAGCTTGTCGATCTGGCTCTCGCGCCCGTGCGTGCGCAAGTTGGTGTAGTACACCTTTGCGGGAACGGCGGCGGTGGTCTCGGTGGCCATACAACCCCTCTCGGTCAACGTCTCGTTACCACCGTATGGTACGCCCTCAAGCCCGCTCCAACGCAAGAAACCTCCCACCCCCTCGCTTTGCTTGGGGAGTGGGAGGTTTCGCTCAGGTGCATACCCTAGCCCTGCGCCCAGAAGACGCCGGCAGAGGCAGGCTCCTTACTTTCGCTTGCGCGATGCCGCAAAGGCACCGGAAGCCGTGGCAACGCCACCGGCGACAAGCGCGACTGCGGAGAGCAGCGTGGACGGGTCTCCCGTCTGCGGCAGGCCGCCGTTGGGCTTGTTGCCGCCATTGGCGCCGCCGTTGCCCTGGTTGCCGTTACCGCTCTGGTTGCCGTTACCACCCTGGTTGCCGTCGCCGTTGTTGCCGCCGTCACCGACGAGCACGAGACCGTCAAGCGCGGCCTTCAGGTTGGCCACGAGCTGCTCGCCCTCGGCCTGCGACAGGTTGTCGCCCTTCTCCAAACCGGCCTGGGCGGCTGCGAGCGCATCTTGATACGCCTTCCAGCTGCTTGCCGTGTACTTGGAACCGTCGGTGAGCGCACCCTGAACCAGCTCAGAGAGCTCGGTGCCGGTGTACTTGAGAACCGGGCTGTTCAGCGCGGTCTCGATCGCGGACTTGAGGTCCTCGACCTGGTCGACGGTCAGGCTCTCAGGGTACTTGAGGGCCTCCTCAGCCTGGGAGATCGCCGCGTTGAGCGCATCCTTGGAGTCGGTCGTCCAAGTGCTGGTGTCCTGCTTCTTGGCAGTATCAATCAGCGCCTGAAGCTCTGCGAGCGCATCGGAGTCGACGCCGGTCAGCGCGCCGAGGAGGTAAACCTCGGCAATCTGGGGCTCGGTGCCCTCGGACCACTCGAATATGATGTCCTTCACCGCGGTGTACTCGGCAAGTGCGCGACCGTTGTCCTTGAGCTTGCCGAAGCTGAACTCCTTGAGGACCTTGTTGTCGACGCCCAGCTCGACCGTCTCGGTCTTGCTGTACGTGTCATCGGTGTACAGAACCGCCTTGACCGTCACGTTGCTCGGCTTGCCATGAGAGACGATGCGAACGCCCTGGCACGGAGTTCCGTCTGCCTTAAGCGGGGCAGACACGTGGTAGACGAGCGAACCGGCCTTGGAACCCTGAGGAGCCCACGGGGTGAGCAGGTTCTTGTCGATCAGGTTCTGCGGGGTCTTGCCCTGCTGCTCAATCACCGTGGACTCGAAGTCGCCACCGGCGTAGGTGGAGACGTACGCGCCCTTGTTGATGCGCAGCTCGCCGATCTCGACCCAGCGGTCGGGATACGCCTTGGTAAAGCGGATACGCAGGTAGCGACCGCTCAGGTCAAGGTTCTTCGCCTCGATGAACATGTTGCCGGGGGTCTCGCTGGAGTGCGTGAGCCAACCGGCCTCCTTGGCAGTGGACTGCGTGCCGGGATCTTGGATGGCGCCCTTGCTGTTGATGTCGAGCACGAGCTTCCAGTCCTTATCAGCCGCATCGGGCGTATCGGCAATCTCGACAACCGCGTTGCGAATGAAGTCGAGGCTCGCCTCGGGCACGAAGTACTCGAAGGAGTTGATCGTACGGGTCTGGCCCAGATCGATCACGATGGTGTTGCCCTCGGCGGGAGCACCGGAGGACTTGGTGGCCGTGGTCACATTGCCGTCGAACATCTTGGAGACGTCGAGGGACTGGTTGCCCGGCAGCTCGCTCTTAACCAAGCTCGGGGAGAGCGAGAACAGGTAGCTGCCCTCAAACCCCTTGAAGGTCGCAGACGCGTTGTCGGCCGTGGCGCGTACGCCCACGTAGCGGGCGCGCTCCACGTTTGCCCCATCGGCCTTCACCCACTCGAGACCGTTTTGAGAGTACACGGCCTCGGCGCTGGCGAGCGTCTGCTCGTCGAGGTTGGCCAGCTTGATGTCACGACGCACGGAGCCGAGGTCGATCGCGATGACGTCGCCCTTCTTGGTCAGGGTTACGGCACCGTCGGTCGTCTTGAAGGAGCCCTCACCCACGCGGGCCGTAAGGTCCACATTCGCGAGGTCGAAGTTGGCGTAGAGGTTGTCCTTGGTAAAGGAGAACTTCTCGAACGCCTGGAGCTCGAAGAGCTGGAACCAGTTGGCGGTTGCCTGGGTGGCGACCACCTTGATACCGGTGGCCTCAACGCGGTCGAAGGCAACCGTCTGGTCCGCCGCGCCGTTGAGCGTGGCGAGCTCGGTCCAGTTGCCGTTCTGGCTGGGGGTCTTGTCAGTGGTGTAGTAGAGCTTGGAGGACGTGAAGCTGTCCGTGGCGCCTTGGAGCATGCGCACCGTGTCGATGTACTTGCTCTCGCCGAAGTTCAGCATCACCCAGTCGTTGGCCTGCGTGGCACGGCTGCTCCAGAACTGCGTCGAGTCGTTGCCGTCGATGGCGCGCTCGATCTTGTTCGTCTGGTACACGGGCATGTTGGTGGTGATCGCCTGCGTGGCCGCGGACTTGCCGTAGGTCGCATGCAGGTCAACCACGCGCCACCAGACCTCCTTGGCCTGGTCGTTCACGACCTTGATGGCCTTGGCCTCGACCGGGGAGCCCAGCTTGACGGTCTGGCTCTTCGCGCTCGTGATGTCGCCCACCTTGTGCCAAGCGTCATCGGTGCCCTGGTAGTACGCAGAGCCCCTGTCGATGACGTCAGAGGAGTTGCCGCCCTGCTTGAACACGATGGCATCGATGGTCTTGGGCGAGTCGAACGTGACGATCACAGCGGCGTCCTTCACGGTGCCGTCGTGCTTGCCCTCGCCCTCACGCTTCTCGGTAAACCATGCCTCGGTGTCCTTGGCATCGGAGGCGTTCTGCAGGGGCTTGGACGTGTCCGCCGACTCCTGGTTGGCCAGCGTCACCGTGCCGGTGAACGTAGCAGAGGTCTCAACCTTCTGGTTGATCATGATCTCGTTGATGGTCGGCCATGCGTCGAGCTTGTTGGCGCGAACGGCCACCAGGCGCACGCCCTCGACCTGCTTCAGGCCAAGATCGGCGACCGTGACGGTGCTCGTGGTGTACTCCTGGGCGTTCGGGACGTCCTTCCACTCCCCGTCCTTGAAGTACTGGACCTTGCTGCAGTCGAAGAAGTTCTTGCCGCCGCCCTGAACGAACGTCACCGTGTCGAGGTCGAACGGCTTGGTCTGCGTCATGCCAAAGTAATCGCCTTGGGCAACTTTGTTCGGGTCGCGGTACTCGGCGCCCGTAGAGGGATCGCCGTCAAACACGGCGTCCGTGCTGCCGACGGGCGTGTCGGTGCGGTTGGTCACCAGCTTGGTCACCACCGCGTCCGGGTCGGCGGCGAGCGTCGCCTTCTCGGCCACGTAGTCGTTCAGCGCGTTGACCGTGGGCGTGATATACGCCTTGCCCACACGGGCCTTCTCGTAGTGGTTGATGTACCACAGCTCGTGGTTGTTCGCCTGGTCGAACGCAGAAGTCCCCTCGGCGAACAGCGCGATCAGCTCGTTGTTGTCGCCCTTGATGGAGGCCTTGACCGCATTCAGCTCCGTGATCGCGGCTCGAGTAAGGTCCTCGAACGTAGCGACCCAAGGCTCCATCTGCTTGAGCATGGCAGGGGTGCCGGCGTTCTCGCGGAAGGTCTTGGCGTCCCTTTGGATCTGCTCGAAGATGGCGATCATCTTGTCGCAATCGTCGGCAGTCACGGTATCGGCGGTGAGCTTGGAACGGAACGCATTGAGCTCGTCCTTGATCTCCGCAGACTCGCCGTTCTCCCACGTGGCACCGCCGCCGTACATGCGCTTCATGTGATTGGACAGGCTGCGCAGGGCGTTGGAGCCCTCGGTGGCGATCGGGGAGTTGTGGTCAACGTAGCTGAAGGACTTCTCCCAGGTGTCGTTGGCGTGAGCCTCGGACTCCCACAGGTTCCAGGTGAAGTCGGCGTTCATGAAGATGCCCTGCTTCGAGGGCTCGGACTGCTGCATCGGGTTGATAACGACGCCCTTAACCTGGCCCGGCTTGAGGTCGGAGCCCAGGAAGTTGTTGTGGCCGCCCATGTGCAGGGCGTCCTTGTCGTTATCGGAGCAGGGCCAGTTGATCCACATGAACGGCGCGACACCGGAGTTCTTCTGGAACGCCGAGGCGAACTTGTTGTCGATCTTGCCCCACACGCGGCCGCCGGTGTTGATGACCTGAACGTTCGAAGGCAGCTGCTTGTACCATGCCTCGCCCTGGCCCATGTAGTTGACCGGGCAGAAAATGAGCGTGTCCTTAAGGCCGGGGTACTTGAGCGTGCCGTCGGAATTCTTGGCCTTCTGCTGCTCACGCAGCCAGTTGGTCATCTCATTGCAGAGCTTGATGTAAAGATCGTTGCCCTGGTTGGCGGCATCGTCGGCAAGGATGGCGATCTGGCGAACGCCGTGATCCATAACCTGGGTGAACTTCGCCTTGAGGGTCTTGACGGACTCCGCGTAGTTGGCGTTCGTGATGGGATTGCTCATGAACGGATGCAGCGCGAAGACGAAGCGGCACTTGGACTCGTTGCCCGCCTTGGCGAGCGGCTCGATCTTGCTCGTAAGCTCCTCGTCGGTATAAAGCTCGCGCCACTTGGCGTTGTGCTTGGGATCGTCCTTGGGAGCGTAGAAGTAGGCGTTCAGCTTGTAGTGACCGCCCCAACGCATGAGCTCCACGCGGTCCTCGGTGCTCCACGGGTTGCCGTAGTAGCCCTCGATGAAGCCACGGGTGATGACGTCGGCGTAGTCGCTCGCCGTAAACGCGCGCAGCGTATCGCCCTCGACCTGCTGGAAGATCTGGTACAGCGTGGTCAGGCCGTAGAACGCGGCATCGGTGTCCTTGCCCAGCACGATGATCTTGCCCTCGTCCGGCACAGAGGCCAGCAGGTAGGCGTCGGTCTTGCCGAACAGGTCGTCGGTCAAGGAAAGCTTGTTCTCCTTGACGAGCTTGTCGACATACGTATCGACAGCGCCCTTGGAGCCCCTGACACCTACGAGCACCGCGGTGCCCTTACCCTGGGGAACGGTCTCGCTCGCCGTGGCCTCAATGCCCTTGAGCTTGAGCGTCTCGTCCAAGCGGGCCTTGGTCTCGGCATCGATGCCGGACTCCACGACCGTCGTGGCCTTCTTCTCTAGTTTCACCTCCCCTTGTGCGTACGAGATGGCTTGCGGCGTGGGGTAGATCTGATAATCGCCCTCGGCCGCTCGCGCCACGCTCGGTGCGCCGAACATGCACAAGCATGCCAGCGCGAGCGTGGCGAACGCGCAGATGCGCGCTCTAAGCCTTTGCGTCATACCGCCTCCTTTTCTAATAGAACCCCGCACCGCCAAGCGGCACGGGGTATCGGCAGATGCGGTGCAACTTTCGCGCATGGCGCGAGCGGATTGACCGTCATTTCGGTAAGCGGCGACCGTTAATCGGCGTTTAAATCACAAACCCCCTATGTATGTGTGCATATCCATCGACTGCACACAACTGGAGCGAGCGGCAAAGCGTGCCCCTATCGGAGAAGAACCTCCCGGGCGATAGCCAAATCGCTCTTGACCTCGGGGTACTCGTCGCCGCGATGCTGGCGGGTCTCGTCACCCTTGGCGAGCAACAGCACCACCGAGGGCTCCGGGGCCTCAAGGGCTCGCTCGAGCACCGTCGTCACCGCCTGCTCGCGGTCAAGGATGACCTCGTGGGAAACGCCGGCAGGCGTGTTCTTTACCAGCTCGGCGCAGATGTCCTCCACGCGGTCGTGGGCCGGGTCCTCCTCGGTGTACACCAGATGGTCGGCATAGGCGCCCGCCACGCGGGGCAGGGCTTCGCGGCGCTCCTGCGCCTTACCGCCGGGGGCGCCGAACAGCGCAACCACGCGACGGTCGGGGTACTCCGCCTTCACGGATTTGAAGAGCGTCTCAAAGGAGAGCTCGTTGTGCGCGTAGTCCACGATAGCGAGCACGTGCCCGTCGGCAGAGGACACGAGCTCCATGCGGCCGGGCACGCGAATCTGCGCCAGGCCCGCGCGAATGGCATCGTAGCCCACGCCGAGTAGGCGGGCCATGGAGATGGCCGCCAGGGCATTGTCCACGTTGAACAGGCCGGGCATGCCCAGCTCGATGTGCTCCTCGCACGCGATCTCGCCCTCGGCGGCGCGTTCGCGCACGGTGAACGCCAGACCTCCCGTAGGCAGCTGCGTCACGCCGGACGCGGTGAAAAGCGGCTCGACGGGCCACGCCTTGCCGCCATGGGAGCCCTCCCCCGCATGCTCGACCGCGAACGTCGCCACGCACGGCGCGGACTTGGCCGCCTGCAGCACGCGGTCCACGTGATCGGTGGCAAGGTTCACCACCGCGACCTCGCACTGGTTGAAGATTCGCAGCTTGGAGGCAAAGTAGTCCTCGAAGTCCGGATGCTCCACGCCGGAGATGTGGTCGCGCCCGATATTCAGGAAGCAGCCGATCTCAAACGGCAAGCCCAGCACGCGATCGTACTTGAGGCCCTGGCTCGAGACCTCCATCACCATGGTGCGACGGCCGGCGTCAACGGTGTTGCGCAAATGACGCCACAGGTCGGGAGCCTCGGGCGTGGTGTTGTGGCTCTCGTAACGCACCTTGCCGTCATCCGTCTCAATGGAACCCAAGATAGACGGCTCCTGCCCAGCCGCCACAAGGATGGAGCGCAGCATGTAGGCGACCGTCGATTTACCCTTGGTGCCGGTGATGCCCACCACGTGCAGCTGGTCCTCCGGGTGGCGATAGATCACCGGAGCCACCAGCGCCATGGCGCGGCGCACGTCGGACACCACGAGCGCGGGCGTCACCGCGGCGGCGGCCACGAGCTCGGAAGGAATGCTCAACCCCTCGCCCACGCCCTCGCACAGGTAGGCTGCGGCGCCCGCCGCAACGGCGCTCTCCAAGAACGCCGGGCGAAAACCCGCGCCCTTGCACACGAACAGGTTGCGCGGAGCGACCTCGCGCGAATCGATGGCCATGCCGTCCACGCAGGCGGCCCCATCGCCGAGCACGCGAGCCTCCACGTCGGATGCGTGCAGCACGTCGACCAGGTCGAACAAGGTCAGGGGCTTCTTCTCTTCGGGCATATGCACTCCAAGCATCTCCTCTTGAGGCAACGTTGAGCCGAATGCGCCCTCCCCGGGCGCCATCTCCTCGGCCATCGCCTGCCCCCTTTCATATACAACGGGCAGGCGAACGTACTCGCGCTGCCCGTTGCATTCGTTCTTCCTGCGCCCCCGCATCATACCGGAACGCAAAAGGGCGTCTTGGGCATCGCAGCCCCGCCTCGGCGAACCCGCGCCGGAGCCGCAGCGCGCTACGCCGCTACGCCGCCACCGCCGCGTCCTCATCGATGAAGTAGCGCTTGTACCAGATGAGGAACGTGAGCGCGGTGTAGATCTTGCGCTGGTTGAGCGCACGGCCCTCAAAATGGTCGTCGAGCATCTGCATGAGCTTGGACGTGTCGAAGAACTCCTCGGCCCACGGGGCGGTGAAGTACTCCTTCACGTAGTCGTAGTATTTCTGCTCGCGCAGCCAGAACTTGAGCGGGACCGGGAAACCCTTCTTGGGGCGCGTTGCCCATTCGTCGGGCAGAACACGGTTGGCGGCGTGGCGCACCACCTGCTTGTTCCCGCTCTCGTTCACGCGGAAGCGTGCGGGAATGTGTTGGGCGAACTCCATGACCTTCTTGTCCAGGAACGGGACGCGCAGCTCGAGCGAATGCGCCATGCACATCTTGTCGGCCTTGAGCAGGATGTCACCGGGCAGCCACATGTTCATGTCGAGATACTGGCGCTTGGACAGGTCGCAGAAGTCCTGCACGCGGTCGTACACCGGTGCGCACAACTCGAACGCGTCGGGGCCGCCGGCGTACTCGGGCCTCACGATGTCGTCGATCTCGTCGGGACGGTACACGAAGGCCTGGCCCGTGAACCACTTCTCGGGCATCTCCGCCGCCTTGAGCAGGAAGTTCCTGCCCTTGAAGTACGGCTTATCGGCCACGAAGTTCCCCAGGGCGCGACGGATGCCGCGAGGGACCACGCGCTTGAAGCGAGCCAACGACGGCACATCCTCATAATAGGCGTACCCCGCGAACAACTCGTCGGCGCCCTCACCGGAGAGCACGACCGTCACCTGCTCAGCCGCAAGCTGGGCCAAGAACCACAGGGGGACGCTCGACAGGTTGCTCTGCGGCTCGTCCATGTGGTACTGAATCTGCGGTAGCACCTCGAAGAACTCGTCGGCCGTCACCATCTTGCGGTAATTCTCGATGCCGAGCTTGTCGGACAGCTCCTTGGCGTAATTCGTCTCGTTGAAGTCCTTGTAGTCAAAGCCCACCGAGAACGTCTTGTCGGGCATGAGGCACGCGGCGATATAACTGGAATCCACGCCCCCGGAGAGGAACGAACCGACCTTGACGTCGGCGATGCGGTGCGCGGCAACGCTCTCGTGGACCACCTCGTCGCATTCCTCCACGTACTCGTCGAACGTCTTGGAATTGTCGTCCGAGAAATCGGCATCCCAGTAGCGGCGCACGTCCATGCGCGCCGCGGCGATGTCGTAGGTGAAGCAGTGTGCCGCCGGCAACTTGAAGACGCCGGCGAAGAAGGTCTCGTCGGTCGCGGGGAACTGCATGGTGAGATACGGACGCAGCGCCTGCTTGTTCACGGCCTTCTTGAAATGCGGATGCTCGAGGAAGCTCTTGATCTCGGAGCCAAACAGCAAGTCGCCCTCGTCGGACTGGTAGTAGTAGAACGGCTTGATGCCGAAGATGTCACGCGCGCCAAAGAGCTTGCCAGAGCGCATGTCGTGCACCACGAAGCCGTACATACCGCGCAGGCGCTCGACCAGGCCCTCTCCCCACTCCTCATAGCCGTGCACGAGAACCTCGGTGTCGGCATCGCAGTGGAAGGTGTGGCCGGCGGCCTCCAACTCGGCGCGGAGCTCCTGGAAGTTGTAGATCTCGCCGTTGAAGACGACGAAGACGGAGCCGTCCTCGTTGCCCATAGGCTGGGCGCCAGCCTCGGTGAGGTCGAGAATGGACAGGCGGCGGAAACCCAGCGCCACGCCATCTTTGATATGGGTTCCACCCATGTCGGGACCGCGGTGGACAATGCGATCCATCATCGCCTTGAGAACGCGCTCGCCGTTCTCAACATGGCCGGTAAAACCTACGAATCCGCACATGGACAAACCTTTCTTGCGCAGTTTCCTTAGCAAAAATCACGTATGTCCAAAATTGTATAACGAAGGGCGGGCCGCAACCCACCCTTCAATAAAACAGCGTTGTCAGTGTAAACGATGTGCAAAAGAGGGACTGCCCCTTTTACACATCCGCCCTCGTGGCCTCCTTGGCGGCCTTGCGTGCACGGGCGGCGACGACACGCGCCTCCTGCTCGGGCGTGAGCCGCACCTTCTTGCGAGCGGGCTTCTCCGCCCCGGCACCAGACGCGCCTTCACCCGTGGCGGGCTTCTCCTCAACAGGCTTATGCAGTGTGGTCACCGCCAGGTCCGTCGTGGCGGGAGCGCACGAGGCGCCCATGGACAGACAGCTCTTGGGACACTCGCGCGTGCAGCTCGCGCACTGGATACAACGGTACTGGTCGATGCTCCACGTGCCGCCC
>ERZ1032238.223-NODE-223-length-18501-cov-9.069717_pt1 | contig 18501 bp, 19 predicted proteins | sample MGYA00518736_ERZ1032238 | MGnify/ENA primary metagenome ERZ1032238 (study PRJEB33719, sample SAMN04261349) | wastewater metagenome | biome: periurban shantytown; feature: human; material: feces | host: Homo sapiens | place: Peru: Lima | collected 2012-01-15 ... | reverse complement strand
GGTGAACGTCTCGTCGCCCCGGGCGGCCTCGGTCATGAGGTCGCGCGTGGCGCCCGGACCCGCCTGCGGGCGCCGCCCCGTCCCTCCCTGTCCCGGGCGGGAGGTGCTGCGCGGGATGTCCTCCGCCGTGCTGCTGCGCCGTCTTCCGCAGCCATCGCGGTAGGAGGCGCTGCCGCTCACATCCAGGCGGCGCACCTCGCGCGCCTCGCTCGCGTACCCCACGTAGAGCGATATCGAGCTGGCCACCACGCCCTGGTCGACCAGATCGAGCACGGAGGCGTCCACCATCTCGCGCAGGACGGTGAGGGCCTCGTCGTAGCTGTAGTTGCGGGAGAGCACCTGGCCGTTCACCATCGAGCTCGCCTGGGGGCGGTACGCCTGGATCTCGGCGATGGTGCAGGGCTCCCGGCCATGCGCGTGGTCGATGAGGTACTCGGCGTTCACGCCGAACTCGCGGTAGAGGATGCGCTCGTCCAGGGCCGCAACGCCCATGAGGTCGTGGACGCGGTATTTGGCGAGGCGGCTGGCGATGCCCGGGCCGATCCCCCAGATGTCCGTGATGGGGCGGTGCCTCCACACGTCTTGCCGAAAGCGCTCCTCGTCCAGCACGCCGATGCCGTCGCTCTCGTGCTTGGCGGTGATGTCGAGCGCGACCTTCGCCAAAAAGAGGTTGGGGCCGATGCCGGCGGTCGCCGTGATGCCCGTGCGGGCGAACACGGCGCCGCGCAGCTCGTCGGCGAACTGCCGCGCGGTGAGGCCGTAGAGCGGCAGGTAGGGGGTCACGTCGATGAAGCACTCGTCGATCGAGTACACGTGGATGTCCTGAGGGCTCACATATTCGAGGTAGATGCCGTATATGCGCGCCGACATCTCCATGTAGTGGCGCATGCGGGGCTTGGCGGCGATGTAGTCGATGTTCTGCGGGATCTCGAAGATGCGGCAGCGGTTGCGCACACCGAGTTTCTTCATGGCGGGCGTGATGGCCAGGCAGATGGTCGAGGTGCCGCGCGCGGTGTCCGCCACCACCAGGTTTTGCGTGAACGGGTCGAGCCCGCGTTCCACGCACTCGACGGAGGCGTAGAACGTCTTGAGGTCGATGCAGATGTAGACGCGCTCACGTCCGTGCTCCCGCTCGCCTTGGAGACGGACGCCGCGCCCCGTTTCGCGCGCCCCGTTCGCTTGGCTGAAACCCGCGCCGCCTGTGCAGGTCTCCATGTCATCCTCCTATCGAACATACGTTTCTAGAACCCATGTTCGATACTACGAGTGCGTGCGGACAGAAGTCAAATGCCGCAGGGAGCTGTGCGTTTGGCGAAGGCCCGCTGCTCGGGGCGGTATGCGGGTACAATGCGCCCCATGGAAACGGCACAACATGTTCGATGGGCATGCGCCCGACGGAGGTCATATGGCGGGGGATATGCGGGAACGGCACGTGGAAGAGCGGGTCGAGGACACGGCGGAGCGGTCGCGCACCTCACTGTTTGGGCGCCTGCGCGAGCTGGTCGTCGAGAACCGGCGGCTCGTGGTGTGCGCCGTGTGTCTTTTGGTCTTCCTCGTCCTGCTCAACCGCGTCCTCGCCGGTGAGATCTTGACGCTCGACCGGGCGGCCATCGCGCTCATGGTGGGGCACGTGCGTGCCGCATGGCTGACGCCCATCATGGAAGTCATCTCGTTCATGGTCACGCCCATCCCGCTCATCGCCTGCCTCTTCGCGATTTCGCTCGGCGCCCGCGCCCGCGGTGTTCGCGGCGTGGGGGCGCTGTGCGCGGTCAACCTGGTGGGCTCGACCGTCCTCAACCAGGTTCTCAAGTTCATCATCCAGCGCCCGCGCCCCGACGTTTCCCTGCGCCTGGTCGACATCGGCGGGTTCAGCTTTCCCTCGGGGCACTCCATGGCGGCCATGGCGTTCTTCGGGCTGCTCGTCTGGCTCGTGTGGCACCGCGTTCGCGACCCGCGCCTGCGCACGGGGCTCTGCGCCCTGCTGTACATCGCGATCGTCGCCGTGGGGTTCTCCCGCGTGTACCTGGGCGTCCACTACGCGTCCGACGTCATCGCCGGGTTTTGCGCCTCGCTGATCTGGCTGGCCGTGTATACCAAGGTCGCCGGGCCGTTGCTGGCCGCGCCGGAGCGCGTGGACTAGGTCTCGAGGGCCAAAGGTCCCAAGCCGCGCGCGAGACCCCTTCGTCCCTGCGGGCAGGTACAATGAGACGCGTATGAACTGAAGGACAGGTCGGGAGGTTCGCATGGACGAGTTGAAGCTTGCAGGCGATGGCACGGTGGACGCGGGTGCCGGCGACGGGTTCCTCCGCATCGCCGCCGCGACGCCCCAGATTCGCGTGGGCGACGTGAAGGGCAATGCCGAGGCGATCCTCGCGTGCGTGCGCCGCGCGGCGGACGAGGGGGTGCGCGTCCTCGTGCTTCCCGAACTCTGCCTCACCGGGTACACCTGCGCCGACCTCTTCCACGACCGCGCCCTCCTGCGCGCGTGCGAGAACGCGCTCGCCTGGCTGCTCGATAAGACCAGCACCGTGCCCGTGTTCTTCACCGTGGGCATGCCGTACTCGAACGACGCGGGCGTCTACAACTGCGCCGCCTGTTGCTGCGCGGGCCAGCTACTCGGTATGAGCGTCAAGAGCCACCTGCCCAACTACCGCGAGTTCTACGAGGGCCGCTGGTTTTCCCCGGCGCCTTCTGGCCCGTGCTACACGACGCGTCCGATCGCCCATCGATCGGTTCCCTTCGGCGCGGGCCTCGTGTACCGCTGCATCGACGAGGGCTGCTCGGACGTGGTCATCGGCGTCGAGATCTGCGAGGACCTGTGGGTCCCCAACCCGCCCTCCACGGCGATGGCGCTCGAGGGCGGGGCGACCGCGATCTTGAACCTCAGCGCCTCCGACGAGGTGATCGGCAAGTCCGCCTACCGCCGGGACCTCGTGCGCGGCCAGTCTGCGCGCCTGTACTGCGCCTACGCGTACGCCAATGCGGGGGAGGGCGAGTCCACCACGGACCTCGTCTTCGCCGGCGAGAACCTCATCGCGGAGAACGGATCCCTGCTCGCACGCACCGAGTTGTTCACGCGCGATATGGCCGTGGCCGACGTGGACCTCGACATGCTCGTCGCCGAGCGCCGCCGCTCCAACACGTGGGCGCGCCCGGCGGGGGAGCCTGCGATGTATCGCGAGGTTGCTTTCTCCTTCGGCGGCGAGGGCGGCATGCTCGCTCCCGCGATGTCGACGGGGGAGGGTTTCATGTCCTGCACGTTCGCCGTCGACGATGACGGGACCAGACCGACCCCGGAGCAGGTCGCCGAGATGGGCTTGGTCCCCGCGAGCGTGTATCCCATCATGCGCTCCGCCCTCGATGCCTCGCGCGTCGCTCCGCGCACCCCGTTCGTGCCCGCGGGCGAGGCGGCGCGCGCCGAGCGCTGCGAGACCATCTTCAACCTGCAGGCGGCGGGCCTCAAGACCCGTCTTGCGCACACCTTCACCAAGCATGCGGTCATCGGCCTCTCCGGTGGGCTCGACTCCACGCTCGCCCTGCTCGTCACGGTGCGCGCCTTCGACGCGCTGGGTCTGCCGCGCTCCGGCATCCACGCCGTGTCCATGCCCGGCTTTGGCACCACGAGCCGCACCAAGTCCAACGCCGAGTGCCTGGCCGAGCACCTGGGCGTCGACTTCCGCACCATCGCCATCGGAGAGGCGGTGAGCCGCCACTTCGCCGACATCGGGCACGACCCGAGCGTGACCGACGTGACCTACGAGAACGCCCAGGCGCGCGAGCGCACCCAGATCCTCATGGACCTCTCCAACGAGGTCAGCGGCTTCGTCATCGGCACGGGCGACCTGTCCGAGCTCGCCCTCGGATGGGCCACGTACAACGCCGACCACATGAGCATGTACGGCGTCAACGCGGGTGTGCCCAAGACGCTCGTGCGCCATCTCGTGGCCTACGCGGCCGACGTCTTCGGCGGCGAGACCGCGACGACCCTGCGCGACGTGCTCGCCACCCCCGTCTCGCCGGAGCTCTTGCCGCCGACGGGCGACGGCCAGATCGCGCAGTGCACCGAGGAGCTCGTCGGCCCCTACGAGCTGCACGACTTCTTCCTCTACCACATGCTGCGCCATGGGTTCGCCCCGGGCAAGATCTACCGCATGGCGTGCCGCGCGTTCGCAAAGCCCGAAGGCGAGGGCGCTCCCGCCTACGCGCCGGCCACGATCCTGTATTGGCTGCGCACCTTCTACCGGCGCTTCTTCGCCCAGCAGTTCAAGCGCAGCTGCCTGCCGGACGGGCCCAAGGTGGGATCGGTCTCCGTGAGCCCGCGCGGCGACTGGCGCATGCCGAGCGACGCGAGCGCGGCCCTTTGGCTCGAGGAGATCGACAGCCTGAGCGCGTGATCGAGGCGACAAGGGGGATTTGAGGGGGCTTGTGATGAACGAACGCCATGATGAGGACAGGGTGCTCGAGGCTCTCCACGACGCTTGCGACGTGGAGACCTCGCCGCTGGGACCGGACGGTGTCTACGCGGATGGTCGGATCGAGCCGGCGACGTACCTCTATACCCGCGTTCAGCGCCTCGCGCCCCGTCCGTTCAAGAAGATCGCCCCTCGCATCGCCGTCGCCGTGTGCGGCTTGAGCCTGCTTACGGTCTTCATCCGCATGATGTCCGGTATCGAGACGGGATGGATCGCGGTGCTTTTGCGGGTCGGCGGGGCTCCCTTCGGTCTTGTCGTCGGCGTCTTCTTCCTGTATATCGGCCTGCACTTGATGTTTGAGCGCTCGGTGCCGGATGCGGACGGCAAGCGTCCGGGGCTGGGGGAGGGGTGCCTCATGCGCTGCCTCGCGGCGCCGTCCTCGCTCCTTTTGGGCGTGGGTATTTTCTGGGCGTTCGGCATCTTGCCGCTCATCGATGCGTCCGGTGCATGGCATCCGAGCAACACCGAGCTCGTCGAGTTCGAGGTGAGCCGCAGCCGCAAGGGCAATTACTCGCTGTCGGGGACCACGCGCGAGGGCGAGTCCTTCTACAGCGTCGTCGATAGGGGGTTCTACGAGCATTTTCGCGACGTGTCCGCCGCATCGCTGCAGCTCGAGTACCTCCCGGGTTCCAACGTCGTCCTATGGGCGGCTCCGGGAGGTGCGGAAGGGTAGGGCCCGTCTTGCGGACGCCCCCGCGCCCTTGAACCTGTTTCATCCCGCTCGCCCCGGGCGTGCCATAATGGACGCGTTCGCGCATTGAGAGAAAGGTCCGATATGGAATTCGCAGATAGGCTCGACCGTTTTGGCGCCGAGGTGTTCTCCTCCCTCAACGCCCGGCGCGTGGCGCTCGAGGAGCAGGGGCGCACCATCTACAACCTCTCGGTGGGCACACCGGACTTCGCCCCCTACGCGCATGTGGTCGAGGCGCTCACGAGCGCGGCGGCCGACCCGCAGATGTGGAAGTACTCCCTGCGCGACCTGCCCGAGCTCAAGCAGGCGGTGTGCGATTACTATGCCCGCCGCTTTGGCGTGGAGGGCATCACGCCCAACATGGTGGCGTCGTGCAACGGCACGCAGGAGGGCGTGGGGCACCTGGGCCTCGCCCTGCTCAACCCCGGCGACACGATTCTCGTGCCCGACCCGTGCTACCCCGTGTTCGAGGCCGGCGCCAAGATCGCCGACGCCGAGCTCGCCTATTACCCGCTCGACGCCGAGCACGGCTTTTTGCCCGACGTGGGCGGCATCGACCCGGCCGTCGCCGACCGCGCCAAGTACATGATCGTGTCGCTGCCGGCGAACCCGGTGGGTTCCGTGGGCAACGACGCCCTCTACGACGAGATCATCGCGTTCGCGCGAGAGCACGACCTGCTCATCGTGCACGACAACGCCTATTCGGACATCGTGTTCGACGGACCGCACGGCGGTACGTTCCTCGCGCATCCCGGTGCGCTTGAGGTGGGCGTCGAGTTCTTCTCGCTCTCCAAGTCCTTCAACGTCACGGGTGCGCGCATCGGTTTTTTGGTGGGACGCGCTGACGTGGTTGCCGCCTTTACCAAGCTCCGCAGCCAGATCGACTTTGGCATGTTCATGCCCATCCAAAAGGCCGCGATCGCCGCGCTCGAGGGCCCGCTCGATCAGGTCGAGGAGCAGCGCCTCAAGTATCAGGAGCGCCGCGACGCCCTGTGCGACGGCCTGGAGCGCCTGGGGTGGCAGCGCCCCAACGCGCACGGCTCGATGTTCGTGTGGGTCAAGCTGCCGGGCGGGCGCACCGACTCCATGGCGTTTTGCGAGGAGCTCATGGAGCGCGCGGGCGTCATCGTCACCCCGGGGGCGAGTTTTGGGCCGCACGGCGAGGGCTATGTCCGCATGGCGCTCGTGCTGCCGCCCGCCGGTCTCGCCGAGGCGGTGGCGGCAATTGAGAAGGCGGGTATTTTCGGCTAGGTTTCACCTGTCGCATGCCCTATAATCGAGCCTACCAACTAATACAAGGATTAATTCGGCGAACGTAGGCAATTAATCCGTGAAATGCCATCAGGCATAGGTACAAGCCGCCTGCGCACGGTTGGCGGCAGAAAGGAAGTGTTCACATGGTGAACGATCGCAAGGTCGCCGTCATCGGTTGCGGCTTCGTCGGTTCCTCTTCGGCCTTCGCCCTCATGCAGAGCGGCCTGTTCTCCGAGATGGTCCTCATCGACGTCGACCGCAACCGCGCCGAGGGCGAGGCCCTCGACATCGCGCACGGCGTGTCCTTTGGCAGCCCCATGAAGATCTACGCCGGTGACTACTCCGACGTGTCCGACGCCGCCGTGATCGTGGTCACCGCCGGCGCCGCCCAAAAGCCCGGCGAGACCCGTCTCGACCTCGTCAACAAGAACGTCGCCATCTTCGGCAGCATCATCCCGCAGATTCGCGAGAGCGGCTTCAACGGCATCCTGCTCATCGTGTCCAACCCGGTCGACGTGCTCACCTACGCCGCCATCAAGATGAGCGGCCTGCCCGAGTGCCAGGTCATTGGCTCGGGCACCGTGCTCGACACCGCCCGCCTCAAGTACATGTTGGGGGAGCACCTGAGCGTCGATCCGCGCGACGTTCATGCCTACATCGTGGGTGAGCACGGCGATTCCGAGGTCGCCGCTTGGTCCAGCGCCACAGTTGCCGGCGTGCCGCTGAATGATTACTGTGAGCTGCACGGCCATTTTGACCATAAGGCCGCGGAGGCTCGTATCGCCGACGACGTGAAGAACAGCGCCTACGAGATCATCGAGAAGAAGCGTGCCACCTATTACGGCATCGCCATGAGCGTGCGCCGCATTTGCACCGCCATCATGCGCGATGAGGACACGGTCCTGCCGGTATCCAGCCTCATGGTGGGAGAGTACGGACTCAACGACCTGTGCATCTCCGTGCCGACCGTCATCGGCCGCAACGGTGTGGTGACGCGCGTTCCCGTCGCCCTGTCCGATGATGAGAACGCCGAGTTCCAGAAGTCCGCTGCCGCCCTCAAGGCCATCATCGACGAGGCCGGTCTGAACGACTAGCACATACGCGAATACGTGCGCGGGCGTGCGTGCGCGCCCGCCCGGTGAGGCCCCGGCCCGGCATGCGGAGAGCTCCCATGCTGGGCCGGGGTTTTCCCGCGCGTAAAGTCCGGACGGGCATCATGAAGACGGCCGTCTGTATTCTCAACACATCGCGCGCGGTGCGGGGCGGCTGCCTCTCGGCGCATTACAATGAGCAGTACATCGGCACAGGAAAGGCGTGGGTGCATGGTCGAGGAGAAGGTCGCGCGGGTTCTCAAGTCTCGGGAATCTCGGGATACGCGTGAGACGGGGAATTTTCTCGCATATGCGCGCGAGCGGATGGAGCCGTTCGCCGAGCGGCCCTTTTGTTCCATCGACAGCCTGGTGTTCTCCTGGCTCGCCTACACCCATCTCACCACCGCGCACGACCGCGCCTGCACGGTGCGCGGCATCGCCCTGCACGAGTTGCTGCGCGCCGAGGACTTCGATGAGATGTTCGGCTCGACCTGGGACGTCCAGGGCAGCCGCGACCTGCTGTTCGCCGTCTGCGCGAGCCCGCGCTTTCGCTGCGCGCGGCTTACGGACTTTCGCTTCAAGACCGACAAGGTGAGTGAGGAGCAGTTCGCGGCGATGACCTTCCGCCTGCCCGACGGGACGTCGTACGTTGCGTTTCGCGGGACCGATTCCACCGTGGTGGGGTGGAAAGAGGACTTCAACATGACGTTTCTGAGCCCCGTGCCGGCTCAGGAGGAGGCCGCGGCCTACTTGGAGGAGGTCGCAGCCACGACGAGCGGCCCCTTATACGTGGGCGGACACTCAAAGGGCGGCAACCTGGCCGTGTATGCGGTCGCCATGTGCTCTGAGCAGGCGCGCTCGCGCGTGCGGCGCGTGTTCTCGCATGACGGCCCCGGCTTCCATCGTGCGTTTTGCGCCGGTGAGCCCTATCGCCGCGTCATGCCGATCATGGAGAAGACCGTGCCCAAATCGACCATGATCGGCGCGGTGCTCTCCGAGTCGCCCGACTTCGCGCCCGTCATCGTGGAGAGCGAGGGGTTCTCCCTGTTCCAGCACAACCCCTTCTTGTGGGAGGTCGATGTTCGGGCGGCGACGTTCGTTGCGGCCGACGGCTTTACCGCATCCTCACGGTTCTTCGATTCGACGCTCGACGCGTGGATGGACAAATACTCCCTCGCCGAGCGCGGCCGGTTCGTCGACGCTCTCTTCGACGTGATCGGCGTGACGGGCGCGAGCCGATTCTCGGACATCATGGCGGACATCAAGACGAACGCCCCGCTCATGCTCGAGGCGATCGACGGGCTCGATCCGGATCTGCAGCAGTTCGTCAAGGATGTGATCCGCTCGTTTGCGCGCACCGCGACCGTGGAGAAGGTGGGCGGCGCGGCGAGCGGCCTGATCGACACCATCAAGAGCGCGCGGCCCCTGCTGGGCTCCGGCGCGCCGGGTGCGGAGGACGAGGGGTAGTCGACGCGCAGGGCGCGTCTTGCCCGCTACGCCGTGAGTTGCCGGAGCCGGCGGGCGTCCACTATCTCGACCGCCCCGCGCGACAGCCGCACCAGCCCCTCGCGGGCGAAATACTTGAGCATGCGGCTCACGGCCTCGCGCGCCGATCCCAGATGCCGCGCGATCTCGTCGTGCGTGGCGGCGATGCGCGGACTCCCGCCGCGGGCGGCCTCGTCGAGCAGCCAGATGGCGAGGCGGGCGTCAAGTCCCATGAAGAGCACCTGCTGCATGACCCACATGCAGTCGCTGAAGCGCTCGGTCGCCTGGCGATAGGTGAAGGCCTCGGCGTGGATGTTGTCCTGGGCGAGCGCGCCGAACGTCTGGGAGTCGATGACGAGCAGGTCGGAGTCCTCGGCGGCGTCGAGGGCGATGTCGAACGTGATCATGGGCAGGATGCACGAGGCGGCGAGCACACAACATTCGCCTGGGCCCACGTGGAACAACGTGACCTCGCGACCCTGCTCCGAGATCATGAACGCACGCAGGCGCCCTGCCTTCACAAAGACGACGCCCGCGCAGCCGTGGCCGGCGCCCTGCAATGACCATGTCGGACTCGATGACGCGACCGTCCGCGAGCGAGGTGGCGACCACGCCGTCGTGCTCGGCGAAGCCGGTGACGTCGGCGTTGAGCAGGAGCTCGACGCCGTGCTCGCAGGCGGGCGCGTGGCTGCGCGTTAGCGCGCCAGAGGACCGCTCCAGTTGCCGATGCCGCCCATGTTGACGACGTTGGTGTAGCCCTGACGCTCGAGCTCGCGACACGCCTGGGCGCTGCGCGCGCCGGAGAGGCAGTAGGCGTAGATGGGTGCGTTCTTGTTGGGCAGGCGCTGCGCGGCGGTGGCGGGGACCGAGACGAGGGGCACGCTCAGAGCGCCCTCGATATGCCCCTCGCGATACTCGTCGGGCGTACGGACGTCGATCACGATGCTGCCAGGCGTGTCGCGCGCCTGCGCGGCGAGCTCGTTGATGTTGGGCCCAAAGAAGCTGGAGAACAATGACATGGGTCGAACCTTTCTGGTGCGTCCGCCTTGTATGCGGGCGACGTTCCTTGTCGATGCTTACGATACGCATCCGCGCGGCCGCTGTCTGTGACTTTGTCACCAAGCCCGCCGCACATGCGCCCACGGGTATAATGGCGAGCGTTCGAACGACGTCAAAGGGAGCCCGACCGCATGAAGATCAACCACGCCATCTTGCATATCCTCGACTTCGACTCCGCCGTCAACGTCATGAGCGAGCGCGAGCTCGACTTCGATACGCGCGCGGTGCGCTCGTTCGTGACCTCTCACCTGCGTCGCGCCCGCACGAGCGTGGACAACCGCCGCGCGAGTTTTGCCGAGGACAGCGCGTTTGCCGGCGAGCTCAAGGGGTATTTCTTCGGCGAGCGCGAGTTCGTGGACCTCTCCCAGCAAATCGCGGAGTTCTTCGGCGCCGAGCTCGCCAAGGCCGACAAGCTCGAGTCCACCGACGTGCTCGTGGCCGACTTCGAGGACGACGAGGACGTGCGCTGGTTCGCGGTCCTGCTCATGGCGAGCCGCACCGCCTTCATGCACGAGGTCGCGCGCGAGGCCGGCGAGGTGCGCAACGACATCGCCAAGCGCTACGCGATCCTGCCCGCCCCCTCGCAGAAGGTCAGCTCCTACGCCCTGGTCCGCGCGAGCTCCATGGAGGCGTTTTACGTGGACAGGCAGCGCAAGATCATGGGCGAGGACACGATGATCATCCCCGAGGGCCTGCTCCAGTGCGAGGCGGGCGTGTCGGGCAAGGAGGTCATCGAGACCGTGACGCGCATCGTCGAGGAGGTCGCCGAGGAGCACGGCGCCAACACGGCCGTGGCGCTCGCCAAGGCGAAGGCCGCCGTCGCCGAGGTGGTCGAGGCCGACGAGGAGATCGCCCCGTGGGATATCGCGGAGGAGATCTTCGAGGACGAGCCGGTGCTCAAGGAGCGCGTGGAGGAGCGCGTGCGTGAGGAGCGCCTGCCCGAGCGCGTGCCGGTCGAGCGTGCCGTGGTGGAGCGCGCCCCCGTGCGCAACCACAAGATCCGCACCGACACGGGCATCGAGATCAGCTTTCCCGCCGAGATGCTCAAGGACTCCCAGTACGTGCAGTTCGTCAACGAGCCGAACGGCCTGATCTCCATCGAGCTCAAGAACATCGGCAGCATCGAGAATCGGTAGGGCGCCCGGGCGTCAGCGCGTCGTGTGTGTCGTCGCGTACCCGGGTGACATATGTAGCAGGCGATGCCCGGGATGTAGGCGATGCAGCACATCATGAGCTGCTCCACGCCCGAGACGGCGATGGCGACGATGAGGAACGCGGCGGAGCATGCGGCGCAGATGCCGTCGACGGCGCGGATGCGCGGGGCCTCAGATGCCCCCTGCCTGCGCTCCTGCGCGAGCCACGCCTTGGCCATGTACGCGGCGGCGAGCGTCCAGCTGATCGCGATCGACGCGGTGCACAGCGAGTAGGCGAACTGATAGGCGCGCTCGGAGAAGAGCATCACGATCGAGAGCAGCTGAATCATGGCTCCCGTGGTGAACAGGCAGGCCGTGGGGGCGCTGTACGTGTTGAGCCGGTCGAACGCGCTGGGCAGCAGCTTCATGCGCGCCATGCCGTGCATGGCCTCCGAGGCCAAGATGGTGTAGGAGAGCCACGCGCCGAAAATCGAGATGATGAGCCCGCCCGAGATGAACGCGCCTCCCCAGGGACCCACCACGCGCTCGAAGATATAGGGCATGGAGGGCGATCCGAGCGCCATGAGCTCCTCACGGGTGAGGTAGCCGTACGGCAGGATGGAGGCGGCGACGTAGATGACCACGAGCGCGGTGCACCCCAAGATGGTCGCGCGGCTCACGTCGGATTTGCGTCGCGCGCGGTGACCGAGCACGCTGGCGCCCTCCATGCCGACGAACACCCACATCATGACCATGAAGCAGTTGACGATCTGGGTGGGTACCGATCCGGGGGCGAGCGCGGGGTCGGAGAGGTTGTTGGCGAGGTTTCCCCAAAAATCGGCGGTGAACACCGCGGGGTCGAACATGACGACTATGGCGAGGATGAAGGCGAAGATGGGCACGAGCTTGCACACCATGACGACGGCGTTGAGCGCGCTCGCCTCCTCGACGCCCCTGTTGACGAGCAGGACGATGGCCCAGTTGAGCACGGAGATGAAGGCGACGCCCGCGGCCGTCAGGCCGCTCGAGAACGGCGGGAAGAAGTACCCGATGGCGGTGACGAGCATGACGCCGAACGCGACGTTGCCGATCCAGATGGACAGCCAGTATCCCCAGCCCGAGACAAGACCCACGAACGGCCCAAAGCCCTCGCGCGCGTAGTCCACGATGCCGTTGAGGTCGGGGCGCACCACGGAGAGCCTGCCGAAGGTGGTGGCGAGCGCCATGAAGCCGATGCCCGTGATGAGCCAGGCGATGAGCGCGGGGCCCGGCGCCGCGGCGGCGGAGATGTCGGTGGAAAGGGCGAAGACGCCCGAGCCGATCGAGGAGCTGATGACGAGCGCGATGAGGCCGATAAGGCTGATGCCGCGCGTGTTGCCGGCAGGTTGAGAGGTTGTGTCGTCCACGTGCCCTGTTTTCGTCTCGGTGCGGTCGTATCTTTCATACCGTACCGCTTTTGCGCGCGGGCTCCAAACGCCAATCGGCGGGTATCGGGTCCTATCCGCCAAACGACAAGCCGAAAAACCACGCTATGGGAATGAGTGCGATGCCCGCGGCGAGTGCGTCGAGAATGATGCAGGCCGCCTTGCCCTTACGCGACATCGGATGTCAGGTCTCTGTGCGCGGGGATGCCGTGCAGTCCCGTGGCCTCAGTGCAGCCGGCGACGATGGCGGCTTCGAGGGTGCGGGTGGCGACAAGGCCCATCAGGTCGAGGGGGATGCGCTCGCTCGCATCTGCCGGAAGCGAGCCGGATGCCAGCACGTAGATGGAGTCCCCGTCGTTGGTGGTGTGCGTGGGGCGAATGGTGTGCGCGTAGGCGTCTGCCGCCATCTGCGCCACCTTGGTGGCCTGCGCCTTGGTGAGGGTGGCGTTCGTGACGATGCACGAGATGGTGGTGTTCGTTCGGTCGAGCGGCATGGCGAGCTGATCCGCCATGGCGAGCATGGCCTCCTCCATGTTGAGGATGTCCACCCCATCCGCGGTTCCGCGCATGCCGGCGATGGGCCGGAGGGTCGCGGGGTCAATGACGTTTCCCACGGCGTTGACGGCGGAGACCGCGCCGACCATGAGCGGGCCGAGTTGGAACGCGCGTGCGCCAAGGCCGGCCTTCATGCAGCGCTCAGGGCCCGCGAGCTTGCCCACGGTCGCGCCCGTCCCCGCACCCACGCAGCCCTCTTCAAAGCCGGTTTCGTTACGCTCAACCCTATCCAGCGCGTCGCGCACCGCGAGGATGCCGTTCATGCTCGAGGGGCGCACATCCGCACGGCCAAAGGCGAGGTCGAACAGGCAGCTTGAGCAGACGATGGGAACCTTGCCCACGCCCACGTCGAGGCCGATGCCGCGCTCCTCAAGCTCGCGCATGGCGCCCGAGGCCGCCTCGAGCCCAAAGGCGGAACCGCCGGAGAGCACGACTGCGTGCACGCGGTCCACGGTGTTCTCGGGCCTCAGCAAGTCCGTCTCGCGCGAGGCGGGTGCCGCTCCACGAACGTCCACACCGCCTACGGCGCCCTCGGGCGCCACGATGGCGGTGCAGCCCGTGCCCGCGTCAAGGTCGGTGTAATGCCCGAACGCAAAGCCCGGGATGGACGTGATGGGGATGGGCGTGAGCTGCGACATGGCGTGCTTTCCGTTCTATTCGGGTTGTGAGATGAAATGGTTGAGGTGCAGTCGCCGGGCGGGCGTGTAAGGTCCGAGGCGAGTTCCGCATGAGCCGGAGGCCCCAGTGGGGCCTCCGTGCGAACAGGACTGTTCGAGCAGCGGACCTTACACGCCCGCCCGGCGACCCTTCGTTACCGTTTGAGCGCGCACGACCTTCGCGATGGGAAGGCCCACCACGTTGTAGAAGTCCCCGTCGATGCGCTCGACGAGCATGCGGCCGTACGTGCCCTGAATGCCGTAGGCCCCCGCCTTGTCCATGGGTTCTCCGGTTGCAACGTATGCGTCGATCTCGGCGTCGCTTAACTCGTAGAAGGTGACGTCGGTGATATCGACGAAGGAGTCGATGCGCTCGCCGTGTGCGATGCACACGCCCGTGGCGACCTGATGCGTCTTGCCGGACAGGGCGCGGAGCATGCGGCGGGCATCTGCCTCATCGGCTGGTTTTCCGAGGAGCTCACCGTCGAGCGCCACGATCGTGTCGGCGGCGACGACCGTCTCGCCAGGTGCGGCATGCGCGCTGGAGACCGCCTCCGCCTTGGCACGCGCGAGGCGCTCGACCAGCTCGAACGGACCTTCGCCCGGACGTGCGGACTCATCGATGTCGGCGGGGATGACCTGTACGTCAAAACCGGCCTCACGCATGAGCTCGATGCGGCGCGGGGATTGGGATGCGAGGATCACAGCTGGATACCGTCCTTGACCTTCTCGACGGCCACCTCACCGGCGATGTCCTCAAGGATGGCGAGGGCGAAGGGGAGGGCCTGTCCCATGCCCGACGCGGTGATGATGTTGCCGTCGACCACCACGGTGCGCTCACCGGCGTGGCACCCCTCGGGGAAGCTCGCCTCGAAGCCCGGGAAGCACGTGGCGCGATGCCCCTCGAGGACACCGAGCTCGGCCAGGATGAAGGGGGCGGCGCAGATGGCGGCCACGTGCTTGGTCGCGGCGAACTCGCGCACGAGGTCGCAGACGCGCTCGTCTGCGCGCAGGTTGGTCGCGCCGGGCATGCCACCGGGGAGCACCAGGTAGTCGTAGTTGGAGAAGTCGACCTCATCGAGGGTCACGTCGCAGGTCACCGGGATCTGCTGCGAGGTCACCACGTCGCGCGTGTCCATGACGGAGACGAGCGCGGCGTGGACGCCGCCCCTCCGCAGGACGTCGACGACGGTCAGGCATTCGATGGTCTCGAATCCATCGGCGGCAAGAATGGCGACTCCGGGCATGGCAAATCCTCTCGGTCAGGTGCAGCGACGCCGAGGTTATACCCGTATCGCCCTCAGGCCATTCGTTTCGCCCCCAAACGCCCGGGGTGCTCGCCTATGCGCGCGTGAGCCTCACCACGGTCTCGCAGTGGAAGGTCTGCGGGAACAGATCGACCGGCGTGGCCCAGACGGGACGGAAGGTGCCCTCCTCCACAAAACGGCGCAGGTCGCGGGCGAGGGTGGCGGGGTCGCAGCTCACGTACGCCACGTCACGCGCGCTCGTGCTCGCGATGAGGTCGATCGCTTCGGGGGCTAGCCCCGCGCGCGGCGGGTCGACCACGAGCACGTCGGCGTCCTCGTCGGGGAACTCGCGCACCGCGTCGCCGCCGATCACGTCCACGTTGGTGATGTTGGCGATGTCGAGGTTGCGGCGCAGGTCGCGTACGGCCGGGCCGTAGGACTCGACGGCGCTCACGAACTCGCAGCGACGGGCGAGCGGCAGGGTGAAGGTGCCCGCGCCGCAGTACAGGTCGATGCCGAGCTCGTGCGGCTGCGGATCGAGCGCCTCCATCACCAGGTCGATGAGAATCTCCGCCGCGCGGGTGTTCACCTGGAAGAACGAGGGGGCGGACAGGCGCATGGTCTCATCGCCGATCTTCTCGGCCCATGAGCCCTCGCCGGCGAGCGCCTCGACGCCCGAGACGCGGCGGGCGCGCTTTTCGCCCTTGGACATGACCCGCACCACGCTCGTGGCGCGGACGGCGTCGCTGAGGACGCGGGAGACCTGTGCGCGGGGGAACGCCCCCGTGGGGGTCCACAGCGCGACCTCGAGGGCCCCGGTGCGACGGCTTGAGCGGATGCCTACGCGCTCAAGTTGGAGATCGCGCGAATTGCCGAGGAACCCGAGGGCGCCGGCGACCGCCTTGACGGCCTTGGCGTGCTTCTTCTCGAAGAGCGGGCAGGAATCGACCTTGATGATCTGGCTGACGTCGCGTCCGTGCATCCCCAGGCGGAACTTGCCGTTTTCGTGCACGGGGGCGAGCTCGATCTTGTTGCGGTACCCCCAGGCGTCCTTGGCGTGGCGGATGGGCCGCATGAGATCGTCGACCTCTTCGGGCGAGAACTTGCCGATGCGCGCGAGCGCGGAGCGCAGGTTCTCCTCCTTGGCTTGGAGCTGGGCCTCGTGTGACAAGCCGCCCCAGGGACAGCCGCCGCAGATGCCGATGAAGGGGCAGGGGGGCTGGACGCGGTCGGGGGAGGGCTCGAGCACCTCCTCGACCACCGCGCGCGAGAACGAGGGCCCGTCCTCGCAGATGCGCGCCTCGACGGTGTCGCCGATGAGGCCGCCCGCGACAAAGACGGCCTTGCCCTCGGGCGTGCGGGCGAGCCCGTCCGGTCCGTACGTCATGGTTTCGATGGTGAGCCTCATGGCATGGCCTTTCTGAGCGGTGACCGACGTTTGCGGATGCCTTGTGGTGACCAGCGCCTGCGGTTTCTGGCGGGGTGTTGGGACGGCCTCGCCTGCGCGCGGGCGTATCCGCAGCCGATGTGTGATGTATAGCATACCGTCTGATATGTCGCGTGCGCGGGTGATATCAAGGCTCGTTGCGCGAGGAGGCAATGTCGGCCGGGTGCGCGCGGCGAGACGCATCACGCAACGCGTATGTTTTGAAGCGCAACCCTGCACCTGCGGACGGTGCATGTCGCTGCGGCGTGGAGACAATAGGGACGATAGGCATGAAAAAGGCCTCGTTACCGAGGCCTTGACATATCCTGTGGTGGAGACGAAGGGGATCGAACCCTCGACCTCCTCGATGCGACCGAGGCGCTCTCCCAGCTGAGCTACGTCCCCAGGACAAGTGAATATATTAGCAACCATTCGTACGATGTCAACGGAAAAATCGACATCTTTTTTCGGCCTACGCCACCGACGTCGATTGATTTTATGTTGCGGGCGGCGAGCGTGCCTGTTACCCGGAGCGTACGACTGCGATCCGACCAGGTGCGATTTCGATGTGCGAGAGAGGAGTTTGCCGCGGTATGAAAAAACCGCCCCCCACTTCACGAAAATGAACCCACCTCTGCAAGGTGGGTGCCCTCATCGAGCGGTTCCAGCTTCCTTAACAACGAAGGATACCTGTACTGTGCACGACTGTGCGGGCTCCCTAAATAAACGCGACGGTTCACCCAGTTGCTCCGCGGGGGACGGAACACCTTCATCATACGGCATGCGATTTACGATACCAGTCTTGACTTAGAAAACTTGTTGGGAGACGATGGGGGCGGAGCCGCGTCAATGCGGCTTTCTTTGTATACCAGCGTGATCCGGAAGGGAAGTCAGGCGTGGCCCAGCTGCTCAGTCCGTCCAGTCTTGCCCATTGCGAGCTGTGCCCCCGTCGTTGCGGGGCAAACCGCGCGGCGGGCACGCGCGGTGTTTGCGGGGCCGATGCAACGCTCAAGATCGCGCGCGCCGCCCTGCATTTTTGGGAGGAGCCTCCCATTTCGGGGGAGCGCGGTTCCGGCACGGTGTTCTTCTCGTCCTGCCCGCTTAAATGCCGTTACTGCCAAAACCACGAGATCTCGACGGGCGGGTTCGGCATCGAGGTCACGCCGGGGCGCCTGGTCGAGATCATGCTCGAGCTGCAGGAGCAGGGCGCGCACAACATCAACCTCGTCACGGCCACCCATTATGCGCATCTGCTGCCCGAGGCCATCCGCGCCGCCCGCGCTCGGGGCCTTGCGGTTCCCATCGTCTACAACACGAGCGGCTACGAGCGCGAAGAAGCCGTGTCGGAGCTCGGCGACCTTGTCGACGTCTGGCTCGTCGATTACAAATACGCCAGCGCCGAGCTCGGCCGCAAATTATCCCATGTTCCCGATTACCCGGTTGTCGCCTCGCGTGCGCTGGCCCGCATGTGCGCCGAGGTGGCGCGACGCGGCGGCGAGCTCGTCGATGGTGACGGCCTCATGAGGCGCGGCGTCATCGTGCGGCACCTGGTGCTCCCGGGGCACGCCGACGACTCGCGCGATGTGCTCGATTGCATCTGGCGGGTCGCGGGCGACGTGCCCATCTCCGTGATGAACCAATACACCCCCAATGCGCGCATGCGCGCCGTGGGAGGGGAGCTCGCCCGGCCGGTGACGGATGAGGAGTACGAGCTCGTGCTCGACCACGCCGACGACGTTGGGTTCACCACGATGTTCTGGCAGGAGGGCGGTGCGGTGGACGAGAGTTTCACCCCGGCCTTTGATACGACGGGCGTGCTGCGATCGGCGAGCGCAGGTTAGGCCGGGGCGGCGCTTGCGGTATCGCGTCGATGAGTCGATTTCCGGCTGTGCGGCCCGTGCTGGAAGGCCGCTGCGTCGAACGGGTATACTGCATTCCATCTGTATGCATATGCGATGGCGGCGCCGCGGCTCCCGCCTTTGCCATGGGAAGGGTTCGCTATGACCGA